>Ga0164242_10005091_pt1 | contig 14650 bp, 18 predicted proteins | sample OricomgcompostMG_FD_108783 | JGI IMG/M metagenome (GOLD analysis project Ga0164242, IMG submission 108783) | Miracle-Growth compost microbial communities from Emeryville, California, USA - Original compost - Miracle growth compost (MG) ... | reverse complement strand
CCGCTTAATTAAAAGCAGCAACGGTTTTCAAGTCTAAGTCCTCGGGATTTGAAAACCGCCATTCAGAGGGCTGGCTTTGAGTTTGTCGTTGGTGGGCTCAAGGTAAGATAAAGTCAACGGGGGATCCGCCCAGCCGGTTACAGGGCGTGGTGGATTCAATCAAAAACTGTGACTACACCTTGTAGACTGGGGCGATGGATCTTTTTCGGACGCGAGTTCAACTCTCGCCGGGTCCACCAAGACAATGGATAGGCGAACTCTGGGACACAAAAAAACCAAGGGTTGCGTCGATCAAAGAATTAAAGCCATCGGAAATTAGTTCCGATGGCTTTTTCATTTTTGAGTGATTTCCAGAAACGACCTTATCTTCTGACAAGTGATAAAATACCTTAATGCCAGAGTCAGTAGCCACCAATTGCTGAAATAGGGAGCCGATCAGTTTCTTCTGCAAATGGGGTTTGGCTTTTTTAAGTGATGTCTTCACGGCTCGAACATTAGTTTCAATGTATTTTTTAGCTCCTGCAATAACCCCTGAGCTTTCCTCAGCTTGGTTAATCAAAGCCATTTCCTTTTCCAATGTCTTCTTCTTTTCAGCCAACTTTTGAATCTTCTCTTGGATGAGTTCTGTTCCAGCACTTCCAGTGTCCATATTTGCTACGAGCTTAAACACGGTATCAATTTCTCTTTCTACCTTTTCTATTGCCTTGCGAGTGGTTTCTTTTTTGAGCGTAGTGGCTGAACGATCGGCTCCCATGCTCTTCTCGATATTGCTTTCAATTTTATCGAGATAACCTGTTTCGCTCAGAACTTTGTCCAAGTGGCGAGTGATAGCATCCTCCACTTCAAGGGCTGGAAGTCGTTTTATAGGGCAAGTAATATTTTCGCCAATGAGTTGTTTGTGACCGTAGTAACGATGGATTCTGGTTTTCCCATGAGCAGACTGCCCCACGAGAGCCATTCCACAATGACCACATTTTAATTTTCCAGAAACAAGAAATGCTCTTCTTTCGGTGTTATCCAGTCTTTTCCTTTCCATTTGATGTGCTTCTAAAAGTCGTTTTTGAACTCTATAAAATAGCTTTTCATCAATGATCGCTGGCCATGCCGCAGGAACTACTTGGTACTGCTGCCATGCTTTTAGGTATTCCTGTTTTTCACTTTTGTTCCTTACATTAACTTCTCGTTGACCAATGTAGGCATAATTTTTAAGGATGTTTTGAATGGAGTTCATTGTCCATCGACCATCTTTGATGTGACGATATTTATGAGCGTTCCATGTTTTTCTTTTTGCACATTCTTGCGTAAGTTGATCAGCAATAGAGTTTTGGCTTTGACCTTCATCGTACATTTCAAAAATTTGCCTCACCAACATCGCTTCTTCTTCGTTTACAAGTCGTTTGCCTGCATTGGTTGGATCACGGTCATATCCAAGCAAAGGGTTTCCACCATTCACAAGTCCACGCATGGCCCGTGAATGGAAGTTCATTGAAATTCTTTCGGAAGTTTGTTTGCGCTCAAATTGAGCAAGGTTAACCATATTGAAAACCATCATTTCACCAATCGGTGTACTGGTATCAAACTGTTCTTTGATCGAAAGGAAATTTGCCTTGTACTTCCCGAGTTCTTTATAAAGGTCACAGAAATCAGCAATATTGCGGGATAGACGAGATAGATCAGTCACCAAAAGAAAATTGATCTTTCCTGCTTTTAAATCCTTTATCATCCGTTGATATGCTGGGCGATTGGTACTTCCTGCTGAATAACCGTCATCAATATATGTTTCTACAACCTTTCCCCAGCCTTTTTCTTGGTGTTTCTTAATGTCAATGAAGGCTTTAATTCGATATTGTTGGCTTTCAATCGAGCCATCCGCAACCTGAGCTTGCTCTTCTGTACTGACACGAACATAGATTCCGATTTTATGCTGCATAATTTAGTTCCTCCTCATCTTTATTTGAGGGTCTGCCATGTTTGTGGGAAGAAATGAGCATCTTTGCAATCAAGTTTTGGACTTCGATTTTCTTTTCCTGAAAATCCACACTAGACATATAAGCAGGGATTAGTTCAACGTTGATCTCTTTGTTTTTTCTCAAGTGTTCAATAGCCTTTTTAGCTTTTGCCATTGTGACACTCCATTTTTGGATAAACTTATTTGGGCTCATGGCGAGTAAACTCCTCTAAAAAATCCTGAGCCTTCTTTTTTGATTGGTCATCAAGATACCGAAGAAGGCGAATCGTGAGCTTGCTTGGTTTGCGAAAGCCATTCTCAATGTTGGTGTAGGCTCTGTAGCTTGATAGGCATAGAACCTTTGCAAACTCCTCTCGCTCATATCCCAGCTTTTCTCTGATTCGCTTTAACTCTTCGGTTTTCATCTCATTCCTTATCGGTTTCTTTTATGACATCATTGATGTCTTTATTTGTCAAGGCCCACTTTTTTCTTCTTGATTGGCTCATCAAGTCCAAACTGTTTTTGAAGTAACGCTTTGAAATCAGTTGGAACTTTCCCTGACTCTTTCGCTTGCTTCAAAATGTTTTCGAGCATAGCCACTTCGTCGAAGTGTTCAGCTCGAATCTCTTTAATCTGGGCCTCATCCAGATCGTTTAAAAACTGCTTCAGAATCCAGTTCGCAACCTGTGTTCTATTCACCTTGCCACCGTTAAATCCATCATTGATTCGATCTGTAATCGTTCCCAGTGTGCTTTGTGCCTCTTTCGATACCGTTATCCTTTCCAGTTTCTCGTTCCCATTTCCCTTGTTCTCTTCTGTCTTCTCCTCTGTCCCTGTTCCCGTACCCGTTCCCTGATTCCCTTCCTTATTACCCTTATCCATAATTTATTCCTCCTGTATCCCGCCGCCGCCGATGTTAAGTCCCTTAGTCTTTGACCACTCTCTCTCAACATCGTTGGGGGGGAGTGGTCAAAGACGATGAAGGGGCGTTTAGAAGATCGGCGGCGGCGGAAAGAGTTTGTTTTTTCTAAAGTTTTTCATCGAATTCTTACTTTCATTCAATTTGTAGAAGTGTCCTCCAAGAGGAGTTCAAGAAGGACACTTCTAATGTTCACGATGCTGTTGCTAGTTCTATAAGATTTTTAATCCGACTCAATCCTTTGATCTCTGCTTTAGCTGGATTTTTTAGCCACTCTTCAATCGAAATAAAGCCAATGCGAGAGTTCAGATAAGCATCACCAATGAACTTCATACTACGTTTAATGGTGTTCTCAATTCCATCCGACTCCACAACAAACAACACATAATTAAATCCATTAGAGTCACTATAGGCCTTAATAGATTTGTTATAGCGCCAGTTGTTTTTTGCTGTTTTTTCATACTCAAGTGCCACTATGGGGGTTCCTGATTTTCCTTTAATCATCAAAACCGCATCTGGATATTTCTCGCTGTTGTTCTTTCCGTTCAGCATAAAGTGTTTTGAGTTCTGTGCTCTAAGCTCCCTTTCAGTGAGCCACTTTGTGCAAAGAGAAGCAGCTTCTAATTTCCACACTCCACGCGCTACGACCTCATCGTGTTTTATGTATTTTGATTCAACATGAAAAACATTCTTCCATTTCATTTCTTGTGCCATTTCTTTGCCATAAGCTCCCATGACATAGGTATTGGTTACTTCCTCAAAAGGGTGAGGCTTAAAGATTTTGGCCTTCACCAAAGCTCGAAGTTGTTTCTGTTTCCAGTTAACCGTTTTTGTTCCGAAGAGTTCATTCCAAGTACGTCTTGTCATCACGCCAACCTTGGTCATGTATCTCACGGCCTGAAAAACTTGCTCCGAAACTTCGCGTCCATTTTTGTATTTCACTGCGGAGCCTCCCAGCGAGTTGGCTCCGTAATGATGTATTCAAAGTGACCTTCAATGTAGCGATTACCGACGACTTTGCTTTCAACCCATTGAGCTTCCACTTTTGGTTGTTGAAGTGAGGGTACTGTTTTCCCTTCGGCAGATTTCCTTTGAGCTTCTTTGCCTTTAAGGTATGCCAGCTCTTTATCGCGTTCATTGTTTTCATGGATGGCCGAACCCGTTAGTCCTCCTGCAATCGCACCGACACTCGCTCCAATAATCACATTGCGAGTACGATACTGACCGTTAGACCCAGGATCAACGATCCCTCCCAATGCCGCCCCAGTCCCTGCGCCAATCGCAGTGCCGAGGCCCACAGACTTTCCCATTGTGGAGCACCCCGTTTGAATGAGTAGTGCTGATAGAATCATTGCCGTTACAATTTTGTTCTTAAGTTTAGTTCCCATTTGTTCCTCCTGATTATGCTGCATTTTTAAAGGCTTCATTTGTCTGCTCAGTTGGTTCTTTTTTTACTTCTTCTTTCTCTACAATAAGTGGCATCATCTTTTTGCTTTGTTCTGGTAGCTCTTTTGATTCAAGATCATCCAGCTTTTGAAATTTAATTCTTACTGTCTTGGAACCGCGCTCATGGGGAACAATCATCATTGCTTCACCCACGCCAAGCTCTTTCTTAAAGACATTAGGGTGAACATCAAATTCCTCTACATCACGAGCTGACTGTTCTCCGCTTTTACTCGTCCATAAAAACTTTTTGGTTTGACGCTCAGTTGTTTTTGTCGTTGTAAGAGTGCCGATAACTTTTGAAAAGTATTCTGCTGACTCAGGATCATTCCCGCGCATAAACACTTTTAAATTGGCATTTGTAAGAATAGAGTTTGCTACTGGTTCTCCAAGTACATTGATGTCACCTAAAGCTTGGTGAGCAAAAACGATTCCCACATTGGCCGATCTTGATTTATTCAAGATTGAGACAAAGCCATCATAGAGATATTCTGAAAAATCATCTAAGAATACGCTAAAGAACTTCTTTTCCTTGTTCCCTGCAAGTCGATGACGATTAGCTACTGCGGCCTGAAGTGATTGCAGCACCAATTTACCTGTTGCTTTCCCTAAGAAAGGAGAAAGCAAAACAGGTAACTGGAAGTAAACGATCTGCCCATTTTTTAAAGCACTATCAATAGTAATAGCCTCATTCTCTGGATTGAAAAGTTTTGCGTGCTCACCAAAGGCAAAGTGGCTGATCGCTGCAAGTAATCCGCTGGTGCGTTCTTCTCGATCTTTTGGGGCCATCTCGCAATAATTTAAGAACCAACGAACGACTGTCGGATCGTTTACTTTCGTAACCATGTCTTCCATGACTTTTGGACGAGACATGGCTTGATGGAGACGCTGAAATGTAGGAGTCGTTGCAGATGCCTCAAAAATCCTCATCACCTGACTCATAACTTCATACTGAAGTGAGCGATAATAAGGATTCTCAAATTCAAAAGCATTAAATACACGCTCTGTGATTTCTTCCGCAGTCCCACCGAGAAGAGGGTTAAACTGAAAAGACTCCTTTTGACGACTCAGGCTGAAAAGTTTGAAATCCTTTTCACGGCCTGCAAGCTTTGTGTATGCCCACAATTTATCAATCAAAGAATTATCAGCTTTTCCGTCTATAAGAAGGAGGCCTTTCTTTGAATGAATGTCTTGAATCGCCCAAGGTAGAATCACGCTCTCCGTTTTACCAGCATTGGTTGTGCCGATTACCTGAGTGTGCATGGCCCTTTGCTTTGGTTTAACCCAAACATCTTTACCTTTATCAGTGATGCCGCAATAAACTGAGTCTTCTGTCTTCCCAAGAATGGAATTATCAAACTCCATTTGCTCCAAGATTTTTAGAATCTTTTTCCAGACGACAGGGATAAACGGCAGGAGTATTACCCCTGCCGTGAAAGCGAGTTTCGTCTTAATTTCCATAAGTCGCTCCTGCATCTCTGAATGTAAACGGTTGGTTCAAAACTGCGACTGTTTCAGTGCCGCTTTCAAGCTCAATCCATTTGCGTTCTTTCTGCATATCTTCTCCCATTGCGTTTGCTCGATCTGTAGCTGTTTGGGCAATGGCATTGCGAATTCCATTTGCATTACCACCTTGGTTTGCCCCCAACATCCCAGTGTTCATTGACCCTTGAGCGTAAGCACCAACAAAACGGGTGAGTGTCTGGCCGACAGCATTTTTCACACCATCAGAATGAACATTTCCATCAATTCCATTTTCTCCATCTCTCCCAAGACTAATGGCAGAGAATGGTCGCTCCCGACCGTCCGACAAAATGATAGATCGCCATGAAATAGAGGCCCGTTCTGATCCTTCATCAAAGGAAGCATCCCCTAAGACTTTTGATCCGCTTGGGATTGCTGTACCGTTTTCACTTGCGACATCGCCAGATACAATTCCCACTACAGGCATTGGGCCATTTGAAATAGTAGTTTTTCCACTCAAGCGAATCATTACTTTGGTTCCACTAGAGAGCTGAGTTCTGCTGTCGGTTCCTGATCGACTCAAGATCATCGCCGAGTTTCGATCTTGTCCATTTCCTGAACCTCCACCGCCATATCCAGAGGAGCTAGGCTTGTAGAGATAATCAAGATTGCTATGAACTTGATTTGCGTTCGCTCTTGATTCTTGAAACTGAGCAAGAGCTTCTTGGCTTGGATCACGAGCATCTGATTTCGCTTGATTTAAACTTCCTGCTTCTGCCTTTTCACTGAATGTCGTTTGCTCTGGTTTGCTTGCCGGCCAGAATAAAATTCCAGTGAGAACGATTAATAAGGCTACGCCACCTACAATTTGAAGCTTCTTCCAATTAAAGTCGCGTTTGGCGACAAACGGTTTTGGCTCTTTCAGGAAGTACGTTTTTAAATCCATGAACATAACCTCCTTTGCTATCGCTTCCATGAATTGACCTTTTGAATCGTAAAGTAAGAAATCTTTTTTCTTCTCAGCTCTAAGCGCATGGGAACATCTTTAGATAAATCAATCTCTCTTAACTGCATCAAGCCTGAGATAGCTTTTTGTGGAGCGGTCTCAAGTGAAGATAAGAAAAGATTATGAATCGGTTTGGTTTCGCCATTCTGACTTAACCAAATCCATTCTGGATTAAATGCTTCCTTTTTTGTTGAAGTAATTGTGAGTTCAATTAAAAGAAGTCCAGCTTTCGTTCTTCCAAGACGATTCACATTTAATTGCAAGGATTCATTCTTGAGAGTGTTCTTGAAGTTTGTCCAAGTAATGCCAGCGTGTTTTTGAGGAGAAGAAGCTTGTAGTGGAGTCTTTGCTTTAGGGTTATCCAAATACACCACATAATCCGCTACAGATTCTCCTCCCGAAACAAGCTCTACGTTAAACCGCTTCCAATCGGTGTAAATGTAGAGATTGCTTCTGGCTCCACTTGATAATGGCTTAATCGTGATTGCTTGATCCAAGTATTCCACCTTGAAAGCATTTTGATCGCCGACCACTACACTGTTAGGTCTATCTGGTACTTGGATGATCGTGGCAATACCGATACTTGTTCTCACTGTCACGATTTGATCTCCGTTTACTGCTACTCGACGCACTCTTGCTTCTGCGCTTGAGTAGGCGATGGCAAAAAATATTAATGCAAGAATGATTTTGATTCTCATTGTTATTCCTCTCGTTCTTTAGAAATATAAATTCCCCACGGATTCATTTCAGTTCGTGGCCCTGATTCAAAAGTAAGCTCAAGTTTTAAATTGCCTGCTGCTTTTAGTCCCTGAATGGCCGTCACTCGATCACCCGTAATCAAAGCAGTGTTCTTTTCAAGATTTACTTCAATCGTGTTTGGATAGACCTTTTGAGAAACTTGTTTATCGGTTGAGAATTTTGCAACATTTAAAACTGCTCCTCTGAAGGCCTTTAAACTTTGTCCCGTAATAAAGGATTCCGATTCTTTGAGTTTCTTCATCACGTTCTCTGGTTCCCACTGATAGCGTTTTTCAAGATACTTCTTAATTCCTTCACGGATTTGATCTTCAGCTTTTGGTAGTGAAATTCTCTCAATCGCTTTTCCATCAGGGCCAAGAGTGATTACCATTGGCTCTTTAGTGGCCATGACCAAGATCACTCCGAGAACCATAAAGAGAAGAATCAGAGCTGAAAGCGAAAAGACTTTCAGAAATTGATTTGAGTGTAGAAGTTGCCCAATCATCTTTGGGTACTGTGAATTTTTAAATCCGATAGGTTTTGGTTCTTGCATAATAGGTTTCCTTAGTTTCTTTTTTGTTTTTTAGGTTGGTGATTTGGATTAAATGCTTGGCTCATTTGTTCTTTAACAAATCCTTTTGGATCATTCATAAATGCTCGTGAAGTGCGAATAGATGCTGCCGCTTTTGCTGGTGCTGCTGCCATTGCCGTCACTGCTGCTGCCCCAAGGGCAGATGACATAGACTGAAGTCCACTTCCGACAAGGGATTTAACCATCATCGGGGTCATTAGCATTGCTACGGCAATTACAAAATTCATTACGATGAGGGTAAGGTAGTTTCCTTCTGCTCTATAAGCATCTCCAAAAGAGAGTGCCAGCAACATTGCGCCTAAGATCGCCCATACAATTTTCCAGCACGCAACTTCGATCATTCCTTTAAAGAGATTTACGGTAATTTGTTGCGTTCCTTCAAACAGATTGAAAAGAAGGAGTAACGGAGCTGACACCATGAAAAACGTCCAGAAGAAGTGATACATGGCAATCGTGATGTAACGAGCGATATAAAGAATCAAGTAGCTCAAAAATGCGAGTGTTGCGATAATGAGATCATTAAACTGCAAGATGATACTTGAAACACTAAGCGAGTAGCCTTCAGTCTTTTCTTGCGCCATGCGGATCACATTATCAAGACTATTCAAGTTGTCGATTTTCTCTGCTACACCATCGGCCATGGCAAGAATCAATTTGCTGATGTCTGGAAAGGCCACCAGTAAGACAGTAGCAATGATTGTTCTTTTAATGATGTGAATAAACTCTGGACTACCTGTTGGTGATTTTACCCATGCCACCACTACTGCAAGGGCAAAGAACACAGGCAAAAAGAGATAATACATATTCACAAACTCGTGATGAAGCTTCACCATGAGAGAACCAAGTAATTCAAACTCTGGCATAGTTCCTCCCTTAGTTTCCACCAAGTGATTGCAGTTTAGTTTCTTTAGGAATTGTCCCAAGAGCTTGGGTGATCCCTTCGTACTGAGTTTTAAACTGCTGTGCTTGGAGTTTTTCTTTTCTGTTTGATAAGGCCATGTTTTGCCCCATCATTTTGAGCATCATAGAGTTTGTTCGTAGTAGTTGGGTGGTTACGCCAATCAATACTGCAAGAGACTGTGCTGTAAGTTTTGCAGCACCTTGTGGGTTTACTGATTGTGAGTGTGCAATAATCCTTCGTGATTCTTCATCAACACTGTCGGCGTATTGAAAGAGTGTGCCATTCATTGCAATGCTTTCGCTTACCGACCGATCCTGAGCTTCCTGAAGTCGGTATTCACTTGTTTTAGGAATTGCCCCATACAAATCCTCAATAGCACGTTGGACTTGCTCTGAAGTTTCTAGGCTTCCATAAAGCCCAGGATTAAAGCGTGGGTTAATGATCTGAATAACTCGAAGTCCATCTCTGATACCTCGGTTAATATCTCGCCACAAATTCAAACTATCTTGTCCCGTGTTTACAATTTGGCGAAGCTCATAGAGCTGCTTAATTGTTTGAGCAAGAATCTGAATTAATACTGCAACATCACCACCCCAAAGATCGGCTTTAGCTGGCTTCGGTAAAACGAGCGAGAAACAAATGACAATAGTGGCAAGCTTCTTTTTTAAACTCATGCTGCCTCCATTTCTTTTTTCGCCTGTGCAATTCCATTCGGATATTCTTTCGCTGCTGACTCGATTGCCTCTACAAGAGTTAGGCCTTTCTCACGAAGTTCTTGAATGTGGCGGTTATCATTTGAATCCGAAGTCGATAGCCAGTATTCAAACGGGCTTGGATAAATACGAATCACCTGACGATGATCCCCCTCGATCATAAAGCCTTCTGAAAATTCACCTTTTCTCTGTTCAAGAGAGAAGATTAGATTCAGCTCTTGAGCGTTGAGTTTGAGTGCATTTTTTAGAATTTCGGAATCTCCACGCTGAAGGAGAATGAACTTCGTAGCAGTATTGTTCATGATGGCAGGGCCAATAGGACTTTCTACGATTTCCTCTACTCCTTGAGTGATAAAAGTGATTCCTGAACCTGTTTTACGAAGTGTTCTTGCACAATACTCCATAAATCCAGCAGCAGCGTTTGATTTAAGTAACTGCCAAGCTTCATCTAAAATGATTCGCTTCTTGTTTACTTTGTCCTGCTCAACTTGAGTTAAGATAAAGTCTGTTAAAATTAGAATCATTACCGATTGAAGATCAGGAAATTGAGAAAGACCTTTCAGATCAAAGGTACAAATTGGTGCATCGGTTCTTAGTGAGCCATGTCCATCAAGAAGCTTTCCGTAAGGGCGATTGCCTGTCCACATGAATAGAATCTTTGCGACTTCAATCATCGAAGGTTCTTTGCTTCGGGCCAGTTTCTCCGTCAATTCTGAGAGAACTGGCACAGAGTTCGTTTTACGCTTCTCTTCATAAAGCTCGATAATTGCTTTTTCTAAAAGGACTCGATCAAGCTTTGTAAGCTTTGATTTTTCATCTTCAACAACCATGCTTTCTATCACCGCTAATAGTGACTTTAGTTTTTGATTGCTAGGCTCCTGTGATGGATCAGGAATATCAAACGGATTTAGGCGGTACTGATCTGATAAATCCATATCAAGATACTGCCCATCTAAGCTTTCAGTGAGCTTCTTGTATGAACCACCAATATCAATAATGAATACGCGCAGACCTCGTGCAAGTTCTTGGGCAAGAATACAGTTATTCAAGAAACTTTTTCCTGCTCCCGATGATCCAGTTACAAGTGCATTGTAGTTTGTAAGTTTTGAATCAAATGGATTAAAACTTACAAGTCCATTTAAACGATTCCTAAAAATGACTGCTGGATCATCGTCACCTTCGCGTGGCCCATAGATAGGAATGAAATCTACCAAGTTATTTGTTTTAAATTTTTTGGCACGTTCGAGTTTCATGGGAGCGCATGGAAGATCGCCTTTAAAGATTTTCCAAGCACCAACACTTTCTTCTAATCCTTCTGCTCCTTGTAGAGCACGAAATCGTGCCAACACTTCACGAACTTGGCGATTAAGTTTCTTTGTTCCTTCATCATTCGCTGGAGCACGCAAGATGAGGCTCATCTGGGCCGCATAAATGCGCTGACCAGAACTTAGCAGCTCTCGGATAAGTTCTTCCGTGGAAGAAAGTTTTGTCTCACTTTCAAGGTCACTCGCTTTATTTCCTGAAGTTACAGCAAGTGAGTGGGCCATCTTTCGCTTTTGATTTAGCTTCGCCATCTCATCTGCCTGACTTGGAACTTCAAAGGAGAGCATAAGATCGTAGTGAAACGGCATACGAAGGAATGTGGAAAGCTGTCCTGCAAATGTCACTTCTGGCAGAGTCTTCAGCGTAATGACTCTGTGATGATGAGAGTCGAGTGTGAATTGCTCAAAACCTAAAATCAAATCACCAAAGACCAGTTGCTCCCTTGGAGAATGTTCGGCCATCCAGTCCACTTCATCCAGAGTGTCTTGCTCAAGATTATCCCTTGTAGGAGTAGTGACGAAAGGCACTGGTTCCACTTTAGACCGTTTGGGGTTGAGATACCCATAGATGTGGGCCTTGAGTTCAGTTGCAGCTAATACGCGAGATTGAAGGCCAATAGAGGCGAAAGAAGACATCAGCGTATCTACATTCTGAAATAGCACCTCTAGGGTTTCTTCGTATCCCAGAGCGGAAGCCTCGGAAAAGTCTTCTTTCTTTTTGAGAAAGCCAAGCTTTCTACCAGTTACCATCTGCGTTCGCAGATAGATTGAAAGTTCAGGGCGATAAAGCTCAGAAGCTTCGAGGGCTGCATTGAGTTTCTTTTCTCGATAATCAGCAATAGAAGCAACCAATGGGTGAATGGATGTCGTTTTTCCATCAGCGTGCTTTTGAAGTACGTTTGAAAAATCCGATCCTACTGACAAGCAGAATTGAACAGAAGTATTTTCAGATATTGAGTTCAAAACCCCTCGCAACTTTAATGCGAGTTGATTCACTTCATTATCATCAAAGCACTCGATGTCGATGAGTGATAGCTTCATGCCAGCTACAAGTGAGCCATCATTCAAAATCAGATGTGGCCTTGGAGCATCTTGAAATTCCCAATATGGGAGTTCTTCAGACAGACTTGGATCATTATTCTTTTTGTGAAACATTTTTTACCTTTCCTTTGAACTTTCGGTACAAGCGATCTGCTTTTCCTGCTGCAAAGTATGCAGGCCGAATCAGATACTCGCCTAAGTGTTGAACGTAATTATCTGGGCGACCTTTCTTGGCGAAGTAGAGGAACAACGCAAGAACTAGCGTTGTTCCCCATACCAGCGGATAGCGAAAGGAAGTCCCACCAAAGATCAAGTTCGTGATGGCGAGATTAAAGAAAATAAGAAGCAAGTCTGGTAATTCATAACCAAAGAGCTTGCTCTTCATTTCTAGTGCTCGCGGCACTCTTGTGGTGATTAACCCTTCATCTTCCATTTCGGCCTCCTAACGAACCGTTTGTGCAATGAAATCCACGATCCCTTGAGCACCAAAACCGATTATGCAACCGATAATTGCGTAGGCGATGTGCTGTTTCGCATTTGGATTTCCTGTAAAAAACGAAATCCCTGCGATAGCGATACCGATTACTGATAGGAGTGGAAGAATCACTCCCGTAAGTTTTGATTTGATCCCCATAAGACTTGTTTCAAGTCCTGCGTGGGCAAAATCTGGAAAAATAATTCCTATTGCTGCCACCACTGCGAATGTAAGTACGATTTGTTTCTTGTTCATGTTTTTCTCCGTATTTGTTATTGTTAGTTAAGCTGCCTCAAGTACATCGTCTGGAATCCTCTGAGCGAGATCAGACTTTGATTCATCTGGATAGATGCTCATGTAGGTTGTCTTCCCGATGAGATCGAAGTTAAGCTCAATGACACCGTTCACAGGATTTGCTTTTGCATTTCCCACGATATTCCAGTGATATTTCTTCTTCGATTTTTCAGCTTTGACAGGCTCTCTCGTCATAATGAGGTATTTCGCCTGATCTTCTTTGCTTGGAAGAAGAAAGAATTTTTCAGCAAGAAATGTCCAAAGCTTAATGGTGTAGATTCTTTGGCCTTCTTTGAGCCACGCCATGCCCACAATGTCCTTTTTCTCGTTTCCATTCACAAAGACTTGGAAGCGATAGAATTGTGGTTCCTGTAGTCTTTTGGATTGCTCGTTTAAAACTTCTTTCAATGATTTCATTTTTTGTTACTCCTATTTGGTAAATACTTTTTTTGTTTCTGGGGTTCTTTGCATAAATCGCAATTAACAGATAAATCAGGCCCATTACTAAGCCGCATACTTGTAACTGGGATCTTCCAATGAATCCCAATTACAGTCAGGGCAGTACGGTGAACCTGATAAAATTTTTGCCTTCGCCTGACAGCGTGGGCAGCGTTTGTGAAAGACATTCGTTTTGATCTTTGGACCGACTCGATTTCTTTCACCCTCTTGTAAGTTTTGGTGATGCTCCACCAATTCATTCAGCACATCTTCTGCATTTTCTATTTCTTCAATCGCTCTCACTTTCACCTCCTTTGGTTCGTGAGACACATTTCGTGTTCGAGCCTATAGAGTGCAAAATCGTGCCAAGTAAAATTTTGGATGCAGAATTTTTAAGTGACTGTTATAATTGAAAAGTTTTGTGAGACACTTGTTTAACGATTTTGAGACTGAGAAAAGTGTTTAATGAATGGGGCACGGGCAGTTGTTTAAATTGTGAGATTGAGTCTCAAAACTCAAAAAACCAAAGGTGTGTATGAGTAAGAAATTGTTTAAAACAAAAACTACTTCAAAGAAGAGTGGCAAAAAAAGTTCTAAAACTCCATCGCAGGCTAGAAATGATATTTTGACTTGCTTGAATGAGATCATTGATCCATTTACGGACAAAGATAAGGATACAGTATGGGCACACTTTGATAGCCATTGCGCTTATTGTGACGACTTTATTGAAAGAAAATCAAGAAATGGCCACATGGATCATCTTATTTCAAAAAAGGATAACGGGCTAAACCACATTTCAAACCGAGTCTTGGCGTGCAATATCTGCAATGGAGATCACAAACGCGACTCGGCATGGGAAGATTTTATTCTAACAAGGAAGGGTAATTCAAAGGATCACAAAGAGCGAATTTCTAAGATAAAAGGCTGGGTTTCAACTCAGACTCTAACGGATGAAGAAGTAAATAAACTTAAGTCTCTTCGTTCTAAGGCGAGTGAGCTTTCTAAAGACGTTATTTCTGTATTGGATAAAAAAATAGAAGAACTTAGAAAATTAAAATGATTTTTTTGATGCTTCCCAATCCTTCTTTGTAAGATGCCAGTTTTCAGCTTTGGTGAATCGCGGATCAACAAAGGCTTCATCTCTGATGCCTCTTAGTGTCGCTCCCGTTTTTTCTTTCACTCGGCGCGATTGCGTATTACCAAGAGCATTTGAGAAAAATAGCTCTTCAAAACCGAGTTCGTTGAAGGAGTAATCCATAATGGGAGTAACTGCTTCGGTCATATAGCCTTTATTCCAGTGTCTATGAGCAAGCCAAAAACCGCGATTGGCTGGATTTGGTACTCGCCATAAATCT
>Ga0164242_10005090_pt1 | contig 14652 bp, 12 predicted proteins | sample OricomgcompostMG_FD_108783 | JGI IMG/M metagenome (GOLD analysis project Ga0164242, IMG submission 108783) | Miracle-Growth compost microbial communities from Emeryville, California, USA - Original compost - Miracle growth compost (MG) ... | reverse complement strand
TGCGGCACCTCTTTGACGCACTTCTCGTCGGCGCGCCAGCAGCGAGTGCGGAAACGGCAGCCGGAGGGCGGGTTCGCCGCGGAAGGAAGCTCGCCGTGCAGGCGAATGCGCTCGCGGGTCTCGTCCGGCGATGACGGCGGGGTCGCCGAGACGAGGGCGGCTGTGTACGGGTGGACCGGGGTGTCGAGGATCTCGTCGGCCGGCCCGCTCTCGACGATCACCCCGAGGTACATGACGACGATGTGGTCTGTGACGTGCCTGATGACGTCGAGGTCGTGGGAGATCATGATGTAGGCGAGGCTCTGCTGCTCCCGCAGCTCCATGAGCAGATTCAGCACCTGGGCCTGCACCGAGACGTCGAGTGCAGACACAGGCTCGTCGAGCACGAGCAATTCGGGGCCGAGCGCGAGCGCCCGCGCGATGCCGATGCGCTGCCGCTGACCGCCGGAGAACTCGTGCGGGTAGCGGTCTCTGTGCTCTCGCGGCAACCCCACCTTCTCGAGCAGCTCGCCGACCTGCTCAGGCCCCGACTTGCGGCCCCACCTTCCGAATGCCCGGAGCGGCTCGGCGATGATCTGTTCGATCGTCATGCGCGGGTTGAGCGACGACATGGGGTCCTGGAACACGAACTGCACGTTCTCGTTGAAGGCGCGACGCGCGGCGGCGCCCGGATGTGTCACATCTCGGCCCCGATAGGTGACCCGACCCGCTGTGGGGTTCTCGAGGTGCACGATGGCGCGGCCGGTCGTCGTCTTGCCGCAGCCGGACTCGCCGATGATGCCCAGCGCCTCGTTCTCGCCGACGGCGAAGCTCACCCCGTCGACGGCGTAGATCGTGCGCTTCCCTCGGAAGTTGCGACTGGTGAAGTGCACCTTGAGGTCTTCGACCCTCAGTAACTCGCTCACGCGCTCGTCCTCTGGCTCTCGTTGCGGTAGTGGCAGGCACTGAGACGCCCGTCGTCGCTGAGTTCGAGCGCCGGCCGCTCGGCAATGCAGCGCTCGGACTTGAACGGGGACGCGCACCGCGGGGCGAACGGGCATCCCGGAGGCAGGTCCGACATGAGCGGCGGCCTGCCGGGGATCGCCGTGAGCGGCTCGCCGCGCTTGTGAGCGCCGGGCCGGCTCTCGATGAGCGCGTTCGAGTAGGGGTGGCGGCTGTCTGCGAAGATCTCGCGAGTCGAGGCCACTTCGACGACTCTGCCCGCGTACATGACGACGACGCGCGAGGCCACCTGCGCGATGATGCCCAGGTCGTGGGTGATCAGCACCACCGCGACGCCGAGCTCATCCCGGGCGCGGGTGAGCGCGTCGAGCACCTGCGCCTGGATCGTCGCGTCGAGCGCGGTGGTCGGCTCGTCCGCGATGATGACGCGCGGGTCGTTCACCAGCGCCATTGCGATCACAGCGCGCTGGCGCATGCCGCCCGACCATTGGTGCGGGTACTGCTTCGCGCGGTTCGCGGCGTCGGGCACGCCGACGAGCTTCAGCATCTCAAGCGTCTTCGCGCGCGCCTCTGCGCGGGACGCACGGGGATGGTGGATGCGGTACGCCTCGTCGATCTGCTTCCCGACCTGCATGACCGGGTCGAGTGTCGTCATCGGGTCCTGGAAGACCATCCCGATCTTCTTGCCGCGTACGCCCCGAAGACCACGTGCCGGCATCCTGGCAAGGTCGGTGCCGTCGAACTCGATCTGCGCCGCGGTGAGCCTGGCTTTCGGCGGCAGCAGTTGCAGCACGGTGAGTGCTGTCATGGACTTCCCGGAACCGGATTCGCCGACGACACCGACGATCTCGCCCGGAGCGACCTCGAAGCTGACGTCATGGAGGATGCGGACGTAGCCGTCCGACGTCTTGAGATCGAGTGTGACGTCATTGAGGGAGAGCACTGCTGCAGGCATCCTCTTATCCGATCCTTCTCGTGTCGATCGCATCGCGCACACCGTCGCCGACCGCCATGGTGGAGAGCACGGTGGCGAAGATCGCGATGCCCGGCGGCAGCCAGAGCCACGGCATTGAAGACAGCACTGTGATGGACTTCGCGTCGTTGAGCATGTTCCCCCAGCTCGCCTGCGGGGGCTGCACACCCGCACCGAGGAACGACACGGCGGCTTCGGAGAGCACCGCATCCGCCACGAGGATTGTTGCGGCGACGATCACCGCCGGCAGCACGCCCGGAATGAGGTGTCGGAACACGATGAACAGGGTGCGCGAGCCCAGCACCCGCGCGGCCTGCACGAATTCCTGCTCGCGCAGGCTGAGTACGACGCCGCGCGCGATACGGGCCGACTGCGGCCACAGCAGCGACGCGAACACGATGATGAGCATCGGCACGCTCGGCCCCAGGATTCCGGCGAAGACGATGATGACGAGCACCGCCGGAACGGACAGCAGGATGTCGATGATGCGGCTGATGATGGCATCCGCAACGCCGCTGAACCAGCCGGACAGGGTGCCCACGATCGTCCCGAAACTCACGGCGAGCAGCGCGGCGATGAAGCCGATCGTGAGCGAGACGCGGCCGCCCGCCATCACTCGTGCGAGTTGATCGCGGCCGATGGCATCGGTGCCGAGCCAGTGCTCGGCCGACGGCGGCTTACGACTCTCCAGGATCTTCCCGACATCAGGGTCGAACGGGCTGATCATCGGGCCGAAGACGACGGCCAGGATGACGATGAGAAGCACGATCGCGCCGACGGCTGCGCCGGGGTTGCGCAGAAACCGCCGAAGCGCGAGACGACCGGGAGGCACGAGCCCTCGGCGCGAGGGCCGCATTTCCGCGGCGACGATCGGTACCGTCGGGGGTGCAGCCGATGTCATCGTGAGGTCCTCACTCTCGGGTCGACGACGGTATAGAGGATGTCGGCGAGCAGGTTGCACACCAGGACGAGCACCGCCACGTAGAGCCCGAAACCGGTGATGACCGGGTAGTCGCGGACGGTGAGGGCGTTGACTGCCATCTGCCCCATGCCGGGCCACGCGAAGATCTGCTCGACCACGACGGCGCCGGCCAGATAGGCCGGGATGAAGAGCGCGAGCACAGTCACCAAGGGGATGAGGCTGTTGCGCAGCGCGTGCATCAGCGCCCGGAACGGGGTCGCACCCTTGGCGACGATCGCGCGGATGTAGTCGAGCCCGAGCTGCTCCAGCATGCCGCTGCGCACGTAGCGAGTGAAGGACGCCGCGACCGCCAGGGCGAGGACGCACACCGGCAGGATCAGGTGGTACACGAGGTCGCTGATGCTGTCGTCGCCCGAGAAGTGCATGCCAGCTGATGGCAGCACGCGGAGCTTCACTGCGAAGACGTAGATGCCGAGCATGGCGAGGAAGAAGCTCGGGATGGCCAGCGCGACGACGCTCACGCTGCTGATGACGCCGTCGAAGGCGGTGCTGCGCTTGACCGCGGAGAACACCCCCGCCGGAATCGCGATGATGAGGCCCACGACCAGGGCACTGCCCATCAGCAGAACGGTGGGGCCCAGCCGGTCGGCCAGCATCTGGTCGACCGGCTGGTGAGTGGAGAACGAATAGCCGAGATCCCCCCTGATCAGGGAGCTGAACCACAGCGCGAACTGCACCGGGAGAGGCTTGTCGAGCCCGAGCTGCTCCCGTGCCTGTTGGACGAGCTGGTCGCGGATGCCAGGGGCGGCATCGATCGGAACCAGCGCGTCAGCCGGGTCGCCGGGGGCGAGGCGGACGAGGCCGAAGAGACCGATCGCGATGATCAGAAACACTCCGACGCTCGACACGAGCCTGATCAGGAGGGACCTCAGCACTGCGTCACCCGATCGTCCACTTGGCGGCTTCGGCGAAGACGTTGGTGAAGTCGCCGTAGGGCGCGAAGCCCTTCAGCTTCGTGCTCGTCGCCCACACCGTCTGCGGGTTGTAGAGCCACAGCTCTGCGACATCCTGATTCTCGATCTTCGCCGCTGCCTTCCAGAGCGGAGCGCTGTCGGACTGCTTCACCGTGGACTGCGCCTGCGCTGCCGCCGCGTCGAAGGGCTGGCTGCAGTAGTAGCCGACGTTGCCGCCCGCAGGATACGCGTTCGAGCAGGACAGGAACGCGAGCGAACTCGCCGGATCCAGCGTGTAGGTGCCGCCGCCGGAGAACGTGAAGTCGTACGCCTTGCTCTTGATGTCGGCCAACTGCGTGGCGGCGTCGACCTGCTTGGCCTGCGCCTTGACGCCGATCGAGTTCCACTCCTGCAGGATGACGGTGATGGCCTGATCGCGGTCGGCGGTGCCGGGAACCCACTCGAAGGTGTACTGCTTCGAGAAGTCGAAGCCGGCAGCCGTCAGCATTGACTTGGCCTTGCTGGCATCGAAGCTGTACGTCTTCAGGTCCTTCGGGATCGCCCACTTGGTGAGGAAGCTGCTGTTGACGAGGTCGGCCTTGCCGCCGTAGATCGTCTTGATCAGCGTCTTCCGGTCGATCGCGGTGAGCAGCGCCTGGCGCACGGGTGCCGGGAACTTCTCGTCGTTGGCGACGATCCGAAGGAACCCGGGCGACGGTGCCGAGGTGACCTTCACGTTCTGGATGCCCTGAACCGCCGAGAGGTCGGCAGGGGCGACCTGCGCGAGGTCCAGCTCGCCGGTCTGCAGCTGCGCTTCGGCGACATCGGACGTGAGCATCTTGAGGAACACCTTGTCGATGCCGACGGACGAGCGGTAGTGCTTGTTCTTGACCAGGTCCACTTCCTGGTCGGGCGTGAACTTCGTCATGGTGTACGGGCCCATGCCGACGGTCGGCAGGTTGAACCACGGGTCCGTGCCGAGCTGCGCCGGGTCGTGCGACTTGAGCACGTGCTCCGGCAGGATCATGAGGCTCGCGCCCTGCGCGATGGCGCCGAGGAACCCGGGCGACGGTTTCGTGAACTTGAACACCACGGTGTTCGCGTCGGGCGCCGTCAGACCGGACAGCGTCGTGGCGGCGCCGGACTTCACCTCGTTGTAGCCGACCACGTTCGCCAGCTTCGTCGACGCCGGGCTGCCGACCTTGGGGTTCGCCGTCGCGTTGAACGTCCAGAGGACGTCGGCAGACGAGAACGGCTTCCCGTCGGACCACTTCTGGCCCTTGACCAGGTGGAAGGTCCACGTCATCCCGTCGGCGGACATGTCCCACGACGTGGCGAGGCGGGGCTCGAAGGTGAAGTCGGGCTTCACCTGCACGAGGTTGTCGAAGATCAGCTCTTCGGTGAGCGCCTCTGCCCCGACGGAGGTCTTCAGTGCGTTGAAGGACTGCGGATGCTGGTACAGGTTGAAGGTCGCTGAGGTCGGTCCCTTGTCGGCCTTGACTGACGAGCTGCCGTGGGAGGTGCAGCCCGAGAGCAGTGCTGCGGCTGCGACTAGCGCGACGGCACCAGCGAAAGTTCGAGTTCGCATGTTGCTCCTTTGATTCCGGTGAAATGTGAGTTTTCGGTGGGTGGTGCGTGGGGATGGGCGCGTCATCGGGTGATGGCGCTTTCGATGACCGGGGTGGTGAGTGCACCGAGGCCGGTGACTTCGGCGACCATGACGTCGCCGGGCTTGAGGAAGTGGCCCGTGGTCGCGCCGACTCCCGACGGCGTGCCGGTGAGGATCACGTCACCGGGGCGAAGGGTCATGATGCGCGAGCTGAACGCGACGAGCTTGGCGACCGAGTGCACCATGTCGGCCGACGTTCCGTTCTGCCAGACGTCGCCGTTCACCGTCAGGCTGAGGCCGAGGGCTTGCGGGTCCGGAATCTCGTCCGCCGTCACCAGGTAAGGGCCGAGAGGGGCTGAGCCGTCGAGCCATTTACCCTCGAGCCAGTCGAAGAATCCGGTCCACGCCTCGTTGTCGCGCTCGTCGCCCAGCTCGAGGTTCCGGGCGGAGATGTCGTTGCTCGTCGAGTAGCCGAAGACGTGGTCGAGTGCTGCCGATTCGGGAACGTTGCGCGCCTTCGTGCCGATCCATACCGCGATCTCGACCTCCCAGTCGAGCTGCGAGGTGATGGGGTTCAGCTCGACGGGCGTTCCGTCGCCGATGACCGCCGTGTCCGGCTTCAGGAAGAGGCGCGGGGTTGCGATGGTGCGCTCCCGTTCGGCGCCTCCGGCTTCGGTCACGTGCGACTGGTAGTTCGCCGCGACGCAGATGACCTTGCCCGGCACGAGGATCGGGGCGAGAACCGCTGCGCCCTCGACGGGAACGCGGGACTGCTCCTGCGTCTCGGCCGCCCCGGCGACGACCCCGGCCAGATCACCGTCGCCGGTGACGACGATGTCATCGCCGTCCAGGTAGCCGTGGCGGACGATGCCACCGTCTTCGAACGTGAGCCACTTCATTTCGGGGTCCTTCTTCTACCAGGTGATGGAAGCCGCGTTGCCCGACTCGGCCGAGGCGGCGATGCCGTCCAGCGCACGGGAGATGACGACGAAATCGGTGGCCGGCGCGGTTCTCGCGGCGCCGTGCGTGAGCGAGGCGAATTTGGTGAGGTGGGCGACGACCGAGCTGCCGGCATACGCCACGGGCGCCGTGCCGTGAACGGTGCGCACCTCGAGTCGCGGCTTTGTGAGGTCGAGCGTGAGAAAGCCGTGCGTGCCCGTCACGCGCACCTGGGCACGCAGTTGCTGAACGACCGGGTGCCCTGCAGAGGCTCGCGAAGTGTGGTGACTCACCACCACCCCCCGGTCGGTCGAGCCGAGAAAGCTCCACGCGGAACCGTTTGCGACACCGTGGGCCTGCAGCCGCACGGCAGCGGGACCCGTGAGCAGCCGCGTCAGCTCGAGCAGGTGCACGCCGAGATTCCGCAGCTCTCCGATGTCGCTCGACTCACCTCCCCCGGTCACCAGGTCGGTGTGCACGGCGCGCAGCAGCCCGATCTCCGCGCCGCGGACCGCGGTCAGGATGCGCGCGAAGCCGGGGTGCGAGGCGAAGTGGTGACCCGCCATGACGGGCAGCGCGTCGGCCTCGGCTGCGAACTGCTCGAGCTGGGCCGTCGAATCGAGGGTCGGCTTGTCGAGCAGCAGGGGCAGCCCGTGCTCGGCAGCGAAGGCCGCGAAGGCGGTGCGCTCCGCGCCGCGGAGGCAGACGATCGCGCCGGCTGCCGAGGTGGTGGGAGTCTCCGACACCTGCAGCTCGACCCCGCATGCGCATGCGAGCTCCTCCGCCCGCCGCATCGCCAGGTCGTCGACGCTCGGCGGCGTCCACACCGCCTCGGGAGCGAGGCCGGCCTGCGCGAGGTTCGGCGCCCACATGTGCGCCTGGTGGTTCTGCTCCCCCATGCCGACGGTGCCGGCAAGCAGGACTGGGGTCAGGCTCATCGGCGCACCGCCTCGGTGGGCTCGGCGCCGGCGCAGAGCAGAATGAATTCACTCATGCCGCCGCCCCGATCCGGATGCTCTCGCCGGTGACGAGGGATTCCTCTGAGGCCGCGGCGACATCGACGGCATGCACTGCGTAGTCCACCGGCGGCACCACCGTCTTCGTGCCGCGGACGCCGTCGACGAAGGACTGCATCTCACGGATGAAGGTGCGCGCCCCGACGCCGTCGGGCGCCCACTGCGCGAGGCCGTGGTCGAGCCAGGCGAGGATGCCCTCTGCGTCCCACTCCCTCGCGATGACACCTTCGGTGCCGACGACGGTGATCTCGGCGTACGCGGCGTTGCGGGGGTTGTCGCCGCGGCTGATCTCGCAGATGGCCGAGCCGCCGCTTGGGAAGCCGAGGCCGACCACGAGGTAGTCGAAGATCTGCAGCGCCTCGCTCGTCGCGTGCTGTCCGGCGGAGAACACGGTGTCGGCCTGCTCCCCCATCCACCAGCAGGCGAGATCGGTGAGATGCACGCCGTTGTGGAAGGAGTGGCCGCCGGAGGCCGCGGGGTTGAGCACCCAGTGCTGCCAGCCGGGCCAGATCCAGCCGCCGTTGAGCGCCACGCGGACGAAGCGCGGGGTGCCGATCGCGCCGGCGTCGATGGCTTCCTTGATCGCGAGTCCCTGGTCGGAAAAGCGGTGGCTGTGGCCGACCATCAGTGCGAGTCCCCGCTCGGCGGCCTCCGCCCGCAGCCTCCTGGCGCCGCTCGGCGTGAGCGCGAGTGGTTTCTCCATCAGCAGGTCCTTGCCGGCGGCGAGCACCTGGTGGCCGAGCTCCTCGTGCGTGAAGTTCGGAGTGCATACGATGACGGCCTCCACTCCCGGGTCGGCCAGAAGCTCCTCGACCGAGCCGTAGGCGGCGCAGCCCTCACGCTCGCCGATCTTCCTGGCTTGGTCGGCCGCGATGTCGCACACTGCTGCCAACCTCCCGTCGGCGACCTCGCGAAGGGCCGCCATGTGCGATTCGGCGATGCCGCCGACGCCGACGATCCCGATGCCGAGCGGCCGCTGCGCTCCGGACTCCGGCTCAGACATCCGATACCTCTCTACTGAGCACGCTGGCGCGTGCCGCGGTCTGTGGGCCTCTGATAAGCGCTCCCGGGCGTGCCGCGGTCTGCCTGCCGCTCTCGAGCACGGCCACGCCGTTCACATAGACGTGGTCGAGACCCACCGACGGGGAAGCAGGCGCGGCGAAGGTGGCAGCGGAGTCGAACAGCGCATCGTCGAGCACCACGAGATCCGCACGCCGCCCCGGCGCGATGCCGCTCTGCAGCCCGACCCGGGAGGCCGGCCCGGTGGTCATGCGCCGCACGACCTCGCCGATCGCCACACCGTTGTCGCGCAGCCTGCGATAGCCGGCGGAGAACGCGCCCCATGAGCGCGGGTGCGCCGCCGAGGCGGTGTGCGATGCCTCGAGGGCCGTGCCGTCCGAGGCGACCGACACCCATGCCCGTGCGAACGCCGCGTCCACGTCGGCCCAGCGACCGCTCTCCACGGCGACGTCGACCATGCCGTCGTTCGCGACCAGCAGTTCGACGAGCCACGCGAAAGGGTCGCCAGGGGCGGCGTTCAGGTCGTGCCCCACTGCGCCCGGTGTCTTCGCGGCCTTCATGACGATGATCTGCTCGTTCGAGTGGCCGGTCCGGCGCAGCAACTCGGCGACCCGGCGGGGTTCGCTGCGGCACGCCTCGACGACCGCCTCGGGCCCGAGTGCCCGCAGCTCGCTGGGCAGCAGCTGCAGCAGGGTCGTGTGCCCGTGCACATAGGGGTAGAGGTCGGCCGCCACATCGCCGCCTCGGCGCAGCTCCTCGACGTGGTCGAGCACGGCGCCGAAGTCGCCCTCGTCGCCTACGCCCCGCAGGTGCGAGATCTGCACGCGGGCACCGACGCACGCGGCGGGCTCGGCCACCTCGTCGATGGCCGCGAACTCATGGCTCGGCCGGTAGTCGCGCAGGTGCGCGGAAAGAACCCCGCCGCGTCGCGCGACGACACGGGCGACGCGCTCGAGCTCAGCGCGGCGGGCCGACTCGCCAGGCGCGTACATCAGGCCGACGCTCGCCCCGACGACTCCCGCGTCGAACGCCGCCTCGAGCTCGCGCTCCAGCTGGGCCAGCTGTGCGGAATCGAGTTCAGCGGTGCTGACGCCAGTGACCGAGAACCGCGCCGACCCATGCCCGACCTGAGCCGCGACGTTCGTCGCCGTCGCGGCCTCCTCGAGCGCATCGAGCCAGCCGGGCAGGTCATTCCAGGTCCACGCGAAGTCAGGCGTGACGTTGATCGTCGAGATGATCGCCGCGAGACCGGCCGGGTCCGCATTCCCGGGTGCCGGACTCATGCCGCAGTTGCCGACGACCTCCGTGGTGACGCCCTGGGTGACCCGGCTCGCGTTGCCCGGGTAGGCGAGAAGGCTGATGTCGGAGTGGCAGTGGATGTCGACGAAGCCCGGTGCCACGACCCGGCCCGCGCAGTCGATGACCGCCGCGTCGTAGCCCTCGGCCGGCCGCTCGGCAGTGGACACGACCGCCTCAATGCGCCCTTCGCTGAGCAGCACGTCCGCGAGGCGCGGCTCGGCGCCTGAGCCGTCGGCGACGAGGCCGCCGATCAGGGCTGTGCGCGCAGCAGCCGGTGTGGTCATGGCTCAGGCACGCTCCTGCACGCGAGCGAACGCGCCCTCGCGAGCCATCTCGCCGAGCACCTCGTCGGCTTGCTCGAGGGTGCGGTCGATGTCGGCGGCGGTGTGCGCCAGCGAGATGTGGTTCCGCTTCAGCGACATCGGATACATGAACGATCCCTTGTCGATCATGCGGCGATGGAATCCCGCGTACGCCTCGTCATCGTTGCGCAGCAGGTCACGGTAGCCGCGGACCTCGCCCTCGAGGAAGTAGGTCACGAACACCGAGCCGATTCCGGTCACGACTGCCGGGATGCCATGCTGCGCCGTGATCGCGCGCAGTCCGTCGCGCATGCGGTCGCCGAGCCCCCGGACGTGGCGATAGAAATCGAGCTCGGGGTCCTTCAGCGCCTCGATCGTGGCGATCGCCGCAGCCATCGACATCGAGTTGCCGTTGAAAGTGCCGGCGAGCATCACCGAGCCGCCGGACGGGGTGAAGTTGCTCATCAGTTCGGCGGAGCCGGCCAGCCCGGCAACCGGATACCCGTTGCCCATCGATTTTCCGAAGGTCGTCAGGTCCGGGGTCACTCCGCAGAGCTCCTGATAGCCGCCCAGCGCGTGACGGAACCCGGTGATCACCTCGTCGAAGATGAGCAGCGCACCGGTGCGCCTGGTCAGTTGGCGCAGTCCCTCGAGGAACGCCTGCTCCGGCAGCAGGGCGCCGACATTGTGCGGCACCGGTTCCAGGATCACCGCCGCGATGTCGTCCGGATGCAGGGCGAACAGCTCCTCGACGGAGGCGAGGTCGTTGAATTCGGCGATGAGTGTGTGCTCGAGCGCGTCGGGCAGGATGCCCGAGGAGTTCGGATCGCTTCCCCACGCCGTCTCGGCCGTCGAGATCACGTTGCGCGCGACCGCGTCATACGAGCCGTGGAAGCAGCCCTGGAACTTCACGATGTAGGAGCGCCCGGTCGCGCCCCGCGCGAGCCGGAGCGCCTGGAAGACAGCCTCCGACCCGCTCATGGTCGAGATCACCACCTCGGCGCTCGGGATCGCCTCGACGACGAGCTCCGCCACCCGCAGCTCGAGCTCCGTTGTACCGAGGCCGACGAGGTCGATGTCTTTGATGGCTGTGGTCACCGCCGCGTTCACGCGCTCGTCGACGTGCCCGAGCAGGATCGCGCCGAACGCCGCGTGATAGTCGGTATAGCTGCGGCCGTCGAAGTCGGTGATGGTGGCACCGTGAGCCTCACGCCATGCCCACGGAGCTCCGATACGGCGGGTTGCGGAATTGACTCCGCCGGGGATGATTCGCTCGGCCGCTTCGGCGAGGCTTCGGGCAGATGCCACGAGGTGCTCCTGTTTCTGTGTCATGAGCGTCATGCCCGCGGGTCGTCGAGACCGAGCAGGGCGAGGGTGTCGCGGTGGATGATGCTCTCGACCGTCTCGTCGAGGACGTGAGGCAGGTTGCCCGCACGCAGCTCGGCGACTCCCCGCAGCCGCGAGATGGCGTCGGCCGGCGTCCAGAGCGGGTAGTCCGAGCCGAACAGCAGCTTCGGCACGGTGCCCCATTCCTGCGCGTTCACGAGCGCGAGGTAGGCGTCCATGGGCCGCGACGGGACCCCGGAGACGTCAGCGAAAACGCGCGCATGCTTCCGCAGCACCACGTTCGTGTCGCGCTGCCACGGATGCCCCATGTGCGCCATCACCTGGGTGAGGTCGGGATGCCGCCGCGCGACCTCCTCAATCATCAGCGGCTGGCTCACGCGAAGGCTGCCGATCGGGCTCGGCGTGGCACCCATGTGCCAGAGCGCGACCATCCCGTTGCGCTCGAGGATTCGGTAGAACTCGTCGAATTCCGGGGCGAGGGGGTCGAACAGCGAGAGCACGGGGTAGAGCTTCACGCCCTTGAAACCGAGCGCGACGGCCTCATCGAGCTGTTCACGCCAGTCTGCGTCCATCGGGTCGAGCGCACAGAACGCGATGGCCGGGGTCTGCATTGCGGCGACGAAGTCGGCGACGAAGCGGTTCGGGGTGTGGACGCCTGCTTGGGACGCGGCGAGTCCGAAGACGACGGCGACGTCGACGCCACCCTCCTGCATGACGCGGTCGTAGGACTCGGGGGTGACGACCGGGTACGGCTCGTTGCCGTAGGCCGGCGCCCAGTGGTCCTTGTGCTCGTCGCCCCAGTGCTCGGGCTGGTGACAGTGACTGTGAACGTCGACGATCATCCGTGGTGCTCCATGGGGGCATGTTGGCACGAACTCCCCAAACATGGAACAGCGTTTCACGTTAAGGTTTCATCACGGAAGCCGGAACCCGCCCGTCACGCGCAGTCCGTTGACATGGAACGGTATTCCGTGAGACCACTTGCTGTCATCCCCTGGCCGAGATCGATCTGCAAGGAATGCCGACGTGAAGATCCTCACCATCTACGCCCATCCAGCCGACACCATCACCAACTGCGGGGGCACGCTCGCGCGGCACGCCGAGGCAGGCGACGAGATCAGCGCGCTGATCGTCACGCACGGGGGCCGCATCCACGCCAACCGCTACGCGGAGGAGCAGCGCAAGGACAACCCGGATGCATCGATCGCCGCCGCCGGCCTGCAGGAGATCATCGCCCACAAGAAGGGCGAGCTCGAGCGGGCGGCCGAGATCATCGGGATCCACAAGCTGATCACCCTCGACCTCGACGACACCCTCGCGGCGGTGCGAGAGGACGTGGTCGAGCAGATCGCCGAGCAGATCGCGCTCGAGCAGCCAGATGTGATCGTGTGCGACTACCCGAAGAATCCGGTGTTCGCCTCCGATCCGCACACGGTCATCAGCCAGATGGCGCTCGCAGCGATCGGCCGCGCCGGCGCCTACTTGAAGAACCTCGACGGGCGCGCCGAGACGACGATCAAGCAGGTCTTCCTCACGTCGTTCCAGTCGATCACGAACGACGCGCTCAGCCACTACGGCATGCGCAACGACTATTTCGTGGACATCACGCCGGTGCTCGATCGGAAGGTCGCGGCGATGGACTGTTTCGAGTCGCAGGGCTATGCGGGGCTGTTCGCCCGCAAGCTCATCGAGTCGAACAACGGCGAACACGGCCGCAGCGCCGGGGTGAACTTCGCCGAGGCCTTCGTGCGGCTGCACAGCGAGACCCACTCGCTCCTCACCGTCACCGAGGCGGCCAAGCAGGCCGACCCCCTCACCCGTCACGTGACGTATTCGCAGATCAACCTTCGCGAGCAGTTCCCGCTTCCGGCCGACCGGGCCTGAGCATGCACATCGAGCCCTCGGACGAAAGCGGCGCCGATGCCGCTCGCCACTCCGCTGCGATCCGCTTTCCCATCCCCCGCACCGTTCCGCTCGACCCGCCTGCGGAGCTCACCGAGCTGCGCAGCCGGTGCCCTGTCGCCCCGGTCCTTCTGCACGACGGCACCCCTGCCTGGCTCGTGACGCGTTACGACGACGTGCGAACCGTGCTCGGCGACGACCGGTTCAGCTCGGTGGGGTCATGGCGCTTCCAGCCGTCGGCGTCCCGGGCGGCCGCAGAGAAGGGCGAGAAGTCGTTCACCGCCATGGATCCACCCGAGCACACCTTCTTCCGGAAGCTGCTCACCAGACACTTCACGGTCAAGCGGATCGGGGAACTGGGGCCCGCCGTCGCGGAGATCGTCGACGATGCCATCACAGAGATGCTGGGGATGCCGCAACCGGTCGACCTCGTGAAGGCGCTCGCCTTTCCCATCGCATCGCGGACGATGTGCCACTTCATCGGCGTGCCGTACGAGGACCACGAGTGGTACGAGGAGCGCGCCAACATTCGCTCAGTCATGGGCGCGGACCCTGTGGAGGTCGCACAGGCAACTAACGACCTGCTGGACTACGTGGACCGGCTCGTCGACGTCAAGCTGGCCACGCCAGCGGACGACTTGATGACGCGCCTGGCGCAGGAACTGCTCGTGCCGGGCATCGTCTCGCGGGCCGATCTCGTCGCCATCCTGCGGCTGCTGCTGACCGCCGGCCACGAAACCACGGCCACGATGATCGGCACCGGCACATTCGTGCTGCTGCAGCATCCTGACCAGCTCGCGCAGATGCTGGCGAACCGCGAGCTTGTGCCCGACGTCGTGGAGGAGCTGCTGCGCTACGTCAGCATGCTGCACTCGACCATCGTGCGGGTGGCCAAAGAAGAGGTGGAGCTGTCGGGTACGTGCGTGCACGCCGGCGATGGGCTGATCGCGACGCCGGGCGCGGCGAACAAGGACCCGGAGGTCTTCCCCGAGCCCCACCGCTTCGACATCCACCGGGATGCGCGCCACCACATCGCGTTCGGCTACGGCGTGCATCAGTGCCTGGGCCAGCCGGTCGCTCGCCTGGAGCTGCGCACCGTCTTCAACACCCTCTTCGATCGCATCCCCGGTCTGCGCCTCGCCGTTCCGGCTGAGGAGGTCCCGTTCAACGACTCCAACTTGATCGGCGTGAGCTCGCTGCCGGTCACCTGGTGACGGCCATGCATGACGTATTCCTGACCCGTACACCCCAAGGAGCAAAATGCGCATCTCCGTAGACGTCGATCGATGCATCGGCGGAGGGCAGTGCGTGCTCTCAGCGCCCGAGTTGTTCGACCAGAGCGACGACGACGGCACGGTCATCCTGCTCAGACAGCCTGGCCCGGGCGAAGAAGAGGATGCGCAACAGGCGGCCCGGGTCTGCCCGGCG
>Ga0164242_10005089_pt1 | contig 14654 bp, 11 predicted proteins | sample OricomgcompostMG_FD_108783 | JGI IMG/M metagenome (GOLD analysis project Ga0164242, IMG submission 108783) | Miracle-Growth compost microbial communities from Emeryville, California, USA - Original compost - Miracle growth compost (MG) ... | reverse complement strand
ATTCGGCCACGTCATTACTGACGTGGTTCGTCCTACAAATTCCTACAAAACGGATTATTTTCCGCTTCATCTTTAATCGTTGTCGATGGCCCGTGGCCGGAAAGTACTTTTGTCTGCGGCGGCAACGCCATCAATTTGCGCAACGAATTACGCAATGTTGCGGAATCACCTTCAGGCAAATCAGTGCGTCCTACCGATCCGGCGAATAAGACATCCCCATCAATCACCAGGTTTTCCGGTGCGCAATAAAACGACACCGAACCGGGCGAATGACCGGGTGTGTGAATCACTTGGAATTGGTAATTTCCCACCGATAAAATTTGATTTTCCTCCATCCAATGATCGACATTGGCCACGTCCGGTTCAGGAAAATTGAGCCACATTGCCTGCTCTTTTGGATCCTCTGTCCATATCTGATCGTCACGATGCAGGTAAACCGGAAGGTTATACGTGCGCTGCCAGAATCCGCTGTCTTGCCAATGATCGAGATGAGCGTGCGTGAGCCAGATCGCTTTGAGGCTGACTCCGGAATCCACCATTTTTTCAGCGGCAGCTTGGGCTTGTGGATTAATAAAGGAAGGATCGACGATAACGGCTTGTTGCTTTTCGGTATCTTCCAGCAGATACACGTTCGTTTGCAACGGGCCGGAAATGAAAGTTTGAATGCGTAAAGCCATGTTTAAAGGATAGCAAAATTCGCTTTGGATTTGGCTGCTTCACTTATACTATAAAAGTACTTTTTAACGCGAACGCATTTGGTGGTGAAATGACGAACGAAACAGAATCTGGTCAGGAGTTAAACGCGACACAATTAGATGCGCAACGCGCGCGGCATTTATTGGATCGAGCGCTGGGTCTGGCAGAGCGCAATGACGTTGCCGGCGCAATTGTCACTTGTCGTCAGTCGTTGGCGTTGTCGCCTCATTCCCCGCAAGGTTGGTCGATGTTGGGATTGCTGCACGAACGTGATGGCGACATTCACGGCGCTATCGAGGCTTACGAAAAAACTTTGCAATTATCTCCCAGCAGCACCCTGGAACGCGAAAGCTTGCAACGCCTCCGCCAGAAACGCGGTGCTGCTCCGCGTCCCGCGCCTAAATTTAATTTCGATGTGATCAGTAATGGCGCGCCGCAAGTGCCTGCAACCGCCGAGCCGTCTTTGCCGCAGGCAATACAGATGGATTCCTGGGAGACAAAATCCTCTTCTCCGCTGTGGAAAACTTTTTATTTTCGCGGTTTGCCTGTGCTGGTCACTACCGTTGCCTGTTTAGGATTAATCCTGGTGGCGCAACGCGTGGCAGCAAATCGTCAAACGCAAAACGTGCAAGAAATGCCTGCTGTACCAACTACTACTGAGGAAACTCCCCCCGCCGCACCCATTCAGCCCGCTGCGCCGGCGATTACGCCAAATTCACTTTCATCGCCGCCGGCTACTTCTGAGCCGCAAGCGGGACACGTGGATTCTTCCAAAGCTACCGCAACCACCACTGACGAGCATGCGCCAGCGCCAGTGATCGCACCAAAAGTGACGCCGCCCAACAAGCCCAAAGCGGCGATAAAGCCGAAACCCAAACCAAAGCCCGCGCCAAAAGCAGCGCCACCAAGCGAAATGCCGGTGTTGCCGCGGCCACGGTTAACTCTGCCAAAACGTGTTGCCCCCACCCCGGCAACGCCCAATAACGACGCGACTGATAATAGTCCAACGGGAAATCAGCCGATAATCGGTGGTGGCCCGGTGGATGTGGGAAACTCGGATGATAGCAAATATATTCCTGTTAATCCGCCTCATTTTCCCAACGCCAGCCGCAATTGAATGGAGGCCTCCGGCTCCAAATGATTATGAAAAGAAATTCGAACCAGTTGTTTGAAACACGTAACACACGCCTCAAAAGTACTTTTACAGTGGTGCTGGTTAGCGGCGCGCTGTCCACAACGGCGGCGTTTGCTCAATTAAAAGGCTCCACCTTGCCTGTTGGCGGCCCCACCGCAGAACCCGCAAAACCCAAGACTCCGTCGATTGTAATACCGAGTGCCGCTCCACCAAAAGCGCCGCCGGCGATTGCCGTTCAGCCAGTTAATCCCGCGCCGCCCGTCGCCACGCCCACATCATCCCCGCTGGGAAGCAATGTCATCAATGCCGGCACTTCGATTCTGCTGTTAGGATTGGATGACGCCGATTTGCGCCAGGCGTCTGATTGGCAAGCGCCCGCCGAAGACAATTCCACGAAAAAATCTGCCGCCTCGGCGGCTTCCATGCTGGAAAAACAATTGGCTCCCGAACCCGTCGATGTCAACGACCGCCCGCCGGGCGAGGCACAAATGATCGCCGCGCCGCTGCGCCGTATCTTTATGGAAGCTGGGGCAATTGACGTCCTGAACACCGCTCTGGATGGACCTTCGATGGTACGCGCCATCAATGCGGCACGCCTTTCTCCGCGGGTGATTTCCACTGCACGCGGCGTTTTGCGCCGTGCCGAACAAGATATATTGAAGTCCTCTAACGGTGCTCCCGTGGAAATCTCCGCGGCATTGCAACAAGATGCCGTCGACGCTTTTACACGCATCGGTCAGGCGATGGGATATCGCATTGTGGTGGCCGTGGCTGCACCACCATCGGTGGCGTCAGGTTCGCCGCGCGCGCTGATTTTGCTGGTCGATTGTGAGCAACAAACAGGGCAAATTATCCCCATCAGCGTTCCGGGGCAGGCCAATAACGCACAAGACACCGACAATGTGGCGGCAGCGGCGGGCGCTTTGTTGTTGCCTCGTTTAACTCGATTGTCCTCCAGCAGCACCAGCAAAACCACATTGGCCAACCAATATCTACAAGCCGCCAAAGATGCAGCTGCCAAAAGCGATCTTCCGGCGGCGCAAGATTACATTAACCAGGTTGTCGGCTTGGAACCCAACAACGCAGATGCCTATGAAACGCTGGGCAATCTTTTGCAAAAGGCCGCGCCGCAAGCGGCAGCAACGGCATTTAGCAGAGCATTGGACATCACGCCTGACAATGGGCCGTTGTGGGGAAAGTTGGCTTTGACCTATACCCTTGGTGATAATCCGAGCTGGCCACAATGTTTGGATGCGGCAAAACACGCTTTAACAGCAGGATACGATTCCGCATTATTGCGCACCGTGATGGCTTCTGCGGAATTTGGCCGGGCGAAATTATTTACCAACGCCGGGCGAGCCAATGATGCCGACATTGCCACTCGCCAAGCGCAGGACTATATGGCACGCGCCATAAAACTGGCGCCGCAGGATTCAACGGCTAATGCTGATGTTAGCAAATTGATGGCGCAAAACCTTTTCGACAATGGCCAATTCAACGAAGCCGCCAGCGCATTAGATTTGGTAGCGCGTCAATATCCAAATGATTTGGAATTACAAAAGCAATATGCCAATATCTTGTCCAGCGCCGATGACCGGCAGGAAGACGCTTTTGTGGCTTGGGCAAATGTATGGAAATTGGAAAATGATGACGCGGTGGAATTGAGCGCTCAGCGCTATAAAGATATTGCCAGCGGCTTTGATAAGCATGTGTTCAATCTCGCCAAAGCCGCCTCCATGCTAACCAGCAGCGCCTCCCAGGGCACCATTCCGACAGCCACCGCTTTGCCACAGGTGCAACGCTATGCGGCGCAAATAAAAAGCGCTATGGATGCGCTTCATGCCATGCGTCCGCCTGCAGGCCGCCTTTCCACGGAAGTGCAAGTGCAGCGTCTTATCGCTGGCGATCTGTTTTCGCAGGCAGTGCAAAGCTATGTCTTGTATCTACAAAATGGCGATCAAAATGTCCTGGCAAACGGCGGACAATTGCATTACAAAGCGATAGATAGTCTCAACAACGCCCGCAAGGCATCGTAAAAGTACTTTTGAATCCCAATCGACAAATCACAAATAAATTCCAATTTCGAGATTTCAAACGGCTGCGTGTTTGTAGCTTGAATATTTGAAATTGGGATTTATTTGTGATTTGAAATTGTTATTTACACATCTATGCTCGTCAGTGAATTTGATTATCACCTCCCAACCGGACATATCGCCCAAAATCCCGCTGAACCACGTGACAGCGCGCGTTTAATGCATGTGCAAACGGCCGCACCTTTGTCACAAATGATTTCGCATCGCGACGTACACGATTTGCCAGAATTATTGCGGCCCGATGATTTATTAATCATGAATGACACGCGTGTTTTGCGCGCCAGATTATATGGACACAAACTCACTGGCGGGAAAGTGGAAGCATTGCTGTTGCGCGAAATAGAACGCAATCTATGGGAAGTACTTTTGCGTCCCTCCGCGCGGCTCAAAGAAGGCAGCGAAATTATCTTTCAATCAGGTGAGATTGAAGTTCATGGAATATGTGAAAAGCGATTAGACAATACGTGGCATTTGCGATTCGCAGAGGCATGGTGCGCCATGCCCGATTCTGCGATAGATTTAGGCACGGCACACCACGCTCCTACAAGTCCAGACAAAAGTACTTTTGATATCCGCGATTTATTGAAAGATCTCGGCGAAATTCCACTCCCGCCTTACATCCACACCAAAGCCGCCGATCCCGAACGCTATCAAACCATCTATTCCAAAGATCATCTGCAAAGCACCGCAAGTCTCGATTCCGCCGCCGCGCCCACGGCTGGTTTGCATTTCACGCCGCAGCTTTTGGATGCCATCCGCGCGCGCGGCGTGCAATGTGCGCACGTCACGCTGGGTATCGGCCTGGGAACTTTTCTTCCCGTTAAAAGCGAAACGCTGGAAGATCATCAAATGCACTTTGAAGAATATGACATTCCCGAAAGCACCGCCCGCGCCATCGCCGCGCAAAAAAAATCAGGCAAACGCGTCGTTGCCGTCGGCACCACAGTAGCCAGAACGCTCGAAGCCGCCAGCGCTAACGGCCAATTGCAAAACGGCCCCGGCAACACCGATATTTTCATCTATCCGCCCTACCATTTCCGTTGCGTGGACGCCATGCTCACCAACTTTCATCTGCCAAAATCTACGCTTTTGGCAATGGTTTCTGCATTGGCGGATAATCTGTGTGGTCCCGAATCCGATTTAACAGGAATCGAAATTATGCAACGCGCTTATAAAATTGCAGTAGAAGAAAATTATCGATTTTTCTCTTTCGGTGATGCGATGTTGATAGAGTAATCAACTCAGAATACAGATCATCTTTCTTCCATCTGCAAACTAACGCCGTTATAAATACCTCCGGCAAGGTTCGGTGCATCTTTGGTTACTTGCACAGCGACGGTATTTTTACCGGGTTTCATTGTTTTGGAAATGTCGATCACAAACGGTTCATCCCAGCCTTTATAATTAGGCCCCAGCAAATGCTCGCCTATTTTTTCGCCGTTGAGATAAATCACGGCATCGCCATCCACGCCGCCAAAGAACAGTAGCATCCGTTGCATGTTTACGCCTTGAGGATCATCGTCATTTGTTGGAGGGGCATCGAACGTTTTGCGATACCATGCAGTGCCGTGATATTCGGGGAAACCTTGCTTCTGCCATTGATCGGTAGCAGTGACGGTTTTCCATATTTGATCATTAAAATCGGATTGGGCAAATCCTTGTTGCAAACCTGTTTTTTGAGGATCGGGATTAAAGCGCCAATCGTTGTTGAGCTCCTGCACGGTTTTGGCGTTAGGATAATCCTTCAAAATCACTTCTTGTGCGGTGAGGGGCGAACGCAGTGTTACTCCATTCGCATCCTCGTGTGCTTCCTGTGAAAAGCTGGAAGGCATATATACATAGATTGGCGCAAGCTTTGTCCCGTGCAAATAGACCACTTCTTTTTGATAAGACGCCTGGGCTAAAACCGCCGTCGGAACTGTTAAATCCCATTTTACTTTGGGGCCAACGATACCATTGGGAGTAATAGTCAGATAATAAGCCGTTTTCGCTTTCGCGTTAATCACCACATTTTCGCCGCTGTATAAAATTCCCGATTGTATGTCAGTTCCATCGGCGGCCAACGTGATGCGGTAACTGAGAAAAGTACTTCCGGGATGGACATTACTGAATTGTAATTCCATATCGCCATTCCGAGAAGAATACAACAAGATGCGGCTGGGGTTTGGCAGGGAGACACTTTTTGACGTAGGTATGGGTTCTTGCGATAATTGCACCTTTGCCGGAGGAATTCCAGATCTATTCTTATTGATGCCTGCGGTGTAAATAGCTCCAGGAAAAAGCGGGAAGCCATCTTCCTGCGATTGAATCAATTTTATAACTTGTTCATTATTGCGCGTTAATGGGGAGCTGAAATCCGCAGGTAAATAACCGGCGTTTTTCAAACGCCATTGCAATACGATAATATTATCTTCGATCAGTTGAAGCCGCTGCTGCTGGATTTTGGTCATTGGTTGCGCTTTCGCTTTCAGGAATAATTTTTCCATTTCCGGATAATGCGGCGCATAATATTCCTGGAACATCTGTTCCCTGATATTGTAATGCTGCGAAGGATCTTGCCGGAAATAGTCGGCGAAAGCGCCGTTATCCATTTTGTTATAGAGCTGCTCCATGATGGCGCCAGCGGCCGGACCGTAAGCGCGCTCCAACCATTCATGTTGCAATTGATTGGCATCCAATTGTGGATTCCACATCATTTTTGCCTGGATATAATTTCCCATCGCCTCTTGCGCCCACGCCGGGCTGCCGTAAAGCAAAACGCCTTTAATCTGGTTTTCACGCAACAGCTTGAACAGGAAATTGATATTATCCGGCGACGCCGTTGATATCAATCCAGTGCTATTACGTAAAAGCGTCGGCATGCCGTAATAGAACCAATTTTTATTTCCACTTTTTGTTGTCCATTCACGCATCACATTTTCTTGTTGTTTGCGCACTTCATCGCGATAGAAACGATATCCAAAACCAAGACCGGTGATAACCGGAGTGATATTTTTCGGAATCGTCATACTGCCTTTAGCCGGCGGAAGGGCAAAATCCTGATAAATATATCCCGCCAATTTACCTTCGGGATATTCTTTCGCCACGATATTCGCCACGTCACGATAGAACTGAAGAATCAACGGCGTTACTGATGGATACGTACTTCCCGGCGGCGGCGGATCGTATAACGCCTTACTTTCGGGGCTCTGGCTCCATCCGCGGCTGTCGGTGGGTGAGAGCGAATAGGTATTTTGATGGGGATCGGCTTTCAGCGCGGCAATCGCTTTGTTCGCGTAATATTTCACCAATGCAGGATTGGTTGTTTCCAATTTATAGTTATTATTTGCCGGCTTATTTCGTTTTCCGTTAATCATCGGAAACCAGTCCGGATGTTTCTCAAATAATTTTGCGGGAACGGTATTCCGCCAGTAATGATTGGCGTTCAGGCGAAAGGAAAATCCCAGCTTTTGCTGGAATCCCCACTGTTCAACTTCCCGTGTTTTTTGCCGAGCGAGATATAAATACGGCATTACACGGGAAACAAAAGCGGGCGCTTCCACTCGATCAACGTCCGGCACTTCAAAAGTACTTTTAAGCGGCACATCACGCCCGATCTCTCCGGGCATCAACCAGCGAACGCCCAGATAATCCTCCAAAAACGTATACACGCCATTGGCTGTGCCATTGCTGAAGCCGCCGTCTTTGGTGAGCTGCGGGCCGGGAATATCCGGCTGCAATTGGTATTCCATATTGTCGGAACGCCATGATGTTTCGATGGTTTCGGAACCGATTTTTGCTGCCGTATCTGGCCCCAAAATGTACAGATTGCCCGCCTGAGTAAGAATACGAAACCCTTCATCGGCAATACCGTTGATCGTCACTCCGGCAGCGGCGGCTTGTCGGGTAGATCCCAAACTAATGATGTTGCCGGTAATATTTGTGGTGTCTTTTTGAATGGAAAGTTTAGCACCTGTCGATTGCTCGATATCACGCTGCAGCTCCGATGCCGCTGCTTCAATGGACGCTGGAGCTTTTTCCGGTAGCACAATAGTGAAAGTACTTTTACCATTGTTGACAATTGTTATTGCTTCAGCGGAGTTAACACATACTCCAAAAATGCAACTGAGAATAAATAATGCGTTATAAATAATTTTCATATAGTCCTTTGTCACGACGTCAACATTGCTTACGCAATTATCCATCCGCTCCAGAATATTCCCAACCGAATGTCTGCCACATTTTGCCCTCACGATAAACTGTGTTAATCAAACTTTGCGTGTAGAAATGATGATCGTAAATATCCTGAAAAACGGTTTCGCGCTCTTGTAGATATTTCATTAGCTGTTGACGATTTGCCGGATCGGCGCCGATGGATGCATCCGAAATCATCTTTAGAAAAAGGCGTGCGGGTCTTGCTTCGGCTCTGGCATAACGAAGGGCCTGCTCCAGAAATTCGATACGTTTCAACACAATTTCGTCAGGACCTGCCTGCGTTTTGGCCTCATCCAATAGGTTTTGCAATTGATCCAGATTGCTATCGGTAAAGCAATCGACCAACACGTGTAACTTTCGATAGAGAGTGCGATTCGCCACCGCATCCGAGACATAGTCCCAATCAACGGGATTTTGCGCCATTTGAGTGGTTAACTTTTCCTGCAACGAAAAGTACTTTTGTATAGCGGGTGATGCGGCGCCAAAACCGGCATCGCAATAATCTTTGATCAGCGCATCAATATCCTGCGACGGATCCCATAATAACTTGGCGAGCACATAATAGTTCAATCCCTGCCCGGCCCAGTTGTGTTGCACCGAATCGAAATCACCGCCCATCATGCCGGTTTGGTAGCAATGCCTGATATCTTCTCCCAACCGATGCGGATATAAAACCGGAAATCCGAGACCATCACCCAAAGCATTCGGCCGCAACATTAAATGACTGGCCGCCCTGGTCCACAAATCCCAATTCTGCAAATCGTTCTGCCGTCCTTCTTCCCCCAAATAGCCCAAACCGACAAATCCCACGATAACATTCGATGGCAATGTCGCATAGAGCGGCGGCGTTTTGTACGCGCTGTAGGCGTAAGCGCCTAACTTGCGATCGGGAAATTTCTTTTGGACGATTTCGGCTATCTTGGCATAGAAAGTAACATATCGATCTGAGAGCGAAACATATTTATCGGTACGATGTCCATCTCCCAAATTCAATGTAACCGGCGGCGCATTCGGCGGATCAAGACGGCGGCAAACTTCGCACATGCAAAACCCCGTTGGGCCGCCGTCGTTGGGCGAAATGGAAAGTGACGCTAAATCAGCATCTTTTTCAAAACGATGAATGATGTCAGCAGCAATGGTTTTTATTAACGCATCGTTCGAAACATCCAAACGCGCCTGGTGCGGCGCCGCCGATTGATTACGTGTGCCATCCGGTTGCAGTGCAAAATATTCGGGATGCGTTTTGCCATATTTGTCCCACATCGTTCCGTAAGCATGTTTATATTGCAAATTAAACGATTGCCCCAGAGCCATCGCTTCGAACCATGTGCCCGAACCTGTGGTTTTTTGGACAAAACTTTCCTCGCTGCGGCCTAACCGCGCCAGCGCGGCTTTGTGTTGATGATTCGGCAAACGGGAAGCATTGTTATAAAAAGCGCCGGGATAAGAATTGCGTAAATTGTGCACTTCCAGAGCTGGTTCATCTTGCTCGTTGATGGGATTTAATATCAACGTACTTTTACGCGGATACACCTCCCCCAACTCCCCGGCCCACAACCAGCGACAGCCGAAATGACGTTCCAGCAACGCATAAACTCCGTTGCGCGTACCATGGACGGTAACACCTTTGCCGCGATCATTACCGGTGATAAATAACATGTTATTTACGGTGCGCAAACGATATCCTTCGGGTTGTAAATCCGCCGCATTGATCCCCGCTTTTTGAGCCAGTTCGGTGGCGCCGAGTGAAACGAGAGTTTGATGTTGTGAAGATGCATCCAGCGTATTTTCTACAACGATCGGAATTTTAGCGCCGGAGATTTTTTCTAATATCCTCTGTAATACAACGGCTACTTCTTGAATCGTCTTATTATCGTTCGGAATTACTAATGCCGCCAACGGCTGAGAATCACGCGCCAGTAAAAGTACTTTTCCGCTGGCCGGCTGAGATGTAAAATTGCTTTTCAGAGGACGTTTATTCGCTGCCGGTTTCCATTGCAACGGTGACACATCGGGACCGAGCGGCTTCAATCCCCAATTATCACGCGGCGTATCTTCCGCAAATGCCGATAATCCGCATCCTCCGGTAAACACCATTCCACCAGTTAACGCCACCAGTTGTAAGAACTGGCGACGTGTAGGATTCGAGTATTCCGAATGAGATTTTTCTGTTTTCATATGATTTATAATAATGTTGAAGCAGGAGTGATTAAGGAATAAACGGATTCCAATTCCGATCGCAATATGCCGAACTCTCATCAATATTATCCAAACGACAGCTGGCATCCGCACCGATACTTTTAAATTTTTCAGCAGTAACCCATTTCACATGACCATCGGCATAGACAACGTTTCCTCCGCCCAGGTGAGGAACCACACGAAGATATGTTGAAGGAGTTGTAGATCTTGCTGCAGCTCCCTGAGCATAAGGTCCTGCCCAAATCGCAGCGCTATAGTTGTATTCCACCACCGCATATATCTCTGCCGGACGTTGGACTTCTGCCAGGGCAAGAGTCGGATAGGCTCCTCCCGATACGTACATGGCAAAATTAAATTTGTATTTGTTAGTCGGATTACCGAGAGCTGCAGAATAGCCATAGCTGGGATACGTGTTACTCCGCACCGATGGACACACAAAAAGCTGCACGCTTTTTACGTAAGGATAGATGAGATCTGACCAGGTAACACAATATTCGCTCGGACAGACACTAGTAGAAACCTTGAAACGCTTTCCCGGCATAGAGGAATCCGTTTGATCTTCATACCTTACGGATAACGGATAATGCTCATCATAATCCTGCACATACATCATCATACCCAATCCAATCTGCTTCATGTTGCTCATGCAACTGGCGCGTCTTGCGTTTTCTCTGGCCCGGGCGAACACGGGAAATAGAATTGCCGCAAGTATTGAAATAATGGCAATAACAACTAATAATTCTATCAGTGTGAATCCCTGCGACTTCTCAAAAGTACTTTTCATTATAAATCCTCCAAGTGGCTCATCACCGGCCTACACTTAGATTATACCCAGTTACATCACTTTCCAAACGGCTCTTTCGGAATGTTTTCCGGGTTTTCGCTTTCCGAATCAGCCATCTGCTGTTCATTTCGGACATTGCGTTGATGAGCGATGCGATATGTGGTGGGGGATACTCCGAAATGGCGCAAAAATACCTTGATGAAGGAGGAAGATGTGGTGTATCCCACATTACCGGCAATTTTAGCGATGTTGTATTGTGATTTGGTGAGATATTGACACGCCAGTTGCATGCGCCGTTCTGTAATAAATGCAAGGATCGATGATCCTGTATCGTCTTTAAAAATGCGCGCTAAATGCCGCGATGACAATTGAAGATGTGCGGAAATACCATCGACACTTAACGTGCGTTTGTTAAGGTTTTCATCGATAAATGCAATGGCTCGATGGGTAATTTCTCTGTGGGAAGCACCACGCACAGAGAGATCCATCATATTTATTTCTTCGCTTTTCAGTGCCGGTTTCGCCAGAAGTTCTCGCACCATCTGATGCAATAAAATGCTCAAATGATGGTACACCAATGGCAAATACTGCTGTGATTGCAGCGTCATTTCATGAATCAACTTCTGCGCTAAAGGCAAAAATTCGGTTCCCGAAATAAAATAATGCGGATGTGACCAATGCTTCCCTTGATCCGTCGTGCAGAAATGCCAACTGATGCCGGTGGCATGAAACTGCATCCATAATATTCTGGAATAGGCATTTTCAGGATGCGGCCTTTCCCAATGTGGCCGTTCTCCGCCGGATACAGGGATTTTAGGCGGCGTCAACAAAAAACTTTTAGCCGGGGCATTGATGATCCAACGCTTGCCGGGAATCTTCAGTTTGCGGCACATCGCAGCCGTGGTAGCGGTAATAATGTCCGCTTCGCCTTCCACCACACACCCCAGGTAAGGCATCGTCATGCAATTGAGATTCTTTTCCCGCCACACCTGAACATGCACTTTCAATCCCGTGCCCTTGAGAATAGGCAAAACATCCCCAGCTTCCTCCGTCACACGGTTGGATCCGTTAACTTTGGGCGGCGCGCCCAGCAATATAAAGGGCGCCCCGCCATCTGCCCAGGGAATGAGTTTATCGCGGAGGACATCCAACAATTGCCGTTCTGCCGTGGTTAATGAAAGCATCAGAGAATGAGTGTAGTCATTTTGGCTGACGAACCACGCTGGTAATGGCGTGGCCAATAGCTAACGTGCCCACGCCATTACTGACGTAGTTCGTTTTCCAAATCACTGGTGCATTGCGGACAACGCGTGGCTTCAATGGGAATTTCAGAAAAGCAGCGCGGGCACTTTTTCGTGCTGGCAACTTTTTCATCATCATCTTTTTTATGGAGATGATTTATTTGGCGCACCACCAAAAAAACCGTAAATGCCACAATTAAAAAAGTGATGACATTGTTGATAAACTGGCCGTAAGCAATAATCGGAATGCCATCCTTTTTGGCTTGCGATACATTTGCCACCGGCTGGCGCGATAAGTTGATGTATAGATTCGCAAAATCAAATTTGGACATCAATGCGCCAATGGGCGGCATTAAGACATCGTCCACTAATGACGACACAATCTTGTTAAACGCAGCGCCCAATATAAACGCCACTGCCAAATCCACCGCGTTACCTTTGACGGCAAAAGCCTTAAACTCTTTCCACATAAAATATTTCCTCCCTGGACTGGATTATTATAGCAAGAGAAGAGAAAAATGCGGCAGACAGTAAAAGTACTTTTATAACGACAGCTTCTTTGAACTTTAGAAACTTTGATATTTTAAGGAGTGGCACGCCAGATAAAAACCTCCCAGGGGTTTGCTTGCTCTATGGTCACTTTTCCATCCTTCACCATAGCATTCACATCCCGTGTTTTTCCCCAGGCCTGGAGCGTTACATGAGCAGGAATATTTTCGAGGACATATTCCATGCGACGTTTTTCTGGAGAGGCGTTTACCAAGACAATGTAAGTTGCATCTTTCTCCTTCCAAATTGATACAAGCGTCTGCTTTGCTTCTGCTTCCGTTAATTGTTGCTGTATCCCTTTGGTTTTTAGTTGATCCATAAATTCGCGAACTTCCAGAAGCACGGGAGCCGCAATCGTTTTCGCCCATAATGAATCGGTCATGACGCTGCGTGTGAAGGAATAAAATCCTAAACCTTGCGCTCCCTGAGCAATTGTCGAAAAGCAGAGATAACGCATTTCCTGCGCATTGGGATAGCGTAATTTTTCTACCGGATAACCACGATATTCCTTGTCTTCCGGCTTCGCCATGCTCCGCCAATTGAAGAACTGCAAGACGGGAATCACTGGTTTACCTTTGGCCACATTCATTGCGCCTTTGGTGAAACGCGTTTGATGATCGAGCTTGGCTTCCGGAAACGGCGCGCCGGAAACGGGATAAATATCCTGCATCAAAATATCTTGCACTTCATTAAACGCATACCAATGCGTTGTCCAGGCATGACAAACCGCAACAGGGATATTTGGCGATTCCGCTTTAATCATCTTGTAAAACGGCGCGATATCTTTTGCGGTTAATTTTTTATTGTCCGGTTCGTCAAATAAATACCAAATCCCTAATGCCGGATGATTTTTAAAGCGCTGCACCAGAACACGCATTTCTTCCAATTGATTACCCGGAACACGACGCGAACCATCAAGATCGAACATGACTTTTAAATGATGTTTTTCCGCGAGGTCGAGATATTGCTGAATTCGCGCAAACGCTGCTTCGTTCAATGGATCTTTGGTGAGACCATATAAATGGACATAATTAATTCCCATGGAACGAACTGCTTCAAAATCTGCGTCCGTAGCCGGAACAGCGTACATCACCATCGGAAAGTTTCCTTTAAGGAAAGACGCCTTTTCATATTGAGCAGCTGCTTGAGAAGCAGAAGCCAACACGGTTATTGCCAAAACAGGCACCAGGGTCAATAAAAGAGCTATAAAGTACTTTCGCATGTTTTTTTTCTTTTTATCAATTCTACAACGAAGCGAGTATAATGAATTGAATGCATAAAAGTACTTTTATGCATTTCCATATTTTCCATTTACCGCCTCTTATCTCTTCCTACCCCTGCTGTATCCGCAAATTTTTAATTTCCCCCGCAAACCATTTATTATCAATACCGCCAATAATAGTAGCGGTAACACGTTCTCCCGGGCCTTTCATCGGTATCTTGATTCCCGCTTGATTATCCACAAAAAGTTGCATATTTTCCTGGTCAAACCGAATGGTTAGATGGGACCATCTGTTTGCCGGAAGCGTGAGACCGGTGCCGATGCCGGTGAACATACGATAGCCTTTCATCTGCGCGTTCACTTTTAGTTGGCCGTTATCCAGATAGATTTCATACGTCCCAAAAGCATAATTGCGATTACCGATAATGACTTGTTGGGCGGTGATGTTATCCGGCTTGATATCCATTTCCACGGTGGAAGCCGCGCGATGCGGAATGGCAGATTGCGGCAAAGTCACAAAAGTACTTTTGCCGTTAAATTT
>Ga0164242_10005088_pt1 | contig 14655 bp, 12 predicted proteins | sample OricomgcompostMG_FD_108783 | JGI IMG/M metagenome (GOLD analysis project Ga0164242, IMG submission 108783) | Miracle-Growth compost microbial communities from Emeryville, California, USA - Original compost - Miracle growth compost (MG) ... | reverse complement strand
CTTTGGACAAATGGGGAAAGGTGGAAGATAAAGACGGCGAAAAAACTACCGTTAGCTATGACCCGGAAACGGATAAGTACAACCGCTTTTGGCGGGGTGTCCCACCCAAGAGCAAAGGTGACTGGGCATTCATTACCCACATGATAGAAACATTGAATGAGAACGGAAAAGCGGGTGTAGTCGTACCGCATGGTGTATTATTTCGCGGAGCCAGCGAAGGAAAGATTCGTAAAAAAACGATCGAAGAAAACCTGCTGGAAGCCGTTATTGGTTTACCGGCCAACCTGTTTTTTGGCACCGGTATTCCGGCGGCCATTCTTATTTTCAATAAAGCACGTACCAAACAAACGGACACTGAGCGGAGTCGAAGTGTTTTGTTCATTGATGCCAGCAAACACTATGAAAGCGCCAAAAACCAAAACAAGCTGCGTTCGGAGGATATTGACCATATTGTAAAAACTTACCGCGATTTTGCCACCGGCAAACTACAGCCGGGCGTGGCAGAAGATAAATACAGCTATGTAGCCACTTTTGAGGAAATAGAGGAAAACGATTTTAATCTGAACATCCCCAGATATGTGGACACCTTTGAAGAAGAGCCAGAAGTGGATATTGTTGCCGTACAAAAGGAGATTGAGCAATTGGAGGACGAACTGAAAACCGTACAAGTGGAAATGGATAAGTACTTAAAAGAGCTGGTGAAATAATGGCAAAAACAAAAAATACTAAGGCATTCTACAATACTGAAATTCCGAGTGATTGGAAGATTTGCAAGTTAGGCGACTGTTGTTTAGCAAAAGGAGAATACGGCATCAATGCACCTGCTGTTGAGTTTTCGGATGATTTGCCTACCTATTTGAGAATTACTGATATTGATGATAATGGAAATTATTCTACCGATAAGAAAGTGTCGGTTGACGACTTAAATTATAAGCAGTTTGTTTTAAAGGATGGAGATATTGTTTTTGCAAGAACAGGAGCAACGGTTGGAAAAACTTACCTATATAAGCCTACAGATGGAATGCTGGTCTTCGCAGGATTCTTGATTCGTTTCAGAACGGAGGAAAAATTATTGATACCACAGCATCTAAAATACTTTACTGAAGTAAAATTTTATTGGGATTGGGTTAAAACTGTTTCTATGAGAAGCGGGCAGCCAGGCATCAATGCAGAAGAATACGCATCATTAAAAATCCCCCTCCCCCCACTTCCCGAACAAAAAGCTATTGTCCGTGTACTCAGCACCTGGGACACCGCCATTCACAAAACCCAACAACTCATTTCCCAAAAAGAACTGCGCAAAAAATGGCTGATGCAAAATTTACTGACGGGAAAGATGAAGTTGAAGGGGTTTGGTGGGGAATGGAAGGAAACGTATTTGGGTGAAATGTTCACAGAGCGTAACGAAACTAAATGCGTTGACTTGCCCTTGCTTTCGATAGGTCAAAATGGAGTTTACCCACAAGATGAATCTGACAAGAAGGATACTTCCAATAAGGACAAATCGAAATATAAAAGGATTTGTCCGGGGGATATCGGTTACAACACTATGCGTATGTGGCAAGGCAGAAGTGCTTTGTCGCAGTTAGAAGGAATTGTAAGTCCAGCATATACCGTAGTCATACCGAAGAAAAATGCCGATTCAGTATTCTTCTCTTATCTGTTCAAAACTTCCAAAATGACGAACCTGTTTTGGCGTAACTCACAGGGTTTAGTAGATGATACATTGAATTGCAAATTCAAAGACTTCTGTATTGTGAAAACAATATTGCCACAAACTAAACAAGAACAGACGGTCATTGCTCAGGTGCTACAATCGGCAGATAATGAAGTCAACTTGCTCAAAGCCAAAGCGGAGAAATTGAGGAAGCAGAAGAAGGGGTTGATGCAACAACTGTTAACCGGTAAGAAGAGACTAAAAGTTGAACTATGAAAAATACATCAAGAGAAAATATTGCGGTATCTAATGTTATTGGCGAATCTCTGTCGGTTGCTTTCAATAATAAAGAATTCTCATTGGGAAAATGGGGTGAGGTTGACAATTGGTCTGAAATAGAAGAAAACACTATTATTTTATTAGAGTGTGAAAAAGGGCAAAAGCACCCAAACACAAATGTGCTAAAACTATTCCCTTATTTAGAAGAGAATCCAAACCTAAAGATTATTCTGCTCCATTACTTCTATCCTCCAAATAAAACTCCTAAAAATAGGCTTGCGTTATGTAACTATATAGCAGAGAAGATGAAAAAAGAGTTCGATGGCCGATTTTACTATCTATCGTTAAGATGCCAAAATAACGAAATCGGGAAAAAGCTAAAAAAGTATGAGAAGGAATTAGCGGAGCAACTGCTAACCGGGAAAAAAAGATCAAAACACTAATGTTATGGCAAATTTAACATACGAGGATAAAGCGTATTTAGAAAAATACCTAATGATGGAATCAGGGTGGTGTTTGGATTTTGGGAATGACTCTTTGCAGCATTTCGTTTTTGACAATGTCCGCTTAGATATTTATGATAATAAATATGACAAGTATGGCGGTTCAAAAGCTAAAAGAATAAGGGCTGTATGGGACAAGGAATCTGATTTTATTATCGGGAAGCTATTGAAATCGTTTATTCAATACTACAAAGCCAAGAGGATTACAAATCCCGATTATTTCAATGCTACAAGAGAAATAGAAGAGTCATGCGAAAAAATAACGGAGCGATTATTATCTGCCGGCATAAGTCAACATACTGATCTGATTACTCCTCTCTATGACGAAACGGATTTTTCCAAATTAGCTACCAGCATAAAAGAACATATTGAGAAGAATGAGCCTGAATTGGCCCTGGACAGGCTCCATACTTTTTATGTGAAATTTATCCGGGGTTTATGTACCCAACATCAGATTCACTATTCGAATGCTGAATCATTAAATGCCATATTTGGAAAGTACATTAAGTATATAGACAGCCTGGGGGCTGTAGAGTCTGGGATGACTAAGTCAATATTGAAGTATAGCATCAATCTGTTGGAAAAATACAATGACGTAAGAAACAACATGAGTTTAGCGCATGATAATAAATTGTTGAATTACAAAGAAAGCTTGTACATTTTTGACACCTTAGCCAGGCTAAAGGGATTTATTGATGGTATAGAAGAGGATTTGAAACTAAAACAAAAACAGGAAGAGGCGAAATCCCAAGAAACTAGTGTGGAATTACCTTTTTAAGTTCAATGCGTATATTATGAGGAATATTTTTTTGTATAACGACAAAGCTAAAATAAGTAATTTATATTACTAACCATCGAAGCAAAAAGAGAAGGAGATGTTGATATAGATAAAGTAATTAGAATAAAACAGACGATTTGGAAAAGAAAATAAGAAACTGCTTTGTAAGCTACCATCATGAGCGGGATCAGAGATACATCTCGAAATTGAGAAAATTAATTACTCAAGTGAAAGTAGCTGACTATTCATTGAAAGATGATATAGGATATTTAACGGATGATACTATTTATAAAAAAATTAGGGAGAAAATGAGAAGTTGCTCTGTAACGATTGTTTTGATAGGTGAGCGAACCGGCCATCGAAAATGGATTGACTGGGAAATTTGGGCATCATTAAGAGGTTATACTCATCCGTATGATCCTTATAAATCCTTTAAACCGAACGGTTTGCTTTGTATTTATTTGCCTGCGTTATCTCATTCTATACCTAATAGATTGCAAGATAATATTGATTCTGGTTATGCAATAAGTATGAAATGGGAAAATCTGGGAAGAGATTTTGAAAGCAAGGTAAACTATGCTTATTGGAACAGGACAAATGTACCCTACAAAATCGATAACAGCAGAGCAAGAATGAAAGAAGATTATTGGGATTTTTTAGGCTTTAGAATATAGTTACTATGGCAGGTATAAACAGATTATATTATCCGACAAAATATCATTCGCGCGCGCAAGTAGTTGCTCTTGGTGTTAAATGTGTATTCATTTCATATCAGAAAAAGGATAGAGATGCAGCTATAAAAGTTTCCGAGTATCTGCAGCATGCAGGTATTGATGTATATATAGATATCTATGATTCTGAGCTAAGGATTCAACACCAAAACGACAATCCCAAAGAGGTAACCAATGCAATTTGCAAAGGAATTAATAACAGTAGTCATATGCTGGCATTAATCTCTCCTCAAACAATGTACTCTACATGGGTGCCCTTTGAAATTGGGTATGGATATGATAAAACAGATTTGGGCGTTCTTTGCTTAAAGGGAATTCCCCAAGGAAAACTACCGGAATATGTAAGAACAGCAACGATTGTTCGGGATATATACGACCTAAATGGTCTAATTGAGAAGCTAAGTGGCAAGAAGAAAGAAATATTGTTGGAAACAAATATGATGATTGATTATAACAGCTATTTGAATCCACTATCCAATGTGATGGATAGTATAATCAACGATACCTATTAATTTTTTTAACAATGGCAAATAAAGAATACTTCGTTACACGGCTTTCCTTCAGAGAAGATGGTCAACTCATTCATGATGTTACTGTTTATGAGTATGATGGCGAAAGCCTTGATAATGGAGCCACACAGAACAGACAATGGATGGTAAACAAGGTAACAGCCGGTTATCAAATTTCAGTCATGACGCCTAATCCTGATGAGAAGGATAAATGGATAAGGGGAAACCCTTTTACCTATGAAGGCGGATATTTTAAATGGCCGTTTAAGTTGCCATTGAACGATACCAAAAGGAAAACCTTTGTGAGCTATTATCATAAAGACGACCAAAACAGCAGAACAAAATTCGAGAATCTTTTTGGTGATTTAATAGTCAGTAAATCAGTTGAAGATGGCGATATAGATTCGGATAACAGAGATGAATATATTAAGCAATTAATTCAAAAAGATTATCTGGAAGATACAACTGTGTTGGTGGTTCTTATTGGACCTAAAACTAAATGTAGGAAACATGTTGACTGGGAGATTTCTGGAGCATTGAATTTGAAAGTTGGTGATAGCAACGCAGGTTTATTGGGTATCCTTCTCCCATCACATCCTGATTATGGAACAGGGCAAGCTACATACGACTTAATGCCGGCACGATTAGCGGATAATTTTAAGTCTGGATATGCTATTATAAGAGACTGGACTGACGATAGAGCAAAAATGCAGTCTTATATTGAAGAAGCATTTGCTAACCGAGCTGCTATGGCAGGCAAACGAACCAATTCACGTATTCAAATGGATAAAGATACTTGCGAATGAAAGAAAGACTAAAATATCCTTTATCACTTTTTGTAGTTTGGCATCCATCATTTGCCGAAGGAAAGGCTATTGCAAACGACCTATACAGTATTTTTTGTAGGGATATTGACGAACCGTTGTCAAGGGGACTTGGAATACAAGTTTATTATCGAAGTGTTTCATTGATTCCCATTAATAAGAATATTGCAAACCGTAATGCAATTATTTTGCTTATTGATGAAAACTACATGGTAGATACTGTATTTCGGGAATATACAGAACAGCTTGTAGAGCTTACAGACAAAAATACAAGGATATATCCAATAGCATTATGCAATCAGGCCACAGGCATTGGTTGTGGTTTAAACTCTATACAATTTATAAGGTATCAAGATGCGTTTATTAATATTCAAGAAGAATATGGAAAAGGCATAAAAAAAATAAAATCAGAACTATTGCATGATTGTGCAAGGCTTTTGATGAATATTCAACCAATATGGCATGACACAAAACAAGATACTAAAATCCCATCACCAGTTAAATTATTTTTAAGCCATGCTAAGAAAGATGGTGAAGAAACAACTAAGAAGTTCAAGATATTTATAGAATCAAAAACCAAACTTGATGTTTTCTTTGATACCGTTGATATTGCAGATGGTTACGAATTTGAAAAGCAAATAGAAGCAGATATTGAAAATGCTGCGTTGGTGGTTTTTCATACAGATGAATATTCATCAAGAGAATGGTGCAGAATTGAAGTCCTTATTGCCAAGCGGAATAAATGCCCCATCGTCATAGTTCACGATATTAAGGCTGGAGAAAAGAGAGCATTCCCATACATGGGCAATACCCCTACCATTACCTTAAAGCAAGATGAAAACTCAAGCTTTACGGAAATTCTGACTTTAACGCTTTATCAAGTAGTAAATAATCTCTACCAGAGTGAATTACTAAAATCTTTTGAAGATGAGTTTAAAAATGACCAAGCCGAGTTTGTTACAATCACATCACCACCGGAGCTTTTCAACTATATAGACCTATACAAAATGAAGCTCACAGAAAAAAAGAAACTAATTGTTCTCTACCCAGAGCCACCACTCGGAGCAGAAGAACTTAGAATACTGAATGATATTGATAAAGATATCAGATTTATAACACCTATTTACCTACCAACATTATAGATATGGAAGCAGAAAAGAACATATCGGGTATTTCGGAAAATCTTGCTGAAGCTATCGCTGAGCAAAAGGAGCTGGAGACAAAATCCCGTGGAAAAGGAACTCTTGATGGAATGCGAATTGCCGTTTCTGTTTCTGACAATGAAGAGATAGAAAACCTTGGCCTTTCAATTCAGCATTTAAAGGATGTTATGATTGAATTGGCACGCTATATAATGGCAAATGGTGGAACCCTTTTGTATGGAGGTCATTTACAAAAAGAAGGATTCACAAAGCTATTTGCTGAATTATCCTATCAATATAAATTTTTGAATGACAAGTCATTTCGATTTGTGAACTATTTCCCCTTCCCGAACAGCAATTCCTTAACATTAGAAATTAAAGCTGATTTCGTTAAGCAGCAGGTTGAGCCTGTTTTGATAGAAACACCAAAGCATTTAGGAGAAGTTGATAAGAATCGTAAATATGACCCTTTTAATAACATCGAAGACCGATACATTTTCTCAGAATGCTTTTCAGATATGAGAAACATCATGGCTGAAAATAGTCATGCAAGAATTTTACTTGGTGGGAAGCAAAGCAAATTCCTTGGTTACTTACCTGGCATTATTGAAGAGGCATACTATTCTCTAAAGGCTAATAAGCCTATTTACATAATTGGTGGCTTTGGCGGTGCTGCAAAGTCATTATCAAAAATAATCCGTGGTGAGGTTCCAAAAGAATTAACTAATGAATTTCAGTACAATGATGAAATCCTTCAAAAATTTAAAAAAGAGTACCAAGCAAAGGCAAGTGTACCGATAGATTATGACATAATAATTGACTTTTTTAAGAAATTCAACCTTGAATTTTTTTCTGAATTAAATGGTTTATCAGTTGACGAAAACATTGTATTGTTTGAAAGTCAGAATATACATGAGATAGTTTTCCTTTTAATGAAGGGATTAAAGGAAATACTGAGTATATAACGCTTGCAAAAATAAACAGGTATGAAATATTTAGTCTGGGACTTAAAACAACTAAAAAGAGGTGAACGAGTTAAAGTAACATTAACTGGAAATGCTGCGAATGTTCGGTTAATGGATAACTCCAATTACAACAATTATAAATCGGGAAGGAGTCATCGTTATGTAGGCGGCTTAGTTACAAAATCACCAGTTACATTAGGGGTTCCAAGCTCGGGGCACTACTATCTAACGGTTGATATGCAAGGATTGAGAGGCTCCACAAATGCTAATGTACAGATATTACCTTCCGCTTTACCAGTTTATCAGGATGCTCCATTATCGTCGGTTCCTTCATTGGTTCAGGGTGGAGCACAATCTCCATTTGGGTTTAATAATGAGGCTTACAGAGAGCATGATGTATTTATTTCCCATGCCTCCGAAGATAAGGATGAAATAGTTCGGCCATTAGCTATCGCACTTAGAAACGCAGGGCTATCCGTTTGGTATGACGAGTTTGAATTGAAAATTGGTGACAGTTTAAGGCAGAAGATAGACAAAGGACTTGCCAAAAGTAAATTTGGAATAGTTGTATTATCAAGGAATTTTATTAAGAAAGGTTGGACAAATTACGAATTGGATGGAATCATTACAAAGGTTGTAAGTGGGGAACAAGTATTACTCCCAATTTGGCACAATATAACAAAACAGGAAGTAGTTGATTTTTCCCCTTCAATAGCTGATAAGCTTGCCCGTAATACGGCGAATTTTACCGTTGAAGAAATAGCCAATGAAATTGCTGAATTGATAAACTCATAAGATTTTACGTAAGACTATGACAGAATTAAAACATATCCTTCAAAGCCTACTTGATCTTACCGCCGAGAATGAAATTGTTGAATTTAAGGAAGCCAAAAAAGGTTATGACTTTACCAAACTGGGGAAATACTTTTCTGCCTTAAGTAATGAGGCCAATTTAAAAGGCAAACCTTATTGCTGGCTGGTTTTTGGTATAAGAGATAAAGATCATTCTATTGTTGGAAGTAATTTTAGAGCCTTACGAAAGGATCTTGACAGCTTAAAAGGTGAGATTGCCAATAAAACTACCAACCGGATTTCTTTTATTGAGATTCACGAGCTCAATACCACAGATGGCCGTGTTATTATGTTTCAGATTCCGGCGGCTCCGCGGGGGATTCCAATTGCCTTTGATGGGCATTATTACGCCCGTGACGGAGAAGAATTAGCCCCCCTGAATCTTGAAAAAATTGAACGTATTCGTGCTCAGGCGATTAAAGAAGACTGGAGTGCGGCCATTGTCTCCGGTGCTTCAGTGGAAGATTTGGACGAAGATGCCATTGCGCTGGCCAGAAAAAACTTTAAAAATAAATTTCCTGATAAAGCGCAAGAAGTGGATGCCTGGGATGATATTGCTTTTCTCAATAAAGCAAAAGTAACCATCAAAGGAAAAATTACCCGAACGGCACTCATCCTTTTAGGAAAAGATGAATCCGAACATTTCCTAAATCCTGCTGATATCAAAATTCGTTGGAAGTTGGTTGATGAAAAGAACAATGATATAGATTATGAGATTTTTGGGTTGCCGTTCATTCTTTCCGTAGAAAAGGTATATGCAAAGGTTCGGAATATCAAGTACCGCTATATGCAGGAGGGAACTATTTTTCCTACAGAAGTATCAAAGTATGAGCCGTTCTCCATCCGTGAAGCCATCAATAACTGTATTGCTCATCAGGATTATACAAAAAACGCGAGAATAAACGTCATAGAGATGCCCGATCAACTGGTATTCACCAATCAGGGCTCCTTTATTCCGGGAAATGTAGAAAAGGTAGTTATAGAAGATGCACCCGAAGAATATTACCGAAACCGTTTCCTGGCAACCGCTATGTTTAATCTTAAAATGGTAGATACTGCCGGCGGAGGCATTAAGAAAATATTCAACTTTCAGCGAGCGCGGTTTTTTCCTTTACCTGATTACGACTTGTCTAACGATAGAGTAAAAGTGTCCATTTCGGGAGAAATCCTGGATATGAATTATGCCCGATTACTTGCTCAGAATAAAGACCTGACTTTGGAAGAAATTATGATGCTGGACAAAGTTCAGAAGAAGCAAACTTTATCGGCTTTTGAAGAGAAGTACTTACGGAACAAAAACCTGATTGAGGGGAGGAAGCCAAATTATTACATAGGAATAAAAGTAGCAGCAAAAACAGGTCAAAAGGCCGCTTATTCTAAAAACAAGGCTTTTGATAAGAGCTATTATCTGGATTTAATTGAAAAAGCAATCGGAGAACATAAGATACTGGAAAGGAGCGACATAGACGAATTGTTGTGGAAGAAGCTACCAGACTGGATGGATGATAAGCAGAAAAAGAACAAGATTGGGAACCTACTATCAGAATTAAGGATGAAAGAAAGAATTGAAAATACAGGTACTTATAGTAAACCCAAATGGTCTCTTAAAAAGTGATTGGGCAAGTATTTAAGAGAAGAATTAAGAGAGGGATTAAGAGAGGTATTTACAATACACTGATAATCATCAGTATATGAGCGCTTTGTTTTAATTGGGGTAAAAAATTTATTAGAAGACAATAAGGATACAGGGAAAATGGATATACCAAGTTTCAAAGAAGATCATATCAGCCAGATTCCGGCGCTACAAATGCTGCTGAAATTGGGTTACAGTTACCTTAGTCCGGCGGAAGCTGAGCGGCAAAGGGGTGGAAAAACATCCAATGTATTGCTGGAAGATATCCTGAGAAAACAGTTGAAAGAAATCAACAGCATCCGGGTAAGTGCTACCCGAACCGGCATATTCACAGACGAAAACATTGAGCGGGGTATACAGGCGCTCAAAAACCTGCCCATGAATGAGGGCTACATTGCCGCCTGTGAAAAAGCATACAACCTGCTTACCCTGGGGCAGGCATTGGAGCAAAGTGTGGACGGTGATAAAAAAAGTTTCACGCTTCAATACATTGACTGGAAGAATATCGGCAATAATGTTTTTCATGTTACCGAGGAGTTTAGCGTCATGCGGAGCACCAGCAAAGAGCATTATCGGCCCGATCTGGTCTTGTTTGTCAATGGTATCCCGCTTTGCATCATCGAATGTAAGCGCCCGGATAGGAAAGAACCGCTTTCGCAGGCAATCAGCCAGCAATTAAGGAGCCAGCAGGCAGACGGCATTCGTAGCTTGTATGTATATGCCCAATTGCTGCTTTCCATCAGTTGTAATGATGCCCTGTATGCTACCAACGCCACGTCGGAAGAATTCTGGTCGAAATGGAAGGAGAAATTTGAAACTGTTGAGGATGAGCAGAATTATAAGGCCCAATTGCAGACCTTAAAAAATGAAGGGCTGCCAAATGAAGTTAAAAACCAGTTGTTTGCAGACCGTTTTAAATATGTTCGTCAATATTTCGATGCATTAGAACAAGAGACCATTTTGCCGACAGAACAGGACGTGTATCTATATGGATTGTGTCGTCCCGAGAGGTTAATGGACATCATTTTCAATTTTATCATGTTCGACAATGGAGATAAGAAAATAGCTCGTTACCAGCAATTTTTCTCTATTAAAAAGACAATGCAACGAATTGGACACATTGAAAATGGCAGAAGGAAAGGTGGCGTCATCTGGCATACACAAGGAAGCGGGAAATCACTAACTATGGTCATGTTGGCACAAGCTATTGCAATGGATTCAGACATCCGGAACCCGAAAATAATACTGGTAACCGATCGCACGGATTTAGACCGCCAGCTCACCGGGACTTTCCGAAAATGCGGCAAGTTTGTAGAAAATGCTACGACCGGCCAAAGGTTGGTTGATTTATTGGAAAGCAAGAGTGACGCGGTAGTAACCACAATCATCAACAAGTTTGTGGCCGCGGTAAAGAAAATCAACAAGCCATTAGAAAGTCCCGACATTTTTGTACTGGTAGATGAAGGTCACAGAACCCAACACGGCATATTCAATATAGACATGCAAAAAACCTTGCCCAACGCTTGTTTTATCGCCATGACCGGAACGCCTTTGTTCAAAAAAGATAAGAGTACCGCAGCAAAATTCGGAGGCATTATTGATGCTTATACCGTTGATGAGGCAGTAAGAGATAAGGCGGTTGTTCCATTATTGTACGAAGGGAGAGTTGCCAATCAAAAGGTCAATGAAAGTCCGATAGACACCTTCTTCGGCATGGTTTCTGAACCGCTGACCGACTACCAAAAAGCTGACTTGAAAAAGAAATTTGCAAGGGCAGACCAACTCAACGGCGCCGAACAAAAAATCTACGCGATAGCCTGGGACATCAGCCGGCATTTCCGTAGTAATTGGCAAGGGACGCCTTTTAAAGCGCAATTAGTTTGTGATAAAAAGGTGAACGCTATTCGCTATAAAGCGTTTTTGGATGAAATTGGCATTGTAACCAGTGAGGTACTAATTTCTCCTATTGACGAGCGGGAGGGAGAAGAAACGGCCTATGAAAAATCATCGGAAAAAGTCAACCGATTTTGGCAGCGAATGATGGAGGAGCATGGCAATGCTAAAAAATATGAAACGAATGTGATTAACCGTTTCAAAAATCAACGAGACCCGGAAATTATTATTGTAGTGGATAAGTTGCTCACGGGTTTTGATGAACCGAAAAACACCGTGCTTTATCTGACCAGAAACCTGCGTGGGCACAAGCTCTTGCAAGCCATAGCCAGAGTTAACCGCATTTATCCAGACAAGGATTTCGGTTATATTATTGACTACTACGGCGTAATTGAAAATTTGGATGATGCGCTGAAGTTGTATTCCTCATTTGAAGATTTCGATGAAGAAGACTTAGCCGGTACGCTTACCAATATATCTGAGGAAATAAAGAAGCTCCCGCAAAAGCATTCTGACTTATGGGATATCTTCAAGACCATATCCAACAAACGCGATGCGGAAGCCTATCAGCAATTATTGAAAGATGAAGCTAAGAGAGTCTTGTTTTATGATAAACTGGCCGACTTCGCCAAAAGTCTAAAACTGGCTTTATCTTCCATTCAGTTTCACAATGAGGTGGAGGAAAAGATTATCAACCGGTATAAAGACGATTTGGCGATGTTTCTGAAGTTACGTATGGCCGTGGTAGAAAGATACAGCGATGTCATAAATTACAAACAATATGAAGGTCAGATTCAAAAGCTGATTGACACTCATATTACTACTGAAAAGATTGAGACGATTACCGAATTGGTGAACATTTTCGACAAGGACAAATTCCAACAGGAAGTAGAAAACACGACAGGGAAAGCCGCCAAGGCCGACAAAATTGCCAGCAGAACGGCTAAGCACATCCGGGAGAGAATGGACGAGGACCCTGCATTTTACAAGAAATTTTCTCAAATGTTGAAAGATGCTATTGCAGAATACGAAACCAAACGAATCACTGAAGCACAATACCTGAAGCGAGTTCAGGAAATTATGAATGACGTCCTTGCTCATACCGACAAGGATATTCCGGAGCAGCTGAAGAACAGAGATATCGCTAAGGCATTTTATGGATTGACTGTTGAAGTTCTATCTGAAAAGATACAAGACAAGCTAATTTGCAGAAACATATCCACACAGGCGGCCATGCATATTGATGATTTTATCCAACATTCCGTATTGGATAATGGCAAACCGATTGTTGATTGGCAGATTAAAACGAATATCACAGGCAGGTTATTCATTAAAATAGGAGATTATTTGATCGATGAAGTGAGGGATAAATACAGTATTGACCTGTCATTTGATGAGATGGACAAGATTGCAGAAGGCTGCATTGAGGTAGCTAAATTGAGATATAAGATCTGAACGATGAATTATGAACGATGAATTATGAGTTATGAATGTAAGGAAAGAAGAATTATGTAATATTCAATTTGGCAGTAAAACTATTGACTTTCGTCTGGTGTATTCCGACCGGAAATCTCTTGGCATTACCGTAACCCCAGAAATGGAAGTATTGGTAAAAGCACCGGCAGACACGTCAATTGAGAAGGTAAAAGAGAAAATAAAAAAGAAAGCGCCATGGATACTCAAACAGCAAAGTTTTTTCCTTTCCTTTCAACCAAAAACGCCAAAGCGAAAATATGTTAGTGGGGAAACACATCTTTATTTGGGTCGACAATACCGTTTAAGAATTATGAATGATGAATTAGGAGTTAGAAATGATTGTGTAGGAATGAGCGGAGGTTTTTTAAATGTCTATACAAAAGATAAAAGCAAGGCAAAAAGGTTGGTAGAAGATTGGTACTTGCAAAAAGCGAAGGAACGCCTGCCACAAATAGCCTCTCCCTTACTTGAGAAGTTTGTGGTTAAACACAATATTGAGTTCATAGCTCATAATTCAAATCTCATAACTTTTCGAAAAATGCCCACCCGTTGGGGAAGTTGCACTGCTAAAGGCAAAATCATTATTAATCCTGAACTGATTAAAGCCCCAAAGGGCTGCATTGAGTATGTTATTATACACGAACTCTGTCATTTAATACATCATGACCATACACAGAAGTTTTTCGATTTACAAACTAAAGAAATGCGAGACTGGGAGAAGTGGAAAACGAAGTTAGAAAAAATGTTAGCCTGAAAGAAAGATAGCTGGGTAAAAGGACTTTAAAAAATTACCATTCGGCTCACCCTCCGGCAAAGGTATGGCCGCCCGAGGCAAACCCAAATTGGGACGAGTTTGCTTCAAAAAATCTCCATCCGCCAAGCGGCGGATCGTATTTTTTGGCAAAATTTGGGTTTGCCGCCACGCTGCATTTTGGCTGCCTATCGGTGAGCCGAATGGAACATTAACCGAAGGATTGAAAACCATCAATCATTTGTCGGGATTTGTGCTTCTGACAAACCTGAAAAAACACATCCTCCCTAAGTTTTCGTCTGCGTTAATACCCGAAATCCGTATATCATCGCAAACGGGAACTATAAATAGGCCATCAGGCTGTATTGGATCACCCTGCGCTGTTGGCACATACTCAATGGCCATGAACCGAAGGATTTGAATCTTTTTCTTACATTTGCTGTTACAACGTTCATTGAAACCGTCAAAATAAAGGCAAACATGATGAGGCTGTTCATTTAGTGCCCTATTCGTGGCCCTCTTTTTTTGATTTGGTAGTAAGAAATTAATTATCAATGATTTAGGCTGACGGGTATTCATCCTGTCTTCCCGACTTGAGAGGACAAAGCAGGAATTAACCTGCTTTGTCCTTTTTCATTTTCGCCGAAAGCCTTGTCCAGCGT
>Ga0164242_10005087_pt1 | contig 14656 bp, 12 predicted proteins | sample OricomgcompostMG_FD_108783 | JGI IMG/M metagenome (GOLD analysis project Ga0164242, IMG submission 108783) | Miracle-Growth compost microbial communities from Emeryville, California, USA - Original compost - Miracle growth compost (MG) ... | reverse complement strand
GCCGTAGAACTCGGCGTTGACCAGCCAGTCGGGTGTTTCCGTCGTGAAGCGGCCGTCGCGGCCGATCACCGTGCGGACCGGGAGGGCGAGCTCGCGCCACCAGGTGACGTCGGTGAGGTCACCGAAGGTGCAGCACATCGCGATGCCGGCGCCCTTGTCGGGCTCGGCGGCAGGGTGGGCCAGCACCGGGATCTCGACGCCGAAGATGGGGGAGGAGACCGTCGTACCGAAGAGGGGCTGGTAGCGCTCGTCGTCGGGGTGCGCGATCAGCGCGACCACGGACGGGATCAGCTCGGGGCGTGTGGTCTCGATGTAGACAGGGCCGTTCGCCGAGCCGAACGCCACCCGGTGGTAGGCGCCCGGGTACTCGCGGGCCTCGAGCTCGGCCTGGGCCACAGCGGTCTGGAACGTGACGTCCCACAGGGTCGGCGCCTCCTGCAGATAGGCCTCACCGCGGGCGAGGTTGCGCAGGAAGGCGCGCTGGCTGACCGTCTGGGCGTCCCTGCCGATCGTGGCGTACTGGTGGGACCAGTCGTAGGAGACGCCCATGGTGCGCCACAGCGACTCGAAGACCTTCTCGTCCTCGACGACGAGCCGGGCGCAGAGCTCGATGAAGTTCGGGCGGCTGATCGAGACCTGCCGCTTCGGGTCCGGCTTCTCGGGCGGGGTGAAGTCGGGGTCGTAGGGCAGCGACGGGTCGCAGCGCACGCCGAAGTAGTTCTGCACGCGTCGCTCGGTCGGCAGGCCGTTGTCGTCCCAGCCGATGGGATAGAAGATCGTCTTGCCGCGCATCCGCTGGTAGCGGGCGATCAGGTCGGGGTGGGTGTAGCTGAACACGTGTCCCACGTGCAGCGACCCGGACACGGTCGGCGGCGGCGTGTCGATGGAGTAGACGTTCTCACGCGGCTGAGTGCGGTCGAAGGCGTAGGTGCCGTCGGCCTTCCACTTCTCGGCCCACTTGGTCTCGAGTCCCTCCAGCGCCGGCTTCTCCGGTACGACGACGCCGGCGGCGGGCTGCGTCGTCGTGTCGGTACTCGCGCTGTTCTGGGGCTCAGTCATGCCGAAATCCTAGGGTCGCGTGGCGGCCGCAGCGAAATGCGCTGACTGTACGCGCGAGTAGAGGCCCGCCGGAAAACGCTAGCACCACTGCTAGCATCGTTGCCATGCCAGCTCTTCACATTCGCAACGTCCCCGAGGAGACGGTGGCGCTGCTCAAGGAGCGCGCCGCGAGCCATGGGCGCTCCTTGGAGGCGGAGCTGCGCGTGGTCCTGGACGACGCCGCGGCCACACCCACAGCCCGCAAGCGTCGCCAGATCAACTGGCCGACGTTGTCCAGCGGGATCTCAGAGCCCTTCGATCGGCATGACTTCTATCCGGACGAGGACGAAGATGACTGACCGAGTCCTCCTTGACACGAACGTGCTGATCGCCGCGGTCGATCGCGACCGGCCAGGTCATCTCGCTGCCCGCCGGCTGGTCGAGTCGGATCCGCGAGCGCTGGCGATCACAGGCCAGAACCTCAGGGAGTTCCTCGTCGCCCTCACGCGCCCTCGTGCCAACGACGGCTACGGCCAGACCGGACCGACGGCGGTGGCCTACTGGTCGGAGGTCTCCGCAACGCTCGACAGTGTCGAGGAGACGCGGGCCTCACGGCAGCTGCTCGCCTCGCTCGTGGCTGGCGAGAAGGCAGTCGGCAAGCAGGTGCACGATGCCAACCTCGTGGCGGTGGCCATAGAGCACGGTGCCCGAGCGATCGTCACAGCGAGCCCTCGCCACTTCGCGCGCTTCGCCGATCTCATCGAGATCGAGGCCCTGAATTAGAGTCAGCAGACGATGAGCGAGACACCCCAGGCCCGCCCGGCCCAGACGATCCACGAGGCCGAGGACGCGCTGCTGTCCCGTTGGCCGGAGACCCGCCTCGAGCCGAGCCTCGATCGGATCAGGGCCTTCACCGAGATGCTCGGCGATCCGCAGCATGCCTACCAGGTGGTCCACCTGACGGGCACCAACGGCAAGACCTCCACCGCGCGGATGATCGAGACCCTGCTCGGCGCTCTCGACCTGCGCACCGGCCGGTTCACCAGCCCGCACGTGGAGCGGATCAACGAGCGGATCAGCATCGACGGCGAGCCGCTGAGCGATGACGAGTTCGTGGCCGCGTTCAACGATGTCGCGCCGTACACGCATCTGGTCGACGAAGACCAGCCGCACCCGCTGTCCTTCTTCGAGACGGTGGTGGGGATGGCGTTCGCGAAGTTCGCCGAGGCCCCGGTCGACGTCGCGGTGATCGAGGTCGGCATGGGTGGCTCGTGGGACGCCACCAACGTCGCCGACGGCCGGGTCGCCGTGATCACTCCGATCGCGCTCGACCACGCCCAGTACCTCGGGGAGACGCCCGTCGCCATCGCCCAGGAGAAGGCCGGGATCATCAAGCCCGGCGCCACCGTGGTGATCGCCAAGCAGCTGCCCGACGTGCGGGAGGTGCTGCTCGCGCGCGCCGCGGAGGTCGGGGCAACGGTCGTCGAGGAGGCCGTCGACTTCGGCATGCTCTCCCGCACACCGGCCGTCGGCGGCCAAGTGCTGGGCCTGCGCGGTCTCAACCGCACCTACGACGAGATCTTCCTGCCGCTGTACGGTGCCCACCAGGGCCAGAACGCCGCCGTTGCGCTCGCGGCCGTCGAGGCGTTGCTGGGCGACCAGCCGATCGACGCTGAGATCCTCGGCAACGCGTTCGGCAGGGTCACCTCGCCCGGCCGGCTGGAGATCGTGCGCAGCAGTCCCACCATCCTGCTCGACGCCGCGCACAACCCGCACGGTGCCGAGGCCACTGCCGCGGCGCTCGAGGACAGCTTCAGCTTCGACCATGTCGTCGGTGTGATCGGCGTGATGGGCGACAAGGACGTCGAGGGCGTGCTCGCTGTCTTCGAGCCGCACCTGTCACACCTCGTCGTCACCCAGAACAGCACCGAGCGGGCGATGTCGGCCCGACGGCTGGGGCAGTTGGCGGTCGAGATGTACGGCGAGGAGCGCGTCTCCGTCGTACCTCGCCTCGCCGACGCGATCGATGCCGCCGCCGCGCTCGCGGAGGATGCTGGGGCGTTCGGTAGGGGCAGCTCGATCAGCGGGGGAGCGGTGCTGGTGACCGGGTCGGTCGTGACCGTGGGCGAGGCCCGTGCGCTGCTGCGTAGGAAGGGCGCGCGATGATGGAGCCGATGACCGGCGCCACCGAACCCACCGAACCGACCGACCCTGCCGCTGCGGGCGAGGGCGAGACGGTGCTCGTCGACGACCGCGACAAGTCACCCCGTCGCGGCATGGCGGCGGCCATCCTCTTCCTGCAGGGCATCGTTCTGGGTCTGACGACGCCGGTGATGATCTCGATCAACTCGGTCAACCACGCTGCCGCACTCACCATCGGTCTCGGGCTGTGCGTGATCTGCATCGTGCTCTCCGGCATGCTGCGCCGCCGGTGGGCCTACACCGCCGGCTGGCTGGTCCAGGTCGCCTCGATCGCCCTCGGCTTCGTGGTGCACATGATGTTCGTGCTCGGCGTGATCTTCCTGGCCCTGTGGTGGGGCGCGATGGCGCTCGCGTCGAAGATCGAGCGGGAGAAGGCCGCCGCGTACGCCGCCTACGACCAGCTCAGCCCGGAGGAGCAGGCTGCACAGGACCGCGCCGTCCAGGCGCACCAGCCGCCAGCGCGCGAGTGAGCACGCCCAAGGCTGCCTCCAGCTCCGCGTCGGTGACGCCACCGAACCCGACCACCAGCCCGGTCAGGCCACTGGCGCGCGCATAGCTGCTCAGCAGGTTGACCCGGAAGCCGGCCGCGAGCGCGGCATCGCGGGCAGCGACCGCGCGGTGCTGCGGCAACAGCCAGGTCGAATACATCCCGGCGAGCGGCCCGGCGAGCTCGGCGTACGGCGAGAGTGCGGCGGCGACCCGTGGCGCCCGCTCCGCGTAGGTGCGTCGGGCGGCCCGGACGACCTTGTCGACCCAGCCGTCCCGCAAGAGCGTGAGCAGCGCCCGCTGGGCAGGCCAGGACGGCCCGTCGTGGGTGACCGTGCGCCGCTCGTTGAGCTCGCCGAGCAGGCTCGGTGGGACGACCAGCCAGCCCAGCCGCAGCGACGGCGCGACCGCCTTCGCCGCGGTCCCCACATAGGCGACCTGTTCGCGATCCAGGCTGGCCAGTGCCGGGACCGGCGCGACGTCGTAGCGGAACTCCGAGTCGTAGTCGTCCTCGATCACGATCGCGTTCGCGGCACGAGCCGCGGCGAGGAGCCCCAGCCGGTCCGCAGCCGGCATCACCCGGCCGAGCGGATGCTGGTGGGCCGGGGTGACGTAGGCGCCGGCGAGCCCGGCGAGCGAGGTGATCGGCTCCACCGCCGGCAGGTCGACGACGGCACGACCGGCGTCCTCGATCGTTCGGACCGCCGCGCGGTAGCCCGGGTCCTCGACCCCGATCGGCCCGGGCCGCAGCACCCGCAGCAGCTGCCGCAGCCCGTCGCCGGTCCCGGCCGTCATCACGATCTCGTCGGGCTCCACCCGGAGGCCGCGCGTCCGGCCGAGCCTGTCGGCGAGTGCCTCGCGCAGCTCGGGTAGACCGCGCGGATCGTCGTACCCACGAGGGGGAGGGGTGGCGGAGACCTCCCGCCAGGCGCGCCGCCAGCCGGCGTTCTGGCGTGGATCGATCCACGGCGTCCCGGTGTCGAGACTGACCAGCGGCTGCTCCCGAGGACCTCGAGGGATCTCCGTGGCGGTGGCGCCGGTGTTGTGCCCACCGGAGGCGACGAAGGTGCCGGCGCCGCGCCGGGTGGTCAGCCACCCCTCGGCGACCAGCTGCTCATAGCCCTGCTCGGTAACCGCGCGGGAGACGCCCAGGTCCACCGCCAGCGCCCGGCTCGAGGGCAGCCGGTCGCCGCGGGCCACGGTGCCGTCGACGATCAGGGCACGGATGTGGGCGGCCAGCTGAGCAGGAAGGGGTACGGCGGAGGTGCGGTCGAGCCGGACCGGCAGCGTCACCATCGAGTGTCCTGTCGAAATGGTTGGATATTGGCCCGTGCCTGCAGGCCACTCGACATCGAGGATAGGGCCATGCCGACGAGCTCCGTGCCGCTTTCGCCCGCGCTGTCCCCGACGCCTCGCACCACCGTCAACCGCGGCCGCAAACGTGCTCTCGCCGATCGCGAGCGACTGCACGAGTTCCTCGCGGAGGGCCTGGTCGCCCACCTCGGGGTCGTGCTGGAGACGCACCCCGTCGTGCTGCCCGCGGCGTACGGACTCGACCTGGAGGGACCGGACGAGGGTGGCACCCTCTACCTCCACGGCTCGGTGGCCGCCGGCTGGCTGGCTGCGGCGCTGGCGGCTGACGTCTGCGTGACGGTCACAGAGCTGGACGGCCTGGTGGCGGCGCGCAGCGGCTTCCACCACTCGATGAACTACCGCAGCGCCGTGATCATCGGCCGTGCGCGGCTCGTCGAGGACCCGGCGGAGCGGGGTCGCGCCCTGGACCTGGTCGTCGACCAGATGATCCCTGGCCGGTCGGCGACCCTGCGTGAGCCGACCCGCAAGGAGCTCGCTGCCACCGCCGTGCTGGCGCTGCCGCTGGCCGAGGCCAGCATGAAAGCCCGCGCGGGGGACCCGGTGGACGATCCGGCCGACGTGGAGTCAGGAACGTGGGCGGGCATCATCGCGCTGCGCCGCTCCAGCGCCGGTGTCGTCTCCGCGGCCGACTCGCACGAGGACGTCCCGGCGGATGTTCGCGAGCGCGCTGCGGCGCTGGCCTGAGGAGCAGGAGCGCGCTGACCGAGGCAGACTTCGCGCGACGTCTGCCGTCCGGATAGCCTCAACGCCATGACCCAGCGCACCCTCGTCCTCGTCAAGCCTGACGGCGTCCGCCGCGGACTCACCGGTGAGATCATCCGCCGCATCGAGGCCAAGGGCTACACGCTGGCCGCACTGGAGCTGCGCACCGCGACCCGCGAGCTGCTCGCCCAGCACTACGCCGAGCACGAGGGCAAGCCGTTCTACGAGCCCCTGGTGGAGTTCATGCTCTCCGGTCCGGTCGCTGCGCTGGTCGTCGAGGGCGAGCGTGTGATCGAGGGCTTCCGTTCGCTGGCCGGCACCACCGACCCGACCACGGCGGCGCCGGGCACCATCCGCGGTGACCTCGGGCGTGATTGGGGCCTGGCGGTCCAGCAGAACCTCGTCCACGGCTCGGATGCTCCCGAGTCCGCCGAGCGCGAGATCGGCATCTGGTTCCCTCAGCTCTGACTCTCTGACCTGCGAAGACCGCCCCACGGCACAGCCGTGGGGCGGTCTTCGCATTCGTGCGGGCGGCTTGTGGTCTGGATCAGGTCGAAACTTTCGGAGTCTCATCGCCGCATCGAGCCCTAGCGGGAGTCCTGCGGTCGGTGTAGCGTCCGTCACACTTTGGCCCGGCATGCACGAAGGAGCGGCTTGATGCAGTCCTTGCGGCGGAGGAGACTCCGCGAAACTTTCGGAAGTAGGTCGTTGGCCGCTACGGCAGTGGGCGCGCTCGCGCTCTCCTCCGTCGCGCTGCTCCCGGCGATGTCCCCGGCCTCGGCCGAGGACGCTCCCACCACCTTGCTCTCGGTCGACTTCGAGGATGGCAGCGCCGGTGCGCTCCAGCAGTCGGGCGCGGCCGGCACGGTCGTCGACGACGGCACTGGCAACAAGGTGTACGAGATCGAGCACCGCACCCAGTCCTACGACGGCCTCGAGACGCCGGCCTCGCTGCTCACCGGCCTTCCGGCCGGCACGATCGTCACCGTCTCGATGAAGGCCAAGCTCGTCCCCGGGACCACCGACAGCGAGAGCGCTCGGTGGGTGGAGAAGCCGGGTTACACGTGGGTGAGCGACAACACGCCGCTGTCCTCGACCGCGTGGTCCACCATCACGGGAACGTTCACCGTCGACGGCGACCCGTCCGGCGTGACGTTCTACACCGGCACCGGCTCGGACAATGCGGGCGACTTCGGCTACGAGCTCGACGACATCACTGTCACCTCGACCGCCGCTGCTCCGGCCACGGTCCAGGACGACCTCGAGCCGATCAAGGACACGCTGCCGTTCCCGATCGGCGCAGCGGTCTCCAGCGGCGAGCTCACCGGGGAGAAGGGCAAGCTGCTCGCCAAGCACTTCAACCAGGTGACGCCGGAGAACTACATGAAGCCGGAGGCGTGGTACGACAGCGACCACAACTTCGTCACCGAGAACTCCGAGGCCGACGACCTGATGACCTACGCGCAGCAGAACGACATGCGCGTCTACGGCCACAACCTGGTCTGGTACCAGCAGACGCCGGACTGGTTCTTCCAGGACGCTGACGGCAACTGGCTGACCAACAGCGACGCCGACAAGGCGATCATGCTCAAGCGCCTCGACGACCACATCGACGACGTCGCGGCCTACCTCGCCGGCAAGTACGGCGACTTCGGCAGCGCCACCAACCCGCTGGTCTCCTTCGACGTGGTCAACGAGGCTGTCTCCGACAACGTCGGCGACCCGGACGACCTGCGCCAGAGCCACTGGTACCAGATCCTGGGGCCGGACTACATCAAGGACGCCTTCGAGGAGGCGAACAAGGAGTTCAACCAGGTCTACGCCGCGGCCGGCGCGGACCGCCCGGTCAAGCTCTTCTACAACGACTACAACACCGAGCAGGCGGGAAAGCGCGACCGGGTCCTCGAGCTGATCAACAACCTGATCAGCCAGGACGTGCCGATCGACGGCATCGGGCACCAGTTCCACGTCACCATGTCGACGCCCGTCTCCTCGCTGCAGGACGCGATCGAGGCGTTCCAGGGCATCAAGACCGCCGACTCGGCCGGCGGCCACGAGCTGCTCCAGGCCGTGACCGAGCTGGACGTCCCGACCGGAACCCCGGTGACCGAAGCCAATGAGATCGACCAGGGTTACTACTACAAGAGCATCTTCGACATGCTCCGGAGCGAGTACGCCAAGGACGGCGACATCTTCTCGGCCACCGTGTGGGGCCTGACCGACGACCAGAGCTGGCGGGCCAGTTCCGGCGCTCCGCTCCTCTTCGACCAGAACCTGCAGGCCAAGCCGGCCTACTACGGCGTGACCGACCAGGAGCTGCCGGCCAAGCAGCTCAGCGCGATCGTCTTCCAGCAGAGCAGCGATGACGTCGACGCGTCCAGCGCCGACCCGACCGGAAACGTCGAGTGGAGCCAGCTGCCGCTGCACCAGGTCGGCGACAACGCCGGCTTCCAGCTGCGCTGGGCGCCCGACCACCTGACGGCGTACATCTCCTCGACCGATGCCACGAACGACGCGACCGACGCCGCCACCTTCGCCTGGGGCGACGGTACGACGACGGCGACGGTCGACCGGGACGGCACCGTGACCGGCGATGGCGTCACCGCGAAGGTCAGCTCCACGGCGACCGGATGGTCAGCGGTGGTCGACCTGCCGACAGGTGCGCTCGACACCACGAGCACGCCGAAGTTCGACGTCAGCGTGACCGATGGGGACACCGTGACCGACTGGAACACGCCGGGCAACCTGGGCAACCTCCAGCTGGTGGAGCCGCTCTCCACGACGACCGTCCCGGAGGCCTCGGTGGCCCCGACCATCGACGGCGCCAAGGACCCGGTCTGGAACGAGGCCTCCTCGGTGACCACGTCGAAGCTGATCCAGGGCAGTGACACCGGCACCAGCGCCAAGGTCTACCAGCTGTGGAAGGGCCAGTACCTCTACGTCCTCGCCGACGTCACCGACGCCACCCCGGACAGCACCTCCCCGAACGCCTACGAGCGGGACTCGGTCGAGATCTTCACCGATCCTGGCAACGCCAAGAACGGGTCCTACCGAGCCGACGACGCGCAGATGCGCATCGGCGCGAACGGGGACGTGTCGTTCGGTGGCGGTGACACCGAGGCGGCCCAGCAGGCCCGCCTGCAGGATGCGGTGTCGACCACCGACCACGGCTACATCGTCGAGGCGCGGATCGACCTGAAGGACGGGAACACCGGGATCGGCGCGTTCGAGGGTCTCGACTACGAGGTCAACGACGGGGCCGGTGGTGCTCGGGTCGCCAACTACGGCTGGGCCGAGCAGACCGGCGCCGCCTACCAGACCACGTCCCGTTGGGGGGTGGGTGAGCTGGTCGGTCCGGCGACCTATGCACCGGTGATCACCGTGCAGCCGGTCGCCGTCTCGGGACACGCCGGCGACACCGTCCGGCTCTCCGCGGCCGCCGACGCGAAGCCGGCCGCCGCCGTCCAGTGGCAGCGCAAGGCCAGCCAGGGCTCGTCATGGATGCCGGTGCCAGGCGCGACCGAGCCGACGCTCTCGATCAAGGTCAACGCCTCGCTTGATGGCAGCCGTTACCGTGCCGTGTTCACGAACGCTGTCGGCAGCACGGCCACCGACGCGGCGACGCTCAAGGTTCAGCGCGGCAAGCCGTCGGCCTGACCCCTACGAAGGTGACCTACGAAGAATGATGACGCCATGACGATCGACGCGCCCGGCAGCACCTCGCCGGTCACCATCGGGACCATCGCACGGGAGGCGGGCGTCTCGATCGCCACCGTGTCGAAGGTGGTCAACGGGCGCGTCGACGTCGCCACCTCCACCCGTGCGCGGGTCGAGGCGGTCATCCAGCGCCATGGCTACCGGCCCCGTCGCTCGCAGAGTGCGACGGGGCCGGCCCTGCTGGAGCTGGTCTTCCACGAGCTGGACTCCCCGTGGGCGCTGGAGATCATCGCCAGCGTGGAGCGGGAGGCGGGACAGCATCGGCTCAGCGTGGTGCTCACCGAACTCGGCGGCGCTCACCGTCCCCGGCAGCAGTGGCTCGATGACATGCTCCAGCGCCGTCCGCGTGGGGTCATCCTGGTGCAGTCCGAGCTCACCCCCGAGCAGTACCGTCAGCTCGACACCCGCTCGATCCCCTACGTCGTACTGGACACCGCGGGAGAGCAGGTCGGCGCGGTGCCGACGGTCGGCTCGGCCAACTGGGGCGGTGGCCTGGCCGCGACCCGGCACCTTCTCGGCCTGGGGCACCGACGGATCGCGATGATCTCGGGCCCCTCGGACGTGCTCTGCAGCCGTGCTCGCGTCGACGGCTACCGCTCCGCCCTCGAGGAGGCCGGCGTCGAGATCGACCCCTCCCTGATCAAGTACGGCGACTTCTACGTCGGCGGCGGCTACGACCACGGTCGGGAGCTGCTCGAGCGGCCCGACCGCCCGACCGCCATCTTCGCCGGCTCCGACTACCAGGCGCTCGGCGTCCTGCGTGCGGCACGGGAGCTCGGCCTGCAGGTGCCGCAGGACCTGTCGGTGGTCGGCTACGACAACCTCCCGGTCGCCGAGTGGATCGCACCTGCGCTGACCACCGTCGACCAGCCGCTCGCCGAGATGGCGTCCACCGCCACCCGGATGGTGGTCGGGCTCGCGCGCGGTGAGGCGCCGGCCAGCCTGCGGATCGACCTGGCGACCGAGCTGGTGGTCCGGGAGAGCACGGCACCGCCGCGGCAACACGCTTCCTGAGCGCGGCGCGCCGCAGCGGCGTGCCTCACCAGAAACACCAGTCACGCCGCTTAGCCTCGTGATCGGGTGGCGCCGTACCTGCTCGTCGGTATGGCTCTCTGCCCGCTCCTTCCCCAGCACAGCAGCCCTGTACAGCGAGGCAGACCCGTGGCGAACAGCTTGATCGGTCGTGACATGGCCGTGGACCTCGGCACCGCCAACACGCTCGTCTACGTCCGTGGCAAGGGCGTCCTGGTCGACGAGCCGAGCGTGGTCGCCCTGAACGAGACCACCGGCGAGGTGCTCGCCGTCGGCCACGAGGCCAAGCGCATGCTCGGCCGCACCCCCGACAACATCACCGCCATCCGCCCCCTCAAGGACGGCGTCATCGCCGACTTCGAGGCGACCGAGCAGATGCTGCGGTACTTCATCCAGCAGGTTCACCGCCGGCGCTACTTCGCCAAGCCGCGGATGGTGATCTGTGTGCCGAGCGGCATCACCGCCGTCGAGACGCGCGCGGTCAAGGAGGCCGGCTACCAGGCCGGCGCCCGGCGCGTCTACATCGTCGAGGAGCCGATGGCGGCCGCGATCGGGGCCGGCCTGCCCGTGCACCTGCCGACCGGCAACATGGTCGTCGACGTCGGCGGCGGTACGACGGAGGTCGCCGTGATCAGCCTCGGCGGCATCGTCACCAGTCTGTCGGTCCGCACCGCCGGCGACGACCTCGACAACGCGATCGTGCAGTGGATGAAGAAGGAGCACGCCCTCCTGCTCGGTGAGCGCACCGCGGAGGAGGTCAAGATGAGCCTCGGCTCAGCGTGGCCCGCCGCTGGTGAGCCCGAGGCGGAGATCCGTGGCCGGGACATGGTCAGCGGCCTGCCGCGCACCGTCACCGTCTCCACCGCAGACATCCGTGCCGCGCTCGAGGAGCCGATCGGCGGCATCGTCGACGCCGTCCGCGCGACGCTCGACCAGACCCCGCCCGAGCTCGCCGGCGACATCATGGACCGCGGCATCGTGCTGACCGGCGGGGGAGCGCTGCTCAAGGGTCTCGACGAACGGATCCGACACGAGACCGGGATGCCGGTCCACCTCGCCGAGGGACCGTTGACCTCGGTCGCGCTCGGCGCCGGCCGCTGTGTCGAGGAGTTCGAGGCGTTGCAGAAGGTCCTCGTCACCGAGACCAGGCGGTGGTGATGACCCAGCTGCAGAGCCGGCCGGTCACCCGCCGGGAAGGACTCAACCGCCGCGGCAGCCTGGAGCCGCGCGACCCGCGCTCGCCACGCCGTTCCACGGCGGTGGCACTCCTTCTCGCCTGCGCCACCCTGATCACGCTGGACCAGACCGCGGGTGCGCTCGACCCCGCCCGCCGCGTCGTCGGCGAGGTCTTCGGGCCGGCCGAGTCGGCGGTCTCGACCGTGACGCGTCCGGTCACCTCCATCCCCGGCTGGTTCAAGACCCGCAGCGGCATGAAGGACGACCTGGCCAAGCTGCAGGCCGAGAACGCCCAGCTCCAGCAGCAGGTCCGCACCAGTGACTACGACCGCAACCGGCTGGCCGAGTACGACGGCCTGACCAAGGCGGCCGAGGACCTCGGCTACGCCGTCGTGCCGGCGCACGTGGTGGCGCTGGGGGCGGCGCAGTCCTTCCAGCGCACCGCGACCATCGACGCCGGCTCTGCCTCGGGCATCAAGCCGGACATGACCGTTGTCGCGGCCCAGGGCCTGGTCGGCCGCGTCCTGCGCGTCACCAGCACCACCGCCACCGTGCTGCTCATCGTCGACAGCAACTCGACCGTCGGCGGCCGCGCCAGCTCCTCGATGAAGGTCGGCTTCGTGCGCGGCGGACAGCTCGGCGGTGACTCACTGGAGCTGCAGCTCGCCGACCAGAGCGCGACCCCCACCGCCGGAGACACCGTGGTGACATGGGGCTCGGCGAAGGCCGCGCCGTACGTCTCGGGCGTGCCGATCGGCAAGGTGACCTCGGTCTATTCCAGCGTCCGCGACTCCTCGAAGACCGCCGCGGTCGAGCCCTACGTCGACTTCGGCGCCCTCGACCTGGTCGGCGTCGTGGTCCCCAGCGGCACCAAGAGCGACCGCGCGATCATCGACGCCGACGGAAGGTTCAAGAAGTGACCGGCCGGCTGGTGGCGATGAGCGGCCTGCTCGTCGCGGTAGCACTGATCCTCCAGGTCAGCCTCTTCGACGCGTTCGCCTGGAACGGCGTCGTCCCCGATCTCGTCCTGATGGTCGTGGTCGCCGGCGCCCTCTCGCGCGGCGGCCAGGTCGGCATGGTGCTCGGCTTCGGCGCGGGTCTCCTGATGGACCTCGCGCCGCCCGCCGACCACGTGGTCGGTCGCTGGGCCCTCGCCCTGCTCGTCGCCGGGTACGTCGCCGGCAGGTTCCGGCAGGATGCCGGTCGTCCCACGGTGCTCACCGTGGTGGCGACGATGGCGGCCTGCTCGTTCGTCTCGACCAGCATCTACGCGCTCAGCGGCATGATCCTGCGCGATCCGTCGCTCGGCTTCGGCCAGGTGCTCCAGGTGATCGGCATCGGCCTGGTGTGGGACATCCTGCTCACCCCGCTGATCCTGCCCGGCCTGCTGGCGCTCTACAGCCGCCTGGAGCCGGCGCACGCGCGATGAGTGCCCAGGAATGAGATCAGCATGAGCACGTCGTCCAACCGCACCAGCCGCCTGCGCCTGATCGTGCTGCAGGCACTGGTCTTCTCCCTGTTCGTGACCCTTGGAGTCCGGCTGTGGTACCTCCAGGTCGACCACGGTTCCTCCTACCGGGCGCAGGCGGCGTCGCAGTCTGCCCGCGAAGTGATCGAGCAGCCGACCCGCGGTCTGATCGTCGATGACATGGGTCGACCGCTGGCCAACAACCGGACCGCCTGGGTGGTCAGCATCGACAAGACCACCCTGGGGAACCTCTCCGCAGGCGATCAGCGCACGCTGCTCTCCCGGGTCGCCAAGGCCACGGGCGAGACCGTCAAGGCGATCAAGAAGACCCTCTCCACCTGGAACGGATCCGCCTACCAGCCGGTGCCGGTCGCCGAGGACGTCAAGCAGCAGGTCGCCCTGCAGATCCTGGAGCAGCCCGAGGACTACCCGGGCGTGGTCGCCGAGCAGCAGACGGTCCGCAACTACCCGTCGCCGTACGGCGTCAACGCCGCCGACATCCTCGGCTACCTCAGTCCGATCACCGCCGACGAGTACGCCCAGGCCAAGAAGGACCACGACACGTCCCTCAACGCCACCTCCGAGGTCGGTCGCGCCGGCGTGGAGAAGGAGTACGACAAGTGGCTGCGCGGCATGCCCGGCTACACGTCGGTCGGCGTCGACTCGCTCGGCCGCGAGCTGGGTGAGAACACGGAGGTCCCGTCCCAGCCCGGTGACACGCTCGTCACCAGCATCGACGCCAAGGTGCAGAGCACGGCTGAGAAGGCGCTGCACGACGCGATCACCACCGCCCGGGCGACCTACGACCCGGTCACGCACAAGAACTACGTCGCCGACTCGGGCGCAGTCGTGGTGATGCAGGCGAAGACCGGCCGGGTGGTGGCGATGGCGAGCCAGCCCACCTACGACCCGAGCGAGTGGGTCGGCGGCATCACCCAGAAGCAGCTCGACGCGCTCTACTCGACGAAGGCGGACAATCCGCTGCTGAGCCGCGCCACCCAGGGGCAGTACGCGCCGGGATCGACCTGGAAGCCGGTGATGACCACGGGTGCGATCACCGCCGGGCTGCCCACCGACCAGCACTTCACGTGCGGTCCAGGCCTGCAGATCGGCAACCGCTACTTCAAGAACTACGAGTCGGAGTCCTACGGCTCGATCACCTTCGCCGAGGCGCTCGGCGTCTCCTGTGACACGTTCTTCTACCAGGTCGGCCTGCACTTCTGGCAGAAGTACGGCTCCGACCCGGCCAACGCCGACGCCAAGGATCCGCTCGCCGCTGCGGCGCACAGCTTCGGGTTCGGCAAGCCGACCGGCATCGACATCCCGGGCGAGGCCAGCGGGCGGGTCGGTGACCGCAAGTGGCGCGCCTCCTACTACAAGGCGATGAAGGGCTACTACTGCACGATGGACGAGAAGGGCACCGCCAAGACGCCCTTCCTGAAGCTCTTCGCGCACGAGTTG
>Ga0164242_10005086_pt1 | contig 14656 bp, 17 predicted proteins | sample OricomgcompostMG_FD_108783 | JGI IMG/M metagenome (GOLD analysis project Ga0164242, IMG submission 108783) | Miracle-Growth compost microbial communities from Emeryville, California, USA - Original compost - Miracle growth compost (MG) ... | reverse complement strand
GATGCTCACTGCACGCACGAGCAAGCTCGGCGGCCTCACTCGCTGCGCCTCACGCTCCGCGCTCATGGCTTGCTCCCTCGGCACGCACGAGCAAGCTCGGCGGCCTCACTCGCTGCGCCTCACGCTCCGCGCTCATGGCTTGCTCCCTCGGCACGCACGAGCAAGCTCGGCGGCCTCACTCGCTGCGCCTACACTGATGTGGTGCAGAAGACGACGCTGGCCGACCGTTTCGGACGTGTCGCCACCGATCTTCGTGTCTCACTGACCGATCGGTGCAACCTCCGTTGTCACTACTGCATGCCGGCCGAAGGACTCGACTGGCTGCCGAACGAACGGCTGCTCAGCGATGACGAGATCGTCCGCCTGGTGCGGATCGGCGTTGAACGGCTGGGGATCCGCGAGGTCCGGTTCACCGGCGGTGAGCCTCTGGCACGGCGCGGGCTCGTCGACATCGTCGCCCGCACGCGCGCCCTGTCGGACGCTGCCGATGCGGACCTCGACCTCTCCTTGACCACGAACGGTCTTGGACTGACCCGCCTGGCAAGCCCGCTCGCGGACGCCGGGCTCGACCGGGTCAACGTGTCCCTGGACTCCGTGCGACCGGAGACGTTCCACCAGATCACCCGCCGTGACCGGCTCCACGACGTACTCGACGGGCTGCGGGCGGCCGCCGACGCCGATCTGGGCCCGATCAAGGTCAACGCCGTGCTGCTGCGAGACGTGAACGACGACCAGGCTCCCGAGCTGCTGGAGTGGGCCGTCGCGAACGGCTATCAGCTGCGCTTCATCGAGCAGATGCCGCTCGACGCCCAGCATGGCTGGTCCCGCGAGGCGATGGTGACAGCCGACGAGATCCTGGAGCGACTGCACAAGGAGTTCGTCCTCACCGCCGCGAGCGAGCCTCGGGGGAGTGCACCTGCCGAGCTGTTCGTGGTCGATGACGGGCCGGCGACGGTGGGCGTGATCGCGTCGGTGACCCGTCCCTTCTGCGGCGACTGCGACCGGGTGCGACTCACCGCCGACGGCCAGATCCGCAACTGTCTCTTCGCCAGGGAGGAGTCCGACCTGCGTACGGCGCTACGCGCGGGCGTCTCGGACGAGGAGATCGCCCGGCGCTGGGTGGTGGCGATGGCAGGCAAGCGCGCCGGTCATGGCATCGACGACCCCACGTTCCTGCAGCCCGACCGCCCGATGTCGGCCATCGGGGGGTAGGTCAGCGCGGCTGGAGCGTGCCGTCGTGCGGCGCGATCTGCTGCAGGAAGCCGCGCGCACTGAGGAAGGCGCTCAGCGACTCCTTGTGCTCATCACAGGCGAGCCAGATCTTGCGGCGCTCAGGGGTGTGGATCTTGGGGTTGTTCCAGCCGAGCGCCCAAGTGGCGGCGTGCTGGCAGCCCTTGGCCGAGCAGACGTCGGGCTCCATCAGGCACGGTCCTCGGGGTGCTCGGTGCGGGTGTCGGTCGGCTGACTGGGGGCGCCGTCCTCCCGGCCGTCGAGCTCGTTCGCGTGGTAGGGCGTGTCGAGCAGGTCCATCGCCGTCGAGCCCTTGGTGTTGGCGGCGTTGGCCATCACCACGGCGAGGTAGGGCAGGAAGAGCGCGGCCAGGATCAGAACCGGCCATAGCCACTGGACGTGGTTGATGCCGGCGATGACCGCGCCGATGAAGCACGCCGTACGGATCGCCATCGCGGTCAGGTAGCGCTTCTGCCGCTGCGCGAGGTCCACCTGGCGACTCTCTGCCGCGGTGGTGATCCGGATCGGCTGCTGCTGCGCCCTGGCCATGAGATCGATCGTACGCCGCCGACCCGCCTGCTCCGGACCCGGCTAGAGTCACGAGCATGAGCAACCGCATCTACCGCGTCACCGAGATCGTCGGCACCTCCCCGGACGGCATCGACGCCGCCGTCCGCAACGCCGTGGAGCGCGTCTCCAAGACGCTTCGCCACGTCGACTGGTTCGAGGTGACCCAGGTCCGGGGCCAGGTCAAGGACGGCACCGTGGAACATTTCCAGGTAGGTCTCAAGGTCGGCTTCCGGCTCGAGGACGAGGCCTGAGACGTCACCTACTGGCAGGTAGGTATACCTACCTGCCAGTAATCGCTAGCGTCGCCGTCCGTGACTGATTCCCTGCAGGGCTCCTCGCAGACGACCCCGCGCTCGGTCCTGGTGACCGGCGGCAACCGCGGCATCGGCCGCGCCATCGCTGAGGCGTTTCTCGCCCAGGGCGACAAGGTCGCCGTCACCACCCGTAACGGTGGGGCTCCCGAGGGCGCGCTCGACGTGCGCTGCGACATCACCGACCAGGAGCAGGTCGACGCGGCCTTCGCGCAGATCGATGCGGCGCACGGCCCGGTCGAGGTGCTGGTCGCCAACGCCGGCATCACCCACGACACGCTTCTGCTGCGGATGAGCGAGGACGATTGGTCCTCGGTCGTCGACACCAATCTCACGGGTTCCTACCGGCTCGCCAAGCGCGCCGCGAAGGGGATGCTGCGCCTCAAGCGAGGACGCCTCATCTTCATCTCCTCTGTCGTTGGCCTGCTGGGCAGCGCCGGCCAGGCCAACTACGCCGCCTCCAAGGCCGGGCTGGTCGGCCTCGCCCGCTCGCTCGCTCGCGAACTGGGATCGCGCAGCATCACCGCCAACGTGGTCGCGCCGGGCTTCGTCACGACCGACATGACCGACGTGCTCACCGACGAGCAGAAGAGCGCCATCAGGCAGCAGGTCCCGCTGGGGCGCTACGCCGATGCGGCCGAGATCGCCAGTGCCGTGACCTGGCTGTCGGGCCCCGGGGCCGCCTACGTCACCGGAGCCGTGATCCCTGTCGACGGTGGTCTCGGCATGGGCCACTGAGCCCATTCCCGCGCGACATTCCTCCTGGACGAACGTCATTGAGCCGAATTTCATTGAAAGGCAAGTGCTGATGGGACTTCTCGAAGGCAAGCGGATCCTGGTTGCCGGGGTCACGATGGACACCTCGATCGGCTTCGCCGTCGCCAAGGTCGCCCAGGAGCAGGGCGCCACGGTGCTGATCTCCAACTTCGGCCGAGCGCTGTCGATCACCAAGCGGATCGCCAAGCGGCTTCCGGTCGAGCCGCCCGTGCTCGACCTCGACGTCACCAACCAGGAGCACCTGGACGGCCTCGCCGACGCGGTGCGTGAGCACCTCGGTCCGGACGCCACCCTCGACGGCGTCGTGCACTCGATCGCCTTCGGCAACCCGGAGACGCTGCTCGGCGGCAAGTTCCTCGACGGCCCGTGGGAGGACGTCGCCCAGGCACTGCAGGTCTCGGCGTACTCGCTCAAGAGCCTGACTATGGCGGCCAAGCCGATCCTCGCGCCCGGTGCCGGCGTCGTCGGCCTCACGTTCGACGCGACAGTCGCCTGGCCGGCGTACGACTGGATGGGCGTGGCCAAGGCGGCCTTGGAGTCGACCAATCGCTATCTGGCGCGCTACCTCGGGCCTGAGGGCATCCGGGTCAATCTGGTCGCTGCCGGCCCGCTGCGCACCATCGCCGCCAAGGCGATCCCGGGCTTCGAGGAACTCGACTCGATGTGGGCCTCGCGCTCGCCGCTCGGATGGGACAACGCTGATCAGGAGCCCACGGCCAAGGCCGTGTGCGCCCTGCTCAGCGATTTCTTCCCCGCCACCACCGGCGAGATCGTCCACGTCGACGGCGGCTACCACGCTACCGGCGCCTGATTCCTTCGATCTGATCCGCGCACGAGCGGCTCCCATCCGGTCCTGGGACCCCTCACCCACGGGTCCCGGGACCGGCTACCGTGGGAAGCATGACCGCGGAGGCACACGACCCGCCGCCGGCGCACGTCCTGGGCGCCTCGGTGTCGGCGATGCCCTCACGTCGGCATGACCTGGTCGAGCTCGACGGCCAGGTCTGGCAGCTCAAGGACGGCAACGTCCAGGGTGAGTTCTCCCTGATCAACACCATGGGCGAGCGACGGCGGCTGGTGGGCGTACGCCGCGCTGCCGACCTGTTCGGGATGGAGCCGGACGAGGTCCGGCGCTGGGTCGCATCCGGCCGCATCCGGGCCGTGGAGCTCGACGGGGTCGTACTCGTCCATGTGCAGCTCTCCGACACCGGCGTGGTTACGCTCTTCGGCCGCTGAGAGGCTCGGCGACGAGACCTCGCGCCCAGACTCGTCGGCCAACGCCGGTCATGCCTTCGCGGTCATGCCTTCGCCGGGACCTCCGGCAGCATGTCCGGGTCGTCCTCGACCATGCGGCGGGCGACGGCTGCGAGCGCGGTGCGCAGCTGCTCGTCATCCGGGCTCCAGTCGGAGAGCTCGTGAGCGAGCCAGCCCCGCACCTCCTCGGCAAGGATCCCGAGCTCGGTGCGCCCCTGCTCGGTAACGCCGTACGCCGTCGGGTCACCCGTCAGGAAACCGCGCGCGACGGCCTGCTCGAACGCCGGAGCGAGCACGGCCTGCGGCACCCGGTAGCGGCGCGCGATCGCGCCGAGCGACGTATCGGCGTCGAGGCGCACCCGGAACTGCACCTGCATGGCGCACCACGCGTTCGCCGAGTCGAGGCTGCTGCCGGCGCGCGCGATGATCCGTTCCCTCAGGCCCTCGCGCTGACCCAACCGGGCGATCGCCAGCTGGAGCTGGCGAGTGCTGTCGGTGCCGGGCATGCCGAAGCCTTCGCCCACGGCACTGGCCCCGGCCTGGGCGGTGCCCCGCAGGGGAACCTCCTTGAGGCATAGGGCGAGGACGAACGCGACCAGAGCGACTGGGACGGCGTACAGGAATACCTCGTGGACCGTCTGCGCATAGGCCCGCACGATTGGCGCGATGACATCCGGTGGTTGGGCATGCAAGGCCTTCGGCGAGGAGACGGCCGCCGGGTCGAACCCGTGCGCCGCCGCGATGGCGCCGGGGAGCTTGCTGGCCAGCACGTTGGCATAGATCGTGCCGAAGATGGCGGCGCCGAACGAGCTGCCGAGCGTGCGGAAGAACGTCACACCCGAGGTGGCGACACCGAGGTCCTGGAACGAGCTGGTGTTCTGGACGACGATCGTCAGGATCTGCATCGAGAGTCCGATGCCCGCGCCCAGTACCACCATGTAGCCGGCCATCTCCCAGAAGCCGGTGTGCTCGTCCATCCGGGAGAGCAGATAGAGACCCAGCGCCATCAACAGGGTGCCGATGATCGGGTAGATCCTGTAGCGGCCGGTGCGGCCCACCGCGCTGCCGGCGACGATCGAGGTGACGAGCAGCCCGAGCACCATCGGTAGCGTACGGACGCCGGAGCCGGTGGCGGAGATGCCACGAACGTACTGCAGATAGGTCGGCAAGAACGTCATTGCGCCGAGCATCGCGAAGCCGACGATGAAGGCGAGGATGACGCTGACCGAGAACACCTGACCGCGGAACAGGCGCAGCGGAAGGATCGGCTCGGCGGCGCGGTGCTCGACGTACACGAAGATGCAGAGCGCGACGACCGCCACCACGAAGAGGCCGATGATCGTCACCGAGCCCCAGGCGTACTCGGTGCCGCCCCAGCTGAGACCGAGGGTGAGGGTCGCCGTCCCGATGGTGACGAAGACGATGCCGAGATAGTCGATCGTGGGCCGCACCGTTGCTGCGGCGACGCGGGGGAGCGTCGCGCTGGCCACGATCACCACGAGGATGCCGAGCGGCATGTTGATGAAGAACGCCCAGCGCCACGAGAGATGGTCGGTGAAGAGCCCGCCGACCAGTGGACCGAGCACCGTCGTCACCCCGAACACCGCACCGAGAGCACCCTGGTAGCGACCGCGGGAGCGCAGCGGGATGACGTCGCCGATCAGCGCCGTGGCGGTGACAGCGAGCCCGCCAGCGCCGATGCCCTGGACCGCGCGCCAGCCGATCAGCCACACCATGTCGCCGGCGAACCCACACGCGGCGGAGGCACCGACGAAGAGCAGCGTGGAGACCTGGAAGACCAGCTTGCGTCCGAACACGTCGCCGAACTTGCCCGCCAGCACCGTGGCCACCGTGTCGGCCAGCAGGTACGACGACACCACCCAGGACAGGTGTCCGGCGCCGCCGACGTCGGCGACGATGGTGGGCAGCGCTGTCGAGACGATCGTCTGGTCGAGCGCCGAGAGGAGCATGCCCAGCATGACCGTCGCGAAGATGAGGTTGATCTGCCGGAGGCTGAGCTCGGGGTGGCCCGCCTCGGGCTGAGCGTGCTCGTCGGCACCCGGTCCTGACGTCGCGGTCATGCTGGCATCGTGCCACGGACACGGGGCCGAAGCCGGGGATCGACGGACGCGGCGATTCGTCCGGTGCTCGGCATCTGTCGGTTGCCCTAGGCTCGAGCCATGCGGACCCTGGTCATCATGCGGCACGCCAAGGCGGAGGCCTCAGCCCCCAGCGACATCGAGCGACAGCTCACCGACCGCGGCCACGCCGACGCCGAGGAGGCGGGTGCGTGGCTCGGTCAGCTGCAGGTCACTCCTGAGGACGCGCTCGTGTCCGGGGCAGCGCGCACCGCCGAGACCTGGGAGGACGTGGCGACCGGGGCCGGGTGGGAGCTGGAGATCGCGCAGTACGTCGATGCCCTCTACTCCGCGGGCACCGACACCGCGCTGGATCTGATCCGGGAGACCGACGACGGCATCGACACCCTCGTCGTGATCGGGCACAACCCCACCATCGGTCTGCTTGCCCAGCTGCTCGACGACGGCGACGGCGACGAGGAGGCCGGCAACGGCATGGCCGCCGGCTTCCCGACCTCGGCCGTCGCGGTCTTCTCCTACGACGGCGACTGGAACGAGCTGGAAGAGGCCAGCGCAACGCTGGTTGCGTTCCACGTCGGGCGGGGATGACGGTTTCCCCGGCTGTGGGAAACCTGCACCTGTCAGAGCAGCGGGGGAGCCGGGGTGACGATGCCGGCCTCGGCGTCCGCGGCCTCGATCTCCTCGCGGGTGATGCCGAGGAGATACATGATCGTGTCGAGGTAGGGCACGTTGACGGCCGTGTGTGCGGCGGAGCGGACGGCTGGCTTAGCGTTGTAGGCGACGCCGAGACCCGCGGCGGCGAGCATGTCGAGGTCGTTGGCGCCGTCGCCGATCGCGACAGTCGAGGCCTCGGTCAGACCGAGCTCGGCGGCGAACTCTCGCAGCGCCCGCGCCTTGCCGGCCCGGTCGACGACTTCGCCGATGACGTTGCCGGTGAGTACGCCGTCGGCGATCTCCAGCTCGTTGGCCCGCGCGTAGTGGATGCCGAGGTCGGCGGCGAGCCGGTCGGTGATCTGAGAGAAGCCACCGGAGACGATCGCGAACCGATAGCCGAGGCGGCGCAGCGTCCGCACCATCGTCCGCGCGCCGGGGTTGAGATGCAGTGACTGATAGACCTCGTCGAGCGCGCTGGCAGGGACGCCGGCAAGCAGCTTGACCCGCGCTCGGAGCGACTCCTCGAAGTCCAGCTCTCCGCGCATCGCAGCCTCCGTGACCCGAGCGACCTCCGCCTCGCAGCCGGCGTGGGCGGCGATCATCTCAATCACCTCGCCGTCGATGAGCGTCGAGTCGACGTCCATCACTATCAGTCGCTGGCCGCGGCGCAGCAGGTTCTCCGGCTGCACGGCGATGTCGATCCCCTGGGCCGCCGCCTCAACCGCCAGCTCCGTGCGCAGGACATCGGGGTCGGCTCCTGAGACGTGCAGGTCGAAGGCGGTGACTGGATAGCGGGCGAGCCGGATGATCCGGTCGATGTTGCCGCCGGCTGAGGCGATCCGCCGGGTCACGGCGGCCATTGCTGTCGCCTTGAGCGGCGTACCGAGCACGGTGACGTGCGCGCGCTGTCGAGACCTGTGCGGCCGGTCACCCGAGCCGGACTCGATGTCGACCGTCATCTCCAGCGCGTGGGCCGTCTCCTCGATCGCGTTCCGCAGCGCGGTGGGCTCCGCCGGGGAGGTGACCAGCAGGCCGAGGACGAGCCGGCCCCGAAGCACGATCTGCTCGAGATCGACGACGTCGACCCCGGCCAGTGCCAGCGTCGCCAGAGTGGAGGACGTCACGCCGGGCCGGTCGCGGCCGGTGAGCGTGATCAGCAGGGTCTCGGGAGCGTCAGCCATGGCAGCCAGAGGTTATCGCCCCAAGCGCCCCTCCCACTCAGTGTGGCCACACCTCGGGCGACCCGGCCGCAGTCAGGGCACGCCTCGCGGCCCGCTCGAGGGGGAGGAGCGCCTCCCGGCGGGCACCCATCTCCGATGCCGACACGGCCGCACCGTCATCCTCGAGCGCGAGCTCGACGATCTCACCGGCCTGGAGGCCGCGCTCGGCCAGCTCCACACATCGAGGCGGTACGCCGGGCGCCGACCGGAGCGGGGGCCGGTGCCGCAGGTTCATCAGCCGGTCGGCCACGTCGGGGCGCCAGCGCGCCACATCCAGCTCCGCCAGGGCCTGGGTCGTTGCCACCAGCGCGGCGCGCAGCCCGCGATCGGCCTCGCCCGCGTCGGGCAGCTGGCGGCGGTGCGCGGCGTACGCCTGCCAGGCGATCACCGCTCCGACCCGGCCCGGGACAAGGCCGATGCCGGCGTCGGACACGACCGCCTCACCCTCCTCCAGAGCAGCGTGGTTGAAGGGCGCGGGGCCACCGAGGCCGAGCAGGTCGCCCTCGACCGGGAACGCCGTGCCGAGAGTCGTCGCGCCCTCGGCACGCAGTCGACCAAGCCCGACGATCAGCGTCTCCGCCGCGCCGCCGCCGAGATCCAATGCATCCAGGCCCACGATGGTGTGCGTGGCGTCACCGTCGATGACCGCATCGAGCATCAGGTCGGTGACGACGAGGCCGCGCAGCCAGGCCGTGCCCCACCAGGCCAGCCTCAGGGCAGGGGACGGAGAGGTCGCTGACATGGCCGGTGAGGATAGTCGATACCGTTGCGGCCATGGCCGCCGTCCTTGATCTCATCGATGTCACCGTCCGCCGCGGCCAGAGCCTGCTTCTCGACCAGGTCACCTGGCGGGTCGAGGAGGACGAGCGCTGGGTGATCCTTGGTCCCAACGGCGCCGGCAAGACCACGCTGATGCAGCTCGCGGCGGCCCAGATGCACCCCACCAGCGGCACGGTCGACGTGCTGGACGGCCGTCTCGGTCGCGTGGACCTGAGTGAGATCCGGCCACGGATCGGCGTCACGAGCGCCGCGCTCGCTGACCGGATCCCGCGTGACGAGTCCGTGCGCGACGTCATCGTCACTGCGTCCTACGGCATCTACGGCCGGTGGAAGGAGCAGTACGACGAGGTCGATCACGTGCGTGCCGAGTCCCTTCTCACCGAGGTCGGTATCGCGCACCTAGCCGATCGCACCTTCGGCACGCTCTCCGAGGGGGAGCGCAAGCGCGTCCAGATTGCGCGGGCGCTGATGGTCGACCCCGAGCTGCTCCTCCTCGACGAGCCCGCCGCCGGCCTCGACCTGGGTGGCCGAGAAGATCTCGTCTCCACCCTCTCCACGCTCGCCTACGACCCGGACTCGCCAGCGACGGTGCTGGTCAGCCACCACGTCGAGGAGATCCCGCCGGGCTTCAGTCACGTGTTGATGCTGCGCCGAGGCTCGGTGATGGCTGCCGGCCTGATCGACGAGGAGCTCAATGAGGTGAATCTGTCGCGCACCTTCGGAATGCCGCTGGTCCTCGACGGCGTCGACGGTCGGTTCGCGGCACGGCGGCGTACTCGCCGGGCGAACTGACCAGAACCTCAGCGACCGTCTGGAAGGTCGGCACCGAAAGTCCGTTTGATTCGGCCTGCGCGTGGCTAGGCTGCAAGAGTGGACTGGTTGATCTGGCTCTGTGTCGCGGCGGGTCTCGCGATCCTTGAGTTGCTCAGCCTGGATCTCGTGTTGCTCATGCTCGCGGGTGGCGCGTTCGCGGGGATGATCGTGGCGATCCCGTCCGACAACTGGGTCATCGAGGCGGTCGTCGCGCTGGTCGTCAGCGCTGGCATGCTGGGGTTGGTCCGTCCCTCGCTGATCGCCCGGCTGCACAGCGACAGCCCGGAGCTGCGCATCGGCCCGCAGCGGCTGGTGGGCAAACAAGCGGAGGCGACCACCGCACTCAGCGCGCAGCAGCCGGGGCAGGTGATCATCGCCGGCGAGCAGTGGACGGCGGTGCCGTACGTCGAGGACGACGTCATTCCGGCCGGCTCGACCGTCGAGGTCTTGGCGATCAAGGGCGCCACGGCTTATGTCCATCCCATCCCGAAGGAGATCATCTGATGGCTCTAGCTGTGCTCATCGTCATCGTCGTGCTGGCGTTGCTCGTGATCATCACACTCGCCAAGACCGTGCGGATCGTGCCGCAGGCCCGGACCGGCATCGTGGAGCGGTTCGGGAAGTACAAGGCAAGCCTGTCCCCGGGACTGAATGTGATCACACCGTTCGTGGACAGAGTCCGCTACGTCATCGACATGCGTGAGCAGGTCGTCTCGTTCCCGCCGCAGGGGATGATCACCCAGGACAACCTGACCGTCTCGATCGACACGGTCCTCTACTTCCAGGTGACCGACCCGATCGCGGCGACCTACGAGATCGCCAACTACATCACCGCTGTCGAGCAGCTCACCATGACCACCTTGCGCAACATCGTGGGTGGCATGGACCTGGAGAAGACGCTGACCAGCCGCGAGCAGATCAACTCCGGGCTCTCCGCCGTCCTCGACGGCGACACCGGTCGGTGGGGGATCAAGGTCAAGCGGGTCGAGATCAAGTCGATCGAGCCGCCGCCGTCGATCAAGGACGCGATGGAGAAGCAGATGCGCGCTGACCGCGACAAGCGCGCCGCGATCCTGCAGGCCGAAGGTGAGCGGCAGTCCGCGATCCTCTCCGCCGAGGGCAAGAAGCAGTCGGCGATCCTCAACGCCGAGGGCCAGCGGGAGTCGCAGATCCTCTCCGCCCAGGGCGAGCGCGAGGCCGCGATCCTGCGTGCGCAGGGTGAGGGCCAGGCCATCCAGACCGTCTTCCAGGCAATCCACGACGGTCAGCCCGACCAGTCCCTGCTCGCCTATCAGTACCTCCAACTGCTGCCGCAGATCGCTCAGGGCGACGCCAACAAGCTGTGGATCCTGCCCAGCGAGTTCACCAAGACCATCGAGGGTCTCGGCTCCTCGCTCAGCTCGTCGCTCGGCATCCCGGCGAAGGCAGCCGGTGACTTCAAGCGCGTCGACATGGGACCGGGCGCAGGAGCCATCGAGACATCACGTGCGACGGAGGCCGAGGACGCGGTGCAGCAGGCGATCGCGGAGGCCGCCTCAGCGGCCAACCCCGGGCTCTCCGTGGGCGACGCCGGTGGTGCGCAGGCACCGGCGTCGCCGGCCGAGGGTGAGGAGCCGCAGGCCTGATGCAGCTCTCGGAGGTGATGCGCACCACGGCGGCGATCCGGGAGTTCACCGACGACCCGCTGCCCGACGACGTCTTGGCCGGCATCCTCGACCTGGCTCGGTTCGCGCCGAGCGGAGGGAACCGGCAGGGCGTACGGATCGTCGCGGTCCGTGACCGGGCGACACGAGTCCGGCTCGCCGAGCTCAACAAGCCGGCCACCCGCCGCTACGTGGCCCAGTCTAAGGCGGGCGAGGGCCCCTGGAACCCTCTGACGCCGCCTGGCCCCAGTGCCGAGGAGATCGCCGACACCCCGGTGCCGCCGGCCTTCACCGAGCCGGTGCTGAAGGCGCCGGTGGTGCTGGTGGTGCTCGTCGACCAGGGGACGCTGGCGGCCACGGACCAAGACCTCGACCGGGTGGGCCTGGTCGGTGGCGCCTCGGTCTATCCGCTGATCTGGAACATCCTGCTCGCAGCGCGGGCGGAGGGCTACGGCGGGGTCATCACCACGATGGCGACCGCACAAGAGCCGGCTGTGCTCGAGCTGCTCGGTGCACCGTCGGAGTACGCCGTCGCCGCCGTCGTACCGCTCGGACGCCCGGTCCGGCAGCCGACTCGGCTCAAGCGCCGGACGGTGGCGGAGTTCGTCACCCGGGAGCGGTTCGACGGCGAGCCCCTGCAGGCCTGACCCCTCAGACCTCCACGTAGGCGGTCAACCAGCGGTCGAGCTCGGTGTACGCGCGTGCGCGGGGCTCCGTGCGGGAGAGCACGACATCGTGCTTCGCACCCGGGACGGCAACGTAGGTGACATGGGAGCCGATCGCCGTCGACCATCGGCGGATCTGGTCGACGTCGAGGACGATGTCGGTGCCGTGCACCAGGTCGTCGACGGTGGTCGCCTTCGGATCCGGATGGCCGGTCGCATCGGAGGAGAGCACCAGTACCGGCGCCTGCACCTCCAGGCCGGCGTGGAGCTGGGCGTGGCCGTGGCGGATCGCGCGGAGCCAGCCGGCGTACACGGTGAAGGACTCGACCGGCTTCCAGACGAGGTTGAAGTCCCACTCGCCCTCGTGGTCGCGGTGCAGCGAGCGGGTGTAGAGACCCGAGACGGTGCGTGGGATCACCCGCATCGGCTGAAGGCGGCCGAGCTGCCGCACCACCGGCGTGAGCACGATCCGGGCGAGCGCTGGGCCCTGCAGGTCGAGCCAGGGCGAGTTGAGGAACATCCCGGCCAGGCCGTCGGGCTTCCGGGAGTCGGCCCACAGTGGCGTGGTAAGGCCGCCGGTCGAGTGGCCGGTGACGACGACGGCGTCGTGATCGGCACGGATCCTGCGCCAGACCTCGTCGAGGACGGGGAAGTAGTCCGTCAGGTCCGTGGTGTAGTTGGGCGTCTGGTGTGGCCGGATGGAGCGGCCGTACTTGGGTAGGTCGACCGCGTAGAAGTCGTAGCCACGGGCGGCCCACCAGGCCGCATAGTCGGCCTGGAAGAAGTAGTCCGCGAAGCCATGCACATGGAGCACGGCGCGACGGGTGGGCTGGTCGGCCGGAAGCCGGACCAGCGTGGCGACGACCTCGCCTTCGTGGTCGTCGGGGAACGGAATCGTCTCGGCGGTGAAGGGCGCGCCCAGGACATCGGTCGTGGTGGTCACGACGGCATCCTGTCAGGCGACAGGCGCCGGTGCGGATCTAGAGCGCAGGCCGAGACCGCGGGCCGGATAGTTCGTCGTCACCATCCAGGCCCGTCCGGGCCGCAGCCACCAACGCAGCAGGCGGGCGTCGTCGACAGTCCAGACAAGCAGGTCGAGACCGTGCCGGCGTGCCATCGAGCCGAGCGTGACGGCGGCGAGGACGTGGTGCGCGCACACCACGTCGGCCCCGGACGCGGCGTAGCGCGTCCACGGGAAGAGCTGGCGGCGCAACGACACCACGGCCGTCCAAGGCGAGAGGCCGCTGAGCGACGTACCGGTGGACAGGCCGATCCGGATCGCGTGACCGTGTTCGTCCGCCCAGTCGCGCAGCCGGCGCGCGCCCGTCACGGATCCGGTCGTCAGCAACACGTCGGCTGCATCGAGATGGCGCAGCGCGGTGGTCGCCGCCTCGACCTCGTAGCCCTCGCCCTTGAGGTCGATGTGCGCTCTCGATCGGCCGGTCAGCCGTTCGAGGACGGCGTCATAGGGGAGGAGCTCGATGGCCCCGGAACCGGCGGGAGCGCTCTCGTCGGGCGCGTCGTGTGAGACGACCAACCGGCCGTCGGCCAGGCGACGTACGTCGAACTCCACATAGTCGACCCCGAGCGCGACAGCGTGCTCGAGCGCATGCAGTCCGTTCTCGCCGACGCCGCCAGAGTTGGGCGCAATGTCTCCGGCACCGCATCGGTGCGCGCTGATCATGGCCACGAGTCGACCGTAGCGGCTGCCTGAAAGACTCACCTGAGACGACGGGCGCGCCGCCGCATTTCGGGTCATCCCGGGTGTCCCCGCCACGTCGTCCCGGTCAGCCCGCGAGCGGCGAGGACCCGGTCGAGATGGGCCTGCAGGGTGGCGACATCGGGGAAGGCGTCCGGGTCGGCACCCGCCACACAGAGCGTGGCGGTCGGGCCAGCGGTGCCCCACCAGGCGGAGAGCCCCGCGCGGGTACGCCGGGCCGCACCGCGCGACGTCGGTGGCGTGATCGACCGGTTGAGCACGCTGCTGGCGGCTGTGCCGGTCGGTGCGACCAGGGTCGGCGACAAGGCGCCGAGATTGGACGCCAGCACCAGGGGAGCGGGCCAACTCGGTGCCAGCCGGCGCACGAGTGCATCGGGCAGGAGCGGGAGCAGCGCCCGTGCAGCCGCCAGTGGATCGGCCGCTGGATCTTGGTCCTGGACAGCCGCGTAGGCAGCCCGCGCGCTGGCGCGCAGACGGCCGAGCGATCCGACCCTGCCGGCGTCATCGAGGACGACCTCGATGCTGACGCCGGTGCTGGCGTTGGACCGCAGATCTCCGGGCGTGCGGGTGCTGAGCGGGGACGCCAGCCGGATCGTCTGACGCGGCTTTGCCCGGCCGACGCTGGCGGCGAGCTCCGCGCAGATGGCGAGCAGGAGGACGTTGGCCGTGCCACCGTCCTCGGCCGCGGCACGCTCCCAGTCGGCGGCGAGGAGGTCGACGACGACTACTGGCGGTGTCCAGGGCACGTCGTCGTCACGTTCCGGCACCGGTGGCGGTGGCGGGGAAGGCGCTGTCGGCGTGGCACCGGTGGTCCGCCGTCGGCGTACCAGCCCGGGGAGCGCACGAGCGGCCGCACCGATCTGGCGAAGAGCGTCGGACACGTCGGTATGAAGCCCGGACCGCATCGCCGCGGGATCATC
>Ga0164242_10005085_pt1 | contig 14657 bp, 16 predicted proteins | sample OricomgcompostMG_FD_108783 | JGI IMG/M metagenome (GOLD analysis project Ga0164242, IMG submission 108783) | Miracle-Growth compost microbial communities from Emeryville, California, USA - Original compost - Miracle growth compost (MG) ... | reverse complement strand
GGAACCCTAATGGCCGTAAAAAAAAACCCCCACCGCCCCACCCCCGAGGCCCCCCCCACCCCCCATTTCCCCCCCCCCCCCCCCCCCAAGATGACGGCCAAAAAGAAGGGTCCCCCTTTCATGCAGAACGAGGGAGGATCTTCAGGCGAAACAAGCTTAAATTGACCTGGTTCCAAAGGTTTCGCGCCCCTGGGAACTCACACCGGCAGCCTTCCACCATTCGTCAATGATCAATCGATACTTGGAAGAGGTATATAACTCGAGGCCAAGCGGCTGGCTATGGATGCGCAAAACCAACCGCCGAGGGGGAAAGCCCCTCCTTTCACCGGCACTTCCCAAATCGCCAATCGAGGTGTAATCGGCGTGGCACTGCACTTCTACTGAAAAGGTGAGAACTGAAAAGATGAGAGCTGAAAAGGTGAGAGCGGCTGGGGGAGAGGGGCGCCGTACTGTTTATTTTGACGCTGTCGACAATACGTTTAATCTGGGCTAGTATCCCTTGGTGGTTGACTAATCCCATGCCATGGGAAATACACCTTTGCATGTCACCTTCCATGCCTGTGCATCTCTCCCCATAGCTCGTGCTCGTCCCGGCAAGCAAGGCCGATCACGCGAGTTTGGGTCGGCCTTGTGTAACTACCGTCCGACTCCAACCGGCCGATTGCTTACCTCTGACGACCCGAGATCGGCGTGCAGGAATGAAACCGGCCAAGTAGTTGAGTCATGGGCGAATTTTGTGACCCCTCATCAAATACTACGTACCTTAGTTACCAAGTTACCTACCTACCTACCTAGTCTCTGTTCCACTCTACATTGGAAGCAAAAAGAGGGAAGAATACACCTCCTCGGAGGCGCGAAACCATCCAACATGGGAGCATTCTACGAGACGATCCCCGAGTCCCTGATCGGGTGGATCCTGAAGCAGAAGATGTTCTGGGTCGCCACGGCCCCGCTCTCGGCCGCCGGCCATGTCAACGTCTCTCCCAAGGGCGGCGAGTACTTCGGCATCATCGACGACCGGACCTTCTGGTACATGGAGCTGACCGGCAGCGGCTCCGAGACCATCGCTCATCTGCACGAACCCGGAAACGGCAGGGTCACCGTCATGCTGACCGCCTTTGACGGCCCGCCCAAGATCATCCGGCTATGGGGGAAAGGTGAGCCGGCATTGCTGCCGTTATCGCCTGTCCCTTTTTTTTTTTTGGGGGGGGGTTTCTTTTTTTGCCCTTTCCCTCCTTACTCAAGCACTCATCTCTCCTTTGCCTGGTGGCTACGCGCAGGACAGTTGTAGACCGAAAGACCCGCACGTAGACCTATCTCGAGACTGACCATGGACGGCTTACAGGGCGGGTGCTCGAAAACGGATCCGAAGAGTTCCAATCCTTCATATCAGAACATGACGTGAAGACAATTCCCGGCACGCGATCCATAATCATCGTCGATATCCACCAGGTCGGGTCGTCGTGTGGCTTCTCGGTCCCTTACTACGACTTCAAGGGCCACCGTCCAATTCTAAACGACCATTTCCGGAAGAAGGACGAGAAGTTCAGGGCAGGTAACGAGAAGGAAGGTATCACGAGGTATGTTTCCGACCTAGGCGGAGAGCCGGCAAGCTCTAGGCTGACATTTCATTAGGTACTGGGCGTTCAAGAATGCTTGGAGTATGGACGGACTGCCCGCCATGAAGAAGGGGCTCGAGTTTGGCAGGCACGAGAAGGTCGAGCCGATCAAGAAGATGGTCGGTCCTTTAGCGCCAAAAAACAATATGAGAGGTGCCAGCTCTGGTGGTTTTGCGCTTGAGACAACTGCGGCTATTGCACTGGTGAGCTTCATCCTCGGCCTTCTCCTGGCCTTATACGGTCAAGATATTCTAGCATTCAGCCCTTCGAGGACACTGGCGCTCCCGTTTGTTGACCGAAGGACCTTCTCCTTCGGGTCTTTGCCAAGTTTGGGTGCGTAAGATGGGGAGGGATGGTTAGAATGGTGTGGCGAATCTTTTCGGCGCACGAATGGCGTTTTGCATCTTTAAAAGGCACCGATGAGAAACTTAAGACATTAGGCATGGGATGGACTGCCAATCTTCCTCATGTCAGACCATCCTAAAAGTATATACGGGCACCCATATAAGTTGAACTATCCGGCGAGTGTTGATATTAGAACTCAAGATACAATGCTTTCCTTAATATAGGTAGGCAGCCCAAAGCACCGAGAACAGGTAGCTTATAGATGGCATTAAATTACAATAAAGACTATGTGTAATAATCTTCATATCGTCCAGCTAACGGCGGCAACGCTCATCACAGCTTCTAGTTCCTACGACCATTGAGCGAACGACGACGCCTGTTCGCACAGGTGGTCCCATTCTTCAGCGCCTCAATGACACCGTCGTAGGCCGGGTGGGTCGTGAAGTCCTCAAACCAGAGCAGGGCTGCACCCTCGCCCGGGAAGACAGCCGGAACCCAGCTGAAGGGGTCATAAAAGTCCCAGATGGTGACTCCCACGCATCCCTCGACCTGCACGCAAGCTCCAACAACCTGCCAAGTTCAAGGTTAGAACACACGTTTATCAATATATGAGGACTGTTGCTTACATTCTTGTAGGCCTCCTTCTGCCACGCCATGTTCGTATCGTTGACGGGCATCTCGATTCTGATGTCCAGCTCCGTGAGCGCGACTTCGACGCCGAGTTCGACGTACGACTGGATGACGGCGACATGCTCGTCGAGAGTCGGGTGCGACTGCGCAACGAGGTGGGCCTGCATTCCGACGCCGTCGATCTTGATGCCATCGTCCTGCAGCATCTTCACGATCCTCCTGGCGCCTTCGCTCTTGGGGCCGGGCGACTCCAGGTTATAGTCGTTGTAGTACAGCTTGGCACCTGGGTCGACCTCGGACGCGACCTTGAACGCATGCTTGATGAAGTCCTCACCGAGCACGTTGTAGAAGACGGACTCGCGATAGGTGCCATCCTCCTCGAGGGCTTCGTTGACAACGTCCCAGGCGTAGCATCTGCCCTTCCAGTGGCCGGCTACGTTCGTGATGTGCGTCGTTATGACATCACGCAGGGCATCCGCCGTCCAGTTTTGGGCCTCGACCCACGGTGCCAGCTGGCTGTGCCAAACGAGGGCGTGGCATCGGAGAAAGATGCCGGTCTCCTCGGCTATTGAGGCGACAATCTCACCCTCGGTGAAGTTGAAAACGCCTTGCTCCGGCTCGGTGAATAGCCACTAGTATGGACATCAGTACGACAAGTCATCGTTGAGCAGTAAGGACAGTAGAGAAAACCCGACGGCGGTCGGTCGTGACGGACCTTCATGCCATTGGTGGGGGTGGTCTGTCCAAACTCCTTGGTGTCCCTCATGATGGCATCGTATTTGGGATACACGTCTTCGAAGCCAGCACGCTCGCGCTGGCCGGGCGAGTCTGTTGCCGCGCCGAAATACTTCAGGCCGGCCTTCTTCGCCAACTCGTTTAGTTGGCCGGATGCAAGCGGCAGGGATGCCGCGAGCAGGACCGAGGGAACAGACGATAACCGCATGGTGACAAGGAGGCGACTGGGGAAAGGTGAAGAAGTGTAGGCTGTCAGGGGATGGCAGGAACGATTCAAGCTATGAGCGAGGTCCGGCTCCAACCTCGAACGACGGTCGGGTCCCCAACTTGGTATTTATCTACAGTGTACAATGTCACCGTCTCCACGCCCTACCCCAATTTCCCACGCGAGGTGACCGGGGTCGTCCCAGATCTTCCAAAATGAGGGGCGGACGGGTAAACATCACGACGCCCTACCAGATGCAGCTCAGTGCAGCATCTCCTTCCTCCGCACTAGTAGTGGTGTAGTTGTAGTAGTGCGACGGGCATGACCCGACAACCTGGTTGTGGGAGGACCAGAGCAGATACTCCCTTGTCTTGATACAAAGCAGTAAGTAATGCGCAAAGAGGGTGGAGATTGTCAATTAATATAATCAAGTTGCCCGCTGGGACGAGTGCTTAATCAAAAGTTCTCGGGTACCTGACTCCCTTTGCGTGACGTAGGATCCGTGGATGAATGCCTAATTGAGCCGGGTTGGAGTAACGGAATCACTAATTCCAGCTTGGAGCTAGACCATGGCTTTGCGGCTCTTGGCTCGTGCATGGGAGAGCTGGGGGAACCTTGCGCTGGCTAATCAACGGCGTCCGGATAAAACTGTTGGCATCTTGGGTTGTATTGGGTTGTATTCCGTTATTTTGCCTGAGAGGGGTCGGCTTCCAGACGCCAACCCCCCTTGTGTAGAAGCATCAACCCAACAAGTCGCCCCTGAGTTCGGAGTTCGGATCCCTTTATAGACGACGCTAGATTCGCTGCAAAGAAAGGTAGGTATCGTACTCCTATACATGCGCTCCAGAGTCCCGAACTTCCCGGTGCGTATACCAATGGAGATGAGTAGCGCTCTATCTGATTTAGTGGTAGGAGAAAAACGGGTCCGGCCTGTAAAACGATGTTATCCAAGACAAGGGAAGATTGAAGGGTGCACAGATGGTATCAGTTCCTGGTATTGAAAGCTTATCATGACATGAGTTGGTGTTGTCAACTCACCTGCCCACATGTGCGTCCGGGGGGGGGGGGGGCCAAGGGTCAATGGGTCCAGGGTGTGGCAGCTGGAACCAACTGTCAATTTATGGCAGTTGATGGCGGACCCACAACGTCTCAAGCCCAGGCACCCACCAGTAAAGAGAGAAGGGCCAGTAACCCTAATCTTTGCCAAGACTTTGATTGTGAACCAAAATTCTCAACCTCCACTCCCAAGATCAACCTCCCCTCCAGGATTCAAGGTTTCTCGCGCAACAACCACCGACTTCAATCCCCTCGCCCAACCCGAAATAATACCGCGAAAATGCCCGGAGGTGTTGGTGTCCGGGATGTCGATGTAGGTTCCATTTTCCGCCACCCGACATGACGAACTTCGCGACCGAACTCGGGTGTCTTTTTCGCGGCAATTGGAGCCGGTTGACCAAGAACCTTGCTGCGAGACATCGAGCAAGCGAAGACCATGAGAGCAGGCGCGAGGGGGTCGCAAGACTTCTGACGACGGAATGATGCTAATTCATGGTATTTGTGATCCAGCCCCACAAGTTCGTAGAGGCCTACGCTGCCTTCTTGAAGCGGCAAGGCAAGCTCCCAGTCCCCGGTTGGGTCGATACCGTCAAGACCGGCCCTGCAAAGGAGCTCCCTCCTCAGAGTGTCGACTGGTACTTCCACCGCGCCGCCGCGACGGCTCGCCATGTCTACCTGCGAAAGAACGTCGGCGTCGGACGCCTGAGGAAGGTCCACGGCACCGCCAAGAACCGCGGTTCCCGGCCCTCGAAGCACGTCGATGCCAGCGGAAGCGTCGACCGCAAGATAATGCAGTCCTTGGAGAAGATCAACGTTCTGGAGCAGGACGAGGAGAGAGGCGGTCGCAGAATCACTCAGTCTGGCCAACGGGATTTGGACCGTACGTCTACATACCCCATTCCAGCCATGTTTGATGATATATTCGAAAGCGCTAACTATGTCCCAGGGATTGCCCAGACTGTTGCAGAGGCTGAGGAGGAAGACGAGGAGGAGGAGTAGACTTGCTATTAAGGAACGGATTCTTGATTCCCGGTGGCATCACGGCTAGGCGTCTTAAAATGAAACATTTTTCATGACATTGCACCTCCTCCGCGGGCCCCTCCCCCGTATGCGGACTTTCCACCTTCATGATAACTGAACCCTGGTGAATTCACACGGAATGCTGTCATTCATTCCTCAGGCTGCACAGCTCGCCAGATTCTAGGGATCGCTAGCCGTCGTGTACTCTTTCCGCTGGTATTCCTTCCTCATAACTGACCACCACCTTTCCAACCCTCCCTACCTAGGTACCTAGCTCCTTACTTACCTACCTGCCTGCCTGACCACCATCTTTCCAAACCCACCTCCCTACCTACGTGCCCACCAACAACCTCGAAATTTCCTCTCCTTGATCTACCTTACCTATTCCCCAATTTACCAAATTCTGCATCGGCTGATTGTCTTCTCTCGGAACCCTCATCCTTTCCGCCACCTTTTTCCACATCCAGGAACAAGCTCTTTAGTCAAGCCTTCTTCCTGCCTCCCACGTCATCTCCTCGACTCTTCTTTCCTACTCTCCCCGAAAGTGAGAGCATTATCCTCCCAACGTCGGAAACTTGCGGCGTGTGAACCCCTTCCCGGCAAACCTCATCTTCTGATTCAAGTTTCGCGAGAGCCGTCGAGCAGAAGATCCTTGTTCGGTGCCTACCCTCAAACCACCTACATAGGTAGGTGAAATAATATTTGACTCACCCAAAACTTCCCCCTACACCCTTGAATTCAGAGTTACAATCGAAATCTGTACCTTCCGTTGCGAGGATATATACTAATTATCCTCAAGTGACCGAAGTTCTTTCCACCCATCATGTATCTCAAGGCCATCCACCGGGATGTGCTGCGGGATAATCTCAACCGAGTCCGCCGCTTAGTCGCTGTTGATAAAGCTAATTTGGATGCCCGGAATGCGGCCGGCGCCACACCTCTCATGCTAGCCTCACTCTACGGCCATGTCCGGGTTGTCAGGTTCCTTATCCAGAAAAAAGCGTCGGTTGATGTGAAGGACAGCAAGGGACGGACCGCGGTGCATTACGCCAGGTGGGGGCACTACGCCAGATCTCAGTCCCGTCTCTACCGCAGAGAGTTCCCCCTAGACACCAAGGCGGACGACTTGAAGAATAATAGAGAGCAAATCTTCAACCTTCTCTCGGACCCTTGGGCCCTTCAGGCAATGGCCACAGAGCGGACGACTGCGAAGCCGATATTCTTCAAAGACGGCAAAAGGCTCGGTATCTTCAAGCCAATAGCCCTTGTCGAGTATGGCCGAGACATAGGGAACTCAACCGGAGCCTACATCTCCGCATCAGGCAAAATGATCGAACCTGAAATATTGGCAGTCAGTGGCTGGTTGTCTCCCAGCTGCCCTACCCCCGGTGTCCTTGACAATGGAACGTATATCCAACTCGTCAGACAAGCGATCAATGTTCTCAAGTGCACTGCTCTGAGAGCACCGCGGGACAAGGGCGACCACGGCGTCTGGTACGCCTGCCATTCCGAGAAGAAACTAGCGGTCTACTGGGTCTTGGAACAGATGCGGTACGCGCTCGGGTTTGACGATCTTGCTCGTATGAAGGAGCTGAAAAACGTCAACCTCCCTGACAACAGGAAGCGGGCAACGATATATCTGGATCACCTCGCCTGCTCTGACTGCGCAGGCTTCGTGGATACAATTTACAAGGCCACTGGAATAGAGATTACCCTTGTCAGGAGGCCGTTCGTTCAACGAGGTTCACGAGGCAATAAGGGCCCCGATAATAGTTTCTGCCCTCGTTGCAACTGCGAAAATTGCGAAAAGGAGCGTCAAGAGAAGTCGCCGCAATACGGGCTACAAGACCAGGTTAGCTCTGCAGCCCCTGTTGGCCAAGTCCCTTTCGAGGACGGTAACGCATCCAACTCCGATGACGACCTTACTCGGAGCGATGGACGGGATTCAGATGTGCATGCCATTAGCAGCCAGGAAGAAATAGAGTCTTCGATGCCACCGGAGTACGAACGGCATCAAGGTCGGGTCGGACTAGTACAGTACCTCGCCACCCCTCGGATAAGACTCATTAGAGACTGGGACCGGTTTCCTGATTCCTGCCGCAAACCGCCCAACGGGTCTCCTCAACCCCCTGGCCGGGGCGGTTTGCTAGCTAGCACTAGGAGTCGACCATGTAGGCCCGAGTCACGTCGCCAGGCTTACCATACACAGGAAGACCAGGAGTTGGGTTCTCCGTTCGTGTCTTCCCAGCTTCAACACGGCGGCCAACAAGAGGACCGCCTCTCGCAGCGCGAGCAATCGAGCCTTCCCGACCCCTATTCCTATCAGGACGGCCGATCCGCACACTTCGGCGATGAAATCGAGGGCGTGATGCCCAGACACGGTCCGGACACCTCGCGGCTCTTCCATCGTCCCGCTTCCAGGGTCACTTCCGCGTCCCGACGCAGAACCCCTTCCGCAAACAGCGACTCGGTATACGAATCAAGTCTCAGCCACTCCCAGCCCGCTCGGCAGAAGAGGAACGTCCACGACGCTGTCCGTAACCTCCAGCTCCGTGCCAGGTTCACCTACACGGAGCAGAAGCCGCTTCCGCTACTTCCGCTGCAGGTAGAGGCGCGGCAGAAGCAGCCAGCGTCCGCCAACGGCCCCAACCTTCGTCGCCAAGTTGCCCATCGCAAGGATACGGCATTTGAGCCCTGCAGGGGGCGCGCCGGCAGGCGCGCCGGCGCGTCCAGACGCCCGCGTGAGGAAGTTCTAGTCGCCAATAGCACGCTGCGCGCCAACCTACGCTACCGCCAGCAGCAGCAGCAGCAGCAGCAGGAACAGCAGCAGCGTCAGCAGCAGGACTGGGGTCAGCGGACCGCGCCCACTTATGACGATGACGAGTTGGATAGGATGGTGTAACTCTTGGCCACCCCCGCCGCACCCTTTTGCTTGGACAGACGATCTCGGACATCTCTGGTTCCGGCCTCATTCAGCTATCCGTTCGGTTTTCTTGCGGAATTAGGCTCTGTCGGATTGCCCTTTGTGGTATGATAAACCCCCTTGTCTCCCACTCTACCCAACTTTTACCTCCCTTGGTGCGGTCGCTTGTTCACTTGCAGGCGACGGGGTTGCTTTCTAGTCCCGTGCCTAGGGAATCCGTCACCTGTCCTTTCCAACTTCTCACTGCGGAATAATCATTGCGCATCTTTTGGTATCACGGAAATTTGCTGTATAGTTTTATGTGAAGGGATCTCCGCGACGAGGCATCACTATCGCGCGTTATAAATTCTGATGGAGACCGAGGTTGGACGTTTAACCCCCAAAGATATCAGATATTTTCCTTTGAGACCTTGCTTGACTCGGTCTGGAGGAGACCTCCAGACGTTAAGTCTGTACTTCGAGGATCCTACGGTGTTAACCACCCCTATGATACTAGGACAGGCAGGTAGTCAAAACATTTGCTCAGAATCAGAATTAATCACCATGGTTGTTTTGTGGCAAGATGCCTTTAATGTAGATAAGTTCTAGTATGTCTACCCGGCTAGGTAGGTGTGGATGGAATCGTCTAGTGTGTTTGTTATGTATTCGTGGGATCACGCAATAGCCTCAGAAACAATGTGTAAATTATATGGGTATCATCACTACCTCTCCCTACTAAGCCAGGGCGGCTGAGGCCCCTTCAAATCCCGGTCCCTTCGAGTGCCATTTCCCCGTGGTCTGTTGGGAAACTTGTTCCCCCTCCTGTACCGCGTATTACGGTGAGTGCGCCGCGAACCGGTAGACTGACCATAGGCCTAGCAAGCTAGTTGTTGGCCGCGACAGGTGTGTTCGAAGGCTAATAAAAAACGGCTTGGGGTATTGACATAACCTTTCACGCCCACTTCGCTAGCAAGGCCATGAGGCCAGCTCCGAGTGCGACACAGGAGTACGCAAATAGCTGCATGCCGAGCCCCGCATTCCGCATCTGGGGGTTGAACATGAACTCGTGCGCGAGCAGCTCCACCAGACCTGTGTACATAAGGATGCCGCCGCTGATGGCGTCGAAGATACCGTTAACCATCTTCATGTGGGCTCCCTCGGTCTGGAGGGTCTGGCGCACTCCCAGGCCGATTGCGATAGCCAACGGCGTGCTGACGGCGTAGCCTAGGCCGAAGAGGTACGGCATCCATCTTTTCCGACCAGCTGGCCAAGTTGCCGTTGCGAGGCGGGAGCCGAGACCCAGGCCCTCGAAAGTCTGATGGAAGACGAGGACGACGAAGAGGATGATGAAGTCCTCGCTGATAGCGAGGGTTAGGCCGATGAAGACGGAATGGAAGATGACTCCGAACTCTAGGATGAAGATGGCTGTCAACTGCGCGGCGAAGACGGCGTGGCTGTCGCCTTCGACATGCTCACGGTGGTGGCCTAGATGGTCTTCCCCTCCCGGCGGGTAGCTAACGTCATTGGGAAGTCCGGGAATGCGGCTGTCGCTGAAGGGACCTTGGCTCCCCTCACCCTTCTCAGCGGGGGCGGGTTTACCATCGGGTTTAGCTAACGTGCCGGACTCTAGATCGTTCGAGCTGCCGTGACCTGGAAGGTCTGAGGAATGATCGTGTTTCGCTGTGACATTATCACCCCCCTCTTGACCGTGAGAATGAGCGTGACCGAAGCCAAAGTCGAAGCGCGAGACGACAAGTTCGATGAGGAACATGACCATAACCGTCATTAGGCCGATACCCATAGCCCAATCGTAGTCGGGGAGGATGTTGCCTAGGCAAGGATCGCCAAGAGCCTCGCTGGCAGGCGAGAGAAGGTGCATCCAGGCGGTGGCCAAAATGACGCCCGAGCCGAAGTACTTGGCGACAAAGAAACACAGCTTGGGAACGTGCATTCTCGAGGTGCGCGCAAGCCATATGGGCAAGACCGCGCCGATGAGAGAGCCGATAAGGATGATGAAGATGGAGGCGATACGAAGACCGAAGTAACTAGTGGCGTTCTCGCCGTTCTCGCACTCGGGGACCTCCTCATCGTCCCCGGCGCGCGGCGCAAGTAGGGCTTTAAAGGTCTCCATCCCGATGGTGTTGGAGAGCATGGTAGGATCAGTGGACGCCAGTGGCTCGAAATACCACGGTCGTTGTGGCTAAAGGGGTTGGGTTGGTTTCCGGGATCGCAGCAAGTAGACGGGTGGCCTGAGCTCCTGACTTTTTTTTGGAGGCCGTTGCTTGCGCGGTCCCTTTTTCGTCCCACAAAGGTAGGATGAATCAAGGAATTTGCTTGGCTGGTACCTGATATGGGATCCCAAGCGATCGGTTGATGTCTAGCGGCTCAGATTCTCGGGAAACCGGGTCAGGGTAGTGAACGAGACACAAGAACTATAGCCGGAAGTTAGTGGAATGTAAGACGACGGGGTGGCAGGAATATGTAGGAAGATAGATTGGCCCCCTCGGTCGGTAAAAGGAGTCGATGCACCCCCCAAAAACAAGAGGAAGGTGATTTGAAAAGGGGGGGGGGAGGGCCACAGTGGAATATCGAGGACCTTGATGGCCCAGCGCTATTGCTTGATATTATGGAACATTGACATAAAAGACCCCCAAATAAGACGCCAATAGGGCAAAAAAACAAGCATTATGCCAATAAAACAAGCATCGAGGCGCATATGGAGGGTGGGGGGTGACCACTGGAGCCGGGGATTAGGACATGGCCGGGCCACGCCCATCCAAACTTGAACACTCGACGTTTGCTAGGGCTGCAAGAGAGCAATAAGTGACAGGACTTACCCGAGATAACCCTCGAACCGGGCCGTTTATGGAATTACTCGAAGTTCGGCCTAGTTTCGTCTTGTTCTTCGTCCTGGAAGGGTTAAACCGGCTGCTCCGGCTTCGGTAACCTGGTGGTCGATTCGCTCCAGGTGATGGGGAGTCGCTGCACAGGTTGCGGATAGGTGGAGAGGCACAGGGTGTAATGCCGTAATCCTGTCCAGCTGGTAATGGGAAAGCTGGCGAATCTACTACCTACGACCTAGCAACCGGGCAACGGAAAGGAGGAACCTGTGGGTCTGTGATACACAAGGTGAACTCGGCCAAGCCGGAGGAAAGATGTTCAGGAAAAGGAATGGGGTCGGGAAAGTTATTTTGGTGTCAGATCCAGTCTGTCAGTGGAAAACCAGGGGCCGTGGGAGAGATGGTGGTGGTGGTGGTGGCGGAGAGAGGGCAACGTGAAGACGGAGGGAAGGACGACGAGTCCCACGGTTTGGAGGGCAAGGGGTTGAAGAAGCAAGTTGAGAACCTTGATGGGCAGCGGCACCAGCCTAATCAACCGCACATATTTTTTTCGTCGTTCTCTCGTCAGTGGGGCTATTAGCATGGGCCGCCGCTGCTTCCTACCCTTTCAAACAAACCATCGACACCCACCCAGACGCGACAATTAATTGTGTGAGGGCACGCAGGTGTGTGCTAGTGTATACCTAATTTAGCCCCAACCCTGTTTTGCTTTGCTTTGTTTATTTATTGTGTACGGTCGGTCGTCCATTGTCTGCCTTTACATCGTCTGTTCCATATTCAGCTCTACCTACCTATCCTTGTTATGTGCCTGCGAGCGTCAAAACCCATCTTCCCTTATGATGTGCCTCAGATGCTGTGGTCGTGAAACGTGCTATCTAGATAATAATAAAAAAAATATCCCACCTTCAGCCTCAATCGCCAACGGTCAAAAGTCCCCGCCCCCACTGCGAGAATTTCAGATCCAGCTGTGTGTGATAATTTCCTCGATTTCTATTGGCGGTGCGACGTCAGAGCCGGACGCTAAACTGCCCATCAAGGTTCTCACCCGCTTACGACGGCCATCAGGGTTCTCAACTTCCTCTCCCACACTACCTAAGGTAGGTACTTACTTACCTACCTTACGCATTACCTCCACCAATCTGTCCCCAGCTTTGATTGGGGTTCTCTAGTTGAGAAAGCCGTGCGAAAGCCTGACCATGGCCCAGATAGGCAATTGTGATCCGGAACGGAGACACGACAGGCAATATATATGCTCCCTTCTGCACGGATTCTGCTTGTTTTGCAGAGTTTGGTTCCCCGTCGAGAGTTGCCCGCAACGTGGCCGGTTTAGTGTACTGGTTCTGGGGGCAAAAACCACGCCAATCGGAGGGTCAGACTCGGTGCTTGATCGCGCTGTACAGAGTTACGTTACGCCGTCTGCGGGTAGTCAGGGGAAACCTCGCCCGACAACTGTTGGGTGAAGTATGTGGCACCTTAATGGTTGCGCGCGGTATCCTCACGTGGGGTGCAGCGTGGCGACGTGGTGGCCGCCTGCCGGGTAGCCGGTTCCCATTGCGATGGTTCTTAAATGGAGACCCTCGTTTTCAAAGCCGAATAGCCGTCGTCGCGGTACTAGACCCGTGCGTGGGGGGCGGTGGGCCCTGAGTTTTGTCTATTCGGGTACCTGCCTCGCCTCGCGTGTCGGCTCACGATGAGTACTGGATCTGGAGCCCAACAGTTCGGAACGCCTGATCCAATTTGTGCAAGTCAATGCCGGTTCCGAGGCTGAATATTAATGACTGGACGCGGCCCTCCCACAGGAGCCCGATTCTTAGGTTCTGGTCGATTCTCGCTTTCAGGACTCCCAGGTATTCGTCTCCGATTCGAGCCCGGGCCGGCGTTGTTGCTGGTGCTTCGCTGGGCGGGCCTGGATCATCCAATCGCCACTCTAGCTTCGCCTGGAAACTTCTCTCTTGGCCCCTCGGGCGCTCGCCGTCGTCGGATCGCTGTGGAGCCGGGTCTGGTTCAACGCCGAGGAGGAAGCCCCCTGGCCGTCGCTTGCTCCACAGCTCCAGGCCGACCTTCCAATCGCTTTCATAACTGTAGAAGTTAAAGTCCATCCTAGTCGCCAGCGAGCAGTATTGTCGAGCCTGCACGGCGTAGGTCGCACTGATGTTGCCCATTAGCGGGTTGAGGGTTAGCGTCGCCGTCAGCGGTGTTCCCCGGTGGGCTGGCAGGGTCGCGAATCGAGCCCCCAGCGACATCCCTCCTGATTTATTCAGCGTCCCGTAGTAAAGCTCACCGCCGACGCTAAACCGGCCATAGATCCGCTCTCGCTCTACAGAAAGGCTGTGGTTATTCGTGTCCTCGGTACCTCCCGGCGCCAGGGAGTTTGCCGTCGATGCGTCTCCGCCGAAGTTGTAGAGGCCTCGCAGGCCAAGCAAGCCGCCATCCGTCGAAGCCAACCCTTCTACACCGAATCTCCTTTCGTCATATTGCGCCAATGCCAATATTGTGCCGCCGTTCCGTAGCGCGTCGGCGCTCACCGCAGATACCTGTACCTGTATTGCCGGCGTGAGTCTCTTGATGAGCGCTGCCTCGAGAGACGATTGTGGGAGGTACAGGCGGCCGTAGAGTAGGTAGGGGCTATCTAGCAAGCCACGCAGGGCGCGATTCCCGCCCACGGATGCACTGGTGCTACCATATGAATCCATCAGGGATAGCCCCTCCGAAGCAGCAGAGCCGGCTGCCGTCGCGCCCGGCAGGGGCCATGCCTGCTGCCTGCGAATGAGCGGATCGTCTAGCTGGCGGTATGATCGTAGAAGCGCAGGGAGTGCGATTCGGTCGGACTGTGCGACGACTTCGGTGAGGGCCGCGGAGCTGTAGAGGTACCCAAGGGAGCCGTCGACCGCCCCCAGCGTCCCAAGCTGATAGCTCGTCGTGAATTTGGGGGTTGCAAGAGAGGAGAGGGCAAAACTAAGACCAAGCGGAAGTTCGAAATCAAGCAAGTCTGGATAGGAGGCGATGCACGGTGTAAGCCTGAGTTGCCCCTGCGAACATCGATGGAGGTAAGGAAGGTAGCGGGATTCTCTTACCGCGTGCTGTTGCATTCAGCTCCGAGTAGGCATTGTCTTTACTCCAGCCTGTCGCTCCGAGGAAGGAAGAGACAATGTGATCCACGAACTGACGCATCTTGTAGCCTTGGGCCTAACGCTGGAGTGGGAGGTACGTCGCGCCTGGAGAGTCGTGGGGCCTTGAATACATAAACATTTCGCGGACTTGAAGTCTTGCGGGCGGCACGAGCTCGGGATTTTATTGGGGCTCCT
>Ga0164242_10005084_pt1 | contig 14658 bp, 15 predicted proteins | sample OricomgcompostMG_FD_108783 | JGI IMG/M metagenome (GOLD analysis project Ga0164242, IMG submission 108783) | Miracle-Growth compost microbial communities from Emeryville, California, USA - Original compost - Miracle growth compost (MG) ... | reverse complement strand
CTGTTTCCAACTTCAGCACAACCGTTTTTTGAGAACCACTCGACATCACTCCCAAAATTTGGCCGCTCATATCGAGGACTTTGCCATCAAGCACAGCGACATTTTGCGTAATCTGTGAAGCACTTTCCACATGCGTGGAATTCAAGGTAATGCGTTGCTGGTCGAAATCATCTAATTTCGGTTTTGCCACGGCGACATCTTTTTGAGGAATAGGTGAAACAAAAGGTGGGTTCGCCACCACGCCGGCAGGCGGCAAAGCGCGGATGGATGGCGCAGCATTGGCGGCAGTTAATCCAAAACCAACGGCGATGATACTGAGTGGAATGCAATATTTTTTGTTCATCTTTTGTTTTTTGCCTCCGGTGAGTTTACTCAAGAACTTAATGAGTGTGTCATATTGAGCGGAATGAGGAACAAGCGCAGTCGAAATATCTTGTCGTTTTACGCCTCAACAGCAAGATTTCTCCATTCCGCTCGTTCTTCGCTTCAGTCGAAATGACACAAGGCATATTTGTGTGGCAACTCTACATAGCTTACAGAATATTTATTATTACAAAACATTCAACGGCATGATACGGCGCGGCAGCGGCCTTGACGCGATTTCGACGACATCGCCCTGGAATCCACGCAATAGCGCTTCTCTGGCATGAACTCGCACCAGCGATCCAATTGGATATGTTTCCAAATCGCCTTCGAAGAGTATCATTTTGTTGGAACGCGTTCTTCCAAAAAGCAGTGCCTCATCTCGATCGCTGACGCTTTCGACTAGTACCTCAAAAACATTTCCCGCGAGTTGATGATTGATCTCGCGCGAAATATCATTTTGCATGGCGATCAATTCATTCAATCGACGCGATTTTACCTTTGCAGGAACATCGTCCGGCCATTCTCCCGCAACGGTGCTGTGACGCGGCGAATAGGCGAACATGAATGCCAGATCAAAACGGATTTCCTGAAACACTTTGAGTGTATTGGCAAATTCCGCGTCCGTCTCGCCGCAAAAGCCTACGATCACATCTGTCGTTACCGCAACGCCGGGAATTTTTTCTCGCAAGTTATCGATAATACCTCGAAACTTTTCAATCGTATAAGTGCGCTTCATCCGACGCAAACAATCGTTGTCTCCACTTTGCAACGGCAAATGCAAATGCTCGCAAACGCTGGGCGTTGCTGCAATTGTATCCAATAAACGATCATTAAAATACATCGGATGCGGCGACGTAAAACGCACGCGCAATCCCGGATTGATGTCATTAATCGCTTCCAAAAGCCAGGCAAAATCAATGCGGCTGCCATCTTGCAATTTTTCCAGATCGTGACCGTAAGCATTTACGGTTTGTCCCAGCAAAGTGATTTCGCGATACCCCAAATCATTCAATTGCCGAATTTCATCCAGCACTTGCTGCGGATTGCGCGACACTTCCCTGCCCCGCGCCGACGGCACGGCACAATAGGTACATTTGAAATTGCACCCGAAAATAACATCGACATACGCCGAAACAGAACTGCTGCGTTTAACCGGCGTCACCGGCGTGGGATCGCTTAGCAAATCCAGACCAGGCTCAAAAGTACTTTTACCCTGTTTGTCCGTAAAAGTACTTTTATGCGCATTCACCAATCTCGGCAAATGATGAATGTTGCGCGGCCCCAGCAGAATATCAACTTCGGGAACGCGGGAACGTATTTCATTGGCATCGCGCTGCGCCATGCAACCGGTGACACCGATGATGAGATTAGGATTGTTATCTTTGAGCTTGCGAAAAATGCCCAATTCGGAATAAAGTTTATGCTCCGGCTTTTCCCGAACGGCGCAAGTGTTGAGCAAAATCACGTCAGCCGATTCCGCAACATCCGTCGTTTCATATCCCAAATCATCCAACATGCCAGCCATGCGCTCGCTATCGTGCACATTCATTTGGCAGCCGTAAGTTTGGATATGATATTTGGGTTTCATGAATAGTTGAAGGTTAGCCGTTGTAGTCGCACCACCATAAAAGCATAGCCCACAAACACGTGATCCGTCAACCATTATTGATTGACGGATCACGATGATTAAGATCAACAACTGCTTTATTGTGGATTCATATCCACGGTCACATAACGACGTTGACCGCGACTGTTGACATACAAAGCCACGCTTTTGTCATCGCCATTCTGTTTGCTCAGAATATCCTGCACTGCATCTGCCAGTTGCTTGGGTGTTGTTACCGCAGTTTGTCCCACGCGTTCCACCACGTCGCCCTGGCGTAAACCGGAGTTTGCGGATGGACTGTTGGGTTTCACGCCGACAATCAACACGCCACTCTTGGATGTAATTCCAAATTGCTTTGCAGCCTCCGGCGTCAATGGGCGAACGCTTAATCCCAACTTATCGTTAGATGCGGCTGGGCTCTGGTCGCCAGGAGTATTTCCGGCAGGAGTTGCATCCTCAATCTGATCGGGCAATTCAGCCAACACAATCGTTAAGTTGATTGTTTTACCATTACGCAAAACGGTCAGTTTCGTTTTCGCCCCCACCGGCGTGGAGCCAACCTGATTTTGCAACTCGGTGCTCTGTGATACTGCTCTTCCGTTAAATTCCGTAATGACATCGCCTGGTTGCAAGCCTGCTTTCGCGCCCGGAGTATTCGGCATGACTTCTTCCACCAACACGCCCTTGATCTTCGGATCGAGCCCGAAAGCCGCTCCGCGATCTTTGAGGTCGCTGATTTTAACGCCCAAATAACCGCGCTTAATGTGACCGCCGCTCTTCAATAACTGACCGGCGATGTCGCGCGCCGAGTTGATGGGAATGGCGAAGCCAATTCCAATATTGCCACCGGATTCGCTATAAATAGCGTTATTGATTCCAATGACTCTGCCATAAATATCGCACAACGGTCCGCCGCTATTGCCGGGATTGATGGAAGCATCTGTCTGCAAATAGCCGCCATAGTTGCGTTCGGAAAGGGGAACTTCACGCGCTTTGGCGGAGATGACGCCAACCGTCACAGAATGCTCCAGGCCAAAGGGATTTCCAATAGCAATCGACCAGTCGCCCACTTTTACTTTATCTGAATCGCCAAACTTCACCGTTGGGAGATTTTTGCCGTCAATTTTGACCAGCGCCACGTCGGTATATTTATCTTCGCCGACCACTTGCGCATTTTTGTATTCGCTTCCATCCGCCAATTTAACGGAAACTTTGTCCGCGCCATTGACGACGTGCGCATTTGTCAAAATCAATCCATCTGACTTGATGATCATTCCCGATCCCAAACCGCCGCCATGTTGTGTTTGCACTTTGCGAAAGGAATATTTGGGCGCGACTTTTCCCTCATACGAATTCTGCCCAAAACCGAAATTGCGGAACTGTTTAAAGAACTCTTCAAAGGGATCTTTCCCTGGAGCAGGATTTCCCGGCTGGCCAGCTGGAGATTTGATCGTGGTTTCTGTGGTAATGGTGACCACAGCTGGTTCCACTGCATCGGAAACCGCGCCAAAGGCATCTTGAATGGAAACGGCTGCTTTGGTTGCCGGCGTTTCCACAACCGGCGCGGCAACTGGTTTGGGAACATCTGTTTGAGCTTCCACGTGCGTACCGAACATATATCCAGCACCTAGAGCCATTGCAACAACGCCCGCTGCCATTAAGCCGCGAGCGTGATTTTTGTTTGTGGGTTTGTCGTTCATATTAAATACAGCCTCCAAAAGTACTTTTACTGTTAATTGTTATTGTGAACAAAAAGCTTTTGATGTGGCAAAATATATCTAAGGTTTCAATTTGCTTGTGTGCCGTTGCAACAATAGCAAATTGTTTGCCCAAATCTTTAGTGTTCACAAAATGTAAAACAGGTTCTTTTGACGCCGCATAATCCACAAGGTTGCGTATTTGGAAAATTCAAAGAACTTGTATCAACCCTGCGAATTACCTATAATTTTTCGCAGCGCTGCATTGCATATCTTTGTTAATTATATTTCATGCCCACATTTCCTGTATTCGATAGTTGCACGGTTTTTGGCCCCTGGCCGGGCAGATCGACCGATTTATCTCTGGAGGTATTACTCAAAGTAATGCAATCCAATAATATCGCTCGCTCCCTCGCGACAGCCAGCAGCGGCATTTTTTATGATTTTCGGCAGGGCAATTCGGAAACATTAGCCGCCGCCAAAGCGCATCCGCAACAGCTCTATCCCGTGGGAACGCTAGATCCCAGAGCCTATCCGGCTTGTTTGGAAGAAGCAGAAAAACGCGCTTCGGAAGGTTTTCGTCTATTCCGATTTTTCCCATCCTATCAAAAATGGCCCATCAACTATGCGCCTTTCCGCGAGGTGGTGCGCAAATGCGATGAACTGAAAGTGCCGATTGCCGTGCAAGTGGAAAATCCCGGAGAATGCACCGAACTTGCCGACCTTGTGGCTTTCACGGAAGCGCCGTTGCTGCTGGCCGGAGTCCGACCGCAGCATTTGGGCGAAGCATTGGCAGTGATGAAATCGGATCCCAAGTTCTATTTGGAAACCACTTATTTGCAGGGATATTCGACATTTGAAACGGTGCGCGATGTCATCCCCAACGGTATCGAACGAATTGTCTTTGCGTCCTTTTCGCCATTGCGGTATCTTTCGGCTGCGCTTGGCCCGATCGTCACATCCAAGCTTTCCGAAGATGAAAAAGCGCTTGTTCTGGGAGGCAATCTCAAGCGATTGTTATCCAACTAAATTATGGCACTCATCGATTTAATCTGTCATTACGGTATTCAGCAAGAAACGCTTTCGCTCAATTCCGCGTCCGCAGAAGACGCCAAAGCGTATGCGGATCGGCTCAAATTAGATATTCTCTGTTTCATCTCCAGCGAAGCGGGATTGGATTTGGCGGGCGGAAATGCTCATCTAAAACAACTGCTGACCACTGACAATCGCTTTCGTGGCTGGCTCACCTTGTCGCAGCATCAACCTGACCTTTCCACTAAACTTGCTCATGAACATTTGACTAAACCGCAATGGATCGGCGCAGCCTTTTCGCAAACCACCGATGGCGATGCGTTGAATACGGAAAATGGTCTTGAAATTCTGAATTCATTGCGGCGTTTTGGGCGACCGATTCTGCTAACGGTAACTTCACCGCATACACTGGAAGCGGCAATTGCCGTGGCCAAAGCAATTAATCATTTGCGTTTTATCATTGTGCCGCAAAGCGCCTCGCTCACCAGCAACGCCATTCCGGCGATGAAGAGCATTTTGAATTTGTCGCTGTTGCCCAGTGTGCAATTCGCCGAGCGCGATGTGATTGCTGAAGCAGTGGAATCGATTGGCGAACGACGCATTTTGTGGGGATCGGATTGGGGATTATGTAACCCCACCGCGGCTTTAGGAATGATTAAAGACAGCGCCATCACAGCATCGGCGCGCGAAAGAATTGCTTTTCGCAATGCCAACGAATTATTGAAGTAGACATTATTTGAGGTAAAAGTACTTTTATGGGAGACACCTGGATGAAGAATCGAACCCTTTGGCGTGCATTGGCAGTTCCTGTGTTTGCGGGAACTATGCTGCTGGCTGGCTGCAATCTGATTAATCCACCACAGCCAGAGCCCGTGCCGCCCGTGCCACCTACTCCCAAACCGGGACTTTTCAATGCCGTCGATTACGTCACGCATGGCGTGACACTTAATGTGGCCAATGATCCTCAATTGCCCGAATATTTCGATATGGTGAATGTGGATGCCGCAGATTTACTCTGGCTCCGCAGCGTAGATAGCAATACAGTAAACGGCCAACCGCAGTTGGAATACGGGCAACCGGATATTGTGCGTTTAGCCGGCATCGTTACACCGCAAAAGAACCAGCCTGGCTGGCATGAAGCTGTGCAAACCGTGCAAAATTGGACCCTCGGCCAGAAATTAACTGTCGAACAAGACCCCAAATATCCGAAGGATCCTCAGCAACGTCGCCGAGTGCAAATATTCTTCATGGGGCGCGAAGGCGGACCATTGGCCGGGCAAACGCTTGATCTCAATCGAATGCTCATCCGCAGCGGCTATGCTGTCGTGGATTTAACGCAGCCAACAATCTTCGATACACAAGGCTGGCTCAACGACGAACAATACGCACGGGAACGTCATTTGGGATTATGGGGAATGGGTATTTTGTTAGATCATCGTCTTCCGCCGCCACCGCTCAATGCCACGCCAGCAGGCAGCACCGCGCCCAAAGAAGTGCGTTCGGAACCAGCTCCTCTTGCAGCGCCGTAAGTAATTATAAATTATGCGTCATCATCCTGAGCGCAGCGAGAAACGAAGGTAGTCGCTCTCAAAATGGCGAAGCGTAATTCGTAATTTAAAAAGATGCTTTTCTCCCGCCGCGACAAACCTGCCATTGGTAAAACACAAGCCAAAGGTCAAGCAGGCGAAGACGCGGCGGCGCGTTATCTCCAACAACACGGTTATAAAATCATCGAACGCAACTGGCGTCCCGGTAATTTTCTGCGCGGTGAAATTGATTGCATCGCCTGGCATTACGATGAACGTGGGGCACGCATGCTGTGTTTCGTCGAAGTCAAAACTCGCTCTTCCAATCGCATGGGCACACCGCAAGACGCCGTCAACGTCACCAAACAACGCCAGCTCTCTGCTTTAGCCAACGCCTATGTTTCAGCGCGTAAATGGAATGACACGCCTTGCCGTTTTGATGTGGTGGAAGTGTGGCTGCAAGATGGTTCCAAGCCAACATTCGCATTGCATCAAAATGCGTTTGATTATCAGGGATAAAATCGACTATTGTAAAAGTACTTTTACTGTTCTTTCTAATTCAAAGTCTCCTTCCTCATTTTGAAAGTACTTTTTAAGCAAAATAAGGTAGGTGGAGAAGATATGAACGCACGCGTCAAGACCTTCCTTTTTTTGTCTATAGCTCATAAATATCCAAAACACCGAGCGATGAGGTTAATTTGCATGTGTTTATGTCTCTGTCTTCCTGCCACGCTCACAGGATGCAACTTCAATAAACGGTCACGCAACACTCACCTTCAAAAAAGAGAAGTTAAGCAAGGTATTGGCTACGATAATGAGATTAGCCAAATCATTGATTTTGTGCACAGTATTAACAGCCTTAAACATCCCTTTACGATTGAAAAAAAGATATTGGGGACAGATGATGGCGGACGCTTAACTGGGTATTATAATCGACATATCCTCACAAAAATTAATGTATGGCTGGGTATGTCTAACAGTGCATTTACACAACAATTTTATTTTAAAAATGGTCATCTCGTTTACGCAGAGGAGAACCACGCATATTATTCGTGGGATCAAAACAAAGGGGAAATTAATCGCAATCAATATAGCAAAACAAAAGAAGAAAAATACTATTTTCTTAACGGGATTCTCATTCGTCATATGCCCAATCACAAAATTAATGTTGCAGACTTAAAAATAATGAGCGGGGCGATTATCGCAAATGCAAGAATGTATATTAAATTTTTGTCAGCAAATCAAAAAACTGTATATATAAATAACAAGGACAAAAACGAACAATAAGTTTCACTAAAATCTACCGGGTCTCACTTCCGATTTTTAGATTTGCGTGTGGCAGACTTTTTTATCTTCCCCGTATATACCTTTTTATCTTGGCCCGAATATAATCCATACACATGAACTCCGGTTGCTGTCCACATGACTTTGGCAGGTGAAATTGGCCCGACTCCCAGAAATTCTCCAATAAGATCTAAAGCCTCTGGTCGCGTGATCGATAGAATAGCGCTGCTTAGTCGATGCTTGGTCCTAATATCGATCTTATCAATGGATACAATTGGAGTCTTTTTATCATCTTCCAGGCACTCTGTAAGATTTACGATACTCATCGTATCAAGATATCGATTGTTACATGATAGGGGAATTCCAATATCAGATTCAGCTGCATTCCATTCATAACGTAAAGTTCGCACATTGTAAACAACAACGCGTCTGGCTTGTCGAAGCCAGGCTGCAAGCTGCGCTTCATCTCTTTTGGGATCGTAATGAGCTATATGTAAATTACCCGTATCATAAACAAGATTACCATCCTTCAAGGATATAAATCGCGGAGAATACGCTGCACCGTCTTCCAACTGCTTCCTCACTTTTCCATATCGATCCACCAGTAAAACATTTTGGGATTCTAACACATACATACCCGAAGGGTTATCATGAAATATCTTTCCTGGCTGGTCAAATATCGGTCCAAACGAATCTAATTTCCATAGGGTTTTATTCCTCTTTTTAGCAACATAGTACCAATCCCCGTTGTTATCTTGAACAACGGAAATTGTCACCTGGTCATCAGGCGCGGGAGTAGCAAGTGCCATTGGACAGAAACAGCAAAAACAGATGATAATGTCGATGACTCGTTTCATAAATTTCGCACACAGGATATACGCAAATAGTAGCATCTCAACGCTATCACGTCAATTCCAAATCGCTTCTCCATTTTGAAAGTACTTTTAAGCATGGTAAGGTAAATTGGGATTCTTAATTTTATGTTAGCTCATATTGATGCCTTAACGGTGCTTGGCGTGGATGCTTATGTGGTGCATGTAGAATGCGATGTCACTTCCAATTTTTCAGCTTTTTCAGTAGTGGGATTGCCAGATGCGGCAGTGCGCGAATCGGTGGATCGCGTGCGCACCGCGCTGAAAAATTCCGGTTTCATATGGCCTCAACGCCGCATCACGGTGAATCTGGCGCCTGCTGATACGCGCAAACAAGGGCCGCTCTTTGATCTGCCGATTGCGCTCGGCGTTTTGCAAGGCGATGAACAATGTCATATCGATCATTTTCCTTCTTTTGCCGCTATCGGCGAAATGGGATTGGACGGTTCCGTGCGTCCCATTTCCGGCGTTTTGCCAATGGCGCTGGGCGCGAAAGCTAACAATATAAAAGTACTTTTAGTGCCCGAAGCCAACGCCAAAGAAGCCGCCGTTGTGGAAGGTTTAGATGTTTATGGCGTGAAGAGTTTGGCGCACGCGGTGGATTTGTTATCAACCGGCGAAGGCGAACCAGCGCAAGCGGAAATCAGTTTGGAAGATTTGCAATCGCCGCAATCGGACGTGGATTGGGCCGATGTCAAAGGCCAGGAAACTGTCAAGCGCGCTTTGGAAGTAGCAGCGGCCGGTGGCCATAATGTACTTTTGGTGGGAAGTCCGGGCGCCGGCAAAACTTTATTGGCGCGGCGCATGCCCACAATTCTGCCGCCGCTGTCGCTGGATGAAGCGTTGGAAGTGACCAAACTTTATAGCGTCGCCGGTTTGCTGGAAAGCGGCAAAGGATTGATGGCGCAGCGACCGTTTCGCTCTCCGCATCACACCGTCAGCCACGCCGGTTTGGTAGGCGGCGGTTCTTATCCGCGTCCTGGAGAAATTTCGCTTTCACATCACGGCATTTTGTTTTTGGATGAATTGCCGGAGTTTCATCGCGAAGTTTTGGAAGTCTTGCGCCAACCGATGGAAGACGGCTCGGTGACAATCGCGCGCGCCGCGCAATCGCTTTCTTTTCCCTCGCGTTTTCAATTAGTCGCCGCAATGAATCCGTGCCCGTGCGGATTTTATGGCGATCATCGGCGGCCTTGCGTTTGTTCGCCCAACCAAATCCGCAAATATCTGACGCGTATTTCCGGCCCGCTGCTGGATCGTATTGATTTGCACGTCGCCGTGCCGCGGCTTTTGCCGGATGAATTGATGTCCAAACAAATCGGCGAAAGTTCAGCCACGGTGCGCCAACGCGTTTGCCACGCCCGCGATATTCAGTTGCAGCGATTAGAAAATGAAGGCATTAATTGCAACGCCCACATGCGCGCCAAACAATTGCGCGAATATTGCAATCTCGATGGCGCTACCGCTGATCTCCTCAAAAACGCCATTGACCAATTCGCCATGAGCGCCCGCGCGCATGATCGCATTCTAAAAGTGGCGCGAACCATTGCTGACTTGGAAAACAGCGCGGCGATTCAATTGCAACATATTGCGGAAGCGGTGAATTATAGAACTCTGGTTAGGAATACAGTTTCGGCCTTAAGATGGTTAGATTTTAGTAAGACCGCGCTGGTTATATAAGAATATGAAATAATATCTACATCACTTTCTCCCCGGGCATGGGCAAATGGAGCAAGTTCAAAAAGTACTTTTGGACACTTATGACTACATTCATGCCTGTGACAATTAATGTCGACTCTGCTGCTGAGCTCGTGATGAATCGCGCCAAAGAAGCCTACGCCGGCGCACCTAATCTTCAACCAAAGCACGTTGCGCCATTTTTAGGCATCACGGAAAACGCATTCACGAAGCATTGCCGGAATTGCTCTAAGCTGCGATTGTGGCGCGGTTCCTACTCGTTTTTTACGGACGACCCCGAGCACATGGATTTATTGAAGCATGTAATTAAACGCGTGCTATGGTCAGGAAAAAAGCTGCCGGAAGAGCTGCGGCAGCTAATGAAACGATAACGGATAACTGAATAAGAATCTACATGGGCTGCCATTCACCTGGCAGCCCATTCTTTTTGCCCCTGCTTTGAATTCTTACCCCTTTTTGAGATCAAAACGCCGATTTTAGTGAGATGCTCCAACGTGAGCACTCTTGTGTGCCTGACTTAGCTTTCAGGAGCTAAGATCGTGAAAACTACTATCAACACAAAAATCAAACAGGCGGGGGCAGTGCTGGGGATTGTTACCGCTCTGGCAACCACCGCTAAGGCTGTGGATACCCATGGCGAACTGCTCCGTAAACAGGATAACGCTGAGCGTCTTCAGCTGATCAATCCTGGTATGCGGCCCAAAGTGAAGGCCGTCTTGTCTGACCTGGAGCAGCACGGCTACAGGCCACTCATCGACTCAGGCGTATGGCGCAGCATTGCGGAGCAGGCAAAAAAGAAGGCCGCTGGCGTGTCACAGGTGAGTTATAGCTATCACAACGTCACAACCGCCGATGGCCGCCCGGATAGTCTGGCTGCGGACATCACCGACAACCGCTGGTTTTGGAGTAGCCCTACGCCATACTGGCTGACTCTTGCCGGCAGTGCGGAGTCGCACCAGCTCACGACTGGTATCTATTGGGGCCTTTCACAAAATGATCGCAACAAAATCCGTCAGGCCATCAAGGTTCGGAACTGGAACGCCAACGTTCCGCTCGGCTGGGACACCGCGCATGTCGAGCCGGCGAATTTTACCATCGCGCAAGCGCGCGCCGGCAAACGACCGTTTCCCGTTCTCCCGAAGCTAATCATCAATGATCGCGAAGTGACCGGGGCATATCTCGTGAACGGTCATTGGTATGCATTGCGTGGCAACGTAGCAACCGCCCTGGGACGCGGTGATAGCTATCCGTCCATCACCGCTCCAGTCCGCGAGTTGCTCAGCGAGTATGGCTGTTATATCGACGCCACCAACAATCGCATTTCCACGCGAAACCGTTTCGACATCCGCGCCCTACCCAACAAAAAATAATCATGCCTCGCCTCTCTGCAAAAGCCGTTGTGGACAAGGCGGAGAGCAAGGCTAAGCCTGCTTCCCGCAAAGGTGGTGCACGTGTGGGCGCAGGGCGCAAGAGCAAGGCGGAGAAGAATAAGAGCGCGATCACCAAGGCTGAGGCGCAGATCAAAGACAGGTTGCCGGAGCTGATCGGAAATCTGTTTCACCTGGCTTGCGGCGGCTACGAGCGGATAACGCGCGTTTTTGAGCCGGCCGGCTTAGTCATGATCGATACTGTGGAGTATAGCGATGATGGCAAAGCTATTAAGAGCAAACGCCTGGCGTTTCCTAACCTTCCGGCTGAGCAACTGGTGGAAGTGAGACGCACTGTCACAATCGCTGATAAAGATCGTAAGGCTAATGAGTATTTAGCTGATCGTATCATGGGCCGGCCGCAACAACCGGTCAAATTTGAGGATCTCTCCGACGATGAACTTGTCGCCAAAATTAAAGAAATTGCTGGCGGAAGCGGTTCGTAGGGGGATCAAGCTACCCAATTCCGTCTTAAAAGTACTTGTCGCCGACGCGGAAGCGAACGCCGGACGTAAGCTGACATTTAAAGAATTTGTCAGCATTGTCAATCCTCGTTACAAATGGTTCAAGCACTGCGAGGTTTTGGGCGATGTGTTGCAGCGTGTGGCGGACGGCAAGATCTCGCGGTTGATGATCTTCATGCCGCCGCGGCATGGCAAATCGGAAGAAACTTCCCGATTGTTTTCGGCATATTATCTCTACAGGTTTCCTGAAAAGTGGGTGGGAGTTTGCTCGTATGCGGCTGACCTGGCATACACACTTTCGCGTGCATCTAAGGATTTTTTCCTCGCTGCCGGAGGGCTGCTTAATAGCAGCGCTAAAGCTGTTAAACACTGGCAAACAGCGGAAGGCGGCGGCCTGTGGGCTGCGGGCGTTGGCGGCCCCATCACGGGCAAAGGCTTTCATGTCGGCATCATTGATGATCCTCTCAAAAACGCTGAGGATGCCGCGTCCGACAAGATCCGTGAGAAACAGAAGGAATGGTATTCTTCCACCTTCTACACTCGTGAAGAGCCGGGCGGCGGCGCTATTATCTTCATCCTGACGCGCTGGAATGAGGATGACCTCGCCGGCTGGCAACTGACCGAAGAACTGACAGCTGCCGATGACGAAAAAGAGAACTGGCACATCATCAACTTTCCCGCGATCTGCGAGGAAGAAAAGCCTGTTTTCCCCCCAAGCTGCACGGTGGAAAAAGATTGGCGCAAGCCTGGCGAGGCATTGTGTCCGGAGCGTTTCGATCTGGCCAAGCTCAAACGCATCGCGTCCAAAGTTGGAATCTACTTTTGGAATGCGCTTTTTCAGCAGAGCCCGCGGCCGCGTGATGGCGGCATGTTCAAGCGCAGCTGGTTTAAGATTGTCGGCGCAGTGCCGGTCGGCTGCACTTTTGTGCGTTACTGGGACAAAGCCGGCAGCGACAAACAAGGCGATTATACTGCCGGCGTGCTAATAGCGCGTGCGCCGGATGGCTCGTTTTATGTGGTGGACGTGGTGCGTGGACAGTGGGAGGCGACCGAGCGCGAGGCCATTATCGTGCAGACCGCAGAGCTCGATCGGCAGCGGATCGGCGTGCCGTCGCTGGTGGATGGTGAGGATCTCGATGAGGATTCCAATTACACCATTTGGGTGGAACAAGAGGGTGGATCTGGCGGCAAGGAGAGCGCCACAGCCACCGTGCGCCGCCTGGCCGGCCACAGCGTTCATTCAGAAACGGTCAGCGGTAAGAAGGAAGTGCGCGCCGATCCCTTTGCGGCGCAGGCTGGCGTGGGCAATGTTTCGCTGGTTCGCGGTGATTGGAATGAACCTTACCTCAAAGAGCTGACCGTATTCCCCAACGGCAAGAATGACGATCAGGTAGACGGATCCAGCGGCGCTTTTAACAAATTGGCTTTGGGTTCAGTTTGGGAATGGGATTAAAAGTACTTTTGAGCATGTGTGCATATTTTGCACACATGCTGCGCTATATGCCGATTTTAGTTAGATTGTTTCGTGTCCAAATGATCAGAGCTAAATAGTCCGCTATGAAATACAAAATCCACCACGCTGATTGCTTAGACTTATTACCAACGTTGCCAGCCGCCAGCGTCGACGCGCTGATTACCGATCCGCCATATGCCACGACCGCGCTGCCTTGGGATAAAAAGATCGACTGGACACGCTATTGGGCCGAGGTAAATCGCGCTTGTAAACCGAACGCTGTAAAAGTACTTTTCTCCGCGCAGCCTTTTACCACCACGCTTATCAATTCCAATCCCAAAGCATTTCGCTACGAGCTGATCTGGGTGAAGCCAAGCGTTACCGGCTTCCTCAATGCGAATAACCGACCGTTGCGCGCACACGAAAATGTGCTGATCTTCTGTGACAAATTCAAAGGTTCCACCTACAACCCTCAAAAAACGCCTGGCGCGCCGTATACGCGGCCAAGCACTGGTCACTGTCCGCTCTACAACAAGCAACGCGACTATACATCCGTTTCCACCGGCGGGCGCTTTCCTAAAACCTGGCTACATTTTAAGCGTGACAACTATAACAAAAGCCTTCATCCCACACAGAAGCCAGTTGACCTGATGAGTTGGCTTGTGCTCACTTTTAGCAACGCCGGCGATACCGTGCTCGACACCTTCGCTGGATCCGGCAGCACCGGCAGAGCATGCCAGGAAGCCGGACGTAATTTTATCGGTATCGAGAAAGAAGAAGAATATCACGAAATAGCAGAGCTGCGCCTCGCTGCATAATACGCCGATTTTAGTGAGATTCAGCAGTTGCCTCCATCGCGCGCCATTAACTCCCATGCGTGCAGAACTCACTCTCTACTTTTCTTGCGCGCATCGGTCGCAAGCTCGCCCAGCCGGAATTTGACGGCACGGGCGGGCTTGGCGGCTGGAGCTGGCTGTCGCAACTTTTTCGCGGCGGCTTTGATTACAAGAAAGAAGCTGGTCATCTGTGGGAATCCAGCATCCCGCTTGCCTGCTTGAAATGGGAGCAACGTGCTACCACCGAGATCGAGATCTGCGCGCAAGAGAGGGACGAAAGTGGCGACTGGGTTAATGACGCCACTCACCCGATCTACGAGTTAATTTCCAACCCCAACCCTTTTTTCGACCCACACCAGCTGCTTAATGCGCTGCGGATGGACTATCACCTTGATGG
>Ga0164242_10005083_pt1 | contig 14658 bp, 12 predicted proteins | sample OricomgcompostMG_FD_108783 | JGI IMG/M metagenome (GOLD analysis project Ga0164242, IMG submission 108783) | Miracle-Growth compost microbial communities from Emeryville, California, USA - Original compost - Miracle growth compost (MG) ... | reverse complement strand
CCACCATCCACGGAGGAGGGCTTGTTGCTCTCGACTCCGTGGACGGTGACCGCGTAGATGCAAGCTTCAGGCTGCTTGCTCGCCTTGGAGGTTGGCACCCGTGCGGGCGGGGACCATTCGTGCACCAGTAGCACCCGGCGTCCGGTTGAGTGTCAGAACTGCCCAGAGCGCGGCGTCGGAGTAATCGCGATAGACGGTGTCGAGGCGGTGCCATCCGTCATTGACGCTGACTTCGACTTGGTACGGGCCGCCGTACAAGATCTCGATCCGGAGATCCGCAGGAACATCGGCCACACCGAATCGGTGATCGGTCAGGCCAGTGAGCAGCACGTCGCCGTGGAACGCTGGCAATACTTGCGACGACGGATCCCAGTACCAGCGCAGGAAGGACGCTCGCGCATTCGGCGGCAGCGACTTGTATCGATCGTGCGCGTCGACGAATATCGTTACGTCGGCCGGCTCGATGTCGACGGGGATCACAAGCTCGGCAACCATCGACTGGATGTCGCTGAAGCTGGCGATCTCTCGCAGCTCGATTGGCGCATCGATGTCGCACGGCACGAGCAGCCCTTTGGCGCCGCCGCTCATGACGCGCCACCCACGGTCGGATCGGTGCCGATCGGCGGGATGGGGGAGATTCGCACTCGCTCCGCCGTGGTCCAGCGCTCGAGCAGGGTCATGCCCCACACGGTCGCCTCGAAGTAGTCGTCGATCTCGAGCTCGTTCGAGTACCACTTGGGATCGCCGAACGTCTTGACCATGACCTTGAACTTGCCGTCGTGCAGCAGCACTTGGGAGAGTGCGGTTGGACTGCTGTGGTCTCACCGTCTTTATCGGGCATCCCGGTGAGCACGGCGTCGCCGTAAAGCATGTCGGTGTTCCGTGCGCCGGGCTGCCAGAACCACCAGAAGAAGGTGGCGCGAGGGTTGAATGGCAGACGACGCAGCTTGCCTTCTTCATTGAGATATAGCGTCGAGTTGAGCTCGACGAGATCGATTGGTTCGATGTAGCCGCCGACCACAGCTTGGTAGTCCTCGAGTCGTGTGAACTCGCGCAGTTGCAGCGGCGCGTCCATGTCGACAGGGATCATGATGCCTTGTGGCATGAGTGCCTCCTTGGGGCGAGCGGCCGAGAACTCGGTAGTTCTCTACGAAGCCGCATGGCGCCAACGAGGGACTTTGGGGGATTAGGCAGCAGCCGAGCCGGGGGAGACCTCGAGAGTCTCGACCCCGGCCGGCTGCTGCTGTTCAGGCCTGGTCGGCCTGCTTGGTGGAACGCGCGCCGCTGCTCGGCTTCGATGAGGAAGCAGGGTCAGGCACGGTGTCCTTGCCGCCAAAGATGGCGGCGATGGCGTTGCGCTTGACCTCCGCCTCGCGCTCGATCTCAGCACGAACGGTGTCAGCGCGCTTCTTGATGGCGGGATCGGTCTTGGACCGTTCCACCCAGCTCTCCAGGGCGAACCGAGTTTCCTCGGTCACGGAGCGGTTGTTCAGTTGGGCGAGCACCTCGAGCTGCGCTCTGGTGTCATCGTCCATCCGGACGGACAGAACCCGGTAGCTCGGCGCATATCCGGGTGCTTGGGGATCACTCATGAGAGTGGGCCTCCTCGGTGTGGTGCGGCCGGCGAACCGGGCTGGTTCTCCTACAAGCCGCATGGCACCGAGGACGTGACTGCCACCTCCGCCCCGGCTCGTTCATGCCCTTGAACACCTCTTGTTATACGTGCCGTGCCGCGCCATGAAAGCGTCCCGTCGCCTGTCTGATTGACGAATTCACGCGGTCGGAGGCAGAGCGCCCAGCACGACAGAGGCTGCCGCCCCGAGGCGGACGATCCCTCGAAATGGGCACGGCCGTGGACTCGGTAGCGTCGCTGGTCGCCGGTAGCTTCCTGATCAGGAGGGCGGAATGGCGAAAAGACCACGCGTCAGCGAAATCGCGAGAGCGATCGGTATGGACCCGACGCTGGCTGTAGAGGTGCTCAACGGTGAGCTCAAGGAGTTCGTGAAGACCCCGAGCTCGACGATGGAGCCACCCGCCGTGCGCAAGCTCAAGCAATGGGCCAAGGCCCACGGGTTTAGCGCGCAAGATGTCAGAGCAGTCATCGGGCAGGTGGAGAGAACTGCGACGCCTCCGGTCGCCTCGGCTCCTGCCCCGCTCGCGTACGTGGATGGCGATGGCCCCTCAGTGAACGAGCTCGCCCGCGCATACGGCCTCGAGCCCGCCTGGATGCTTGACCTCGTTCGTCGCGCGGGTCTCGAGGTCGCGGGCGCTGAGTCACGGATCCCCAGTGACGGAATCGAGCGCCTCCAGCGAAGCCTTGCCGCACTTGGCTACTTGCCGCACCTCGACATCGAGCCGCATCCGAATGGGGCGAAGCCCTGGCGAGCGGTTCCGCCATTGCCGGTGCCAGGACCGCGTACCGTCAAGCAGTCGACACCAAAGGCTGCGCCGCTCCCCAAATCGGTAACTCCCGTCGTCAGGCAGGCAAAGCCGGTACCGCTGGCGCCGTCGCTGGACAGGACTGCCGATCGCGCGCCGCTCACGGTCGCAAAGTTCTTCTATCGTGATGTGTGGTCTTCCAGTGACCTGCTGACTGTTCGTGAGCGGATGGTCGCCTGGCTTGAGCGCCAAGGTGACGCCGTCCGGGCGCAGTGGTGGAAGACAACCGAACTCACCTGGTGCGACGAATACTTCGGTACTTCGGCCAAGAGCTACTTCACCCCGCGAGCCATCTCTCTGATGTACGAACGACAGTGCAGCGCGGTGATCTCATCTTTCCGAGCGCGGTCTTCGCTTTCGCCAAGCGAGTCGACCTTCCACGGCTGCATCCACTCGTTGGCCGAAAGAATACGGTTCGCGCAATTAGCTGGGAACTACTGCCGGAGGGGCTCCGAGTCACAACGTGGGGCGACCAGAACGCGAACGGTGGCAACGCTCACATCCGGGCGCTCTCGAGCACTCTGATTCCATTCGGGCAGCAACTCTGGAACGCTGACCTTGCCTTGGCGACGCTTATCCGAGCGATCGGAAGTATCTGCCGTTCTCCGCTGTCGTCGATGGAGTTCGGTACGGGCTCTGGTGACGGAAGGTCACACCGCAGCGATGGCAATCGGAAAAGCTCCGATGTCCGGCGCATCTACATTCGCCGCGCTGAACGCCCCGGCGCCAAGCGACACGGCGCCGGCTTCACCGTGGAGGACCGGACTCCCGCGCGTGAGCACTGGGTGCGCGGCCACCAGCGAAACCAGTGGTACCCGTCGATTGAAGAACATCGTCCAGTCTGGATCGAACGCCACCGATCCGGCAGCGGAGCACCCATCCCAGACCAGCGCACGGTGAATATCGCGCGCGGCGATCGTCCGAGTGACACCAAGGAGTAGCGCGCCACTTCACTAAAATCCCTGGTCATGCCATAATTAATGAAGAATCCGACGTTCGGTTGAGTATGCTCCCGCTTCGTCGATCAACCCCTCCTTTGCGGAACTGACGTCGTGTCGGTGGCCGTCACTAAGGTGAGGGTGTATCCAGCAACTACTAAGCCGCGCGGCGTCGCGCGGAAGGAGACAAACGAAGAGATGGCCCGCGCCGCAGCAAAACCGAAGCAGCAGAAAACCCTTGAACAACGGCTCTGGGATGCTGCTGATGCGCTGCGCGGAAACCAGGAGCCGAGCGAGTACAAGCACGTCGTGCTGGGCCTCGTCTTCCTAAAGTACATTTCGGACCGTTTCGAGGAACGTCGCAAGGCACTTGAAGAGTCGCTGAGCAATCCCGAGTCAGACGACTACATCCCCAATCCGGATCGCCGTGGACGCTACCTCGAGGACCGCGACGAGTACATCAGCCATAACGTCTTCTGGGTGCCGGCGGACGCTCGCTGGGGCGTGATTCAGTCGAATGCCAAGCTCCCGAGCATCGGCCAAGACATCGACCACGCCATGGACCTGATCGAGAAGGAGAACCCGAAGCTCAAGGGTGTTCTGCCCCGCAACTACGGTCGCGAGGGGCTCGACAAGTCCCGGCTGGGCCAGCTCATCGACCTGATCGCTTCGATTGGATTCACCGAGAGTGACGACCATGGCTCGGACGACGTGCTCGGTCGCGTGTACGAGTACTTCCTTGGCCAGTTCGCCGGCAAGGAAACCGGCAAGGACGCCGGCGCCTTCTACACGCCGCGGTCGGTGGTGAAGACGCTGGTCGAAATGCTCGAGCCGTACAAGGGCCGCGTCTATGACCCTGCGTGCGGATCAGGCGGCATGTTCGTGCAGTCTGCTGACTTCGTAAAGGCACACGGCGGACAGCGCAATGACATCTCTGTCTACGGCCAGGAGTACACCGACACGACCTGGAAGCTGGCCAAGATGAACCTCGCCCTACGGGGGATCGAGGCTGACCTTGGTGAGAAGTCAGACGACTCGTTCGCCAACGATCTCCACCCGACCTTGCGGGCTGATTTTGTCATCGCCAATCCGCCGTTCAACGTCAGCAACTGGTGGCATCCGAAGCTCGCTGATGACCCGCGTTGGAAGTACGGCACGCCTCCTGAGGGCAACGCCAACTTCGCCTGGGTGCAGCACTTTATCTACCACCTCAGCCCGAGGGGCACAGCTGGCTTTGTGCTGGCGAATGGGTCGTTGAGCTCCAAGACCAATGGTGAGGGCGAGATTCGCCGCAAGCTAGTTGATGCAGATCTTGTCGACTGCATTGTGCAGATGCCGACCAATCTCTTTTTCAACACAACAATCCCTGTTTGTCTCTGGTTTGTCTCCAAGGAACGTCACGGCAACGGTCACCGTGAACGGGGCGGCGAAGTGCTGTTCATCGATGCCCGCAATCTCGGCACAATGGAGTCCCGAAAGCTGCGCGTCCTGACCGATGACGACATCGCCAAAATAGCTGACACGTACCACGCCTGGCGCAACCACGAAGGTCGCTACGAAGACGTCCCTGGATTCGCTAAATCAGCCGGGTTCGACGAGATCGAGAGGCATGACTATGTATTGACCCCCGGTCGTTATGTCGGCACCGAAGAGGCAGAGGTCGACGATGAGCCGATTGAGACGAAAATTGCCCGCCTACGTGAGGCGGTGTTCGCTGATTTCGACCGCGGGCGTGAGCTAGAGGAAGCCGTGAAGCGTAGTCTCGGAGGCTTGATGTGACCGGCTGGCCTGAGGTCTCGCTTGCTGACGTGTCTGCAAAGCCTCAGTACGGTGCTGTGGCAAAGGGCTCGGCCGCACCAATTGGCCCCCTGTTCGTTCGACAAACTGACATTTCTGGGGGACGAATTGACTGGACCAGCGTGCCGTACTGCGATCTTTCCCCGTCTGACTTCGATAGGTACGCGATCCACCCGGGGGATCTACTAATCTCTCGACTCGGCAACGGTGTTGGCAACGCCGCGACGGTGCGTGACTCCACCCCTGCGGTGTTCGCCGGTTACTTGGTGCGTTTCCAGCCTCGCCGTGAGCTAGCAGTGCCCGAGTTTGTGGGCTACCAGCTGCAGTCGCGGGCATGGCGGCAGCATGTCTCAGGTTTTCGATCCGGCGCTGCACAACCGACACTGAACGCTCAACAAATGGGTCAGTTCCGGTTTTGTCTGCCATCGCTCGAAGAGCAGCAGCGAATTGTGAAGACGCTCGCTGTTCTTGACGACAAGATCGAAGCCAACCGAGCTGCCGTGTCTCACCTTGAAGAGTTGGGAAGCGCCCTTCTTGAGGCAGAGCTTGAGCTTGACGGGTATGGGTTCCCCGAGTACGACTCAGAGCGTCGTCTAGGGGACGTCTTGGCGATCCTAGAGACGGGCTCCCGGCCCAAAGGGGGTGTAACTGCATCTGCAGCTGGCGTGGTGAGCCTGGGGGCGGAGAGCATTCAGTCTGCTGGCGTCATTACAACCTCTCAGTTCAAGCGAGTCCCGATCGAGTTTGCGGCGAAGATGAAGCGCGGCCACCTGCAGGACGACGATGTCCTTGTTTACAAAGACGGCGGCAAGCCGGGCAACTTCGTGCCCCACATCAGCGCCTTCGGATACGGGTTTCCGGTGGACGAAGCAACGATCAACGAGCATGTGTATCGGGTTCGCGCCACGCCGGAGATCTCGCAGGGTCTCTTGTACTGGTTGCTGCGTGCACCCTGGATGGATCAGGAGATGCGAAAGCGTGGCACAGGTGTTGCCATACCTGGGCTCAACAGCAGTAACTTTCGAGATCTGCCTTGGCCTGTACTAAGCAAGTCAACCATTGACGCTCTGAACACTGAATTGGCGCCAATGCTTGCCGCGGTGCTCCACCTCGGTGCCGAGAACGAACGGTTGGCGACTCTTCGTGACGCCATACTTCCTGAACTGCTCGCCGGTCGTATTCGCGTTCCCGAGTTGCAGGAGGCCTCGTTATGAGCGGTGGCGGCATGAACGAGAACCTCGTCGAACTCGCAGCGATGGACTACTTCCGCCAGCTCGGCTACCAGACCGCGTTCGGGCCGGTGCTGGCACCAGGTGAGCCGGGGCAGGAGCGTGACAGCTTCGAGCGGGTCTACCTCCACGAGCGGCTGCGCGACGCCGTTCGGCGGATCAACCCTGGCGTGGACTGGAGCCTCATCGGGGAGGGCATTAAGCGGCTCGACCGTGCCGAGTCGCAAAGCACAATCGACGAGAACTTTCGTATCCACAAGCTCCTCACCGAAGGCGTTCCGGTCGAGTACCGCGACCAGGACGGCGCGGTCCGCACCATTCGCATCTGGCTCATCGACTTCGAGGATCCGAGTCGGAATGACTGGCTTGCGGTCAATCAGTACACGATCATCGAGAACGGCAAGAACCGCCGGCCCGATGTGCTGGTCTTCATCAATGGCTTGCCGTTGGCGCTGCTCGAGCTGAAGAACCCGGCCGACGAGAACGCGACGCTCAAGAACGCGTGGAATCAGATCCAGACCTATCGCGGCGACATTCCCTTGGTGTTCGCCGCCAACGCGCTCACCGTTATCTCGGATGGCACGAGCGCTGCCATGAGTGCCTTCACCGGGCAGTTCGAGCACTACGCCCCATGGAAGACCATCGAGGGCCGCGAAGTTGTCACCAACCTGCCGGCGCTTGAGGTGACGCTGAAGGGCGTCTTCGAGCCGAAGCGATTCCTCGACATCTTGCAGAACTTCGTCGTGTTCAGCGAAGAGACCGTGACCGACAAGAAGTCGGGTCAGCAGGTCAAAGCACTGATCAAGCGCGTCGCGAAGTACCACCAGTACTGGGCCGTCAACGCCGCCGTCGATTCAACAGTGAAGGCGTCAAGCCCGACCGGTGACCGCCGTGGCGGCGTCGTCTGGCACACCCAGGGCTCGGGCAAGAGCTTCGAGATGGTGTTCTACGCCGCCAAGATCATGCGCGACCCGCGCATGAACAACCCGACGTTGGTGTTCATCACCGACCGCAACGATCTCGATGACCAGTTGTTCGGCGAGGTCTTCGCCCCGGCCAAGATCCTTCCCGAGCTGCCGGTCCAGGCGGACACGCGCGTTGAGCTGCGCCAGCTCCTGCGCCGTGTATCGGGCGGCATCGTCTTTACGACTCTGCAGAAGTTCGCTCCTGGAGAGGACGGCGACGCTAATCCCGAACTGACGGACCGCCGCAACGTCATCGTCGTTGCGGATGAGGCTCACCGCTCTCAGTACGGCTTTGGCGAGAAGCTCGATAGCAAAGGGCAGCTACGCGCCGGCCTCGCCAAGCACCTCCGTGATGCGCTTCCGGGCGCGACCTACCTTGGGTTCACGGGTACGCCGATCGAATCCGGCGACAAGTCGACGCGCGCCGTGTTCGGCGATTACATCGACGTCTATGACTTGACGCGCGCAGTCGAGGACGGCGCGACCGTCAAGATCTTCTACGAGTCACGTCTCGCTCGGGTGGAGTTGAGCGCTGAGGACTATGCCGCACTCGATGACCTTGCTGACGAAATCACGTCAGAGGTTGAAGAGAACGAGGCGCTTAAGGCGAAGAGCCGCTGGTCGCGACTCGAGGCCATCGTTGGTGCCGAAGAGCGCCTCGACATGGTTGCGGCAGACATTGTGCAGCACTGGGAGAAGCGCCGTGAGGCGCTCTTCGGCAAAGGCATGATCGTTGTCATGAGCCGTCGGATTGCCGTGCGGCTCTACGAGAAGATCGTGGCACTGCGGCCAGAGTGGCACAGCGACGAGCCGATGCAGGGCAAGATCAAGGTCGTCATGACCGGCTCCGCCGCTGACCCACAGAGCTTCCAGCCACACATCCACAGCAAGGACGTCCGCAAGGACCTCAAGGCTCGAGCCAAGAACGCCGACGACCCGCTCGAACTGGTCATCGTGCGCGACATGTGGCTGACGGGATTCGACGCGCCCTCGATGCACACCATGTATGTGGATAAGACCATGCAGGGCGCCGGCCTCATGCAGGCGATTGCTCGCGTAAACCGCACCTTCCGCGACAAGCCCGGCGGCCTGATCGTCGACTACATCGGCGTCTTTGCCAACCTGCAGGAGGCGCTGGTCGAGTATTCGCCGAGCGACCGCGACCAGGCAGGCGTGCCGATCGAAGAACTCGTCGACGCGATGATCGAGCGCCACGACATCATCAGGGGACTGCTGCACGGGTGCGGCTTCGACTCCAGCCCTGATCTCTCGCCTGCTCAGCGGCTCGCTGAGCACGCCAAAGTCTTCGACTTCGTCATGGGCGATCCTGACCGGACCTCGCGTTTCAATGACCAGGTGCTCGCCCTTGCCAAGGCCTTCGCCCTGTGTGGTGCGACCGATGAGGCCGCTGCCATTCGCGACGACGTTCGTCTCTTCATCGACGTCCGCACCGCGATCCTCAAGGTGCTCAACCCCGACGCCGGCCGAGGTGGCGTTGGCGCAGTTGAGATCGACACAGCCATTGGGCAGCTTGTCAACGAGGCGGTTACGGCGGACCAGGTCGTTGACGTATACAAGCTAGCGGGCGTCGAGACTCCCGAGCTGTCGATTCTGAGCGATGAATTCCTCGACTCGCTCGCTGAGAAAGACAAGCCCAACCTCCAGATGGGTTTGCTGCGTCGTCTGCTGAACGACCAGATCAAGACCGTTCAGCGCAGCAACTTGGTGCAGGCTCGTAAGTTCTCGGAGCAGCTCGAGGAAGCGATCAACCGCTACACCAACCGGTCGCTCACCACGGCCGAGATCATCTCGGAGCTGGTGAAATTGGCAAAGCAGATGCGCGCTGACCAGAAGCGCTACGAGGCACTGGGGCTGCGCGAAGACGAGATTGCCTTCTACGACGCGGTCGCGCAGAACGATGCCGCCGTGCTGCAGCTCGGGGACGACGTGCTCAAAGAGATTGCTCGCAAGCTCGTCGTCGCCGTGCGCAACAGCGCGACCATCGACTGGAACCTCAAGGAGAGCGTCCAAGCTGAGATGCGCTCGAAAGTGCGCAAACTTCTCGACCGCTACGACTACCCGCCTGATCACGAGGACGAGGCCATTGAGCTCGTGCTGAAGCAGGCCGAACTGTTCGCGGGGAATGGAGCTGACGCGTGACGTCGACGACGAAACCGAACGACCCGCAGAAGGCCATGATCAAGGTCGTCTACTTCGACGAGGAGTCGGCTTCGGACTACCTCGACATCTCTGCGGGCGGTAAGGAAGTTTCGACGAGCGATGAGGTCAGGGAGCGCACCAAGGAGGCGCACGAAAAAGTCGAGGCGGGCTTGTTCGCCAAACTCAGCTGGCTTCCGTTTCTCGGAGCGTCTGCGGACGTAAGCGCGGGAGCTGGCTTGTCTCAGGTCGGCAAGAGCATCCTCAGTAAAACACTCTCGAACACGATCCTCACGGATTATCTGGCGAAGTCGGCCAACGACTCGAGAGTGGTGCAACTTCGGGGCCTGCGAGTGATTGCACCGAAAGACTCGATGGCCTTCATGAAGATGTTCACGCCGTACATGATCATTGCCAAGACCGAAGACCAGGGCATCGATCTCGCACGGCTCGACGAAGCACTCGAAGGCGCGAAGGGCTACTACGAACTTCTCGGCGAAGCGGAAGACGGTAGCAAGTGCGTGTTGCGCTTCAACATCAAGGCGTTCCGCAATAACTACGGTCTCTCTGACCTTGGTCGGATGCGGCTTGTCTTCCACGGCATTCTTGTGGGACAGGCCAGCGAGCGCGGACTCGGCATGAATGCGGAGATGTCCGGCGGCGCCGACGACAAGCCGGTTACTGCAGCAAGCCTCGTCGACGGCGTTCCGGCGCAGAGTGACGAGTTGCTCGATGTTTATGACGTCGTGCTGGCGGGAGTCGAGTATGACGGGTGACACCAAAGTCACTATCTACTTCGGGCCGCTGTCGTGGCTAGAGAAGGAACTGGGGAAGAAGCGACGCGAAAGCCTGCTTGAGCTTGCATTCAGACAGGACGAACGGAATCGTCGCATTCTACTTGTGCAACAGGGGCAGGAGCAGGATGCTCCAGACGAGTCTGCGCCTCGACCAAAGCACGTTGTCGCCGAGTCAAGCGACTACGCCAGCTTGAACGAGCACGTGATCACGAATTTTGTGGGGTTCGTTCGCGGAATCAATCCTGAACACCTGCATCTGCATAACCCGCCCGCACATGTCCTTGCACAACTCACACGAGCATTCTCGGAAACAGAGATCAAGCGATACAACTACCCAGTGGTGACCCGGGACACACTCACGCGATTTCGCGACAGTTTCAGCGACCACCTGATCGGGCAGGCGCATGTGCGAGAGGCGCTTCTTGCCGCGCTGTACCAACTCACTACGGCGAGGCGCACTACTCCCGTTGTCTTGATGTTCTACGGCCCATCAGGCGTCGGAAAGACCGAAACTGCGCAGTTCGTCAACGGGCTGCTTGGGGGCACGTTGCTGCGGAAGCAGTTCTCGATGTTCCACAGCGACAAGTTCGCCTCGTACGTGTTTGGCGGCACGCATGCGGAATCATCCTTTGCTCGTGACCTCCTCGATCGGGAGTCTGGCGTGATCTTGATCGACGAATTCGACAAGGCGAACTCGACCTTTCACAGTGCGTTCTATCAGCTCTTCGATGGCGGAGTGTTCGAGGACAAGAACTACCACGTTGAGGTGGGGCCGTCACTCATCATTTGCACCTCGAACTACAACTCCGAGAGAGAAATTCAAGAGGCTCTCGGCGAGGCTCTCTTCTCGCGCTTCGATGCACTGATCGCGTTCCAGCCCCTATCGAAAAGCGAAGTCCAGCAGGTCATCGATCGGACCGTTGAGAGGCGGTTTGACGAGCTCGACAAAGACGAGCGCGCGCGACTCGATCAAGGTGCCGTCAAGGAAATGCTCTATCCGCTGGCCTCGGGATCCAGCAATGTTCGCAAGCTTGGCAAGCTCATCAACGAAGTGATCGCGCTCATCCTGGTGCGCGCGGTGCTTGCTGACAACGCTGCGTCGTCCGAATCAGCGTCTGGTACAAGAAAGGCGTCGACGTAATGGCATCTGCTGACCAGCAGGTCATCAACACTGCGGCTGTGATCTCGCAGAACATCGCAGCATCAGCCGGAGATCGATCACTTCTATCGCAGAACATCCTCAGCCAGTCTCGGAACCTCGTTGAGGGCATGATGGTTCGTCGCGCCGAGGGTTCTGGCACAGCAGCCTTCGCCTATTCCAAGGTGGCCGGAGCGGCCGCTGCAGTTGGAGCCGTCGCCAAAGTTCGGTTCCTCAAAGAGTTCCACGACCTGCTCCAGATCAGCGCCTCGCACTACACCTGGAGCGGAGACATTCCCGATCGCCTGATGCTGAAGTACTACGGGTACTTCCTTCGCATCCGCGATCTTGCGCGCGATGAGTTCGGGCTGACGATCCTTGAAAACCTCGAGGACTTCCCGATCGACCAGGACAAATCGCTGCGCGAATACCAGCAGAAGATCGCGGAGCGGATTGATGCAGCGCGCCCTCTGCCGGCCGACCCCGACGCCAAGGATCGCTACTACATCCATTCAGTTCGGCCGTTCTTCGTCCGCGGGCGGATCTATTACGAGGTCACCTTCTACGAAGCGACCAACAAGGTCAGCAAGTTCGATCGGGTGATTGGTTTCACGCACCTCGACATCACGGATAAGTACTCGGCGAATCTCACTCTCCACACCGACGAGATCGAGGCGCAGGGGCAAACGATGCCGATCACCATCATCAAGGAGTGGGAGGTTTCAATTCGGCCGTGCGAGTTCGAGAACTTCGCGAGGTTCTTCGATCAGAACGTTCGCGTGAGCTCAGGAAGCTCTGAATATCGCTATCTCATGGACTATCTAACGACCACCAGGAGCAATCTGCTGGACATCGTCGACATGCCTGATGCGGGCTACGCGACGTTGAGGGCGGCTGCGATCGCGCGCGTTAGAACTCCACGGATCTTTCCGATCCTGGACGAGTCACGGCGGATCATTCGGCCGCGCCTGAAGGGCTGCAACGTCCTGCGATATCTGCTGCTTTCGATGTTCAACCAGGTCATCAAGCTTCAGTACAACGCAGCCCCGTCTGGCCTGATGTCGGGCCTCTACCTCTCGAACAGCTGCAACCCATTCGACACCATGCCATTTTGCACGTCTCCGGTACGGCACAATCCACGCTTCGCCGATCTTGCCGAGAGCATTGATGTCGCGGGTCGTACTCATGAACTCCTCGCTCGTCGGGTCAAAGCCAATGCCGAAGATCGGGGAATGATCTACACGCCCGTTGATGAGCTGACTGTCTTTGGCGATGTCGACCAGCTAATCGCTGCGTACAACGCCAAGCTGTGGAGCGGGCATCGGCCCACGCGCAAGCTCGTCAAGGACAAGGCGCACGTCTTCATTCAGGAGTATGAGGACGGTACGGTTCGAATCTTGGAGCGTCTCAAGGCGCTTGCAGCCTCTGGGCTGGCGGGATACGAGGCCGCGGTGCAGCAATGGCTGGCGCAGGTTGCACCGGCGCCAGACGATGAAGTCAAGGTGAGTGCGCTCGAGAGTCTTTTCACCCAGTCGCACGTTGCCCTCGTATACGGCGCCGCTGGAACTGGAAAGTCAACGATGGTCAAACTCATCTCGAGTTACTTCCACGACAAGGACGTGCTGTTCCTCGCCCACACGAATCCAGCCGTCGACAACTTGAAGCGCAAAGTCGAGCGACCGGGCGCGCCCTTCCGGACAATCAGTAGTCATATCAACTCGGGCGACACGAAGGACTACGACGTCCTAGTCATTGACGAGTGCAGCACGGTCGACAATCGCGACATGGTCAAGGTGCTTGATGGCACTTCATTCAAGCTACTTGTGCTCGTCGGGGACGTCTTCCAGATCGAGTCGATTCAATTCGGCAACTGGTTCGGGATCGCCCGATCCTTTGTCCCCGCGAGCGCAGTGTTCGAGCTCACAACGCCGTGGCGGAACAAGAACGAAGAACTGCTCGACCTGTGGACGACCGTGCGCGAAGTCAAGCCAGACATCGCCGAAACGCTGGGGCGCAATACCTACTCGTCGCCGTTGGACGAGAGCCTTTTCGAGAAACGCAAAGACGATGAGATCGTGTTGGCGCTCAACTACGGCGGGCTCTACGGCATCAATAACATCAATCGCTTTCTCCAGGGAAGCAACCCGAACCCTCCGGTCGCCTGGGGAGTCAACGTCTACAAGGCCGGCGACCCGATTCTCTTCAACGAGAGCACCCGCTTCCGGCCGACCATCTGGAACAACTTGAAGGGACGAATCGAAGACATCCAACTCTTCGCGGACCGAATTCAGTTCGACGTATGGCTCGACCGACCCGTCACCGAGCTGGACGTCATGGGCATCGATCTCGAATACGTCAGAGAGTCCACGGTCCGATTTAGCGTCTTCCGACGTGGGACTGGGGACGAGGATGACGACTCGGTCACGCGGACTGTCCCGTTTCAAGTCGCGTACGCCGTGTCAATTCACAAGTCACAGGGCCTCGAGTATGACTCGGTGAAGGTCGTCATCACTCAGGCCAACGAAGAGGACATCACCCACAACATCTTCTATACGGCCATTACTCGGGCTCGCGAGGAGCTCCGAATCTTCTGGAGTCCTGAGACTCAGGACGCCGTCGTCGAGTCGCTTGTGCAAGCGAAGAGCAATGGCAAAGACATCGCGCTTCTGAAGCTTCGCCGCGGTCTCTAGCTTTTCTCGACGGCCGACGGCGCCAGTGCCCTCTTGATCGTCGGTACGCTCACACCGAACGCGTTCGCGAGTGCCGTTGGCCCTTCGCCGGATGCTCTGCGCACGCGGATCTCTTCCTTCTGTTCGGGTGTCAGTCTGGCCTCCTTGCCAACGCCGAGCTGGAACCCGTTTCGGCGCAGCACGTCCCGCACTGTGTTGCGCCGTACCTGCAGCTTCGAGGCGATCTGATAGGTGGACCGTCCCAGCTTGTAGTCCGCAATGATCGCATCCACGGTCTCGGCGGATAGGGACCATTCGCGGGGAAGTGTGCGCTCGCGGGCTAGCTTGTTCACGTTTCGCCTGAGCTGCTCGATCAGCTTGGTGAGAGTCGCCGCTCGTCGACCTTGTTTGCAGTAAAGCCGCAACACCCCGACCATGTGATGTCGAGACATCGTTTACAGGTGTCTCGGGTCATCGTTTACTGAAGCCCTTCCGTTTTGGAGGGGCTTCAGTCGTTTCTGGGGTTTGG
>Ga0164242_10005082_pt1 | contig 14659 bp, 10 predicted proteins | sample OricomgcompostMG_FD_108783 | JGI IMG/M metagenome (GOLD analysis project Ga0164242, IMG submission 108783) | Miracle-Growth compost microbial communities from Emeryville, California, USA - Original compost - Miracle growth compost (MG) ... | reverse complement strand
TGAGGCTGTCGCGGGCAACGTCGTTCCGGCTTGTCTATACGCTGGAGGCCGACGGCTATCTCGCACGCACCCCGCATTCCCATACCTACCGGCTTGGCGTGAATGTGCTTTCGCTCGGCTTCGAATATCTCGGATCGCAGGACCTGCTCGACATCGCCCGGCCCATTCTGGAGAACCTGCGCGATGTCACTGACGCCTCGGCACATATGGGGGTGCGGGATGGAACGCAGGTCGTCTATGTGCTGAAGGCCGCCTCCCAGCACCGTCTGCGCAGCAATGTCTCGGTCGGCACGCGGCTTGCGCTTCACGCCACCTCGATCGGCCAGGTGCTTCTTCTGGACGCGCCGCGCGACGAGCTCGACAAGCTCTTCGAAGGCTTCGAGATGCTGCAATATTCGGATCAGACGCCGGCCAGCGTGCAGCAACTCGCCGAGCGGCTGGACGAATACCGGCCTCGCGGCTACGTGGCTTACCGGTCTGCCTTTGCGAAAGGAATCGACAGCGTTGCCGCACCGGTGCGGGACGCACGCGGCACCATTGTGGCCGGCATCAACGTATCCGATCATGAATCTCTTCCGATCATGAGCGAGCAGCACGGGCGCCTTAAGGACCTCGTGATCGAGGCTGCCAGCGCCATTTCCCTGCAGCTTGGCTATCGCCCTCCCAGGCGCATGTGAGGCTGCCGCATCGTGCCGATGGCGTGGCGCGGCAGTCCGTCATCTCAGTTGATTTGATTGCCGTGGATCGGCATTCCGAGTTCGCGCAGCACTTCCTGCACCTTCGGCACCGCGACCTGGCGCACGGTTACGCCCTCCTCGATGGCGACGGCCGCGGCAATGCCCGCTGCCTGGCCGGTCGCCATACACGCCGGCATGTTGCGGGATCGGGCGTGAGCATCGTGGTCCGCAGAGATGCAGCGGCCGGCGACGAGAAGCTGCTCGACATCCTTGGGCAGCAGGCAGCGATAGGGGATTTCGTAGGGACGCATCCCGCGGAAATCGACGTCGGCGCCCTTGGGATCGTGGATGTCGAGCGCAGAGGCATCGGCCGCGATGCTGTCCTCGAAGGACGGCCCCTCGAGCACGTCGGGGCCCGTGAGCATGTATTCGCCGACGACATGACGCGTCTCGCGGACGCCAAGCACCGGCGAGATCTGCGCGATCTTCGCCTTTTCGAAGCCCGGGATGCGCTCGATGAGGAAGCGGGCATAGGCGTCGACCTGCCGGTAGCATTCCAGCACCGCGGCGGAGAATTCAGTCGGCGAGAAGACATTGACGCCGAGCACACGGGTCGCGTTCACATACAGTTGGCCGTCGGCCGTCTTGAGGGTGATGTTCTCACGCGCGAGATCGATGCCGGTGTCCTTCTTGAAGGCCCGCAGCGAGCCATTGAAGCCAGTCAGCCAGAGACCGTAGGCGAGGTCCTCCTCCTTGTCCGGAATGGCGCGGGCTGGGACGTCGTCGGTGTCGCGGGCCCAATCGGCCAGCCGCTTGATGTCGACGTTCGACATCGTGAAGTACATCGAGACCGGCTGCATGGTGGTGGTCTCGTCACCGGCGCCCATCACGAAGGGCGCCCCCGCCCGCGCGGCCATGTCGCCGTCCGCCGAGCAGTCGATCAGCACCTTGCAGCCGATGAACTGCCGGCCGCTCTTGCTTTCCACGATGACGCCCTTGACGACGCCGTCCTCGACGACCGGCGCAGACACGACCGTCTCGAACATGATCTGAACGCCGGAATCGGCGCACAGGCGGGTGAGCAGCATCTTCATGATCTCGGGATCGCAGGGGGAGGCGATCTTGACGCCACCCGATTTCGATACTGCCATGTAGTCTTCGCCAGCCCCGCCGACCGATCGCGCGAGATTCCAGATTTCGAGCGGCAGGCCGCCGACCAGCGCACCGGAAGGCTTCGTGTTCAGCCCCAGGGTCATGTTGCCGCCAAGCGATCCGAACCGCTCGATGAGCACGACGCTCTTGCCGCGCCGCGCCGCTGCGATCGCTGCGACCGGCCCCGTCGTGCCGCCGCCGACGACCACAATGTCCGATTCCATCAAGACCGGGATGTCCCGTGCCGGTTCCCTAATGACCTTCGCGACAGCGCCACTCATGCCCATCTCCCATTGCTTCATATATGAAATATTGCTTCATATATGGTTCACTGAAAAAGGTGGGCAGTCAACTGCGGTGAGAACATCGGGTTGGGGTTCGCGTGGCGTCTCTGACGGATCGGTTTTGAGTCGCTGGCGGATCGCGCGGATGTGCTTGGGCTTCAGCGGCACCCTGGGACCGACTGAGCGGCCGGCGTTCCAAGGCTTCGTGAGTAAACGGAAAGGTCAGGCTGGCGCATGACCACCTCAGTGGGAGGCGCGCCTCGGCGTCGGAAGAAGCTGATTCGGCGCCCATGGCTCATGGTATCGCAGGCGCGACGCGCGTCACGATGTCCCCGAGAGAACGACCATGGCGGACCTGGAGAACAGCTTCGATCTCAGCGAACTGATGACCATCGACCCGGCGAGCTTATGCGACCACGATGCGATGACCTGGCCCCCCTGTGGTCGATCTCAGTGCCGACACCGCAAGCGCGGAAGGTTTGGGCTTACTGCCTGGCTTAGCATTCCGAATGGCCAAGTCAGTGAGGCATCGCCGCCGTTGGCATTTTGAGCCGGCAGCATTTTACAAGCATCAAATACGTCGGTTTTAGCAGGACGCCATCGGACAACGTCATCGTCATATATTTCAGCCACTTGCGTGACTGAAACGGACGAGTTCGGACGTTGCTGGATAGGGAAATGGTGCCAGGGGCGGCATGTTAATGTGGGAATATGATTTTGATATCCACTAATTATTCGGTTCGACACTGGCGTCGGTGCCATCAGATATGCCAACCACACGGAACCGCGCTGAAGGCCACGCATTTCTGGGCAAGGCCTTAGCTCGGGAATTCAAGGACCATATAGGTCGGCTCTGAACAAGTGTTCCTAGCTTACGCTGGGGCTTCTCGAGCGCTGCGACGCCTATCGCTCTAAGCATCCTTCGCTACAAGGAAACGGGCTTTTGCGGTCCGCACATGCCGGCGCATGAGTATCTCGGCGAGTTCGCCGTCGCGATCCCTGATCGCCTCGACGATTCTCTCGTGGTCGGTGTGCGACCGCTTCTGACCCGGAATGGTCCAGGTGCGGAAGCGGCAAAGCCGGATCAGTGAATAGAGATCCTCGCAGAGAAGCTTCTGCAGCCGGGCCGACTGACTCCCGACCGCGATTTTGAAGTGAAAATCGGTGTCGCCCACGCCCTGCGCGTAGGCGCGATCGTCGTCTGATGCCGCGTCGCGCTTCTGGATATCCAGCAAGGCCTCGAGACCCGCGCGCGCTTCGTCCGACATCCGCTCGGCAGCCAGCCGTGCCGCCAGGCCCTCTAGGCTCTCGCGCACCTCGTAGAGCTCGATCAGATCTTCGGGCTTCAGATCGACCACGCGCACGCCGGTATGGGCCACACGCGTCACCAGAGACCGGCCCTCCAGCCGCCGCAGCGCCTCGCGCAGCGGACCGCGGCTGACGTCGAAGCGTTCCGCAAGAGCCTCCTCCGGAAGCTTCGCGCCCAGAGCAATATTCCCGCTGACGATCTCATGCTCGAGGAGCAGGAACACACGGTCAGCCTGGGTTTCGCCTTGCAGCATTGTCAACAATCCAACTTCGTGAAGTTTAACATTCCCTGTGTACCACATCTTCGTCCGCAGCGACAGGTGATTGATTGTTGACAATATCCCTTGGATGAGAATTCATAATTCAAATCGTCGGGGAGACACGGCGACTGATAAGCGGCACCTGCCGCACACAAGGGAGCGACGACATGAAAGGCTTCAATCCAGCCTGCATCCTGGCTGCCGCTGCACTCTTCGGTTTTGTCAGCACTGCATCCGCTGAGCCGGATCTGAATTACCCTCCATATCCCCACAAGACCGTCACGCTGATCACCAGCTCCGGCCCCGGCGGCGGCGGGGACGTCTTTCTGCGCAACCTGGTCAAGACGCTCGGTCCGCGCTGGGGCATCAATTTCGTGGTCGAGAACGTTGCCGGCAGCGGCGGCGCGAACGCCATGCGCCGGATCGTTGAAGGCCCTGCCGACGGCAGCATCCTCTACGGCGTTTCTACCCAGCATGTCGTTGTCTCGGTGCTGAGTAACCCGCCCTACACCTACAAAGACATGCAGCCGGTCGTGAACGTGCTCTACGACGCTCCGGTCTTCTATGTCCGCGCCGACAGCCCGTTCAAATCCATGAAGGACGTGGTCGATTACGCGAAGGCCAATCCCGGCAAGCTGAAATTCGGCGTCGGCACGGCCGCCTCGATCGACCGCATGGTCGTCGAGACCATGAAGATCCAGCAGAACCTCGACATGGTGGTGGCCACGCATGACAGCGGTGGCCAGCTCACCCTCGACGTGCTGAGTGGGGCCGTCGACATTGGCTCCGGCGACGCCCAGGACATCCAGTCCCAGATCGAAGCCGGCAAGATGCGCATCGTTGCCGCGGTCATGGACAAGCGCCTGCCCAACTATCCCGACATCCCCACCGCCAAGGAGCAGGGCGTCGATGTCTCGGCCATTGGTTGGCGTGGGTTCGGTGTCAAGAAGGGCACGCCGCCGGAAATCACGGAGGCTTGGGAGAAAGCTATCCAGCTTGTCCTGAAGGATCCGGACTACGCCGCCTTCGTGAAGAAGAGCAATGCGACGCCGGCTTACCTCTCCGCCAATGATTTCGACGCGCTGACGAACAAGTTCGCGGCCGATCTCGAAGCCTTCTTCACCAAGATGGGCCTGACGAAGAAGTAACAGCAACGGCACGATGGAGTGACGGTGATGCTTGTGAACATGCTTTCGGGTGCAGTCCTGTTGGCCCTGTCGATCGGCTACTATCTGGTGGCGGATGCGATGCCGAGCAGCATTCTCGACACCACCGTCACCTCCGCCGCCTTTCCCAAGCTGATCGCCATTGCCGGCGGCTTCTTTTCCCTCCTCCTGATCGTCCAGAGCCTCCTCACCATGCGTGCACTCCCGGCTATCGGGGATGAGGCGGAGGAGATGGAGGACAGGCAACCGGCCGCCGAACTCTGGTGCCAGCACGGACGGGCGCTTGGCCTGATCCTGATCATCGCCGGCTTCGTGCTAGCCATCGAGATCGTCGGCTACGGGATCGCCGTCGCACTCCTGGTGTTCACGGTGTCTCTATACCAGCGCTACCCGCTCTCGGTGACGTCGGTCGGCGTCTCGATCCTGAGCGGCGTGCTGTTCTGGCTGTTTTTCGTGGTGATGCTCGGTGTGCACATGCCCTCGGGCATGTGGAACCCCTTGGCGCATCTTCCCTTCACCCTGCCGTTCGCCTGAGCGAGCTGGCCCCGCACACCCGCGGGCGCTGCCCGGAGAGAACGCACATGGATGGCCTTCAAATCGCGTTGCATACGGTTTTCGCCACCCCGGCGGTCTTCTATGCCTTCGCGGGCGTTGCCTGGGGCATCGTCGGCGGCGCCCTGCCCGGCCTTTCGGGCTCGATCACCATGGCTCTGCTGCTGCCGCTGACTTACGGCATGGATCCAACCATGGCCATCATCTTGCTGGCCTCGACCTATGTCGGCGCGGAATATGGCGGCTCCATCCCTGCGATCCTGATCCGCACCCCCGGCACCAGCGCCGCCGTGACCACGGTGCTCGACGGTTACGAGATGCACCGGCAGGGCCGAAGCGGAGAGGCGCTTGGCATCTCGCTGATGGCGGGTGTGGTCGGCGGGCTGATCGGCATGATCCTCGTGGTCAGCCTGACCGGCCCGCTATCGCGGATCGCGCTCTATTTCACCGCCCCGGCCTATTTTGCGCTCGGCGTGTTCGGCCTCAGCCTTATCGCCACCCTGTCCGAGGGATCGCCGATCAAGGGCTTTCTTTCGGCCCTGATCGGCCTGGCCATCTCCACCGTCGGCATCGACTCTCTCTCCGGCGTCCAGCGCTTCACGTTCGGCTCGGTCGAACTGCTGGGCGGTATCGACCCGATCCTCGTGCTGATCGGCATGTTCGCGATGTCGGAACTGTTCTTCCAGACCAGCGAACCGCCCTGGGAAAAGGCGCAGGCCAGCATGCGCATCAAGCTGCCGAGCCTTGCGATGTGGAAACGCCTGACGCCCGCCACGCTGATTGGCACCTTCATCGGCATCTTCGACGGCTGCACGCCGGGCGGCGGCGCCACCCTGGCCTCCTTCCTCTCCTACAACGAGGCCAAGCGTTGGTCGAAGCATCCCGAAGAATTCGGCAAGGGATCGCCCGAGGGCATCGCCGCCCCGGAGGCCGCCAACAACACGGTGGCGGCCACGGCCCTCATCCCCACCCTCACCTTCGGCATTCCGAGCTCCGGCTCGACCGCGGTGCTGCTCGGCGGGCTGATCCTGCACGGCATCGAGCCCGGCCCGGCACTCCTGGTGAAAGACCCGTTGTTCGTCTACGGGCTGTTCGGCGGCCTGTTTGTCGCCAACCTGTCGCAGCTGGTGCTCGGCTTCGTGATGCTGCCGCCGTGCATCTGGCTGGTGAATCGCCCCAAGGCCTTCCTGATGGCGTTCATCATCGCCCTGGTGTCGTCGGGCGTCTATTCGATCAACCAAGACATTTTCGACATTGTCATCATGGTCGCCACGGGCGTGCTGGGCTACGTCCTACGCATCCTGCGGTTCCCGATCCTTCCGCTCATCCTGGCCCTCGTTCTCGGCAATATCGTCGAGCGCAATTTCCGCCGCTCGGTTGATCTCGGCTACGGCGACTACTCGATCTTCCTGCACGATCCGCTGTCGGCAATCCTGCTCGGCCTCACCGTCGTCTTCCTCGTCCTCAGCATCGTGTTCTCGTTGCGCCGCCGTCAGCGGAAGCGGGCGGCCGCGGCTGCCTCATCCACCATCGGCGAACCCATCAATTCCTCCCAAACCTGACCGGAGTACCTGCACATGGAAAGCTTGCGCGATCGCATCGGGGTCGATCTCGGCCAAAGGAACAAAATCGAGGACGGCCTCGCCGCCGCGGTGCAGCACGGGATCAAATATCTCGATCTCAAGATCGATGTCGCACCGAACGCCATCGAGACGCTGACCCCGGAGCGGGTGCGCGGAATCCGCGAAACCTGCGACCGGCACGGCATCCATGTCGGTATCCACACCATGTCCGCAGTCAACATGGCTGAGGTCGCCCCGCATGTGCGCGACGGTGTCGAGCGCTACCTGACGGGACATATGGAAGCGTGCAAACTGCTGGGCGGCGAATGGATGGTGATCCATGCCGGCTATCACTTCACCTCCGACAAGCCGATGCGCATGCAGGCCGGCCTCGAGCGCATCCAGCGGCTGGTCGACTATGCCGAGAAGATCGGCCTGACCCTGCTGCTCGAGAACATGAACTGGGAGCCCGACGACGCCGAGGTCCACTACCTCGCCCACAATGTCGAGGAAACAAAGTTCTACTTCGACCAGCTGGACTCGCCGAACCTGCGCTGGGCGTTCACCGCCAACCACGCCCACATCGTCGAGGACGGGGTGGATGCCTTCCTGCAGGCGTTCGACATCAAGCGCTGCGACGAGGTGCGGCTTGCCGATTGTTGGCGCAACGGCAAGGAAGAGCATCTACGCCCTGGTGAGGGAGATTTCGATTTCCCGCGGCTTTTCAGGCGCCTCGATGAGCTCGGTTTCAAGGGCCACTACATGAACGCATTCGGAACCTTGGAGGACATGATCGAGGGCCGCGAACGCCTCTCTCGCTCTCTCGAGGTGGCCTGATGTGGTGTTGGGGGGCTCGTTATGTTTGGACTTATTCTCGCCGAACCCGCGGCCCCCCAACATACCCCAGTCTCGCGGGGCCGGTATCCATAATTCTCCGATCCTGCTGCACTGAACAAAAGACCTGCGCGAGTGCCAGATTCGAGCATAACGTTCGAGTGGAGATAGGCAAAGGTCAGGCCATCTCGGGAGAGACTGGCCGCATATTCAATCTCACGAAGCACAAGGTTTCTGTCCGCTGCACAGCACAAGGCTGCCACGCCGGGGGCTGGGAGGTGAAGAAGCGTGGCGGTCTTCGCTGCGGGAAGCAGCAGCTTTCACAACATCCACCGGGTGGGCCGCTGGTTCCGAAACGGGCCGAGCTGAGTACCGGAGCCAAAGGAGGAACACTCACCATCTGGCGCCGCTCCTTGTACTAGGCCGGGCTCAGAGAGGTCAGATGAACTCTAGTGCTCGCGGCTTGCGGATTGACCCCTCGGCGGCATCAGCATGACTGTGGCCCAACCTCCGACCATGGACCGCAATCAGCTGAACTGTCCGACCGGCGCAAGTTGCGGCGAGCACGGCAGCGACAGCAACACGAATAGCAATTCTTCAGCCAACCTTAACGGCAGCAATTCCGGCGGTGCCATCGGCGGCAACAATGACCCAGCTCCCGCGTCCCCTTCGTTGTTGAAGGCCACCGTGATCGGCGGCCTTCTCTTATCCGATAAGGGCCAGGAGAGTTAGGCAAGGTCGAAGCTGCGCCTGTCTTATAGGCGACGACAGAACCACTCTCTAATCGAACCTTCTTCTCTGGTGACCGTTGCCTGCCAGAGGAGAGTTCTCATGACCGAACGAGCGCACGCAAAGCGAGAAGTGAACCAGACAAGCGCTGTGCGAGCGTTGGCACCTGCGAGTTTAGCCGTTGTGGTGCTCGGCTTCCCAGAAACGGCCGAGGCCCATGTCAAATGGTTCGCGCCCTATATTGTTGGCGCCGCTCCGCAGCCGATCGTATCGACTTTGGCAAATGCCTGGTTCTGGTTGGCCATTGGTCTGGTGTTGGTTTTCTTCCTCGCCACTCGCGGCGTCGAGCGCACCGCTCTCGGTGAGCGGCTCCTCGCAGGAATGGATACCATTACCAATCCGCTCTGGGCGCGGCTGGATGACTTCGTTCGCGTAGTGGTCGCAGCGTTCTTTGTGGCGATCTTTGCCGTCGGAGGAGTCTATCTGACGCCGGACCTCAAGACCCCTGCGGAATGGGTGTCGTGGCTGCAACTGCTGATCGCGGCGGGAGTGTTCTCAAGAAGGACCATGCCGTTTTCTGCTGCCGGAATCATCTTCCTGTGGGCGCTGGCCTTGCGGGACTACGACCTCTTCCACCTCCTCGACTATCTCGCTTTGGGGCTCGGCGTCGCCGGCTATCTGGTTCTCGAGCCCTCCAATAATCCCGACTGGCGGCAACATCGCTTTGAGGTGCTCCGATGGGGAGTCGCTATCGCGCTGATGTGGTCCAGCCTGGAGAAGTTCGCTTATCCCGAATGGTTCTATCCTTTGGTGATCGAGAAGCCTTTCCTTACCTTCGGGATGCCGCGGGACGTCTTCATTCCAATGGCTGGCGTGGCTGAATTCACGATGGGCTTCGGGCTTCTCTGGACGCCATTGGTCCGACGCCTATCCGCCCTGGCACTCTTCATCATTTTCAATGCCGCAGTCTATCCCTTCGGCCGTATCGACATGATTGGGCATGCGCTGATCATGGCCATTATCGTTGCCATCTTTGCGGATCACACCCGGAAGGTCAGCTTCCTGCCGGCCGTCAAACGCTCGCTCGCGGGCGTCCCAGCTGGGCTAACGGTCGCTTTGGTGGTTTTTGCGACGTCCTATTGGGGGCTTCATCTTGCACTCTATGGCCCGCAGGGGAGAGTGACCGAAGGCGCGGCACAGATGGCTACTCACTCCTACTCGCCGGAGCATCCCCACGGTCCTCAGGCCCTTGAGAGCCTTTTGGCACAGGAGGGGGGGGGCTCCTCAATGCAAATGCAACACACCACTCCCATGAAGAAGCCGGCTTCCGCTCGAGAAGCCTTCGCAGACGCCATGGCCGCCATGCACGGCCCGATGATGGCAGGGATCGAGCACGATGATCCTGATCTTGCCTTCGTCCTCGGGATGATTCCGCATCACCAGGGTGCAATCGATATGGCGAAGATCGAACTCCAATATGGGAAAGACCCGATCAACAAGGCCCTCGCCGCGCACATCATTCAGGATCAGCAGCAGGAGATCGATGCGATGCAGGAGTGGCTGCGGCAACGCGATGGAACTTGAGAAAGATAGGTCCTGGCTTACAGAAATGCCTCACGGCTAGCGCGGAGGAATTTTCTTGCCTGAATTCTCATCGTCGGGCGAGTATCGCGTTCGGCTGATTTGCGCCCCGTCAAAGTATCTTAGTCGCACCTAGAGCATGTTTGCACGAAGGGAAAGGTGCTGCCATGCGCTTCAGTTTCCGCGACTGGTATATTGCCATTGCCGGGCTCGTCGTGGTGTTCGGCAGCCTCTCCGTCGCGGGGCTTGCGATGCAGGCGACGGACACCTCGACAGGCAGCAATTCGGATACCGCTGCGGGCGCCGCGTCTTCCGGCAACGCTGCCGCTTCACCCGCGCCGCAGAAGCCTGCTCCCGCTCCCGCGCCGGCCAATGCCGGCAAGACGGCCGAGGCCGCCCCGGCTGCTTCCGCCCCGGCGGCTCCGGCGCCTGGCGGTCACGATCACATGGCTGCGGCTGGCCCCGCCGCTTCCGCGCCGGCACCGGCTGCCCCGCCCGCAAAGGCTCCGGCCCAGACAGCGGATGCGGCGTCCGGCGTGGCGGGCGATCCCGTCGCCGGGCGGCAGGTCTATCGCAAGTGCCAGGCCTGCCATTCGCTGGATCCCGGCAAGAACATGCTGGGGCCGAGCCTTGCCGGCGTGATCGGCCGCAAGGCCGGCACCGAGGCGGGCTATAGCTATTCGTCGGCTATGAAGAGCAGCGGCCTGACCTGGGACGTGGCGACCCTGTCCAATTATCTCGCCGCGCCGCAGAAGGTGGTGCCCGGCAACAAGATGCCGTTTCCAGGCCTCAAGACCGACCATGACCGCGTCGACGTCATCGCTTTTCTGGCGTCGGCCGGAGGCGGGGCCGCCGGGGCAGCCGCGCCGGCCTCGGCCAAGCAGGCGGCGCCCGCGCCGGCTCCCGCCGACACCTCGGAAGTGACCTATGTTAGCGACGCCAAATACACCCTGCGCACCGGCATCGCCGAAGGCCAGATGGTCTATATCGGGGTCGGCGGCACGATCGACGGCAAGGTCAACCCTATCCTCACGGCCGTGCAGGGGCAGGTCGTCCAGCTCACGCTGATCAACGGCGAGGGCGCCCAGCACGACATCCTCTTCCCCGACCAGGACGCGCGCTCGCAGCGCATCACGGGTAAGGGGTCGAGCACCACCATCGCCTTCCGCGCCGGCAAGGCCGGCGACTATGTGTATTACTGCGACGTGCCGGGCCACCGCCTGGCGGGCATGGAAGGACAGTTCCTCGTCACGCCCACGGCGCCCGAGACCAGGGTGGTCGAGGCCGACATCTCGCGCGATCCCTCTGACCTGCCGCCGCCGATCGGCAAGCGCGATCCCAAGACGGTGCGGGTCGATCTCGAGAGCGTGGAGATAGAAGGCCGGCTCGCCGAGGGCACGACCTTTGGCTACTGGACCTTCAACGGCAAGGTACCGGGTCCCTTCCTGCGGGCGCGGGTCGGAGACACAATCGAGATTCACCTCAAGAACGCGGCCGACAGCACCATGATCCACTCGGTGGATTTCCATGCCGCCACCGGGCCGGGCGGTGGTGCCGCGGCGCTGCAGGTCGATCCGGGCGACGAGAAATCCATGCGCTGGAAGGCTCTGGTGCCGGGGCTCTACGTCTACCACTGCGCCACGCCGATGGTGGCCGAGCACATCGCCAATGGCATGTACGGCCTCATCCTGATCGAGCCCGAGGGCGGGCTGCCGCCGGTGGATCACGAATTCTACGTCATGCAGGGCGAGATCTACACCGACCAGGCGTTCGGCCAGCAGGGCAGCCAGCAGTTCAGCGTCGAGAAGCTACTCGACGAACAGCCGGAATATTTCGTCTTCAACGGCTCGGTCGGCGCCATCTCCAAGCTGCACCAGCTCAAGGCCAAGGTCGGCGATACGGTGCGCATCTTCTTCGGTGTCGGCGGGCCGAACTTCACCTCGTCGTTCCACGTCATCGGGGAGATATTCGACAAGGTCTATGATTTCGGTGGGCTGGAATCGCCGCCGCTGCAGGGCATCCAGACCGTCACGGTGCCGGCGGGGGGCGCGGTGATCACCGAATTCAAGCTCGACGTGCCGGGCAATTACACGCTGGTGGACCACGCTCTGGCACGGATGGAGCGCGGTCTTGTGGGCATCCTTCACGTGGAGGGTGCGCCGAATCCGGATATCTACGACGGTGAGGTCATGCCTGGCATGGGCCACTGATATAGATGTGCGTAGAGCACCTCCTTTGAGGCAGCCCTCCAGCGCGAGCGCCAGAAACGGAACTTAGGCTCGCTTGGAAGCAGATATTCTGCTTGCCCACGCTGGCTGTTCCATACGCGTTCATCGGGTACTGATCGCAGCAGCGAAGCGTTGGATTGACGTCAAGGAAGCCGCCGAACACCCGAGCTAGAGCAAGTGCATTCTTCGATGAGAAATGCACTCGGGCCGAGACCATCCGTGCTCCGCCCTTTCCGGTTACCCCCGCTTCATTTCGGCGCTGGATCCGGCTTCTGCGCGCCCTCGCTTTCCGCCTTAGCGTCGGGAAGGGGATGGTCGTCGTCGAAGAGAATGCGCTCGGCCGCGCCGTCGAGATCCTCGTACTGCCCGCTGTTGAGCGCCCAGAGGAAGGCAACCAGCCCGGCAAGGCCAAGGCCGAGCGCGACGGGAACAAGGTAGAGGAAATCCTCCATCAGGGCAGGCTCGCCGCCGCAACGGCGGCCGCGCCGCCCGCATCCCGCGCGGGCGAGCGGTAGAGCCGCAGCGCGTTGCCGACCACGACCAGCGAGGACAGCGACATGGCGACTGCCGCCACGAGCGGCGTCGCATAACCGAGCGTGGCGATCGGCACGGCGATGGCGTTGTAGCCGACGGCGAGAGCCAGGTTCTGCCGCACGAGGCCGGCGGCCTGGCGGGCGATGGCCACCGCCTGCGGCACCGCCACGGGCGATTCATGCAGGAAGACCAGGTCGGCGGCGTTGCGCCCGACATCGGCCGCCGAGGCCGGGGCCATTGAGGCATGCGCGGCCATCAGCGCCGGGGCGTCGTTGAGGCCGTCGCCGACCATCAGAGGCCGGTGGCTGGAAGCCGTGAGCGCCGCGAGCCGCGCCATCTTGTCGCCCGGCAGGACGCCGGCGGCATAGGCCGTGCCGAGCCGCCCGGCCACGGCGCGCACCGCCGCGTCGCTGTCGCCGGAGAGGATTTCGACGCCGAGACCCTGCCGCTGCAGTTCGGCGATGGCGTCAGCCGCACCGGCGCGCAGGCGGTCGTCGAAGGCGAAGACCGCGAGGCTGCGGCCGTCCTCGGCCAGCACCACGCCGCCCTCGCCCGCTTCCGCACCCGGCCCGAGCGCCCAGTCGGCGCGGCCGAGACGGTAGAGATGGCCATCCAGGCGCGCCTCGAGGCCCGCTCCGGGGATTTCCGTGACCGCAGCGGCATCCACGGCCGCGCGCGTTGCCGCCGCGGCGAGCGCGCGCGAATAGGGATGGCACGAACGCGCGGCGATGGCGCCGGCGAGCGTCAGCGCCCTCGGGTCGACCGCGCCGGCATTGGCGAGGCGCGGCGTGCCGAGCGTCAGCGTGCCGGTCTTGTCGAAGACTATCGTGTCGATCTCGGCCAGCCGCTCCAGCGCGCCGCCGTCCTTGAGCAGCACGCCGCGCTCGAACAGCCGCCGCGCCGCGACCACCTGGACGATCGGCACCGCCAGCCCGAGCGCGCAGGGGCAGGTGACGATCAAGACCGCAATCGCGATGGTGATGGCGCGGTGCGCATCGCCCGTCGCGGCCATCCAGCCGAGGAAGGTGAGAAAGGCCAGGCTGTGGACGGCCGGCGCATAGAGCCGCGCGGCACGGTCGGCGATGCGGCGATAGGTCGAACGGCCGCCTACCGCCGTCTCCATCATGCGGACCACTTCGGCGAGGAAGGAATCCTGCGCCGCGGCGGTTGCCGTGAGCGTCAGCGGCCCGGTCAGGTTGAGCGTGCCCGCCTGCAGCGCGTCGCCGGCCTTCACCGCCTGGGGCACGCTCTCGCCGGTCACCAGCGAGAAGTCGATCTCGGAACTCCCGGCCGCGACCCGCGCGTCCACCGGCACGCGCTCGCCGGCGGCGAGCAGCACGGTCATGCCCGGCCGGATCTCGGCGACCGGCAGATAGGTGCGCGCGCCGTCTTCCCCGACCACAAGGGCACCGCGGGCGGCCAGCCGCACCAGCCCCTTCACCGCCGAGCGGGCACGCTCGCGCATGACGTGGTCGAGCGTGCGGCCGATCAGCAGAAAGAACAACAGCGTGACGGAGGCGTCGAAATAGGCGTGCGGACCGTGATGCAGAGTCTCGTAGAGGCTGAGGCCGAACGCCAGCAGGACGCCGATCGAGATCGGCACGTCCATATTGGTGCGGCCATGCCGCAGCGCGCTCCAGGCCGAGCGGAAGAAGATGCGGCCCGAATAGGCCAGCGCCGGCAGCGCGATGACGGCCGACACCGCATGGAAGATGTCGCGCGTCGCCGGGTCCGCGCCCGACCAGACCGACACCGACAGCAGCATGATGTTGCTGGCGGCAAAGCCCGCCAC
>Ga0164242_10005081_pt1 | contig 14662 bp, 10 predicted proteins | sample OricomgcompostMG_FD_108783 | JGI IMG/M metagenome (GOLD analysis project Ga0164242, IMG submission 108783) | Miracle-Growth compost microbial communities from Emeryville, California, USA - Original compost - Miracle growth compost (MG) ... | reverse complement strand
CCCACCGGCGCCAATACGCTCGGCATGGTGGCCATCGATATCTCCAATTTCCTCTACAACAGCTTCGGCGCCGTCTTCCCGCAAAAGGGCGTGATGTGCAGCCTCTATGCCTCGGGCACGGGCGGCGCGGCCTCGATCGGACTCTCCGGCACCGGCGCAGTCGGCTCGGTGATGGGCGTGTCGTCGATGACCAACGGCAACAGCAATACCGGCTTTCCCACCGTGTTCACCACGACGCCCTCGCCGATCTCGAATTCGAACCTGCTGTTCGTTAACGAGCAACTCGCCGGGGCGACGACGCTGGGCATATGTTTCGTGCGGATGGTGGGAGTGCTGGTGTGATGGATGGGTCAGCCCCTGTCCAGGCTACTCAGCGATCTTCAAGCCGATTCAGATTAACCAGCCGTTGGGCCCTGGGGTGATCGATCGCGCCCACATATTCGACAGCCCATGGCAGGTCAGCGATCGCGAAGGAGAAGTCAGACACTCGATAGTGGTAGGGGTCGGAGTCGCCGCGAGTGATGATTCCACCCGGTTCATGCTGGACGCTTACGCCGGTCGGCGAGTTTGAAGGAAGTTCAAAAAAGGTCGCGTGAAGTACGCCGCCTGGCTTCATAACTTTGGTCAACTGCTCCAAACATACCCGTATCGAATTAATTGGCACGTGCGTGAAAAGCGAGAATGCCAGCGCCCGATCGAACGTCTCGCCAAAGCGCGAAAAGTCGAAATTTTCATCGGCTATCAGATTAGTGCGCGGAAGACGTGCGCGAAGCGCAGGATCGGCCAGCTCTTTTTCATATCCGGCGTCGAGCAGCTCTTGATGCAGGTCGAGTCCGAAATAGTTACCGGGCTGAAGGTAACCAACGAAGTGCACCCCGCCTCGAAGGCTGCCGCAACCGATGTCGAGCAATCGCTCCTGAGGCATTAGGCCCTGTGTCTTGAGGACGCTTAGCTGCAGCGCACCAATTTCGTCCCACATACCACCGACGACTTCCCGATGAAGACCAGAGTCGACAGTTTTCGTCACATCAGCGCGCTGCAGATATGAGTTCAACATGAATAGTATTCCTCTTGCTTGTCACTGGCCGCCAGCGCTTCTGCTCAGCACCTTCGACTTCGCTGGGTCGTGTCCTTTGACTTGGCTCACGCTCAGGCTGGGATTGAGATCAAAGTGACCGGTTGAGAGCAGGCCGCGTCTTTCAGTAACGCGAAACATCAGAGCATCAACTACGCGATGGATGAACCGCCATTCACCGTGCACCATAGCCATAACACCCGTATCGATGACATAGACTCCCGGCAAGACGCGGCAGTCGAATTCAAAACGCACATCGAACTCATCGCCTTCCTGGGCCGAAAGCGGGCCCAAAGACGGGGCCTCCAGGTTGTTCGACCCAGCCAGAACCAGCCCGTTCACGGTCTTTATCTGCATCCCGAAAGCATGTTTGCGCGTGTCCGAATTTATGGCCAATCTGTATGAAACAACATAGCGCCCACCCAACTGAAGGACGTTTATCCGGCGCCCGCCTAACGTCAATATTTGTACGTCCCGAATCTTGGCATCACTACTCTCATATTCTATCCGCGAGTGAGGCGACAGCGATGGGTCATACCATTCTTCATCCGGAGTATTTTCCGTCTCCGGCTCTTGCATTGTCCGCTCGCCAGCGGCGGAAGTGACTTCACCAACGGCCGTCTCTACCGCCTCCATCCCTTTGATTTCGGCTCGGACGACGTCTGCCGTCGGCCCGCTTAGATTTACGTATCTGTGATATTGGTTGACCACCGTCTTTGGCTTGCCTTCAAGCAGCAGTTCGCCGCGGTCGAAGAGCATGGCACGGTCGCAAAGCTGCACGATCGTTTGCGCACCATGCGTCACAAACAGAATCGTGCCGCCCTTGTCTCGAATGTCTTCAATTCGCGCGAAGCACTTACGCTGGAAGGCTTCGTCGCCGACCGAGAGTGCCTCGTCCACCACCAGGATGTCTGGGTCCACATTGATCGCCACGGCGAAGGCCAGGCGCACATACATGCCGGACGAATAGGTCTTCACCGGCTGGTCGATGAAGATGCCGATATCGGCGAAGCGGGCGATGTCGTCGAAACGCTCATCGGTTTCGCTCCGGCTGAGGCCAAGAATCGCGGCGTTGAGATAGACGTTTTCGCGGCCGGTGAATTCCGGGTTGAACCCGGCGCCGAGCTCCAGCAGGGCCGCGATGCGGCCATTGACCTCGATCGCACCGGATGTCGGCTGCAGCGTGCCGCAGACCATCTGCAGTGTAGTGGATTTGCCCGAGCCGTTGCGGCCGATGATGCCGACGGTCTCGCCCCGTTTCACCTCGAAGGAAACATCGTTGACCGCGGCGAAATCGGTGAAATAGCGGCGCAGCGGGCGCCGCGCCAGCCGCTGCAGACGAGGCATAACCATCTGCTTCAGGCGGTCCTCCGGCTTGGCGAACATCGCGTAGTGTTTGGAAACGTGGCTGACGCGGATCGCAATTTCGCTGCTGGGCATACAGTCACTCTCAGTGCGGCCGGGGGGAGGCGCTTATACCATTCCCTCTCGCCAGGACAACGGCAGAGGCGCGACGTTCAACGATGAAACTTGGTTCCTGCGCTTTGACCATGGTTGCGCCGCCTGACGCCGGCCCATTAGCATTCGCGCCGTAGGCGGTCGGCCTGATCGAGGTTGACTATGAGGCAGGCTGGAAATGCGCTATTCCCGCCGCGCCAGACATCGGAGGTTTCATTGGATCACCCTCTCAGTTCGTTTCCGCGAGGTACGATCTTCCACATCACCCAGCACTATTTCGAAAGCCTTTCGGTTCCGCCGGAAGAGCAGTTGTGGCTACCCGATGTCGAGCCTGTCGGTGAGGACGATATCAAGCTAGCTGCCCGCCTGATAAATGCATTCAAGGCGATGTCGGAATATGAACAAACCCATATCGCTCCAAAGGACCGCCCCAACGAAGGGGTCTGGGAGATGTCAAAGCATGAATTCCATGGAGACGCGTATGCGCTGTTGCATAGCGAGGACGTGAGAGGGTTTGCTGCCTACATGGTCCGCGCCTGCCGTGAGAAACTCTCTCACGGGCTCGGAATGGGAGAGGGCGTTTATACTGCCGTTTCAAGTAGCCCGATCGCAGCCGATCATAACGCCATTATATTCAAGGACAGGCTCGCGTTGTTGGCAGAGGCGCTTGGCGTCCTGCCGTTCGAAAACCCAGAGCAGGGCCGCTATGGCGTCAACATGAACTTACCCCTCGGGGAGATTGTGGCTGCCATCGAGCGTGCCGTCGGCTATAAGATCGCCCGCAGGCCTGTGATGGGCCTGTTCGGGTTGCGCCACGGCGAGAATGTGATCGATGGCCGGACGATGGACGATGTCTATTGCCAGACGCGCCTCGCTGCATTGAACGGGCGGAATATAGCCGAAATCGGCGCGGGGCTCGGCGGCATAGCCCACTATGCGGCGAACAATGGCGCCTCCACTTACAGCCTGTTCGACCTTCCCATCATCTGCCTCGTGCAAGGCTATTTCCTTGCCAAGCTGCAGGGCCCCGACGCGGTCCACCTATTTGGCGAGCCTACTGACAGGCGGCGGATAAGCGTTCTTCCGTATTGGGAATTCTTCAATCGTAAAAGGCAGTTCGACTTCGTCATAAATCGAGACTCCATGGCAGAAATTCCCCGCGCCCGCGTCCTCGATTATTTGCACGAGATCAAGCGCCGCCGAATCCCTTTCCTCTCAATAACTCAGGAGGTTAAGGCTGCCTCCGGGCAGATCGGGATAACTCAAATCAGCGTGCCCGAACTTGCTGCCCAAGTCGGGCTTCGCCGCTCCTATCGTTTCATTTACTGGCTCAGGCGCGGCTACATTGAAGAATACTACGGATCGCGCACGTAGCTACCGGATTAATAGTCATCTCTATCGTCCGCACAATAGCTCGGCAGGGGGCGCGAATCACGCGGACCACCTTCTTAGCTGTCGGAATTTTGTGTTCCGTGCCTGCATATCCATTTGGTGTGTAAGTTTTGCAATCTTTTACTTCCGCCTTAATCCGGTCATCTTACGGCTTTGACTTTGTTCCGCTGCGGTGGCAGGAGGGAGCGCGAGCTAGCGGGAGGTTGAGGCCATCGAACGCCCTTCAGGCGCCGCTCTGGTTGTCCCGCGGCACTGATGAAGCGTTGCCAGCGCGTGCACGAAAGCCGTTTTCCAAGCACCCGATTCCGTGGATTTTGCACATCGTGAGCAAGCCTCTTCATAAGCAGAAGGTCTGCATTCTGGTGCTCGGCATGCATCGGTCAGGAACAAGCGCGCTCACGCGGGTCATCAACCTGCTGGGCGCCAGTCTGCCGAAGAGTCTGGTCGCCGCAGGCCGCGGCAACGAAGCCGGACATTGGGAATCCGAACCTCTGGTTGCGCTCAACGACCAGCTGCTGTTCGAGGCTGGGGGGGCATGGAACGATTGGCGACCCCTCAGCCTCAGCAACCTCTCCGACGAGCGACTGGCATATTTTAAGGCCGAAATCACCAGATTGATAAGGGAGCAATTTGGCGGCTCACAGCTCTTCGTGCTGAAAGATCCGCGGATTTGCAGGCTACTACCCCTCTACAAGGAGATCTTGTCCGAGTTGAATGTGGCTGTCCGCCCCATTCTTATGATTCGAGATCCCTATGAAGTCATCGAATCGCTGCAGCAGCGCGACGGTACCTACTCGGCGACAAATTACTTGGTCTGGCTGCAGTACGTGCTAGACGCCGTGAAGGAAACGGATGCGCCCCATCCAGCCGTTATTTCTTATGATCGGCTATTGAGCGACTGGCGAGGGGCAATTGCGGCGGCGTCGGCAAAGCTTGAAATTACGTGGCCCAAGAAGATCGACGCCGTCGGCGAAAGCATCGACGAATTCCTGTCGCCTGCGCTGAGGCATCACCGTTTTCCTGAGCACGGCGAGTTGGTGTCGCCGCTACGCGTGAGCGGATGGATTGACTCGGCGTGGCGTTCTTTGCTGGCGCTCGAGCAGTCCGCCGATCCCGAAGAGGCTCTAGAACAGCTGAACCGTATCCGCCAGGAACTCCTACACGCGACACCGCTGATCGCGCAGGTTGAGGACGAAATTCGGGGGGCACTTCGCCTCACCAACGATCAGGTGCTGGCCATCACCGCCGAACGCGCAGCCGCCGAAGGAGCGCGGAGAACCGCCGAACAGGAATTTGCCGTTGCTCAGCAAGAGCGCGCCGAGGCTGTTCAAGCGCGAGTTTCAGCCGAGGGCAAACTGGTCCTTTTGCAGACGCAGCTTTCGCGAATCACCAGTGAACTCGCTCATAGGGACGAGGCCCGCGCAGCGACCGAGCAGGCACTGGCTTCTGCCCAAGCGCAGCTATCCCAAGCAAAGGGCGAGCTCGCACAGGCTCAGACTCGCATTGATGAACTTAGCGCCAGCTTGCTCAGGCTGGAGCGGAAAACTGCGCCATTGAGGAGGCCGCTTCCTCCGATGCTACAAAGACCGATCAAGATCGCACGTCACGTCCACGCGGTCGCGAGGAATGCTGGCGTTCGGGCAGCATTTAGATTTGTCATTCACCGAAGCGCCGCGCGGCTCAAGAGCAAGCTGCGCCGGACCAAGGCCCGCTTCTTGACCATCGAAAACAGCGACAACGAACTTGCGCCAATTCACACGATGGCCGATCTCGAGCGGGGTGCCCCGGTCGTCAGCATTCTAATGCCCGTCTACAATACGCCGGCAGACATACTCGATGCCGCAATCCAGAGCGTTCTGAGCCAAAGCTCCGCCACGTGGGAACTGTGCATCTGCGACGACTGCTCCACCTCCCCGGAAACGCTGGCGGTCCTGGATCGTTATCGGGGGCTTGACTGGCGCATAAAAATCACTCGATCAGCGACGAATATGCACATTGCAGGGGCCACCAACTTGGCACTGCAGTTTGCAACCGGCCAATTTGTGGCTTTCCTGGACCACGATGATGTACTGGCCCCCGACGCAATCGCATCGGTCCAGGAGACGCTAAGAGCAGACAAAGAGATCGACCTGGTCTACACAGACGAAGACAAGATCGAAACAGACGGGCGTCTCGGCGATCCATACCTGAAGCCGGACTGGTCGCCGGAATACCTATATTCCGTTATGTATGTACTACATTTTACCGTGATCCGCAAAGCGCTCGTGCTGGAACTCGGCGGCTTGCGAGAGGCGTATAGCGGCGCACAGGATTACGATCTCGTACTTCGTGCGTCCGACCGATCGCGTCGCGTGGCACATATTCCCAAGGTACTCTATCATTGGCGCAAGATACCTGGTTCTGCCGCCGACAAGGTCGACGCCAAACCCGATGCGCTGCTCAACGCGCGACGCGCAATCGCTGATTTTGTGTCGTCAAAGGACCCTGGTGCGAAAGTTGTGGATGGACAGCTCTTTGGCACGTTCCGGGTCAGATGGTCGATTGATCATGCGCGGCCGGTCACCCTCCTAATACTAACGGATGCTCGCTCGAAGCGAGTGGAGGGCCGGGGCGAAATCATGCTCCTCGAGAACTTCCTCGCGAGCGTGTGGGAGAAGTCGACCTACGACAACTATCGAGTTCTCGTCGTCGACAACGGCAACATCTCCGCCACCTTAAAAAAGGAAATCGTCAATAGAGGCGGCCGTGTCGTCTCCTATAAATTCGAGGGGCAGTTCAACTTCTCGGCGAAGATGAATTTTGCCCTACGCCACGTCGAGACCGAAGACGTAATCCTGTTAAACGACGACCTGGAAGTCATTTCTCCAGACTGGATAGAGTCGTTGCTCGAGCAGTCGCAGCGGGATGAAATCGGCGCCGTTGGAGCACGCCTGCTATTTGCCAACGGGGCGATTCAGCATGCTGGAGTGGTGCTTGGCGTTAATGGCTCAGCAGCTCACCTGTTCCACAATCTTTCGGCCGGGAGTGTGGGTTATTATGGCTTTACGCACGTGATCCGCAATTACTCTGTCGTGACCGGAGCCGTGCTTGCAACCAGAATGTCCGTCGTTCGGCGCGTCGGCTACTTCGACGAAGGCATGCGGATAGATTTCAATGATACAGACTTCTGCCTGAAAGTTGGGGAGGCTGGCTATCGGGTCGTCTATACGCCCTTCGCGGAACTCTATCATTTCGAGGGAAGCACCCAAACGCGTGTCACGGCTGATCAGAGCGACGTCGATGCGTTTTTCAAACGCTGGCGAGACAAGCTGACGGCCGACCCTTTCTATCATCCGCTCCTTCCGAAGGATCGGGTAGATTGCCATGTTGATAACTGGTTCACCCCAAACGGCGTCGGCAGCGACACGACGGAACCTCTCCTGACGATCCGAAGGGTAAAGCTTGCTCCGCTACCCGCCAATCGTGAGGTGCGTCTATCCCCTACCGCAGCCAAACTCGGCGTGAACTTTATCGGTCCGGTCGATGTCGTAAGCGGGCTTGGTGTCAGCGCCAGAGGCTACATCGAGGCGCTGAGAGCGGGAGGGGTGGAGGTCAACGTGATCCCTTACCACCGCGGGTTCGAGCACCAGCAGCGACTTGCCGTATCTTCGCCCGCCACTGCCAAATTACAATCCATCAATCTGATCCATTTGAACGCCGATGTGCTCGACGAGGCGCTGCCAAAGCTGAAAGACGTGGTGTCCGAAACCCGCTTCAACATCGGTATCTGGTCCTGGGAATTGCTCGCCTTCCGGCCCGAGTGGATGCACCACCTGACAAGACTGGACGAAATCTGGTGTTCGTCCGAATTTATGGCTAGGGCCTTCGCTTCTGTCTCTTGCCGCCCGGTGCGGGTCCTCCGTCCCGCACTAACACTGAACAAAGCCCCCGGAGGTCGAAACCGCGCGAGCTTCGGACTGAGCGAAAAGAGCTTCGTGTTCGGGTATGCTTTCGACGTCGGCAGCCGGCTGGAGCGGAAAAACCCGCACGCTCTTATTGAAGCGTTCCTTGCCGAGTTCGACGGCTCTGCCACGGCTCAGTTGCTGCTCAAGCTGAACTACGCGACACTCGACCCCGGCGGGGTCGATGAAATTCTGCGACGAGTTGGCGGGCACAAAAACGTCGTCGTTCTGAACCAAGTTCTTACCTCCGGCGATTTCGCCGATCTCTGGAACGCAATCGATTGCTACGTATCGCCACACCGATCAGAAGGCCTTGGTTTGACGATGATCGAAGCGATGGCGGCCGGCAAGCCGGTAATCGCCACTCCCTACAGTGGCGCCGCCGACTTCGTTACCGAGAGCACGGCAATGCCGATCGACTTCCGGTTAACGGAAATCAAGGAAACCATCGAGCCTTATCCGCGCGGTTTTATATGGGCGGAGCCAAGCGTCGCCTCGCTCCGCTCTGCAATGCGTAAGCTCTACGAAGATCGTGCACTCGCAGAGCAACTCGGTAGACGTGGCCAGCGTCGCATCGACGAGCTGTTTTCCCCACAGCGCACCGGCAAAAAGATCAGGGCAGAGATTGATCAGATCATGCTGACGCGAGGCGCCGATATCTCGCTTTCCGTCCCCCAAACGCAGCCAAAAGTCGCGTGAGAATAAAACATGGATCAGCCTATTAGGAAAGTCGTCCTGCTCGCCGGCGGCTTGGGTACACGTCTGGCAGAAGAAACTTCCATCAGACCGAAACCCATGGTTGAGGTGGGGGGCAAGCCGATACTATGGCACATAATGAAAATGTACTCACATTACGGCCTAAATGAATTCATCATATGTCTTGGATATAAGGGCTATGTCATAAAGGAATACTTTCAGAATTATTTCCTCCACACCAGCGACGTTACATTTGATTTTGTTAACAACACAACGGTTGTGCATAACCGCCGCGTCGATCCCTGGAAAGTGACGCTCGTCGAGACTGGCGACGACACGATGACGGGCGGGAGAGTGAAGCGGATTGCGCCCTATGTCGGGGATGAGCATTTTTGCATGACGTACGGCGATGGCGTTTCCGACATCGATATCGGCGCGCTGCTGACCTTCCATCGCACGCATGGCAAAGACGCGACCGTAACCGTAGTGCGGCCGGAGGGCAGGTTCGGCGCCGTGGAAATGGATGGGGACCAGGTGACGGGCTTCCGAGAAAAGCCCAGCGGGGAAGCTGGCTGGATTAATGCCGGTTTCTTCGTGCTGTCGCCGGGGGTGTTCGATCTCATCGATGGCGATGATACGGTGTGGGAGCGAGCTCCGATTGAGCAGCTCGCCTCAAGCGACCAATTGATGGCCTTCAGGCACACGGGCTTCTGGCAACCCATGGACACGCTCAGGGAGAAGCAGCACCTTGAGAGGTTGTGGAGTACCGGCAGGGCTGCGTGGCGCAAATGGTAATCGAGATCGGCCATAACGGAGCGGCTGCTTTGGTGCCCGGGACAAGCGCTCGAGGGAACGACGGCAAGGATCAGAGCCTCCGAACGTCATCCATCCTCGACGAGATTCGGGAAACCTTTGCCGGCCGGACCGTATTGGTTACTGGGCATTCGGGCTTCAAGGGCAGTTGGCTGACTTGCTGGCTGGCGCAGCTTGGCGCAGTGGTGGTGGGCGTGAGCCTCCCGCCTGAGCAGGGCGCCGATAATCTGTTCGATGGCGCGAAGATCGGCAACCTCTGCGACCAAAGCTATTGGTGCGACATCCGCGACTACGATCTGCTGCTGGACATTTTTCGTCGGCACAAACCCAGCATTGTGGTGCATCTAGCGGCCCAGGCCCTCGTGCGGCGCGCCTATGGGAATCCGCTCGAAACATTTTCAAGCAACGTAATGGGAACCGCTCACGTTTTGGAGGCCGCCCGGCAGACCTCCAGTGTCGGCGCCCTGCTCTGTGTTACAACCGACAAAGTATATAGCAATCAGGAGTGGCACTGGCCCTATCGGGAGAGCGACGCGCTTGGTGGCATCGATCCCTATAGCGCCAGCAAAGGCGCGGCCGAACTGGTAGCGCGCACCTATATGATGACACTGCGCGATCCCAGCCGTTCCTACGCGCTCGCAACGGCTCGCGGTGGCAACGTAATCGGGGGCGGTGACTGGTCCACTGATCGAATCGTTCCTGATATTGTGCGATCAATCCGGGCGGGTGAAGCACTTCAACTCCGAAGCCCCTTGGCGATCCGGCCGTGGCAGCACGTCCTGGAACTTTGCTATGGCTATCTTGTCCTGGCCACACGGCTCTACCACGGATGGCCAGCGCGGAAGGCGGGACCCGAAGCCTTCATCGGCGCTTTTAATTTCGGCCCGGAAGCGACTAACGAAGTGACCGTGGAAACCATTGCCAATTCGTTTCTTCGCGCTTGGGGAAAAGCTAGCTACCCTATAGAGGTTGGGTCGTCCAAATTACACGAGTCCACCTATCTTCGCCTCGACTCATCCAAGGCGAGACAAGAGATTGGTTGGCGCCCTCTTTTGGCCTTCGATGAGACGATTGAACTGACCGCCAACTGGTACCGCCGATATCTCGCTGGCGAGGACGCCGCGAACCTGCTCAAAGAGCAGATCGACCGCTACGAACAGCTAATAAAGGCAATTGCCGCGCAGTCATGACAGAACGTACGCCCTCGCTGTGCCGCCATTGCGGCGCCCCGCTGCAGCTCATTTTCGCGGATCTCGGCGCCACACCCGTCAGCAACGACTACATCTCGCCAGAGCATCGTTTTTCGGCCGAGAATTACTACCCGTTGCGCGCGTTTGTTTGCAAGGTCTGCAGACTGGCACAGCTTGAGGATTTTCGCCGCGCCGACGATCTCTTTCGCGAAGATTATGCGTATTTTTCCTCAATCTCGACGAGTTGGGTCGCTCACGCCAGTAGGTATGCGAGCGCGATGCTGGAACGTTTCGAGCTCGGGCGCGGCAGCAGAGTTGTCGAGGTCGCGAGCAATGACGGCTATCTGCTTCAATTCTTCAAGGAGCAGGGCATTGCCGTACTCGGCATCGAACCGTCGAAATCGGTGGCGGACCATGCGATTGCACGCGGCATTCCCACGCGTATGGAGTTTTTCGGCGAGGCAGTGGGCAAGCGCCTAGCTTCTGAGGGATGGTCAGCGGACCTGACCGCCGCCAATAATGTGCTGGCGCACGTGCCCAACATCAACGACTTCGTTGCTGGGTTTCGTGAAATTCTAAAGCGTGACGGCGTAGCGACTTTCGAGTTTCCAAGTCTCGCCAATCTGATCGCCTTCAATCAGTTCGACACAATCTATCATGAGCACTTCTCCTATCTGTCACTGTTGGCGGTAGAGCGCATCTTTCTCGTCAATGGGCTGCGCATATTTGACGTCGAAAGCCTGCCAACGCATGGCGGATCTCTGCGCGTCTACGCTTGCCGCACGGACGCGGGACACCCGACCTCAGAGTCAGTGGCGCTCCAGCTTGCCGCCGAGCGGGCCGCAGGGCTCGACGGTGACGATGTTTACTGCCGGTTTTCCGAACAGGTCCGTGAAACCAAGCGTGCATTGCTGGAATTGCTGATCGGCCTTAAGCGGCAGGGCAAGACCATAGTTGGCTACGGCGCCCCCGCCAAAGGCAACACTCTGCTCAATTATTGCGGTATTGGAGCCGACTTCCTGGAATTTACCGTTGACCGATCGGCGCAGAAGCAGGGCATGTATCTGCCTGGTACCCGTCTTGCGATAAAGGCGCCGGAAGCCATAGACGAACTCAAGCCGGATTTCGTGCTCATCCTCCCTTGGAATATCAAGGACGAAATCATGTCTCAAATGGCGCACATAAGAAGTTGGGGAGGCCAATTCATTGTGCCCATCCCGCGGGCGGAACTGGGTTGACTGCACTCGGATGTGACCGCAATCGGCATACCTTTTGGCCTTGGCAGGAAGAGATAGCCGTCCCTTGTGGCAGATATCATCAAAGGACGCATGATTGAAATTCACGAGCACAGGAATTATTGGCTGTTTTTTGATCGAGTTGGAGCTTCTCGGCGATGATCGAGGATATTTCGCACGAACCTTCTGCGCCAGAGAGTTTGCCGAGCACGGATTGAACTCGGGTCTAGCGCAGGCGAGTATCTCATATAGCCGAGAACGCGGCACGTTGCGGGGGCTGCACTTCCAGCAATACCCCGCGATGGAGGACAAGCTGGTTCGATGTCTCAAGGGGGCAATTTTCGATGTTATGGTCGATATTCGTCCCGGCTCTCCGACCTATGGCAAATGGTTCGCAGCCGAACTGTCGGAAGCCAACAATATGCAGTTGTTTGGCGCGGCAGGCCTAGCGCACGGCTTTCAAACCCTGACGGACGATGTGGTCCTTTCGTACCACATCGCGCAATTTTATGAATCGGACAAAGCTGCGGGCATTCGCTGGGACGATCCCGATATCGGCATCGATTGGCCGTTGCCGCCGGTCAACCAGTCCCCTAGAGATTTGATCCTGCCTAGCTTGGCGGATGTTGATCCCGGCGTGCTGCAATCCTTCCGGGTGACCGTCGCTTGACCCGTCTGCTCATCACAGGCGGAAGGGGCTTCATTGGTCGCCATTGTGCGGTAGCAGCAGCCGCTGCCGGTTATGAGGTGCATGCCACCTACTCCGCTGCCGGCGCTAGCGGGCCGCCGAGCCTGCCAGGCACCACCTGGCATCGCGCAGATCTGCTGGCGGAGGGTGCAATTGAGCACTTGATCGAGCAAGTGAGGCCTACGCACCTGTTGCATACCGCGTGGGAGACGACACACGGTGCTTATTGGACCTCTCCAGCCAACTTGAGCTGGCTGGGGCTGCTTACGAAGCTACTGCCAGCCTTTGCCCAGCATGGGGGCCAACGCATTGTGTCAGCGGGCAGCTGCGCGGAATATTCCTGGGCGCATGAAGGGTTCATGCAAGAGGACGAGACGCCAGAGTTGCCGCTCAGTTTTTACGGACGCATCAAGCTGGCGCATCATGCGGTACTCATGGCTGGCGCAGAGCAGTTCGGGTTCAGCGCTTCCACCGGGCGGATATTCTTCGGATATGGGGCATATGAGAACAGTCGCCGCGTGATCCCCTATATTTGCCGTCAACTCATCAAAGGCGAACCTGCGATGCTTACCAGCGGCAACTTCAATCGTGACTTCATGCATGTATCCGATATAGGCGCCGGCTTCGTCGCGCTGCTGGGCAGTCGCCTGGCCGGGGCATGTAACGTATCGGCGGGAACGGCCGTTTCACTCGCCCAGATCGCAATTCAACTGGGAGAGATCGCTGCGCGCCCCGACCTTATCCGCCTTGGGGCACTACCTGACCGAGCCGACGATCCTCCGCTCTTATGCGGCGACAATGGTCGCCTTCGTTCCACCGGCTGGTCACCTTGCGTCAGTCTTCAGTCGGGACTCGAGGAGACATACTCCTGGTGGAGGTACAGCTTAATGGCCGCTAGCTAGTACAATGACGCCGGTTTTACGCTTCAGAGGCCACCAATGACCACATCATTCGCGCAACACGTCGACCTTAGACGGCTATCCATTCTTCGCAGTCATTTTTTTCTTGCTTTGCAGCTCTGTCGGCGCGAGATTTCTGCCAGATACAGAGGGTCTATGCTCGGACTTTTATGGTCGCTTCTAATTCCGTTTTTCATGCTCGGCATATATACATTTGTGTTCGGATATATATTCACTTCCAAATGGTCTGGAGCAAGTCAGACCGGCTCTATCGGCGACTACGCGATTATATTGTTTTCAGGTCTCATCACCTTTCAGTTATTTGGCGATGTCGTCAGTCGTTCACCCGCGCTGGTACTGTCTAGCGCAAACTATGTAAAGAAGATCGTTTTCCCGATTCAGATTCTGCCGCTCGTTGCGATAGGTTCGGCGCTGTTCAATCTGGTGGTGAGCCTGATCGTTCTCGTTGGCTTCATGCTGGTGCTGCGCCATGGCATCCCACTGACCATCCTTTGGCTGCCGCTGATCCTGGTGCCCTATTGTCTGATGGTAGCCGGCATTTCTTGGTTTCTAGCGTCCCTTGGCGTTTACGTCCGCGATGTAGGACAGATTCTCGGAACAATCGTTACGGCCATGATGTTCCTTTCACCCATCTTCTACCCGGTTTCGGCGTTACCTCAACGGGTTCAGACCCTTGTTCTGATCAACCCGGTAGCGACGCCGGTTGAACTCGCGCGAAATGCCATCGTGTTCGGTGAGCGACCACACTTCACCATTCTCGCCATCTATTGCCTTGCGTCGATCGTGGTGTGTTGGCTGGGCTTTGTGTGGTTTCAGAAAACCAAGAAAGGTTTCGCCGACGTCATGTGATGCATTGGCCCTCATAGGCCCCCGACGAGAGTGGCGGCGTAAAGCCCGACATTATCGACAGCCCCTTGTCGGAAGATGCCGGCCGCCGCGAGATGCAAAGGATTGTGAGCCTCGCGTGCAGCCTTAAAAGCATCCACAGTGGCGAGCGCCTCTTCGGCGAAAACGTTCTGGCAGCAGGAAATAGCCGCCAGGTTGGCGTCCGTCCAACGCGCAAAACGTCCCTCGCGCAGCATGGCGAGTCGTTTCAGCCGGGCGCGCCAGCCCATGTTGTCGCCCACGAGATTGCCCGAGTGCTGGCGGTAGAGGATGTGGGGCTCGGGGTCGTAAACCACTTCGCCGCCCATGCCGGATATCAGGATATAGGCCCACCAGTCGTGGCTGACGAAGTCCGTGCGGCGAGCCGAT
>Ga0164242_10005080_pt1 | contig 14665 bp, 13 predicted proteins | sample OricomgcompostMG_FD_108783 | JGI IMG/M metagenome (GOLD analysis project Ga0164242, IMG submission 108783) | Miracle-Growth compost microbial communities from Emeryville, California, USA - Original compost - Miracle growth compost (MG) ... | reverse complement strand
TCTGGAGGTCCGCGTACACCCGCGCGGAGAAGGTCAGCCGCTCCGAGAACCACCGCTCGAAGGTCCCGTCCGCCATCAGCACGTTCCAGCCCAGGTTGCTGCTCGGACCCACGGTGTCGAAGAGGCCGATCAAGGCGCCGCGGTCCTCGCGGATGAAGCGCAGGGAGAGCCCGGCGTTCGCCTTCGCGTCGCCATAATTGAGCCCCGCGCCCACGTTGGCGAAGGCGCGCCGGTCGTTGGTGGTGCCCGCGGGATCGCCCGGGACCCGGGGCCCCTGGGCCAGCGTCTCCTGATCCAGCGCGTCCTGCTTCACCGGGAGCGAATAGCCGTCCTGCCGGAGCACGTCCGCGTCGATGAAGAGCTGGAGCTGACCTGCGTGGGTCGCCGCGGTGAGGTGCCCATCCAGCGTCTTGAACGAGCCGCCCGCGACCGTGGCGCGCACCCCGTCCTCGCGGTTGGTGACCAGGTTCACCACGCCCTCGAACGCGTTGGCGCCGTTCGCCGCCACGCCCGGCCCGAGGGTGACCTCGATCCGCTCGAGGTTGTCCACCGGGAGGTTGGCCAGCGCCTTCCCATCAAAGAAGTTGTTGAGGCGGTGGCCATTGAGGAGGAAGAGCACCTCCGGCGCCGCCCGCAGCCCGCGCACCGCGACCTGCCAGTTGCCCTGCACGTCCCGGCTGGTGGTGAGGCCCGGCACCACGTCCAGGATGTCGAACACCGATCGCGCGCCCAGGGCCCGGATCTGATCGCGCTCGAAGACGAGCGTGTTGGTGCGCGGCCCCTGCCCTGCGGTCACCTCCGCGGGGAGCGCATCCGGCGGCGCGGCGGAGTAGACCTCGAGATCCTCTTCGAACGCGCTCCGGCGGTGGAACACCGGCCCTTCGGCACGCGGGGGCTCAGCGTGATGGGCGGGACCGGGCATCGCGGGTGACAACGAGGCGTGCGTTCCAGCAGCTGGCGGAGGCTCATGCGAAAGCGGAGCGTCTGGCCTCTGCGTCCGAGGAGGCGTCGCGGGCGGGCTCGACGGTGGCGGAACCGGGTGTTGGGGGACAGGCGTGGGCTTGGTGGCCACCACCGGCGGCCGCGTGGCGACCACGGGCGGGAGCGCGGCCGGCGGTGGTGCCAGGCCAATCACCTCCACCTTGGCCGGCTTCTGCGCGGTTCGGAACAGGGTGTAGTGCTGGCCGGAGAAGCCCGACCCGTCGATGAAGTACTCGACCTCCGGCGGGGTCACCTGCGCGCCGGGCACGGTCGCGCGGTAGAGATCGCCGTACTGGAGCTCCATCTGGACGTCGCGCCAGCTCCCCCCGGGCGATCGGTAGTGGAGCGTGAGCCGGTCCACGGAGGTGCCCAACAGCGTCCCGTCCACCACCAGCGGGTGGCCAGCCTGGATCTCTCGGCGGGGAGAGTGGAGGAGCTCGGGGCCTTCGGCGCGGGCCGGGCCGGCCAGCGTGAGCGCGACGCAGAAGGCCGCCCACAGGGCGAAACGTGGGATCGAAGGGTTCAAGTTGGCTGATCGTCTCCGCGGTGACACTGAAGTCAAGCGGGGCTGGCGCGGCGCTCTTTTTGCCCACCCGGTCTGGCCGTGCGACTTTCCCCTGCCCGATGCGCGCCACCCTCTCGCTCGAGCAGTCCCTCTTCCGCCGCCAGAAGGCCGCGATCGACGAAGCCCTCGGCGTCCGCGGGCGTCCCCACATCCTCTACGAGCGGCGCTATCGCGCGCGCCTCCCCCGCGTGGGCGAGCCCATCTCTCTCGGAGAGGTTGACCGGCGGGTCCGTGCCGCGCAGGTCGTCTTCGTGGGCGATTACGCCTCCTTCGCACCGGCGCAGCGGGCCTTCGCAGCGCTGGTGGAGCGCTCGCTGCGCGCCCCAGGCCCCACGGTGATCGCGCTCCAGGGCCTGGACGTCTCCTCCCAGCCGGACCTGGCGCGCTTCGTGGCCGGCAAGCTCTCGCCTCAAAGGCTCCGGACCCGGTTGGGCGCCGCGGGTCCGGAGGGCGCGCCTTTCTGGTCGCACCTGGAGCCCATCCTGACGCTCGCCCGGACCCGGCGCCTGGAGCTGCTCCCGCTGGACTCCGGGCGGAGGTCGTTGACGTCGTGGGACCGCAGCGCCGCCGAGCGGGTGGCGCAGCGGCTCCGCCAGCCGGACCGGCCGCGGGTGTTCGTGTTGGCGGGCCAGTTTCATGTCGCCCCCTGCCATCTCCCGGGCCACGTGCTCGCGCAGGTGGACGCGCGCGCGCTCACCGTCTTCCAGAACCCCGAGCCGCCCTACTGGACGCGGCCGAACGCGGGCGGCGTGGGGGCCCTCGCGCTCTCTGGCAACGCGCTCTGCCTCTTCAGCGGGACCCCTGTGCTCTGCCAGCAGAGCCTGCTCGAGCTGATCGAGGGCGACGAGGACGACCTCAAGCTGTCCGGACCGCTCGAGGACGAGGTGGGCGCGCTGGCGAAGGCGCTCGGGCGAAGGCTCCAACTCAAGGTCGAGCGTCCCCTCTCCACGCTGACGGTGGCCAGCGCGGAGTCGCTCGACGCCCTGGTCTCCACGCTGGGGAGGAGCCAACTGTCACGCGCGGATCAACAGCGGGTGGAGGCGCACGTCCTCTCGCGGGAGAGCGGATACTTTCCGCGCGCCCAGCTCCTCTACCTGGCGAACCGCTCGCGCACGCACGCCGCAGAAGAGGTCGCGCACTGGCTGCGGCACGTGCTGGTGGGCGAGGCGCTGGTTCGGCCCCGGCGCGGGGCGCAGGCGTTCCACGCCCGGATCCTGGAGGAGGCGTTGGCCTTCTTCGCTTCTCGTTGGGTCGTGCCCAGACGGCCGTTCCGGAGCGCGGAGGAGTGGGCGGAGGTGCTCGCCAGCCGCGGTCCGGATCGCCAGGCGGCGGCGTTCGTGCTCGCGCACCTCTCGGCGGCGCGCGGGGGCGAGGCCTTGGAGGCGCTGATTCCCCACGGAGACTTGGCGCTCTTTCACGCCGTCACCCATGGCCTGGGCTACCTGCTCGGAGACGCGCTGGCGCGGGCGCATGGGGCCCGGCGGATCTCCGACGCGGGCGTCCGGGCGCTCTTCCGCGATCCCTTCGACGACGCCTCGGCGGCGTTCCGCGCGCTCTCTTCGGACCTCCTCACCTGACCCGGTTTGGCCGCAAGGGCGCCTCTGGTATCCAGTCCCCAGCACGGAGAGCGCCATGAAGATGAAAGAGCGGGTCGAGCAGCTCGAGGAGCTGCGCGCGAAGAAGCGGCAGATGGGGGGCGAGGAGCGGATCGCCCGGCAGCACGCCAAGGGGAAGCTGGACGCACGGGCGCGGCTGGCGCTCCTCTTCGATCCCGGCACCTTCGAAGAGCTGGGGCTGCTCGCGGCACAGGGCGGCGCGCTCCAGGAGGAGGAGGACCCTTCGCGGCCCTCCCCGGCGGACGGGGTGATCACAGGCGTGGGGGAGATCGACGGTCGCCCGGTGGCGGTGGCGGCCTATGACTTCACCGTGTTCGGCGGCTCCATCGGCGAGGTGGGCGAACGGAAGGTGACGCGCCTGCGTGACCTCTGCCTCAAGAGCCGGATCCCCATCGTGTGGCTGGTGGACTCGGCTGGCGCGCGGCTGGAGGCGTCCAAGGAGATTGACCCGCGCACGCTGGCCGGGTTCGCGGACACGGGCTACCTCTTCCGAGAACAGGTGGTGATGAGCGGCGTGGTCCCGCAGGTCGCCGCCATGGTGGGTCCTGGCGCGGCAGGCACCGCGTACATCCCGGGCCTGGCGGACTTCGTACCCATGGTGAAGGGCGAAGGTTCCATCGCCATCGGCGGCCCCTACCTGGTCGAATCCGTGGTGGGCGAGAAGGTGACGGAGGAGGAGCTGGGCGGCTCCAAGGTCCACAACGAGCTCTCCGGCGTCGCGGATCAGGAGTACCCGGACGACGCCACCTGCATCGCCGCCATCCGCGAGTACCTGTCCTTCTTCCCCTCCCACTGCGAGGAGAAGCCGCCGCGCAAGGAGACGAAGGACCCATTTGATCGCCGAGAGGAGTCGCTCCTCACGGTGGTGCCGGAGAACCCGCGCCAGGCGTTCGACATGCACAAGGTCATCCACGCGATCGTGGACGACGGCCGGTTCCTGCCGATCAAGCCGCGCTTCGCCCGAAACCTGATCACCGGCTTGGCGCGGATCGACGGGTACCCGCTGGGGATCGTCGCCAGCAACTCGATGTTCTACGGCGGGGTGCTGGACTCGAACACCTCCGACAAGGCTGCCCGCTTCATCAACCTGTGCGACGCCTTCAACATCCCGCTCCTCTTCCTCCAGGACGTGCCCGGCTTCATGGTGGGCACCAAGGTGGAGCAGCAGGGGATCATCCGCCACGGCGCGAAGATGCTCTACGCGGTGGCCAGCGCCACCGTGCCCAAGTTCACGGTGGTGGTCCGCAAGGGCTACGGGGCCGGCTACTACGTGATGAACGGCCGCGCCTTCGAGCCGGACCTCCTGGTGGCCTGGCCTGGCGCGGAGATCGGCGTGATGGGGCCGGAGGGGATCGTCTCCATCGCCGCGCGCAAGCTGCTTCAGAGCGCCGAGACCCCGGAGGCCGCCAAGGCGATGAAGGCAGAGCTCTCCGAAGGGCTGCGGAAGCACATCAGCATCTACCGGACGGCGGCGATGGCGCTCATCGACGACCTGATTGACCCACGCGAGACGCGCCGGGTGCTGGCCCGCGCCCTGAAGCGAACCCGGAACAAGAAGGTGGAACGCCCCTACCGTCGACGCGAAGTGTCGCCGGTCTGAGCTGCGCGCGAGCTCTCCGGCGCCGTGCCGTTCAAGGACGACGCACGGACGAAGACTGCTCACGGTGAGCTTCTCGAACCGTCGGCGAAGACGTGGCGGCGCGTCGCCCCTCGACAAGCTCAGGACGCGCAAGCGGAACGGGATGGCGCGGCCCTCTGTGGACGGCACCGCTCTTCGGCGCCAGCTCAGCGCAACCGAACGTGGGCGCTGCCCTCTTTGCAGCTCAGGTTGAAGAAGGTGGGGGCCGCGCTCCCCTCCTTCCCCTGAAACCTGGAGAGCGACACGGTGGCAGAGGCGTAGGGCTCGAGCCGCTTGAGCGACGCCTGCCGCTGATCCGGAAGCGTGAGGGTGCACCCGCTCCAGGGCGACTCGTCCAGGTTCTGGATCGCCAGCTCTGCCGAGGAACCGGAGCCGCTCAGCTTCGCATTGACGGTGAGCGCCGGACGCACAGGTGCTGCGGGAGGGAGGGCCACAGGCTGCGTGGGCACGGCCTTCACAGCCGGCCCCGCGCTGGCCTGCGGAACCGTCGGTGTCGGCTCCGCCGGCGCCTGCTCCAACACAGGAGCAGGCGCGGGCACAGGCTCCTTCTGCGCGGCAGCCGCTTCGAGCCGCTTGGCCTCCCGGCGCTCTTCGCGCCGCACGTGACGCTTCTCCCGGAGGACGCGTGCCGGCGACTTCAACGCCACGGGGGGCGCCGGCTCAGCGGGCTCCGCCTCATCCGGCACAGCTGCAGGAGCGGGCTGCGGCGCCTGGGCCTCCTCCGGCACAGGCGCTTGGGGAGACACAGGCGTCGGACGCTGCTGGCCCACCTTTGCCCCCTCCTTCCCGGCCCGGCGACTGGAGAGCCGCATGCCACCCACGACGCCCACCCCCAGCACCAGGAGGAGCCCCGCGAGCTGCGCCACCGTGCGGCCCGTCCGGCGCTTGCGAGCCGCGTCTGGCGGCGTCGCAGGGACCGGGGATGCGGAGCCAGCGAACGCCTGCGTCCTCGCGGTCATCGGTGGTGCGACCGCTGGGGTGAACCCGAGGGCCGGCGACACCGGCTCCCCCTCGTGACTGGACTCGCGCGGAGCAGACGGCGCCGTGCCGAACATCGCGGTCCCTCCGGCGGGCGAGGGTGGTTTCGGCGCGGGTGCGCGGATGGCGGTGGGCTCCATCAGGGGCTCCGACGCCTCGTTCACACGTCGGCTCCAGGACGAAAGCCGCGAGATCAGCTTCCGGTGATCCGCGAACTCTGCCGCGCACTGATCCCGAACGTAGGTTCCAAGATCCTCGGTGCCGAGGGTGAGCCCCTCCCGGATCGCCCGCTCGTTGAGTGCCCGGGCGAAGTCGTCGGCCCGCGCGTAGCGATCCGCGGGGTCGGCCGCCAGCGCCCGCTCGACCACCTTGACCAGCTCCACGCTCACCTCGGGCCGCAGCTCCAGGAGCGAGGGGAGCTTCGGGTTGGCCATGCAAGCCAGCATCTCCCCCGCGCTGCCCATTTCGAAGAGCGGGCGTCCGGCGAGCAGCTCCCAGACCACGATCCCGCACGAATAGATGTCACTGCGAAAGTCGACCCGCTCCGCGCGCGCCTGCTCCGGCGAGAGGTATCCGAGCTTGCCCAGCACCGTCGCGGACTGGGTCCGGTGGCCACGGGCCGCGCTCTTGGCGAGCCCGAAGTCGATCACCTTGACCTCGCCTTCGTAGCTGACCATCGCGTTCTGCGGCGACACATCCCGGTGGACGATGCCGAGCGGCGCGCCATCCGGCCCCGTCTTCCGGTGCGCATACCCGAGCGCTTCGGCGATCTTCTGGCCGAGCTGGAGGGCCACCGGGATCGGGAGCTGCGAGCCCGTCTCCCAGACGTGCCCCTCGAGCCGCGCCACGTCCACGCCCGCCACGTATTCGATGCTCATGAAGAACTGCCCGTCCACCTCGCCCATGTCGTAGACCTGAGCGATGTTGGAGTGGGTCAGCTGCACCAGCACCCGCGCCTCGTGGAGGAAGCGCTCCACGAACTGCGGGTCCTTCCCCTGCCGCGGGAGGATCGTCTTCACGATGCACAGCTTCTCGAAGCCGGCCGCTCCCAGGCTGCGCGCGAGGTGAACCTCGCCCATGCCGCCCTGCCCCAGAGGCTGCAACAGCTCGTATCGCCCGAGGGACCGTGGCACAGGCTCAGTCATGGCGCGCCACTCTACAACCCGCTTGGGGAGAGACAGCGCCCCACGAGCCGTCGGCACCTCGAAGCCGCGCCGAATGCGGCACCGCTCATCGCTGCACGCCGAAGCGCCGAAGGAGGGCCGCCGTGCAGAGGCCCCAGGCACCGTTCACCTCGAGCATCGCCGTGACTCCCGCTGGGCTCCAGCCGTTCCGCCCTATCCCCAAGGCCGCCGCGGTCAGCAGCACCGCGCCGAGGAGGATCCAGACTGACCAGTAACGAGGCCCGGGCGCCAGCTTGCGCAAGAGGTGGCCGAGCACCATCGCGCCCCCGCCGCCCCACAGCGCAGCGGCGACCCACGGCGGCAGCTGCAACAGCGGCACCGGGTGCAGCCACGAAGCCCCCGGGACCGCGGGGCTCACCCGCCGCAAGAGCCCGAGCACCCCCATGTCGAGGAGCACCATCGGCAGCGCGCCGGCTGCGAAGGCGAGCGCCGCGGTTCGAAGCGGTTTCAGAACGCGGTGACCGTGAAGAGCCCACGCCCGATCGCCAGGATCCCGCCCGCGATCAGCACCAGCGCGACGGCGACGCCGATCAGCGGCAGCGTGAGTCCCGGGGTCGCCCGTTTCCGGTTCCGGACCAGGAGCACGTGCGCCACCGCCGCCGCGGCCACCATCATCACCAGGTGGCCGATCAGCGCCGGGTACCAACGCCCGGACAGCACCACCCCCACGCCAATCAGGATCTGAAGATCGAGCAGGCCCACGAAGACCGAACCGCACACCCGCGTCGCCTGGGTGAAGGGCTGCTTCCGCAGAAGCCCCAGCGCGAAGAACACCACCGCGAACAGGCCCGCGGCGAGCACCAGGAAGCGGAGGACCGAGTGCAACGGAAAGAGGAAGTGCATCCGCGCGTTATGGCGCCCCAGGCCTCCGGTCGCCAGCGTTTCCAGGGCAGCCGCGCTGCGGCCTATTCCGGCGGAAGCTCCGAGTTCACGCTGGTCGCCACGCGCCCCGCCTCCACATAAACGGTGCAACCGAAGCGCTTGCCGAGCACGTCGCGCTCCGCCCGGTACTCTTGGATCTCCGCGCCGCGCCTGCTGACCTCCTGGAATCGCAGCGAGCGCGCCTCAGCGCGACGGGCCGCGGGTGCCCACGGCTCGCCGTTGCGCAAGGTGACGCAGAAGCCGGCCACCGGCGCGCGCGCACCCTCCAGCTCGGAGCGGACCCAGAGCGCTGCCGCCACCACCAGCACCACCGAGCCCAGCAAGATCCCAAACCAGCGCACCGGCTATCCCAACCGCAACAGCTCGCGCGCCTGCTGCGGCGTGGCGATCTCACGACCGTGGCCCTTGGCGCGACGCGCGGCCTCGGCCACCAGCTCGAAGCTGCCCTTCGCCAGGACGCCCTTGGAGAGGAAGATGTTGTCCTCCAGCCCCACCCGGCCGTTGCCGCCCTTCTGCGCGCCCAGCTCCGCCATCGGCAGCTGATGCCGGCCCACGCCGGCCACCGTCCACGAGCAGCCGTCCGGGAGGGAGGCGATCATGAAGTCCAGCGCCGCAGGCCTCGCGCCCAGCGCGCCGGGCACCCCGAGCACGAAGTCGAAGTGCGCCGGGAGGTCAATGTGGCCGTCCTTGGCCAAAGCGAGCGCCTCGTCGATCATCCCGGCGTCGAAGCACTCCAGCTCCGGCTTGAGGCCCGCCGCGCGGATCCGCTGGGCGATGTCCCGCACCAGCGGCCGGGGGTTCCAGAAGACGTCCTCGCCGAAGTTCACCGTCCCGGTGGAGAGCGTGGCCATGTCCGGCCGGTCCGTGCCTTCGAGCGTGAGCGGGCCGCAGCGCTCGTCCACACCCATCCCCACCGCGCCCCCGGTGGAGGTCTGGATTAGGATGTCGCAGCGCTTGCGGATCTCCCGGATCGCCGCGCGGAACAGCTCCGCGTCCTGCGAGGGCGACCCGTCCGGCTTGCGCACGTGGATGTGCACCATCGCCGCGCCGGCCTCCCGGCACTTCGCCGCCTCCACGCCGATCTCCTCGGCGGTGATCGGCAGGTAGGGCGTCTGCGCGCGCGTGGTCTCCGCGCCCACCAGCGCCGCGGTGAGGACGTACGGCTTCACCGCTTCACTCGCTGCTTGTCCAACGGCACCACGCAGGTCCCGCTGGCGCGGCAGACGACGATGGGCTCAGAGAGAATCTCCGCCGCCGAGGCCGACAGCTCCGGCAGGGGCCGGATCACCTTGCGCGCCTCGAAGCGCATCTTGCGGCTGGTGCGTCCGACCTCGACGATCTCCCCCTCCGCTTCGATGTAGTCCCCGCCATACACCGGGGCCAGGAACTCCACCGAGTCATAGGCGCGGAACAGCCCCTCGTCGCCGTCGTGCTGGATGCACAGCTCGGTCGCCACGTCGCCGAACAGGCCGAGCATCCGCGCCCCGTCCACCAGGTTCCCGCCGTAGTGCGCGTCATGGCTGCTCATCCGCAGCCGCAAGAAGGCCTTTTTGCTCACGCTCGGCTCCCCTGCGCGGGCTCCTTGCCCATCTTCTGCAACACGGTGTGCACGACGTAGTTCGCGACATCCGAGGGCTTGGTCCCCGGGCCGAACCCCGCATCGAACCCCAGCTCGATCGCCAGCTTGTGATCCACCCGCGGCCCACCGAGGAGCAAGGCGCAGCGCCCCTGGAGGCCCGCGGCCTTCGCCACCTCGATGAACTGGCGCGCGTTGTCCTTGTGCACGTCGCGCTGGGTCACCACCTGGCTCACCAGCACCGCGTCCGCGTTCTTCTCCTTCGCGCGCCGGACCAGCTCTTCGTTGGGGACCTGGCTGCCCAGGTTGTAGGCCTCGAAGCCGGGGTAGCGCTCCAGCCCATAGTCCCCGGCGTAGCCCTTCATGTTCAGGATCGCGTCGATCCCCACGGTGTGCGTGTCCGTCCCGGTGCAGGCGCCGAACACCACCACCTTGCGGCCCACCTGGGTCTGGATCAGCCTGTTGAGGTCGTCGAAGGACAGCTTCTTGACCACGATCTCCGGGACGTCGATCGCCCCGTAGTCGATCTCCACCTGGCTGTGCGCGTAGACGACGAAGAAGGTGTAGTTGTCCGCGGCGCGCTCGGCGGCGGCGACCTTCACGTCGCCAAACCCCATCTTGTGCGCGAACTGGAGCGCAGCCTCCTTCGCCTTCTCGGAGAGCGGCACCGGCAGGGTGAACGAGAGCTGGACCACCCCGTCGTCGCGGCGGTCTCCATAGGGTCGGATGATCTGCTTGGCGGCCATGGCGGTCTACTTCACGTATTGAAGGCTCTGGGCCACCTGGTCCACGAGCGGGAGGAACTTGTCCTTCTTGTGCGCGTCGATCCGGAACTGCATCGACCAGGTCGTGCGCCCGTTGCAGCCGATGTAGGTCAGCGTGTCGACCACGGTCTGCTTGTCCTCGCTCGTCACCTCTTCCATCTTCCGCGCCGCGGGCTGCGTCCCGATCGAGATCGACGTCCAGCCGGCATCCCCCATGGCGTGGACGATCTTGTCGCGGCAGCTGGCGGCATCGAGCGGGCTCGCGGTGGCGCCCACGTCCACCAGGATCTGCGCGTCCTTGGCCGGCGAGGTGTAGGTCTGGGTTCCCTTGTCATCGGTGTGCTTCCACACCCCGGGGACGCGGAGCTTCACGGTCTTGATCTGCACCGGCACCAGATCGGTCAGCGGGTTGCCCGCCAGGAGCAGGGCGGTGAGGGTCAGTGCGATCATCTAGAGCGCCTCCAGGACATCCAGGAACGGGTTGAAATAGTCGGGGCTCTTCTCGAGCACCCCTTCGAGCCCCTTGCCGCCGGTCTCGGTGCGCTTCACGTCCCCAAAACGCCCGCGGCCGATTGCTGTGACGAGCCCGTCCTTGCGGCATTCATCCAGGAGCTCCCGGGCCTTGCCGAAGACGAAGCGGGCGCGCTCGGCGATCTTCCCGTCCTCGCGCACGGTGAACTCCTCGTCGATCCCACGGGCCGCGCGGTGGACGTACGCCGCCGCCTTGAGCGCGACGTAGCGGTCCGCCAGCAAGGGCGTGTGCATCGCCTCGGTCATCATCCCCAGAAGCTGGATGCCCTGCCGGGTCCAGACCGCCACCAGGTCCGCCATCACGTCGTAGGCGTGGCTGAAGAAGATGTCCGTCTCCTTGTGCTTGGTGGGCGGCATGTACTTGAGTGGCGCGTTGGGGAAGCAGCGGCGCACCAGCATCGCCTGGGAGAGCTCCAGGAGGAGCGTGTCCGCGCGGTGCGGGTCGATCTCGTAGCTGTGGCCAATGCCCAGCTGGAAGTCCTTCAAGCCGGCGCGCTTGGCGAACGCCTCGTTGATGAACTGGCTCGTGATCACGGTGTGCGCGGCGTCGTACGCGTCCGCGGTGGTGATGTAGTTGTCCTCACCGGTGTTGATGATGATCCCTGCGAGCGCGCAGATCCGCCGGCTGAAGTACTGGTCGATGAAGGTCCGCCGCAGGTTGATGTCGCGGAAGAGGATCCCGTACATCGCGTCGTTGAGCAGCATGTCCAGCCGCTCGTAGGCCGCGGCGAAGGCGATCTCCGCCATGCACAGCCCGGACGAATAGTTGGTGAGCTGGACGTAGCGCCCCAGCTTCTTCGACTCCTCGTCCAGGGCCTCCCGCATGATCCGGAAGTTCTCCTGGGTGGCGTAGGTGCCGCCGTAGCCCTCGGTGGTGGCGCCGTGGGGCACGTAGTCCAAAAGCGACTGCGCGGTGGAGCGGATGACCGCGATCACATCCGCGCCCGCCTGCGCCGCCGCGCGCGCCTGATCCACGTCGTCGTAGATGTTGCCGGTGGCCACGATCACGTACTTGTGCGGCGTGGGCGGCATGGGGAGCTGGGTGCGCAGCGCGTCCCGCTGCGCGACCCGGCGCTGGAGCTCCTCCACCGCCGAGCGGGCCTCCGCGCGGACCGCGTCCTTGAGGTTGCCCTCCTTCTCCGCGGAGAGCGGCGCCAGCTTGTCCACCGGGAGCGCGCAGATCCGCTCCACCGCGTCCAGCGGGCTCTGGGCGCCCAGCTCCAGCGCGCGCCCGTACCAGTAGGCTGCGCCCTTCCCCAGCACCTTGGCCGCGTGGAGCCGGTCCACCATCAGGTTGACCAGAGGCACCCCGCCCACGCCGGCGCCTGCAATCCCGAAGAAGCGCAGCACGGTGCGCTCGACCGACACGGTGGTGTTGCGTTGGATCAGATCGAAGATCGGCTCGATCACCTCGCCGGCTAACCGCCGCGCGTCTCCGATCTGGGCATCGTCAATGAACGGGCCTGACATGGTGCTCACCATAGAGGTTCAGACGTAACGCTGCTCGAAGAACGCGCGCAGCTTGGGCTCGCTGCGCAGGAGATCGAGCGTGAGCTGGGCGTGGCCCGGCACGTAGCCGTTCCCCATCACCATCGCCACGTCCTTGCCCACCCCCTCCGCGCCCAGCGTCGCCGCGGTGAAGGAGGTGGCCATGGAGAAGAAGATCGCCGTGCCACCCTCGCGCACCGAGAGCACGGTGGCCATCTCCGTGTTCCCCACCGAGGCGCAGTTCACCATCAGGTCGCAGAGCGCGCCGCCGGTCGCGCTGGTGACCGCCTCCAGCACCTCCACCGCCTGAGTCGCGTCCACCGCCACGGTCTGATCGCACAGGCCCATCCCCTGGAGCCGCGCCAACGGCTCCGGGAAGAGGTCAATGGCGATCAGCTCCCCCTGCCCGGCCAGGCTCCTGCGCGCCTGGGCCAGACACAGGGCGCCGCTCTTCCCCGCCCCGAGCACCCCTATCCGCATCCCGGGCTTGGCGTAGCGGGCCACCAGGGCCGGCGCGCCGCACACGTCCAACGCCGCCAGCGCCAGCGCGTCCGTCATGTCCGTGGGCAGCTTGGCGTAGAGCCCGGTGGCGAAGAGGATGGCCCGCCCCTGCACATCCACCCGGTCGATCTTCGGATGGATCGCTAAGATCCCGTCGATCACCAGCGGCGTGAGCGAGAGGCTGACCAGGGTGGCGATCCGGTCCCCGACCTCGAGCGTGCCGCGCGCGGGGTGGGCAGGGCCAATCTCCCGAACCTTGCCGATCAGCATCCCGCCGGAGCCGGTGACCGGGTTCTGCATCTTCCCGCGCTCGGCGACGATGGTCCGGATCTGCGTCAGGATCCGCCGCTCGTCGCCCCCGGCCTCCTTCTCCAGTTGGCGAAAGGACGCGGCGTCGATGTTCAGGCTCTCCACGTCAATGGAGAGCTCGTCCTCGCGGAGCGCCAGGGACGCGTCCAGCTTGCGCGCCCGTTGAGGGAGCACCCCTCGCTCACCCACCACCCGTCCAAGTCCGTAGGGATCCGCGGCCATGCGTGCCTCCAGGCGCCAAACGTTCGAGGCACTTCTAACAGCCCTCGCGCGGCTAGCCTCGGGAAAGCCGCGGTCCCAAGACCGTGAGCGAACGATCCAGCCGGTAGTTGATCCCCATGTGGCCGTCTTCGAACTCCTCGTGGACCACCGGCACGCCCGCCTGCTCGAGCGCCTTCGCCACCATCCGCGTGCCCCAGCGGAGGTTCGCCTCGTCCCGGGTGCCACAGTCGATGAAGACGTTCGCCAGCGTCTGGAACGGCGCCGGATCCGCGGGGATGAAGCGCACCGGATCGAGCGCCAGCCACCGCGCCCAGACCTCCTCGCGCAGCCGGCCGGTCTCGAGCTCGAACGGCAGCGCGAGCCCCAGAGGCTGCCCCGGCTCCGGCGAATAGGCCGCCGCCATCGCCACCGTGTTGAGCGTGGGGAAGTCGTCTCCGCGCATCTTGGTGGAGCGGGCGCGCTGGGTGAACTCCGCGAACCACGGGGCCACGCCGCCAGCCTTGAGCAGCGCCGCCGCGGCCTTGGGGAAGTCGCCCAGGTAGCAATACTCAAAGTAGGAGTCGCCCGAGTGGCAGGCGAGGTGCGCGAACACCTCCGGGTGGTGCCGCCCCATCACCAGCGTCCCGTAGGCACCGGAGCTCTTGCCGATCAACGCGCGGCCCTCGCGGGTGGGCACGGTGCGGAGGGTCCGGTCCACGAAGGGCACCACGTCCTGCACCACGTAGTCTCGGTAGCGGCCGAGCGCTGCGCTGTTGTCCCACTGGCAGCCGCCGAACGCCGTCCACCCGTCGATGAACACCCCAATGGCCTTGGGGAGCGCGCCCTGGGTGATCAGCGCGTCGAGCCGCTCCGGCACGCTGGGGGCGAAGGCCGAGAAGTTCACCCACGCGCGGGCGCTGCTGCTGAAGCCGTGGAGGAAGTAGAAGACCGGGTAGCGCTCGGCGCCTTCCTCGTAGCCGGGCGGGAGGTAGGTCAGCACCGCGCGGCGGGCCGGGTCTCCCAGCGGGTTGCCCGCCAGCGCAGCCGAATCGACGGTGTGCTGCACCAGCTGGCCGTTCATCGCTTCGCCTCTTTGAAGTGCGCCATCACCTGCTGGAGATCCGCCCAGACGGAGCGCTTCTCGGCGGGGTTTCGCAGGAGGTAGGCCGGGTGGAAGGTGGGCATCAGCGGGATGCCCTCGTACTCGCGCCACTTCCCACGCAGGCGGGAGATCGCGGTGGTGTCTCGCAGGAGGGTCTGCGCCGCGAACTTGCCCAGCGCGACGATCGCCTTCGGGTGGAGGGCGGCAAGCTGCGCCTTGAGGAAGGGCTCGCAGGCGGCGATCTCGTCCGGCTCCGGGTTCCGGTTCCCCGGCGGGCGGCACTTCACCACGTTGCAGATGTAGACCTGCTCGCGGCTGAAGCCCATGGCGACGATCATCTTGGTGAGC
>Ga0164242_10005079_pt1 | contig 14665 bp, 16 predicted proteins | sample OricomgcompostMG_FD_108783 | JGI IMG/M metagenome (GOLD analysis project Ga0164242, IMG submission 108783) | Miracle-Growth compost microbial communities from Emeryville, California, USA - Original compost - Miracle growth compost (MG) ... | reverse complement strand
TTATTTATTTGGAGAAAAGAAGGAGCACACAGCCAAAAAACAAGAAAAGAGGGGTTGGGGTAGGGACGGGGGGGGGGGGGGGGGGGGGGGATACGTACTTGGAGGCTTCGTAAGCCGACCAGCAGATTGCCGTACTGGGCATCGTGGTCACAACCCTGGGCCTGACGCCCTTGAAAAAGCCGCGGAAGCCTTCTCTCTGGTACAAGAGCCGGCAGCCGGCGCCAAAGCCGTTGACGGTCCTCAGCTCGGCATCGGTGGCATTCCCTCGGGTTTGGAGCATGGTCTTGACGACGTCCATCGGGGTGGTCAGGGCAGCTGCGAAGCCGCCCGCGACGGCGCCTGCTAAGCAATGGGTGACTGGGTCGTATATCTTGGTAGGGTTCATTGTCGTCGATATGGACTCGTAGGCTAGGAATTGTAGCGCGGTGAACGGTACCGTCATGGAGAGAGTGGTCGGATAGGACACGTAGAAGGCTGCCAACCCTTCGTGCTTGTAAAGGTACTTTGCGCAGTCCGTCATCGATCGATATATCTTGCTCGAGTTCTGGATCTGCATTCTTTGCTTGATGACTACGGATTGGTCAGTACCGGGCATTGAATCTAGGAAAGCTCAAGCCAGACACCACATACCGTCAAAGGGATTCATGAGCGCGTCACTGGCAATGGTGGCGCATGCTCCGCTTGTTGCGGCAGCCAAGGGGTGGTGTACGCCCGCCCGGTTCCCCCCCATGAGATGCTTGACGGCTTCGTATGTGGCGAAATACACGGCGTGCGCAGGACCTGTCGGGGGCTAAGTCAGCATCAAGAGCAGTAGATTGAAGTAGGCATAAGCCTGCCGGGGCGATAGTCATACCCGCACCGACGACGACGCTAGACATGCCGCGCCATAAGCTCATTATCCCCTCTGCCGTCGCCATCCTGTATGTTCCCTGGACCATCCCATTGTAGACTGCGGACGGGCTCGGGTTGATTATCTGCATTCGGGTCTGCGGCCATGGTAGGGTCAGTATAGCTCATAGTCAGTACGGGGAGGCGATTGGCACACGGACCTTAATTGCATCAATGGGATACATGACGGTGTGTTCCTATCGTGTCGGTCAGCTTCCCCATGTTCCAAGCAAACGGCGGCGAGGCGTAAACGAACAGCTATCCCGGCGAAGGCACCTGCTGCCATGTTCTGCAGCAGGGAGAAGTTGGGGGGGAGCGATTCGTAACTACGGGTCAGGTTAGCAAAGTGTCCCTGCGAGGGCGCGCATGCACACACAACGCCAGGGGCGATGGGGGACATACTCATAGTCCTCCACGGGCTCGGCATTTGGCTGGGCCATCTTGGCCACAGCTTCAACTGCTCCGCCGTAGGCCTTGGGCGTAGGCTGAAGAGCCACGTTGACGATGTTTGCTTAGCTTGCCAACCTGGCAGCGCAGGAGGAGCTATCGCGGGATCCCCTGGGAGTGACGCAATGGAGAGAGGCAAGGGGAGAGGCCCCTCGTTGCGAGAACGGCGAGGGATATCGTGCTGGTGAGAAGGCCGTAAATAAAGCTCTCGGCAGAGATATCTAAGGTTCGATTGAGAAGATGCTTTGCTCCGGCCGCTAAAATGTGCTCGTTAGGAAAGGGTTGCAAGGCTGAGAAACTCGGTTCTGGTGCTGGAAGCCTCGAATTTTTCTGCGACCGTTCTCGGACAGGGCCAGATAATGGAGATCAAAAAAATAGGGAATGGGGGCGGTCGGCCAGTCGGAGTTCGGAAGGCGCTAGACAGGGATTTGGGGGCGACTGAAAGTCGCATCTCCTACGGATTACTAGGTAATATGTACGGATACAGTAGGGATTATTGGTATGTCAAGGGATTTTATCTCCGTTTTGCCCCGCCGGGCGATTGTATTTTCCCACTACCGGGCCTATTTAATGTCCTCCTAGACCTCGGAAGTACATCTGATAACGAAGGGAGCGGTAATCTCCCTGCGACTATTCCGTACTGTACCTAGTTCGTTTGCTACATAGAACTCAGCCCGCGCTACTGCTGGTCCTATGTCCATGCAATTGGCCTGTGATTGTGTGTCCTTATTCGTTGGTATGCAGGGACTCGGCCCGCTTGGCGGAGGTACAGTACTTTTATTACCCATCTTAACCTGCGCAGGTACCATGGTAAGCCGCTGTTTGCTTGCGCCTCTCGTCGGAGGAGAAGGTATGTGTGATTCGTATATACGAATGTGCGAACGGATCTATGTGGCGTCCAGGAAAAGAAACCAGGAAAAGACAGCATCTCCTGGGTTCTCCTCGGGGTGTGAGCAAACCATCATATGACAGTGCAGCTTGTTCGTTTGTTTCGCCCTGCTTCGCCGATTGCATATTAGGTAACACTCTTCGGCCGATGCCGGCTACCTGCCCAGGTAAGTACCGTGTTAGCTTCGGCCGCACGACGCGTCCCGGGGATTAGAATTCACCGCCCGGGGCCGAGAGAATCGGTATAAGCAATATTAGAATAGAGAGACGTTGGGCTCTCCTTGGCTTTGGAGCTAGCGTGTGCACTTCCGGCGAACCTCGACGTAATTATGCGTCTGGGAGGCGAGGAATATACAAAAGTGACAAGAGTGTATTGTGCTGGGTATATACATAACTTCGCGGCCATTTGCCCAAATAACCCACCCCCGGAGCTACCTAAACAGTACCCGCCGAATCACCTAACGCCGCCAGGTCGTCTGTTCAACTGGGCCTGGTTGAACTGGTATATCATGCCCACCACACCGGCAACTGGTTCGTCAGCCTTCACCGCGCTGTTTTCCCTGCTTAGCGTCTTGGTGGGTGACGTTTGCCACGTGGACTCGTCTAGCGCGTCCCCGGCCTCGTACGCCTCCTCGCCGTCGTCTTGCTTCGATCCGCCCGTCCCTCCAAGCCCATCCTCGACCGATTCCTCAATGATGTTGCTCTCTACCGCATAGCCGCCCCTCCCCGAGCCTTGCCGCGGCCGGTGGGCGCTCTTGCTTCCAAAAGCGCTAGGAGGGGGCTGGTGGTGCGGGTCTAGCAGAATCGATGCCATAGGCGACGGCTGAGGAACAGTAGGACCGAAGTGGGGCGTTTTGACGGGCGCTCGGCTCCTTGGCCGCTCGCTCCGGCCCACCCGGGATGCCTGCAGATCCGCTGCAAGCGTTGGTGAGTTCATACTCGGCCAGACCGGCGGGGGGTGGAACTGTTGTCGGACGCTCGGAGGTAGGTGGCTCGGAGCTCCGGGCTTTTGGTTCAGCATGTAGTTGCCGTAATTGCCCATGAATCCGTAATATGACGCTTCCATCTTCCCATGCTTCGTCGAGTAGTAGTCATCTCGAACATCGGCCCCGTCTACCTGCTTCTTCGTGTTCGCAAGGCCCTTCTTGAAGTCGAACTCCGCAAAGGAGCAGACGTAGCCAAGCCCGTCCACGTGGATCGTAAACTCGCGCAAGAAGTCTACGATCCGATCGCTTGATTTTGGGAGGCTAAAGAATAGCAAGAGCGGCGTGATCAAGATGCTCAGGACCTCCTCGAAGAAGATGACAATCTTGATCTTGTACAGCTCCGAAAACTCCTTCTTGACGTCGTAGCTGTGCAGTCTGCCGTTCCAGTGATCCGGCTCGTAATGGGTGTATTCGATCACATTACGAAGCGCGAATTCCGGGTCGAACACGGTATTTTCCTCGGAAATGCTTCCATGGGCATACACCCACACAGCGGTGAGAATACCGACGTAGAATAGAACAGTGCGATCGTGGGTAATCTCAAAGTTCAGGAACAGTTCCGGGTCGATTAGGGTTATGATCGCGAGGACTGTCACAAGCGCACCGGCTATAAATGACACTGTCCTGAAGAACATCTCGGTCTTCACTTTCGGGAATTGGTCCACGTAGTGCGCCGCGTAGGGGTGGGACATGTTTAACCTCTTCCGAAAGAGATGGGGCAGTTCGTTGAACTCCCTGAACTTCCATTCCGCGAGCGGCGTGTAGGTACGTGCCCCTATGGCGGAAGGGTTCTTCTGGTATTCCTACTTGGACGTCAGCGTCGCATTCTAGCGGGTAGTGCAGCACGTTTCCACAAAGCTATATATATACATACCTGGTAATAGGTTAGGAAGTACACGATGAGAAGGTATCCGGTGAGAAACGGCGCTAAGATGAGGTTCATAAACCCAGCAAAGATGAATCTCCCCCTGAGCTTCGCGCTGAGCTCGCCACGACGGTCGGACTTTAAAAATTCCTGGTTGACCTGTCCCTGCTCATCAAAGACAAAGTCTAGGATGCTGAACATCAGGGTCCACTCGAGAGTCCGAGAAAAGAGCTCCTTCGAACGGAGGAAGGGTATCGGAAGCTTGAGGTCCAAAACGTCCTTGTTGAAGAGTGCAATCAAGTAGTTCTCCCGTCTCATCAGACGGTTAGCAATGTCTGAGGCGTCGAGTCTCTCCTTGGATTGGCTTCCAATCCATCGTCGCTGCGCCTGCGTCAAATGCGATGCCGTTTTGGGATTTTGTTCTCTGAGCGCCATGATCCGGGCAACGATGTCCTGCCATGTGACAGTCTGCATGTCCTCGTCGGGAATGTTGAGCAAGTAGATGTAGAAGTCGCGTACGTTAAACAGACGCCGTAAGTCTAAGAGATACTGGATCGACTTCCAGATGAAGTAGAATGCAAAGATCCAGAGTCCGAGGTTCCATAGTCCAGACATATTCTTGGTGCAGCGGGGGACCATGATCTCCGACATGGTCTTACTATTCCTAACCTTGCTGTAGTCTATGCACTGGGTGAGGAAAGTTAGGAAGACGGCGACAAACACGACGTTTCTAATTGGCCGTGTTAGCAGGCTATGGTGGCAAGAATGACAGGTTCTCGCCGAGGACTCACAGTAAATGGAGGAACCTCTCCAAAAGAATAGACCAGATTCCATAGCCATGGTAATAGTCGTAAACGTCCCTTATGAAGTTGTCGAGGTTTGAGACATTAGCCCACCTCCACTCAGCCTTCTTTTTCGCATTACCGGGAATCACGCCAGCAAGGAACGCGTTGGTTCTATGATCGCGATGCGGGACAAAATCGTCGTCATGATGTAATCTCTGTTGTTCTCGAGCAGCGTCCCACTGGGTGCGGGTGTTTCTCGATGATGCCCTTGGGATAGCCCCGGGTCGAGAGTGCTCTGGTTTTTGTCTCCGGGGGCCCGTGGCAGTTGCCGCTGCAATCTCGTGAGGCTCGACTAACAAGGAAGCAGGTACATCATTGTCGCCATCGTCATCATGTGTAAACCACCTTGGGTTGGTATCCTTGTGTAGGCCACGTCCGCCCTGTTCGTGTCCCCCCATCTGCCTGGCGGGCCCGAGAGAAAGCCGGCTATCCTCGACGCCTAGTCCCTCGGCATGGTCCAGATCATAATCGTGGAACTGGTGGTTGAGATTTTCTTCATCCAAGAGCCCAGCTCGGCCTTCAAGATCTGGGTGATCTGGGTTGCCGTCTCGTCCACCAAGTTCCTCGTAGAAGGAACGACCGGGTCTAGTCTGCAATAGCTTGGAGAACATGTTGGAGGTCATGGCGGGCAGGCCGATTCGGACCGCAGTTGACGATGGGCCTGGCCCGGTAGTACCATGGCCCAAGATCGGACGTATGCGTCGTTGATTCCTTGGAGTTTATCGAGACGATGGTACTATTCGCGGATGGTCGACGTTAAAGACGGCGGTCGAGGAGCTCGCAAGGGAGGCTTCTAGTTGAGGCGAGGAGAGTTGAGAGGAAAATTGTAGACTTTCGTCAAAATTGAAAAATAGTAAAGGTCGTGAGTGGTTCGATAGGAGCGTGGGTACGCCGTAGACTGGATGATTCAAGGTTGTCAGATGGTACAGTGCATGCCTGTGGGCAAGGCAGCTGATTGCCTTCCAGGCAGGCACGGGATAACTCGAAAGCGGCTTGGAGACGGGGCGATGACGAAGGCGGTCAAGGATTCTGCCGAACTTTGGCCGATACCGCTTTCGTGCACAGGCCCGTATCTGTGCGAAGTTCTTACTGTGTGCGTGCTGTACCTAAGTAGGTATCCATACCGACGCGACGCATTTCGCTGGCAGTATCTACTTGCATTTATGTGCCGTTAACAAGGTGTACAAGGTGTAGTCTCATCGGGGTCATACATCAAGCATAAGGTAGTCCACCAGACAGCAGCATATTTGCTCGAGCTAAACGATTCCTTCTACCTAGGTTTGAGTGCCTCATACCTACTAAAGTGGCCTCATTGGACAATTGCGGGAGCCACTCAACCACTGGACTCAGGGGACCGTGTCTTTGGAGTCCCGCCTGGTGTTCTCCGTCACCTTGTTTCCTCGATCATGGGCACGTCTACTTCGCCATAATTGCCAGTAGACAACCAGATTCTTGGTAACAATGGCGCTTGATCCGTTACCGCCATTGCAACCGGTGGCATCTTCTTTGAGGGATGGCTCGCCGGTGCCACCAACCCCATCCTCCCTTCGAGCTACCAATCCGCTCTCATCTAAAGTCTCAAGCGTCCTCTCAACCTCGTATGCCGACTCTGATTTCCGTGACGCCCTTTTGCTGTTAGACGAGCGTGGCGTGCTCAACACCACCGAGACTCGGCGGCAGTTGCGTCTAGACGTGCAAAAGGAGCTTATTGATAGCAATGGCGAGATCATCGCCGAGTTTGGCAAAGTCGCCGAAGTGAGTCGTTCACGTCTCATCGGGAAACAGTCCTCGATCCTAACCTTTTCGTGCCTCTAGCAACTACAGAGAATAGGTAACTCGATTGAAAAACTAAATACGAGCTATGGCTATATGAAGAGCCAAATCATGGCAGCCCGCACGGCCACCTCGACTGTCCTAGATGAGGCGTCTTCGCATATGGTCCAGAGGCGCCAAGTGGAGACGAAGCAACTTCTCCTCAGAAGCTTCACTGAGCATTTCGTTCTCTCGGAAGACGAGGTGGCTGCCCTGACCCTGACATCGGAACCCGTGGATGATAGGTTCTTCACAGTTCTCGCGAAGGCCAAGAAGATCAGCAAGGACTGCGAGCTGCTTCTCGGATTCGAAAGCCAGGCCCTTGGACTTGAGGTGATGGAACAGACCTCGAAGAATCTCAATCTCGCCTTCCAGAAGCTGTACAGGTGGATTCAGCGCGAGTTCAAGAACCTGAATCTCGAAAACCCGCAGATCGGCTCCCCAATTCGGCATGCGCTCCGTGTGCTCGCCGAAAGACCGTCGCTCTTCCAAAGTTGTCTTGACTTCTTTGCCGAGGCCCGGGAGCATACTCTCTCAGAGTCCTTCTATACCGCTCTGACTGGCAATCCAACATCCGGGGGTGTCGAAGACCCGTCCGTAAAGCCGATCGAGCTGGCGGCGCATGACCCCCTGAGATACGTTGGCGACATGCTAGCCTGGACACACTCGGCGGCTGTGGGCGAAAGGGAGGCGCTGGAGGTTCTCTTCGTGTCGGAAGGAGATGAGATCGCCAAGGGCATCCAAGCCGGGCGCGAAAACGAGATATGGCGCCTCGTCGCCGACGAAGCGGACGTAGCCGCCGACTTCAACGCCGAGACGGCGCTGAACGAGCTGGTCGACCGGGACATGTCCGGCGCCGCACGCATTCTCCGTCAACGAGTCGAGCAGGTTGTGCAGGCTAACGAGGACGAGATCTTGGCGTACAAGTTGGCCAACCTCGTCACCTTTTACCGAGCCACATTCGCCAAGCTCCTGGGCGGCGACTCCGTTCTCGTTGGGGTGCTGAATAGCCTCGAGTCGGAAGCCCTACGACAGTTCCGTGCTCTAATGCGAGATCACATCGCTACCCTGCAGACCGATTTCCAGCATGCTCCTGCCGACTTTGGCATCCCGGAATTCCTTTCAGATGCCCTGGAGCAACTCACTGCCATTATGAAGACGTATGAGGCATCCTTCGTATCGTCAACAAACCATGAGGCAGATTTCCAGCCCATCCTTGCGGAAGCTTTCGACCCGTTCATGGAAGGATGTGAGCACCTGGGGAGAACTATCGCATCCCCCAACAGCTCCGTATTCTTAGTGAATTGTATAGGGGCGGCGAAGGATTCCCTGTCACCTTTCGACTTCACACGCGGCAGGATAAAGGACCTCGAGGCTCGGTTAGAGGCTGAGGGCCGCAGGCTCGTAGTGAGCCAGTACGCCTTTTTCCGAACAGAATCTGGGCTAGACAGCTTGATGACGGCACTACAACCTCTCACGGGGCAAAAGGAGGATATTCGGAAGGCAAAGTCTCTCGAAGAAGTTCAAGCATCCGAGCTGGTGGAGGCAAGTCAGGCGCTTGATGACTTCCTACCCTCGGCCCTGATGGATGCCATGGAGAATCTAAAGCATCTCCATGATTCCAGGCTGGCGAGGGATATCACCGAAGAAGCAGCAGAGAAGTTCTGCGACGACTTTGAGCATACCGAGGAAGTGCTCATACTGGCCGATGAGCTGGCCGAGGAGGAAGCCGACGGCGAGGAGTTCCAGAGCCTTCGTGCCCTTTTCCCGAGGACATCAGGCGAGATAAGGGTGCTGCTGTCTTAGGCACGGCGGTGGCCCTAGACCCGGAATTCTAAATGTGTTGTGGTCAGATCGATTCTCAAATACATAGATTCAGGTTAGTTATGTTTCAGAGAACTACAGCTCCAAGAGGAGCTGACAATCTATGCAAAGTGAACAAAGAAACTACAGATCCCTGCATACTATGAAGGATCTCGCGTTGCGCGTTCGGGTTTGTTATCGGGCTATCAAGGCCCGTGCACGAGGGGCATTTTGGAATCCCATGTCGCTCTACAAAATAGCCCCTCACCTCAGAATCCACCCGCTGGACCGCCCGCGCAGGTAACGACGTCACTTGTCACTCTACTTGTCACTGCCAGAGCACCCGACCTACCGTACCTATGCAAAGAAACGACAGCCACCAACTAGGAATCCTAGAAACCACCACAAGGCATCTATCCACCCACGTTAAAGTCGCCGGACGGCCCTCTCCATCCTCCTCCTCCGACTTTGTCATGCCTTATTGTTGATACCACCCGAAAACCCTTGTCGTCCGCGCTGCTGATGGGCCGCATTCCCCGGTAGGCTCACGACGTTATGCGCCTGCCCTTACCACCAAGATGCTCCGCAGCCGGACTCCACTGTCTATCCTGCAGAAGACTTACGATGAAAGCTACCTCACATGTTCGACTGCAGTCTACTATGAGAGCCAGGTATGAACGTCCACCTCTAGATAGGGTGGAAAGCGTGTCAGCTTCTAACAGAGCATTTGGCGACAGGGCAACGAAGACGAGTCTATGAGGTGCTGGAAGTCTGCCCTTGACCAGATCTATGACCACCATGCGAACAAGCTTCCATCAAACTATACCGCTCGGTCCGAGACGGAAAAGGCCTTGATGGAAAGTCTGCGCCAGCTGGAGCTCCAGTGCAAGGAACGAATTGACCTCCTCGAGGCCCTGCGTCTATCCCGACAAGAAGACACCTCCCAGCAAGAATCAGCATCCAGCGCTAGTTTTATTCAATCTTCAGAACCGACACCAGGCCCAGAAACACGGGAGAAGGGCTGGATTGGTGGTGGGACCATACCCGCCATCACCTACCCTGAACTCTCCCGACCGGCTCTCCCCTCAAGGCCGTTACCCACCAGAACATCATCCGAGCAGACGGCTACCATAGGAAGCAGCAGTAGAGACCCAATCGCGGATATCGGGCCCTCTAACTCATCGTCTTCTAAGGCTCACCGTCCCCCAGTCCCCCTACCATCACCGCGGCCGGGTTCCTCGCGGTCCTCAAGCCCTGAACGGTATATGATGAGAACTACGCTTAGATCGAACAAACCAGGCGAGAAACTGCCCAAACCCTCAACCAAATCAACAAAACAATCCTCAACTAAACCTACCAATGGTCCCGGAGCTAGCAAGGCAGCGTCATTGGCCTGGTCTGCTCTAGGCCTTGCGGAGAAGCCGAACAAAGCAACCGGTGGTCAAACAGTGTCGACCCCAGAATATAATCCGAGGAGCTCATCTGAACAACTACGGCGGACTCCCGCCCGTCCGCGGACGCTGTGGGATAGCAATTCGAGGAGGCTGGTGGCACCCCGGGATGAGAATGGTCAGGGGCCGTCAGAATCAAGATCCAGTGTTGACTCGCCATCCGGTCGACATGTGGATGAGTACCCTTTTCCCCAGTCATATTCTCTCTCTGTCAGCGCAGCATCGAGTGCCCTGAACTCATTATCGGCAAAGACGCCAACAGATCCACCGTGTAAGACCTCAGCTACAGCCGGCCCGACCGACACTACCCTCGAGGCGAACCATATACTTCCTCAGAGCCGTAAATTCCCGTCAGATCCGCTGATTAAGCGTAACTCCCCGAGGCAAGTAACAAGCATCAACAAAGAAGCGGCGTCAGGGACAGCCAAGGGGAATGGACTAGCCCAAACCAAGATTAGGCGAACGCCCGTCGAAAAACGGAGACCACAGTCATGGTCAAGTACCGACGAACGGGGCGCGCCTGCTCGCCGGGGATCGACACCACGAACTGGGAAGGAAAAGCGAAACGATGTCGCCCTCGTTGAACCTCATACGTCTTCAGAAGATTCATCCGATGACGAGCGTACCAAGGCTACCAAGGCTTGGAAGAAGCACAAGACCCAGATCCTGAAGAATCTTCCACAGGGTGTAGATGAGCACGCCGCTAAACAAATCCTCAACGAGATTGTCGTCCGGGGAGACGAGGTCCACTGGAGCGACATTGCCGGGCTTGAAATAGCCAAGAATGCACTTCGGGAAGCCGTGGTATACCCCTTCCTCCGGCCCGACCTATTTAAGGGCTTGCGCGAACCGGCAAGGGGCATGTTGCTGTTCGGCCCGCCCGGAACTGGCAAGACCATGCTCGCCCGCGCCGTTGCAACCGAGTCAAAGTCAACGTTCTTCTCCATCTCGGCGAGCAGCTTGACAAGCAAGTACCTAGGAGAGTCAGAGAAGCTCGTGCGGGCGCTCTTTGCGCTTGCCAAGGCGCTAGCTCCCAGCATTATCTTCGTGGACGAAATAGACTCCCTCCTCTCGCAACGGTCCGGCTCCGGCGAACACGAGGCCACCAGGAGGATCAAGACGGAGTTTTTGATCCAATGGAGCGACCTGCAGCGGGCTGCAGCGGGGAGGGAAACCGACGAGAAGGAGAAGCAGCAAGGCGACGTCAACCGCGTGCTAGTGCTGGCCGCGACCAACCTGCCCTGGGCCATAGATGAGGCGGCCAGGAGACGATTTGTCAGACGGCAGTACATACCGTTGCCAGAGGCGGAGACTAGAGCGACGCAACTCAAGACACTACTTGGCCAGCAAAAGCATAACCTCACTGATCCCAGCATCGGGAAGCTAGTGAGCTTGACAGACGGTGAGTTATTAACACTGGGTTCCCAGCCGTGATGTGGTGGTGATAGTAGACAGAGTTAACTTACCCTCGAACAGGATTTTCCGGGTCCGATATAACTGCACTGGCTAAGGATGCGGCCATGGGGCCTCTCCGTGCTCTAGGCGACGCCCTATTACAGATGACTATGGATCAGATACGGCCGATCGAGTACGAGGACTTTGTGGCAAGCCTTACAACCATTAGGCCCAGTGTCAGTAAAGCTAGTCTAGAGGCCTATGAGAATTGGGCCAAGGAGTTCGGAGAAAGGGGTGGTTAGGTCAAGGCTTCTTGTTGCTAGAGAATTCCCTTACGAATATATCAGGAAGGGGAGACTAGACACCGAACGGGTCTTGTCGTGCCTCATTACAGCATCATCTGCCTGCGCTTGTTATGTATTCATCATAAGAGGCCCAAAAATTAGTAAATACCTAGCAAAAGTGAGGGCTCAGCTTCTAGCCTCATGACGCATCGCAATGCAAAGTCTCCGAATTGTAATATTAGACCCCTTCTACGATTGCCTATTTAGACCTCACGGGAGGTCACTTAGATCGCTGGGTATTCATCTTGTAGTCGTAATGCCTATATATATACAGACGATAAAGTACAGGTCTATCGCTTTCTCCTTTTTCCTCTTACACAGCGCCAGAGGTCGGTTAGACGCAACGGCTGATCAGTTTCAGAGTCTCTGAATTATACAAAATGTTGTTATAGGAGCAACAGAGCAGCCGGCAATTCCGGTCCGGGTAGAGCCGAAACAAAAAAACCTGTTTCCTAGGCCTTCCTGCCTTTGAAGAGCAAGCCGGCGATCGAGCAGCGCCGTCGACGGTCTGATGCGTTCAGTCGACGTCTTTGATGCTAGTGGCAACGGGTTCCGCACTGGTCGACGGAGCGGCCCCTGATTTTGAGTTTTGCAACGCCTTGGCCCGTCTCCTTTCCAACTTCCTCCCGTCCTTGGCCTCTTTCCTGGCGATCTCTGCATTCCATCTTTCTTCCTCGGTAGGGATCGGCGGTCGTTCCTCGATCGGGGTCCCGCTGGGGGCTATGATATGCTTGACGACGTGGCGCTTATGCTTCGATGTCCTCCACCCCGGCGTGATGGCAACGACATCTCCGGCCCTGAGGGAGTCGTTTGGGTCGTGGACAAGGTATGTTTTGGGATCATCGAAGAACTATTCGTGATGGCACGCGCGTCAATATCCCCAACTCATGCAGCGTCCCGGACCGGTGGGTTCTTGTTTTGGAGCGAGCTCACTTTTTTGATCTTTCCATTCCACTTTTGGCCTCCAACGCGGACTTTGACGGTCCTCTGCATCAGGCCCGCCGTTAATACAACCCCGTGAAGCTCGCGGAAGGATTTCCGCGCGGCGGCGCCGGCCAAGCTCGCCATGGCGGTTGAATAGAGGTTCCGAATGCGGTACTTTCGCTCGGGGTCTCTGCCGTTGGGCGATAGTTTCGTCTTCGCCCTAATTCGGTGTTGCCGTTCGTGTGGGAGTAGTCAATTCGTTGTCAGTCCCCCTGATCCCATCACGTACTTGGAGCTATACAGCTTCGTTGCATTCAGGAAATTTTGGCGCACGGGTCCGGTTGCCGGGAGTCTGAGTGGTCAAACATTGTTCCGTTACTGAGCGAATCCCGCCGCGCGAAGCACTAGGTATACCTCCCAAGCACGTGCCCTACAACTGTGGAGCTGCTCTGCTGTGGAAGAGTGGGTCCTTCATCCGAAGGTCTCTTGCGGAAGAACCAGAGCCTCAATGCTAATGCAGACGACCAACGTGGCATCACGAAATAACCTTCTCAGACTTTCAGAGTTGCCATTGACGAAACTCTGGTCCCACTGGGGCTTGTACGAGAGGCAATATCTGGCGTGGACTTTCCTCCTATTCCGGAAATAATCATCAATAATCCACGGGTTTGTAGGGAGCTGTGTGCTCCGCTCAAATTCGCGCATCCCCTGCCTCGGCTGAAGTGATGCTGCTCGAGTGCCAGTTTTGATATATCCAAGATGAGCCGGCAAGACTCCGGCCTAGCATGAGAAACAAAGCATTGATATGAAAGGGGGATCTTGACGCTCGGCTGCCTCATGTCCGGCGGCGCCACAGTCGCCTTTCCCCTCCCTACGCGGCCGCGAGGTGTCGTGTTTCGGAGCGGAAGATCACACAACTCCAACCCGTCGACCCGACTCGCTTGCCGTTTTTGGCAGCATGCGCCGCGAGATGCTGGCACTGAAATGGTATTACTGTTTTCTAGACGAAAATATCTCTTTTTTTTACGCGTACCGCATCTAGGTAAGCGAAATATTCGGAGGGCCTAATCGCTTGCTTCATTGCCGATCCCCCAAGACTATTGAACACTCGACAAACCCGACTCACTTGCCCGACCTCCGGCGCTTGGCCGACTCGGCTACTCTCCCCTCCTCTCACCCGGGGATCTATTGGTACTGCCATGCGGGATCTGGAAAAAAACATCAAAAGTAGAAATAAAAAAGGAAATAAAATAAGCCCAAAGCCTGCTTTAGCACCAATTCTGGATTCCAGTCCGTACCAACTCTATATACAATTAGTTCGCCGCGCTGTTTGTCCGTGATACCGAAGACCATGGAACAGGGGAAGAACCATTGATTGGGCAAGCAGATCCCCCGGCTGAGAGAGAAGAGGAGGACGCAACTCCACAGGCGTCCCGAGGCGACAAGCCCAAAGGCCGTCCCTCCTTAGAACCAGACTCCGCGTTGAGGACCGGCGCTTAGGAGATGAATTCCCGGCGAGCCAGGCGCGCGAGGCGCTGGTTCTGCTGTCGTTGTTGCTCCTGTTGCCGTCGCTGCTGTTCCTGCTGCTGCTGCTGCTGTTGCTGCTGCTGCTGCCTTTGCTGTTCCTGCTGCTGTCTCTGCTGTTCCTGCTGCTTCTGCTGCTGCTCCTGCTGGCGCTTCTGCTCCTCCTGCTGGCGCTTCTGCTCCTCCTGTTGCTGCTTTTGCTGCTGCTGCTGCTGCTGCTGTTGCTGCTGCTGCTGTTGCTGCTGCTGCTGCTGCTGCTGGTTGCCCTGGTTGCCCTGGTTGCCTTGGTTGCCCTGGTTGCCCTGGTTGTCTTGGTTGCCTTGGTTGCCCTGGTTGTTGTTGCCCTGGTTATCTTGGTTGCCCTGGTTGCCCTGGTTGTTGTTGTTGCCCTGATTGTTGTTGTTACCCTGGTCGCCCTGGTTGTTACCCTGGTCGCCCTGGTTGTTGCCCTGGTCGCCCTGGTTGCCTGCATCGCCACCAGCGTCCTGACCAG
>Ga0164242_10005078_pt1 | contig 14665 bp, 13 predicted proteins | sample OricomgcompostMG_FD_108783 | JGI IMG/M metagenome (GOLD analysis project Ga0164242, IMG submission 108783) | Miracle-Growth compost microbial communities from Emeryville, California, USA - Original compost - Miracle growth compost (MG) ... | reverse complement strand
AGGTAGCATTGTACGGGCTATCCTGAACGACATGAAATTGAGGAATGGGAGGCGGACTCGCAATTGGAGGGCCAGTCCCCTGCGATCCAGCCGATTCTGGTCGTCCGTCGGATGGAGGAGCGTCCTAGATAATGAAGAGCATCGTTCAGTATATTGGACTAGTCCTTCAAGTTATGTTACAGAGTGGCATACCTGCTCTAGGTTAGTGTCCAGGGAAACATTTCCAACCTGCTGGCGATCCTAAATCAGGTAGAGTATTGTTAATACGGCATTGGGCCTGCCCCCATTTCGTCCTGTGATGTTGTAAAGGACCTTACCAGGAAGACTCCTCCAGCCTGAACATGAGAATGCTCCACCTCCCGGGGATACTAGATAATGAAAAGAGAATAGTTAGGATATTTGTACTGATTTCTTGTTTCTTTTGCTATCTTGCCGTATAATAACTCACCTGTCTGGTTATGCTGCTCGAGGAACTGAGCATCCTTGGGCCGGTAGTACCCATCCGGCGCATGAGGCGAAGCTCATTGACATATACATCCATGCTAAGAGCATTTGGCCGAGCATTAGTTCGGACATAGGCTTCGCGTGGACGTCGGTCTCCTTCGAATTCGTGATCTCGAGAAGGGCTCATCTTCGTTGGTTGTCAATGGACGCGGCTAATACAACCCTTATGTGATCGCCAGGTACAATAAATTCGATCGGCCGATGAAGAAGCTGGTTAAGACAAATATTTCTTCTTTTTTCAAGAAGGGAAAAAAATGATGGTTTCGGGTTGTGGAGAGGTTAGGAAAGGAGGTAAACAAACCCGGTCAAAGGTAGGTAGGTAGGTAGGTATTTCTTGGGCAGCACCTCACCCTACAACCTCAACACACATTTAGATCACATCCTATCAGAGATAGCGTAATTTCTTCGAGACTGTGTCTCCTCTTCGTCAACCTCGTAGCTGCCGGGCCTTTCCTTCTCCCCTCTTTCTAAAGAAAGTGGCTTTTCCAGACCCTCTCCCCCACTTGCGTCTCCTACCTCGTAACGCATATCAATGTGTGAGGTCACCAAAGGCATTTCCTTGGGGATCCTATCTGTGCTTTCTTTTTCCTTCTCATGTCTCCTCTCCCCTCTTTTGTTGACTTCCCATCGGTATAATTTCTCGCACAATGATGTAGCTGCCTTCTGGCAAGGCAGAGTGACAAGCAGAGGCAAATCTCAACACTTCCCCCGCTAAGTTCTCACGCTTTGTGAATGTACTGAGTCAACCACCTTGACGATTGCCATTTGGCTTGAAAGTGGTGGGCTGCAGCGAGGCCTCTACGAACTCAGCCGACCCAAGTCATGGGCCGCAGCAATTTTGTGTCTCTGGCATGACTCTTTGGAGCTGGAACCACATATTTACAGCCTCACCACGGTCCGGCCTCTTGGCCGTAAACCTGCCGCTGGACGGCGGGTTTAGCTCCAAGGAAGGGGGAAACTGGGAAGTAGTCAAAATAAATTTGAATTACATGGACACATGCCCTTACTGACTCCCTTCTTCGTCAGGCCACTGGTCTACCAACGATTCGATCGCATCCCCACGTACCAACCTCCCCATGTTCATCCTAACGCTCAACCGAACATACGGCGTTACCTCCTTCTTCGAATTCAGGAACCCGCCTCCGGGGGCCGTAATATCGGATTTCCCTCCCTTCCCATAATGCTGGCTAAACAACGGCGGCTGCACAGTCAGACACACCGGCAAGCCCCCTCCCCCCTCTCGTGGCTCTTCTTTTGGTCCTTTGTTAACACTCCTATACCATCCCTCACACCAATCCCGCAACATCAGATCCCACCCCGTCGTCATCGTCTGCAGCCCAAATAGCCAGAGTAGCCGCCTCGCACCCCGGGTGCTGACAGCGTACCCCTGAGTGCACGCGGTACCCCCTCCCGTGGCGTGCACGACTCGTGTGTGAGCAGGGTAGCCCGCCTCTGCCAGAGAATCGGCAAGCGCGAACGGGTGTGGCCGCAGGTGCCGGACTTCCGGCACGGTATCGTCGTCCGCTATGGCGACACGGAGTGGCGGGAGGTGAGCAGGAGAAGCTGACGCGAGAGTGGAGACCGGGGGAGTGCGGTCTTTTGGACGAGTAGAAAAACGATTTGGGGGGAAGTCTGTACCACAGTGGCCGAGCCATAGCACGTCCCAGCCGTCGCCGTAGGGGGAGGAGGTGGGGGATAGAGTCTGGGGGAGGGATCCTAAGAAGACGGTATCGTCGCCGCGGCTAGCCTGGGTGGAACCGGAGAGACTGGATAAGCTGCTGGCAGGGTTAGACCTGAGCGGCTGGAGGAAGCCTCTACTCGCAAGAGCGTATGACTGAAGCTGGGATTTGAGGCGAATATCCCAGTCGGCATCGTCCTCGAGAATGAGGGCGCTGGTGAGGTTAAGCTCCACCACTCTGATTGCGGAGACAGTCTCTGTTAGACATGGTACTCGTTGCTGGGGACTAGAGGTAAAGAGGATCTCACTTCCGTAAGGCATTCATGTGTGCCCGCCAAGATCCCTTGTTACCCTTGCTGATATGCTTGTCCAAACTATCCAGAGGTAGAACATCATCCGGGACGTCGTCGCCGGCGACACCGTCGACCCAATCAAATGCGACTCCTGTAAGCGCCCCGGCAAGAGCCATAGTGTCGCGCCGGTCCGACCTTGACGGGAGATTTATCACGTAGACTTTTTGAAACTACCATCTGTGAGCTTCATTTGACGCCTTCCTAGGAGTGGATCCTACTTACCCCAAGAGTCGTGTTGAGGACGTCTGTCGGTGCACCTCGAAGCCATGCCGGCTTGCGTGACTGGGTCCCATCTCGAGATTTTATCGAACCGAACAGTAAAATAAATGTTACAAGAAGACAGACAGCGATCAGGAAGCACCGGTTCTTGTAAAGCATGGCTGTTGCATGGAACCTAGGCGCCACATGAGAGGCGCCGAATAGCGCGACTTGGACTCAGATTCGGTACCTCCTACGCCCAGTTTTCATTTCCTCATGGAGTATCGGAGGGACGGTTCTTCAAATGACGTTGTTGATGAACGATTATGAGGCTGAAAACTGCTGCAGCTTGCCACCGTGTTCCGAGCCGAGACTTGAATTACAAAACATGGATAATCGGCTAAAGTGCAGCACCCATGTTGTTGAGCGTCGATCGACGCTCTTTTTAGGACCAGCTCCATAGTTCTAACGTTAGGGCATTAAATACGGCATAATATGTCTATCAAGAAAAAGCGAGTCGCTAACCTCTCCCCCGGCGAGACTCAGCCAACGAATCTAGACCTAGTGGTCCTCGGGGTGAACAAATGTCAAACCCAGTAGTTCCGAATCGATCTTAACAACCTTGATGTTAGGATCCGTAAATGTGACATTCGGCTTCGGACCTATCCTAATCGCCGCATCGTCGCTACCTCCCTTAGGCACGGTCTCTGAGTTCGCGATACGGTTCCTACACTGACCCCCGGGCAGGATGTTGTCGCCTAAGTATCCCTGATAAGTTGTGTACTGGTGGAAGATTGCCGGCCATTTGGGTTCGATGGATTTGATCCCGCCAGGAACGACTTTGTCATAGACGCCCACGATACCGGACTCGGCGAAGTCCTCGGCGAAGTTGGTGCGGCTGTAGTCCGAAGGCACCGCCCGGTCCAGGTCGTAGCTGTCACGCCAGATAGCCGTATCTGAGAATGGGAAACCAAACTGCTGTAGAGCTAGGTAGTCGAGGCTGTGGGACATCTCGTGAGCTAGGATCCGTACGAGGGGCCGATCCTCGACCATGATGTCGCCAGGGTACATCCAGAGGGCGGCGATTCCGTCGTTGAGGTTTGGGGTTGCCATGAATTGGCTGCGGTATGCGTCAATTCATCGTACCCCTCTTATCTCCACTGGTTCTTGAAACGGCGAGGACGGTGAAGAGCTTACCGAATATAGGACCGCATGTGGACAGGCATGCGGCCGAAGATGTCAACCATATCAGCCTCGGAAGCCGCCGCGTCTTTGTGCCGGCAAAAGACCCAAGGCTCAGAACAGTCACTATAATGAACGCTAAAAACGATAAAGTCAGATGGCTTGAGACTGTGTTTGTTGGCAAAGTCCGTGCAGGCGGCCGGGATCCAGCCCGCACCCCAGGGTTTCCAAACGGAGTGGGTGGGGCTGAGGTTGCTGCGGAAGTCAGTCTCCATGCGATCCCAATCCAAGGAAGGGCTGATGGTTGGCTTCTTAAGTTTGCGGGCGTTTGCCGTAACAAGGCAGCTTGCAAGGACCGAGAGAGCAGTGTTAAAGTGCATGATGGCGACGACAGAAGTTAAGAAAGGACTGTGCCAATTTGGTAAGATTGTTACTTGAACAAGATCGGACTCAAAAGTTTCTACTTGACTGCTTAAGCTTGACCGGGACCTGGCTTGGGCTATATAGGCCCAGTATGATTAGAGGGCGGTCGGGACATTCCTCATATTGTCAAGTCTACATGGGGTAAATCCATTCCGTCTTCTGTACTCAAGTGAGACATTGAATACCATTCTCCAGCAGGAGAACTCAGCCGGCGCCAAGAATAACAGAACACAGCTGAAAGAGAAGCCGACGTTACGGTAGAATGCATGAATGAAAGGGGGACCGGTCCTCTAGTCGTTGGTTGGGGACAAGGTAATGTACCTTCGCAGCGAAATTATCGTTAAGCCTTCTTAGTCCTGCACTTATAACTCTACAGAGATTCCTGCTAGATAGTTGAATTTGACCAAGGCCATTAGGAATTTGCGATACAGGGGTGGAAAGTTGTGGGAGATTCAAGGCTCAACCAATGGATTCCTAGAATGCGGCGTCACATCAATGCTGCAACGGGCACTTGCGGATTCAAACGTCGAAGCCCTTTCTGGAGGTCTTTGAAACCCCCGAAAAGCCCACATAGAACCTGCAGGGATTGTAACCTGTAGGGGTCGTTAGGGCTGCCAAGTTATTGAGGCTTATGAGTAGATAGGAATGAATTCCGGAGTGTCTGCCGGGGAAATAGAAACATGACTCCCAGCACATGAAATGCTCAATGACAAAATGAATGGCTACGGGTACTGTTACTCAATGTTGATATGTAGGATATCCGCACCCTAGCATTTGCCAGAATCCTACAGATGCGTGCATGTGTTTCCTCCTGTCAACGGTAGGAGCTAATGTAAGACACTCAGACGTAGTTGGGAATGCTCCACCGTCTGAACCTAATGTCTTCTGTTACTTACTGTTGTGTCCACTCGGTTCATCTAAATCTGCACACGCGACAATTGCTTAATCGGGCGTCACAGCCAAGTCAAGTCCGTACGAAGAATTGGGACGGGAAGATAACGAGCCAAGGCTCAAGACGTAGATAATCGTTAGATGGCGACGCAAGGCCGCGAGAACTGGAAAATACCTAGTAAACGAGTGTGGGGAAGCTACTGAGACGAGAATCGGTAAGGACAGACATGTCCACGGCAGGGATGCTAGTAATTGCAGATCCCCCCAACATCATCATCCATCGTCCACGTCCCGGCCAGGCCCGCAACCTCGACCTCTTCGGTCCCCACGCCGACATCGGGACGAACAGGATGATCCGGCTTGCCAAAGAAGAAATCATTCTTACCCTCGGACCGAATCTGCCGGCTCATGAAGCGCCGGGCCCATTCCTCGACGGCCGGCTCGCCCGTTTCGTCACGTGCCTGCTTGAGGAAGGAGATCAAGGCCGTGCCACCGGTCCCCTTCAGGCGGTCCTGCTTCCCTTCGCCCTTGCGAGCGGGATCGCCACCGCCCGACTCCTCGGACGAGAAAGCGATACCCGACATGGTCACGCCTGGTCGAGGTTGGCGTGAGGCCGTGGCAAGGTTGAGCTTGCGACGGGTGGCTTCTGGGCTGCGACTGCGAGCACGGACCTCTCGGCTCGGGATGACAATGTAACGAGTAACAATGCCGATGTGTTTGTCGCGAAGGGAGCGTAGCATGGAAAGCGCAGCATCGTAGGCAATGGAGAGTTGCACGTCTTGTCGGTGACCTTCGACGAACTCCCGGATGTTCGAGACAGCTTGGATATCCCCGAGGAAGCGCGCGTGCGGGCCGGGCATGTACCGACGCATATCCATGATGAAGTTGTGCTTGGACGGCGGAGCCTGCCCCTTGCGCCCCGACTCATCGCCAGGGCCGCGCTTCTCGCCGGTGGGGCGGTGTTCGATACCCAAGACGATGTCGAAGAACTGGAAGATGCTACTCTGCGCGTTGCTGCCGCCAGAATACTGCTGGTAAGTTTCGGTACCGGAGCCATCCTCGTAGATCACGCCGTTCGGGAGCCCGGCTTCGGCCATGTTCTTGCTTCCGGCCAGGAAAGGCCGGATACGGTTGTAGAAGATGATCGGGTCGCAGCTTTCATTCATACGCTGCAGCAAGGAGCTGAGGTCGTCTAGGCGCTCGGCAAAGGCGCGAAGGCACCGGGTCACGGTAGCAACATCGTTGTCCCGTGCCGCAGCGATGGCAGTTAGCATCAAGGGGATGATCGGGGCACCGCGAGCCTCGATGGCGACCGAGATGAGATAGAACCAGGACTCATCAAGGGCGCCGGTGAAAGTGTTCAGGGTGGCGAGATTCTCGAGGTTGTCGATAGGCTCGTCCACGAACAGGGGCTTGAAGTTCCACAGGCAGACGGCTGCGTAGGTGGCGACGGGCGGCACCTCAAGGCGTTGGGACACCTTCATCAGCGGAACTGCAATGGGAGGTGGCAGACGGTCACTGGGGCTGTCACCACCCCAGATGTAGCCGTGGGCCATGAAGGACAGTAGCGAGTAGGCTCTACGCCATTCTGCATCGTGTTCCAGACCGATAGTAGAGAGCACGGGGAGACGGTCAACGACCCCTCGGAGTCTCTTGCTGAGAATCAAAGCCTGGAGGTTGGCCACGATGGCCTCCCACTTGTTGTAGTACGGATCCGGAAGCCTCGTCAACGGCAGGACCTCCGGGAGGAAGCCATGGGTTGGGGAGATTCCATAGTCAGCCAGTACTGGGACGGGTGGCAACATGACTCAGGTCGGTTGAAGTTGAGTATGAGAGGCTTTCCTCTTGTGAGTACGGCCGCAACCAAGACTGCTTGGTCGAAGAAAGTGGAGCGGTAAATGGAGTAACGATTCAACAAAAATTGTCCTGACGCAAGGAGTATACAGAATAGACTCTGTAATACTCCTCAGCCGTGCGAGAATCCTGTTTAGCCGTGAGCATGGAAGTTGGGAGAGCAAAGACTGTAACAAGAGTCAAGAAACTAAGTCTTGAGGGGGAGGCCTGGGAGTTGTGGGGAGGACGAGAGGGATTCTTCGGGAAGGGGAGAGAAGTGGAACTTGGGGGAGGTGCGGGAGCTTTAATAATCAGGCGACTTCAACTCTTCAAACCCCGAAATATTATCATACCGGCGGGACAGCGAAAGGAGAAGAAAAACCGGGGATTCTGTTATGGTGGCAGTTAAAAAAGGGTTGGCTCGCAACTTTAGCGTTGCCAGATTCTTTCGCCATAGCCCTCCGACTCCGGCCGCCCCCCTTGCCGGGCAAGCTTGCTGTTGATGACTCCGAGTCATCCGTTGCTCGGGGCGAAATGGGTCCCCTACAGTTGCAGTCTGAAGGAAGTCTTCTTCTTTGTCACTGTCGTCTTAGGATCATTGAATGGCTCGTGTGCCGTTGGTTGCCGCGTCTTGCAGATGCCACGCAATTACGTGCAGCAAACTTCGTGTCCAAGCCGAAGCCACCTTTTTCGGCTTTTTGGCGCCGGTGGCGATTGAGGTACCTTCGTACACGCATTCACCCAGGCAGATTAGGTAATATTCAAATCCGTACCTCGGTACCAGATTGCAGCGGCACAATAATATTCCGGCATCCGTCCTGTCCAATGTGCACGTGATCAGGTGCAAAGGGGTCCTAAGGCCACACCGGGGTGAACTGACAGGGAGTTGAGCTTTGGCCAATCCAGTCCTTCGTAGAGTCGTCATCCCGCCAAGGCTTCGGTCGAGTTCCAACCACCGTCAACACCAAACTCCTGGGAGAATTCGAGATTCCTGCCCTGAGGCGCGACAAGGGCCGCTGCGCTATTGGGTTAGGTTTTTTTTTGCAATGGTTGTTCAACAGCACGTCCTAAACTGGCTTTACAGCATTTTAACTCCTGTGAGTCTCCCTCAAATAGCTTCTAAAACGGCGGGGATCGCTAACCCTCTTGCACTAGGAATATCACGATGTCAACCGAACATATCACGACGTAGCCCAAGCACTCTCGCAATACCCGTCGCTTTCCCCGCGGACGGATGTCCACAGTATGCACTCTGATTCTGTTCTGAACGATATACACTAGAGGACAATTGTGCTAATCCAGCAACCCTAGCTTTCCCAGACGGCACCTCCGCACTCCTCCTCCATCTTTCCGGCACGATACCCGTCCTGTTTCGAGGAACAACGTACCGATTCCCGATTTCCCTATGGGTACCACATGCATACCCGAGGGAAGCACCCTTGGCCTACGTGACGCCTACTGAGAACATGGCTGTTCGCCCTGGGCAACACGTCGATCCCCAAGGGCAGGTTTACCACCCCTACCTCGCTGGGTGGCCAACGTTTTGGGACGTGAGTTTGTCGCTGATGTTGCCTTGCTCGCCGCCGTCGGTTAACCTAGTGTTTAGAAGTCAACCATTCTCGACTTCCTTGCCATCCTGAGGGACGTCTTTGCCAAGGAACCTCCTGTCATATCACGACAACAGCCAGCACGATCTCCAGCCCAGCATCAAACCGCTGCACCGCCTCCGATCCCTCCTCTTCCACCAGATCTAGCTCCGAGACCGGCAAGCTCGGCCTTGTCCTCTCGTGCGGATGAGTCCTCTAGACCCCCACCACCACCACCAAAGCCTGGGGCCCAACAACAGCAACACGGCGCGTCACCGCCCCAGTCGCAGGGGTTTGGCGGACCCCCATTACCTCCTCAGCTTGCCACACCTGCTAGACAATATGGCGTAGCGGCCCAAGAGCCTCACCCTCAACAACAGTTCCAACGGCATCAGCAACAGGGGAGCCCGGGCCCCTCGCGGTATGACTCTGCACCGCCGCTACCTCCTCAACCACACACCGAAGCGAGGGGCTTCCCCTCAGCTGGCCAACACCCCCATCCAACAGCTAGTCCTCAGTATCAGGAAGTCCGGCCACAGTCTGAGTATCAGCAAGGCCCCGCGCAAGTGCACCTTTTGCCAGATGATCCAAGACGACTCTCCGGCTTCACCCAACCTCAGCCCTACGGTGGGCCCCCGCCTGGCTGGCAGCCCCAACCGCAACCGGCCCCACCCGCCCAGACGCAACCGAAGCCGAAACCCCCACCACCCCCAGACCTGATGGACGAACCCCTTACTCTTGCAATCCCCTCGTCCACCGTCCCCGCCCCACCCATCCCGCCAAATCCTGAGAAAGACGCCCTTCTCCATCAGCTTGCGTCGACCCTATACTCCCTCCGGCAGCGCTCCCGCGCCCAGAACGAATCCTCCTTGCAGGGTCTCCAAGCTCAACGCACAGCCATGCTATCGGCACTCTCTGCCCTTCAATCCGACCTCTCAGCGATATCGAACCTCTCCTCGCTCCTCGCCTCTAATACCACGATCCTGCAATCCTCGCTGCGTCAGGCCGACTCCGTCATTACGTCGTCCGCCAGCAAGTCTCCTCCGGGCACCGACGAGCTCCTCGTTGCCCCTACCGTCGTAGCCAACCAACTGTACGACCTCGTAGCTGAGGAACGCGCTCTCGGCGACGCAATTTTCGTGCTCGGTCGCGCTGTCGAGAGGGGACGTGTCGCGCCCGCGACATTCGCCAAGATGACGCGAAGCCTGGCACGTGAGTGGTATCTGAAGAAAGCGCTTGCAAGGAAGATCGGCCGAGGTATGGGCCTGGCTGCTTGACCTATTGTGTTGGGCCTGGGCTTGGCGATGTGATGCGATGCGAGGCGAGGCGAGGTGAGGCGGGGCGGGGCGAAGCCTTTGACAAAAGGCTCCTAGAGTGCTTCGCCTAACTCAGTCTCATCCGAGATGTCAACTCCGGTTAAGCCGAATATTAGTTGAAGTTTCATGCCCACAGCTGGGGGTAATACCAATCGATAACTCATATTCTACTATTAGAGTATTCCACCCACTACCAGAATCGAACTGACGACCTTGCCATTACCTCGACGCCAGCAGCGAGGTTAGATTTTGTTTTACCCCCCACACGCGAGTATCCCAGACTCGTCGCGTGCCTTCAAGCTGAATCGGGTTCAGACGGTGGCCTGCTTGCAAGACTAGCACCCAAGGTTCGACATTTTCGTCGGAGACTTGGACTTTCGCCATCTTAAGTGTACAGCGAAGGACAAGGAGATTAGAGGGGTCCATACCGGAAATCTGAGAGATGTGGCTTCGGTGGGGTGTACAGAAGACTTGCGATTCCCATGATTCCCATAATATGATGATAATGTCAATGACGAGTCCACCTAAAATTATCCACCGTGATCGGGTCTCCGATGTGCGGCTGAGTAACGGGACCTTTGTATATGCGTTGGGACTCAATCACTGCCCTGTAATTTTGTCAATTATATTGGGGCGAACCCTTTGCTAGTGTAGACTAGTTTCATTGCAACCATGACTCCCAGCTGGTCTTTAATCAGGTCCCTCTTCAGGTAAACCTAGGGCAGCCTTTCTAGATCCCTTCGTTGAAAGAATATCCAATACCTCCGAGGAGTCCCATAGAAGATAGGGCAGAGAAACCGAAGGGTGTGAACCCGTGGAACTGACACAAAGGCCACAACTCAAGCAAAATAACCCCCAGCAGGTATCGTACATATTCCCGTCTCATCATCCGTTAATGATACAGTAAAGCAACAGGAGAGAGAGAGAGAGAGAGAGAGACAAAAAGCAACTCAACCACCCCGACATTACGGGGCCGCCGGCTCAGAGGTATCGGTGATACTTTAAGCGTTCTCCTGCAAGTCCTCTCCAAGGAGATTATTATACTGGTGCGACCTAAACCCCTCGGGGTACTCTGGCTGGGGGTGCAGTAACTCGCAATCTGCAACCACCACAATCGGCTGACGGTCCTCAGGTATCTGGGGGCGGGCTACCGGTGGGGGCAGCTCCCTGGCCGACTTGACTTCCGGCGCAGCCTCCTCGGCTGACTCCATTTCCGGCACAACCTCAGTTCTTCCGGATACGGCGTCCCGGCAGGCTCTGAACACGCGCCGGATTGCGTCTCGTCCCCTATTGAAGAACCACTTTCCGCGGCTGATGCCGTCACCGGGCTCTTCGTTTGGGTTGGCATTGGGTTCGACCAGATGCCTGCGGAAGATTGCTCTCCTGTGTATCATCGCGCTGGTATAGCGCCGCAACTCAGCCCGTTGGCTGCTCGCCGTCGCGACATGCGGGTCATCTTCGGCCATGGGCTCGTTTAAATCGGCGACCGAGGAAGATTTGTTGGAGTTAGGCGTAGGGAGTCCGCAGATGAAGCGCGTGCTTGCCGGTGTAGCCTCACGACCTGGGCCTTTTCTTGAATTTCCAAGATCGCGTTCTCTTTCTAGGAGGAGCTCGACGGAAACCCGGGCATTGGAGTTATAGGAAGATCCTGTTCGCTGCTTCGTGCGTTCCTCGATGTGGTCCGTGGTAGATGTTATTGGAATGCCGCCTTCGAAATATGGACTGGACAGGGCTCGTATCCTGTCTATCATTGACAAATTTGCTTCTGGTGCCTTGTTAAGGGCTGAACCCTCTGCGAGGGCGATGTAGTCCTGTGTCGCTTCATGCGGGTTTGACCTTCTACTTGCAGAACTGTCGATCTCGTGCTTTCTATAGAGTTTGCTCTTACTTCTTGCAGCTGCAATGAATAACCCCTCCTCTGTTTTCTTCCTACCGTTATGCCAGAAATGGCTGTTCGAGAATCGGTTGTGTACTTCGTGTCGTGGTATAGTCAAAATACTCGTGCTACGTTTTGGATGACACCCTAAGATATCATTGCCGTTGAGGCGAGCCTGCTTATTCGAAGAAGTTGCACCTTTCAAGGAGTTTTCCCATGAGGTTGTGCCCAACCTTGTAGCTGACCGAGCGAAAGAACTGTGAACCCTAGACCTGTCCTTGTCCCCGTATTCCGGCCTCGGCCATGTAGTCATGCTCTGAGGGCGAGACGGACTTTCGTGTAGTTTGTTATACGAAATATTTAGGGAAGTGGTATTGCAACCCCAAGAATTCCCAACCTCGGCGCCCGTATCCTGAGATGTCGCCACGCTGACTGTTGTGGTGAGGAGAATTTTCCCTGGAGGCACAATTTTAGCTCCATCGTTGAGATACTTCCTGTAGCCAAACGAGTGCGGCGTTTCGAATGACGATTGTTCATTGTGTTCCTTGCCCAAACGTATTCCGCGGTCACTATGTGGGACTGTGGGTTTCCAGGCAAGTGCCGCAGCCCCTGAATCGGCAATCCCCGGTCCGACTTCAATGCTGTGTGTACCGCCCGACCGACGATAGACCAAGTCATATGTGACCTCCCCGGCAAATATATGTTTCTGAGGAGTAAAATGAGGAGCGGCAAGATGGAAGCCATCTGCGTGCTATGCTGATGGAGACGAGGCATTGCGAACAGGGATTTCGGATATTTCTAACAAATACTGGTCTGTAGATGCGTCATGTGGAATGCTCCGTACTGAACCATCAGTCTTGCTGGATGTCTCAGTTAAGTTTGACCCTTGGATGTTGACGGTAGCAGCAGCGGAAGTCTTAATACCACCAGCGCTCGCCGATCCCCTCTCTTTTGGCGTGCAACTAAATGCAATCGGTCGCTTGAATGTTTCATGGAGCTCAGATACACCGATTTGGGGTTGTCCTTCTTGCGGCATGGTTCGGACTGACTGCACTGTGGCCCGACGACGTGTTACAACAAAGTTCGGCTCGCTAGTGTGCTTCGGGGTTGCCTGTTCTTCTATCGATGGGGGGCTGGAAGTGTGTTCTCGATGTCTTCTGATCCTGGACAGCGCCTCGCATGGTTTGGGGTTGAGGGGTCAATATTGGAAAACTCTGAGGGTATTAGAGACGACCCATGAACGGCTGTGGGTGTCACACGTAGGCAATTAACAGTTCGGCGTAAAGCACCAAAAGAGTAGCAACCTGGGAGACATCACTTACCCTTATGCTCGTCGACATTCTTTCTCTGGTTAGCAATAGTGCCCCGGTGACCCAATGAGGTAACCCAAACTCGATGCTCAAGTTCACTTGGCCTGTCACACTGATATAACTCTCGGGTGGGCATCTAGTCCTCCGTAGATATGTGTGGCGATGATTCAGAGGAACTGGGCTGGCACGATTCCGTACCGACGTGCGGCTTCTGCCCTGCAACACCGAGTTCCGTTGACATCCCCTCATCAACCACGCCTGGAGACCCGTCGGACTCGAATGCTGAGGGTGGTTGGTAAGCATACGAAGCCGAATTACTAACCCCTACCGAACAGGCCCAAGATATGTCGGGTTCGGAACCGTATTGAACGGCAACGTTTTCGATAGCAAGGCGTTCGCCGTTAGAGTTGCTCGAAGCATCCAAAGCCACGGTGCACGGTAACGATTCGACGAGGTTAGACGTAACTGAGTCAATCGAAAAAGTAGAGCTCCCGGAGCTACCGGGTACGTTGTTGCACAAATCTTCCTGCTGGGTGGACATGCGTCGCTGGATCTCTCGATGTTGGGTCGGCATTTGGGAATACCCGCCTTCACCGTAATTTGCCTGGTCTATACTAGACTGGCCTTGTAGGGAAATTTGCGGAGGAGTCAAGTCGGCCGGCATTTGACTGTTAGGCTTGCCATCCCGGGAGGTAGGCTCGAGGGCCGCGCAACGGAGATTTGGTGTCGAGGAGCGCGATTCACTTGAGGATGGGGGTAGAAAGTTGGACATAATGTTACTGGTTTATTGAATAGAGGTCAATTCTTTCGACGTATTTGTGCGTTGCAAATTGTACGTGAGCTGCAAATATCGTTGATTCGGAGAAAAGGAGGTGCCCACGCTTCAGCGGCTCCACTGAGAGAAATTGACATGGGAGCAAATTTTATCTCAGGCCCTGGGCATGGCAGGGGAAGTGGCAGGTTCGCGCCTTGTCAGCTACCTGCGTAGTTCAGTGCTACCGGATCTAGCGAGGAAGGAGCGCCTGAAGTTGTCTTTGAGCGAGGTGCGATCGTCGACCACCTGAATCAAAGGGGGCTACCGAAGTACCCACATAGGTTACAGGCAAACGTCTTAGGGGACGGAATAGATTGTGAGTTTGGGGACTAACTGAAAGAAACATTACCAAGCGAAGCAATGATGCACCTGAAAAGATAACGAGACACCCTGGTGCGACTCCCCGAAGGATTACTGTCGAAAGAAAACACTCCAAACACCAATGGGCCCCTCCAATCTGCTCGAGAACCACGGATTACAAACGCCGAGTTCAGTCTCTCGAAAGCCTTAGTTCGAGGACGACGAAAGAAAACGGAAAGAAAATAGATGAAGAGGGAGAACACAACCGAACAGAGCTTCCCCCCAGCCCCATCCGAATATTCTGGTTGGCATACCAGACAATCAATACCTCCCCGAGAGCGGCTACTCACGATGTTCACTTTCGCCCACCCCACTTAACCAGACCTATGACGTCTGGTCCT
>Ga0164242_10005077_pt1 | contig 14666 bp, 13 predicted proteins | sample OricomgcompostMG_FD_108783 | JGI IMG/M metagenome (GOLD analysis project Ga0164242, IMG submission 108783) | Miracle-Growth compost microbial communities from Emeryville, California, USA - Original compost - Miracle growth compost (MG) ... | reverse complement strand
TGCAAGTGCTCGACGACGGCCGCCTGACCGACGGGCAGGGCCGCGTGGTCGATTTCTCGAACACGCTGATCATCCTCACCAGCAATCTCGGCAGCCAGTTCCTGTCGCAACTGGAGGAGGGCCAGACGGTCGAAAGCGTCGAGCCGCAGGTGATGGAAGTCGTCCGCGCGCATTTCCGCCCGGAATTCCTCAACCGCCTCGACGAGATCATCCTGTTCCACCGCCTCAGCCAGGCGAACATGGCCCCGATCGTCGATATCCAGGTCGCCCGCGTGCAGAAGCTGCTCAAGGACCGCAAGATCGAGCTCGACTTGACCGACGCCGCAAGGCGCTGGCTCGGCCGGGTGGGCTACGACCCGGTGTACGGCGCGCGGCCTTTGAAGCGGGCGGTGCAACGGTATTTGCAGGACCCGCTGGCGGAGAAGCTTCTGGCGGGCGAGATTCCCGACGGGAGCCCGGTGAAAATCGACGAGGGCGATGGCGAGTTGAAGATCGAAGTCGAATAAGCAGCGCCTTGCCAACCGCAATCGTCATGCTGAACTTGTTTCAGCATCCATCGTGCCGCACGCACGGACCGCGCGAGTCGAGAGATGGACCCTGAAACAAGTTCAGGGTGACGAGTGCGCGAAGGCGGGAATCCCGCGGTTGGTCTGCTTCAGAGGCGGCGATGACCTGTTCCCACCGGACGGTGGGTTGGAAGTTGTGCTGCCCCAAAAGCTTACCGGGTTCCCGCTTCCGCGGGGAATGACGAAGGTGGGAAAGGCTCGAAACGGTTCGGGTTTCAAAGCTCTCGAAAGAAACAACTTTCCTACAGCCCCCCACTTGTGCCTTAAGCTTTTTGATGAACCCGCCCGCATCCGACAGAGCCGCGCTGCCCGATCCCGGCTATGGCGGGTCGGCGAGGCGGCCCGCGCTTCGCGTCGAAAGCCGCCATGGCGAGTGCGAACATTGGGACCATTGGAGGAGGCGGTCGGCCGGTCGCCCGCGCAAGCAACTCCGTGTCGCCGCTCAGCCCAACCCCGCCAGCAGCTCCTGCAGCATCGGCCGCAGGCGGCGCAGTTCGGCGCGGTGGCTTTGGGAGAGGTATTCGAGGACCGTCTCGCCCCGGTCGCTGAGGCGCAGGGTGACATGGCGTTTGTCGCCGGCGCCGGGTTCGCGGCGGACGAGGCCCTGCTGCTCCATCCGGTGGACCAGTTCGGAGGCGCTGTGCGGGCGCAGGAACAGGCGCTCGGCCAGTTCGCCGATATGCAGCGCGCCGCCCGCGGCCGCGCGGATCGCCAGCAGCGCCTGGTGTTGGCGCGGGGTCAGCCCGGCCTCCCCCGCGGCGCGCTCCGAATAGCGGACGAACTTGCGCAGCTCGTAGCGGAAGCCGGCCAGTGTGGTGTAATCGCGGTCTTTCAGCCTGGCCATCACGGTCCCTTGCCATATGTCGTAGTGCGACATAGTTGCGCGCCATGAATCGCAACGCAAGGCATTCCGCCCGGACGCAAGGCCAGGACGAACTCCGGGGCGCGCTGGCCGGCGCGCTCCCGGGCGCGCCCAACCGCCCGCGGCTGGCCGATCACAACGCGGATGTGCGCATGGTCCTGCTCTCGGCCATGGCGCTGGTCACCGGCACCGGCGGGGCGCTCGCCGCCTGGGTGCTGCTGCACCTGATCGGCCTCGTCACCAACCTGCTGTGGTTCCACCGGGTGTCCTGGGCGATGACCTCTCCGGCCGAGGCCGCGACCGGGCCGCTGACCATCGCCATCCCCGTCGCCGGCAGCCTGCTTATCGGGCTGATGGCGCGCTTCGGTTCGGACAAGATCCGCGGCCACGGCATCCCCGAAGCGATCGAGGCGATCCTTTACGGGGAGAGCAAGCTGTCGCTGAAGGTCGCGCTGCTCAAGCCGCTCTCCTCGGCGATCTCGATCGGCAGCGGCGGCCCGTTCGGCGCCGAGGGACCGATCATCATGACCGGCGGGGCGATCGGCTCGCTCTTCGCCCAGCGGTTCCGCCTCACCGCCGCCGAACGCAAGACGCTGCTCGTCGCCGGCGCCTCGGCCGGCATGACCGCGATTTTCGGCACGCCGTTCGCGGCGATCCTGCTCGCGGTCGAGGTGCTGCTGTTCGAATGGAAGCCGCGCAGCTTCGTGCCGGTGGTGGCGAGCGTGATCGTCGCTTTCGCCTGGCGGCCGCTGCTGGTGGGCGAAGGGCCGCTGTTCCCCGCCGATTGGCACCTCGCGGCTTCGGGCACCAGCCTGCTGCTGGCGGCGCTCGTGGGCGGGCTCGTCGGCCTGCTGGCGTGCCTCATCTCCAAGGCGCTGTACCTGATCGAGGACGGTTTCCATCGCCTGCCGGTGCACTGGATGTGGTGGCCGGCGATCGGTTCGGTCGTCGTCGGCGCCGGCGCGCTGATCGAACCGCGCGTGCTCGGCGCGGGTTACGATACCATCGATGCGCTGGTGAACGGTTCGTTGCTGCTCGATGCGATGCTGCTCATTCTCGTGGTCAAGGCGGTGGTCTGGCTGGCCGCGCTCGGCTCGGGCACCTCGGGCGGCATTCTCGCGCCGCTGCTGATCGTCGGCGGCGCGGCAGGGGCGGTGGTCGGCCTGTGGCTGCCCGGCGGCAGCGGCGCCTGGGCGATGATCGGCATGGCCGGGATGATGAGCGCCTCGATGCGCGCGCCGCTGACCTCGGCGCTGTTCGTGGCCGAGCTGACCGGCCGCTTCGACGCGCTGCCGGAAGCGATTACCGGCTCAGGGATAGCCTTCGCGCTCGCCGTGCTGCTGCTGCGCCGCTCGATCCTGACCGAGAAGATCAGCCGCCGCGGGCGTCACATCAGCCAGGAATTCAGCGTCGATCCGCTGGCGCTCAGCCTGGCGCGCGACGTCATGACGGCGGACCCCGTCACGCTGCCCGCCGATCTGCCGGTGGCCGAGGCGCTGCTGTTCTTCGAGCGCGAGGCTGTGCACCGCAGCTATCCGGTGACCGATCCCGAAGGCCGCCAGGTTGCGCTCGTCTCCCGCGCAGACGCGCTGCGCTGGCGGCAGGAGCCCGGCGTACTCGACGGCTCGCTGGGCGAAACGCTGTCCGACGTCTCGCTGCCGCTGGTGACGCTCGACACCCCGTCCGATGTCATCGCCAACCTGATGATCGCCGAGAACTCCGGCCGCGTCTGCGTCATCGACCCCCAAGGCCGCCTCGCCGGCATCGTCGCCCGGCGCGATCTACTGCGCTCGCGGGCGGTGGCGCTCAAAGGGGAGAGCAAGCGGTCGCGAGGGTGAGGATGGCGCCTTCTGGCCCCTTCAATGGACCAACGCCCGGGCCGCAAACAGCACGCCGAACAGGCCCAGCAGGGAAACGGCGAGGCTGATGAGAACGTAGCTCACACAGGCCGCGATCTGCCCGCGTTCCCACAAGGTGATCGTGTCGAGCGAGAAGGTGGAAAAGGTCGTGAAGCCGCCCAGAAAGCCGGTGGTCAGGAACAGGCGAACATTCTGCCCCGGCAGGTTGCGCGCGGCGAGCAGCGCAATGAACAGGCCCATCAGCATCGAGCCCACGATGTTCACGAACAGGGTGCCGTAGGGGAAATTGGGGCCGAGCAGGCGCAGCGAAGCCCACCCGACGAAATGACGTAATGCGCCGCCAAGCCCGGCACCGATGAAGACGACAACGTAACCCATGCATAACCTCCTGCGCGCGCGCAAGGCGCGATCTCAGCAGGAGTCATCAGCATCGAGCGGTTACACGGGAGACCCCATTCCCGTTTCCTATATAAGCCCGATCACCGCACGACCGCAACCGCCGCCGCTCTTCGTGACACGGCGCGCCGGCTCGCGTAATACAGTGCCGGCAGAGGAGAATGGTGGGTATGGACATGGGTAAATCGGGTTTCGCCGCGATCGTCGCGCTGGTTATATGCACGCTCGGGGCAACCGCTGCCGCGGCCCCGGCAAAGCTGCCCGATCCCGCGGCCATCGTCGCCGATACTTCCCGGCCCGACGCGGACCGGGCGCTGGACGCTTCCCGCCATCCGGCCGAGCTGCTCGCCTTCCTGAAAATCCGCCCCGGCGATACCGTCGCCGATGTCTGGCCGGGCGACTATTGGGATCGCCTCTTTGCCGAAGCGGTCGGGCCGAAAGGCACGGTTTATGCGGTTCATCTGGAGGAAGCGGACAAGGCTGAGCACCACGTCACCCCGGCGCCCGGCTCGATGCCGCTGCCGGAGCATCCGAACGTGATCTCGGTCACGGCCCACACCAACACGCTTACTCTGCCGGGCAAGGCCGACGTGATCTGGATCCGCCAGAACTACCACGATCTCTACGACAAGTTCATGGGCCCGGCCGACGTACCCGCTTTCAACAAGGCGGTGTACCGGGCGCTGAAGCCCGGCGGGCGCTTCGTGATCATCGATCACTCCGCGCCGGATGGATCGGGATTGGCGGACACCGACACGACGCACCGCATCGACGCCGCCGTGGTCAAGAAGGACATGGCGGCCGCGGGCTTCAGGTTCGTCGGTGAGAGCAACGCGCTGCACAACCCTGCCGACGACCGCACCAAGCTGGTGTTCGATCCCTCCGTGCGGGGCAAGACCGACCAGTTCGTCTATGTCTTCCAGCGGCCTTGATGCCAGGCTGGCGGAGGTGCGCTGCTCTCGCGGAAGAAGGTCGGCGCGGGAGCCGAAAACGCTTTCCTACAGGCGCCCATTTGTGCCTTATCCTGACGGATGAGCCTTTTTCGAATCGATCGTAAGTTCCAGGTCTTGCGACCGGCCAGGTATTCCGCGGCGCTCCGCCCCGCCAAAGCGACCGATCCGGTCTTGGAAGGCGACGATGCCGGCCGGGCAAGGCGACACTCTCGCGGGAAAGCGACGTTTGGCCCGCGCAAGACGACACGATCGAACCCGGAAAGTGTCGGAAAACGGCAGTTTTTGCTCAGGACACCGTCAACATATTAAACTTCGCCTCCGGCGGACGAGGCGGCAGGGGAGATGACGAACGGCACCGGACCGTCTAAGCGGCGCCCGAACCCCATTACGCCAAGGAGACATCCGTGAAGATCGACAGTTCCATCGCCGCCGTCGTCACCGGAGGAGCCTCGGGCCTGGGCGAGGCGAGCGCGCGGGCCCTGGCCGCGAAGGGGGCCAGGGTCGCTATCTTCGATTTGAACGAAGAGCGCGGGCAAGCCGTCGCCAAGGACATCGGCGGCACGTTCTGCAAGGTCGACGTGTCGGACGAAACTTCGGTCGATGCCGGCTTCGCCAAGGCACGCGAAGCCCATGGGCAGGAGCGGGTGCTGGTCTGCTGCGCCGGCATCGGCACGATCGGCAAGACGGTTCGCCGCGACAAGGAAACCGGCGCGATCAGCCACTTGCCGGTCGATCTGTTCATGAAGACGATCCGGGTGAACCTTCTCGGCACCTTCCAGTGCGTCGCCAAGGCAGCCACGGGCATGATGACCCTCGACGGGCTCGAAGATGGGGAGCGCGGAGCGATGGTCGTCACCTCATCCGTCGCGGCCGAGGACGGGCAGATCGGCCAGGTGGCCTATGCCGCCTCCAAGGCCGCGGTCATGGGCATGACCCTGCCGATCGCGCGCGACTTCATGCAGGAAGGCATTCGCATCAACGCGATCCAGCCGGGCATCTTCGCCACGCCGTTGCTCGCGGGCCTGCCCGAGAAGGCGCAGGAAGCGCTCGCCGCCGCGGTGCCGTTCCCCAAGCGGCTCGGCAAGCCCGAGGAATACGCCAAGCTGGTGCTGATGATGGTCGAGACCGGCTATTTCAACGGCGAAAGCGTGCGGCTCGACGGCGCCATCCGCATGCCGCCGAAGTAAGGCGCGCAAGGAAGGAGCAGGCGCTTGGCCGGCTGGCACATCGGCGTCATCGGCGGCTCGGGCCTGTACGAGCCGGGCGAACTGGAAGAAGCGCAGACGATCCCCGTCGCCAGCGCTTTCGGTGAGCCGTCTTCGCCGGTCACGCTCGGACGCATCGGCCCGGTGCGGTTTGCCTTCATCGCGCGGCACGGGGAAGGACACCGGCTGTCGCCGAGCCAGGTCAACTATCGTGCCAACATCGACGCGCTGAAGCGCTGCGGAGTGACCGACGTGCTGGCGATCTCGGCGGTCGGCTCGCTCAAGGAGGAACTGGCGCCCGGTCATTTCGTCACGGTCGACCAGTTCATCGACCGCACGCAGGGGCGCGAGCGGAGTTTCTTCGGCGAAGGCATGGTCGCCCATGTCGGTTTGGCCGATCCGGTCTGTCCGCGCTTGTCCGAATGGGCCGCGGATGCGGCGAAGAAGGCCGGTGCGACCGTCCATCGCGGCGGGACTTACGTCGCCATCGAAGGCCCGCAGTTCTCCACCCGCGCCGAAAGCTGTCTCTATCGCGAGTGGGGCGCCCAGGTGATCGGGATGACCGCGATGCCGGAAGCGCGCCTGGCTCGCGAAGCCGAGCTGCCTTACGCCTTGCTCGGCATGGTTACCGACTATGACGCCTGGCGCGATACGGAGACGGGGGTTGAGATCGCGGAGATCCTAGCGGTCGCTCAGGCCAACGCCGGGATCGCCCGCAAGGCATTGATCGCACTCGCCAAAGCCTTGCCCGAAGAGCGCCCGCCGAGCCCGATCGACAGCGTGCTCGACACCGGCATCGTGACCCCGCGCAGTGCTTGGGAGCCCCGCGCGACGGCACGGCTCGATGCCGTCGCCGGGCGGTTGTTGCGGGAAGGGTTTGCCCGGAGATTGAGCAGGCGCGATGCGTGACGCTTGCAAAGGTTGCGAAAAGTGCGAACAAACTGGTTTGTCATGAAACAAAGTAATCGTCTCGCCGATTTCCTGCCATACCGCCTGTCGGTCACCTCGAACGCCGTCAGCCAGCGGATCGCGGGGGAATACCGCATCCGCTTCGGGCTGAGCGTGCCCGAATGGCGCGTGATGGCGGTGCTCGGCGATTCGGGACCGCTGACCCAGCGCGAGCTCACCAGCATGACGATCATGGACAAGGTCGCCGTCAACCGCGCGTGCAAGGTGCTCGAGGAGCGCGGCCTCGCTGTACGCCGGCCGAACGCGCAGGACGGGCGCTCGCATCTGCTCGAGCTGACGGGAGAGGGCAAGGCGATGCATGGCCAGATCATGCCGCTCGCGCTGGAGATGGAGCGGCGCCTGTTCGCCCGGTTCACCGACGAGGAGATCGAAGCCTTCCGCTCCCTGCTCCAGCGGGTCCGCGCCGAGGTGGACGATCTCGACGCCGACGATATCGACAGCGGCAACTTCGGAGTCGTCTCCTAAAGGAAAAGCCTCCGCGGGCGTGCCTGCGAGAGCTTTCCGTTTGTCCGGTCAGTTGTGTCCGCCGATCCCGCCCGAGAAGGCGTCCGCGATCGAACAGGCGGCCGGGCCGAGAATGACGATGAACAGCACCGGCAGGATGAACAGGATCAGCGGCACGGTCATGATCGCCGGCAGCCGCGCGGCCTTTTCCTCGGCGCGCATCATGCGCTCGTTGCGGAACTCCGCCGACAGCACGCGCAGCGCCGAAGCGAGCGGCGTGCCGTAACGCTCGGTCTGGATCATCGTCGTGACCACGCCGCGCACCGCGTCGAGATCGACGCGATAGGCGAGGTTCTCGAACGCCTGGCGCCGCTCGGTCAGGAACGACAGCTCGATCGCCGTCAGCGCGAACTCGTCGCCGAGCTCGGGATAGGCGCGGCCCAGTTCCTTGGCGACACGGTTGAAGGCCGCATCGACGGTCAAGCCGGCTTCGGCGCAGATGACCAGCAGGTCGAGCGCGTCGGGCAGGCCCTTGCGTATCTCGTTGGTGCGCTTGGTGGCCCTGTTCTTGAGATAGGTTTCCGGGCCCTTGTAGCCGGCGATGACCAATCCGGCGAAGACCATGAAGCGCTTGAAGCTGCCCCACTCGGGGAAAGTATTGGTCCAGTACACCAGCACCACGGCGATGAAGCCGAGCACCACCGGCAGCACCATGCGCGCGAAGATGACGAAGACCGCGTATTCCTTGTTGCGGATGCCCGCCTGCGCCAGCTTCTGCTGGATGACCCTGACCTGGCTTTCCTGCAGGACCTTCATGCCCCGCAGCGTGTCCTTGACCTTGTCGGTGGCTTCCGACCGCTGCACCAGGCTCTGCCGCTTGCGCGACTTTTGCGTAATGATGCCCGACTTGAGCTCTTCGCGCCGGGCGTTCAGCGCCTTGACTCGCTTGGCCATCGGATCCTTGACGGTAACCGCGGCATAGACCGCCAGCACCATCGCCGCCGCGGCGATGCCGGCCAGGATTGTGCCGACCCAGATGACATCGAAGCCGAGGATGTGCGGGCCTGTGGATGGGGCGATGATCATGACTGCGCGGGTCCCTGGCTCAAATCTCGAAGCTGACCATCTTGGCCATGATGAAGACGCCGAGCGACATCCACACGAGGCCGCCCAGACCGGCAATGATAAGGCGGTCTTCGCTGAAGAATCCGGCGAGGTATTGCGGATTGACCCAGTAGATCAGCCCGAAGACGATGAACGGCAGCGAGCCGACGATGTAGGCAGAGGCTTTCGATTCCGAGCTCATCGCCTTGATCTTGAGCTTCATCTGCGCGCGCTTGCGCAGCACGTCCGCCAGGTTGGAAAGCGTCTCGGCCAGGTTGCCGCCGGTCTCGCGCTGAATCGCCAGGGTGATGACGAAGAACTGGAACTCGGGCGTGCCGAGCCGGTCGGCGGTTTCCTGCAAGGCTTCTTCCATCGTGCGGCCGATGCGGATGCGCTCGACCACGCTCTTGAACTCGCTGCCGACCGGCCCGGGGATTTCGTGGGCCACGACGCCGAGCGTCTCGGTCACCGGAAGGCCCGAACGCAAGCCGCGCACGAGCAGTTCGATCGCGTCGGGAAACTTGTTGGTGAAATCGTTGAGCCGCTTGTTGATGAAGCGGTTGACCATCATGTGCGGCAACCCGGCGCCGGCGAGAATCCCGACGCCGAGCGACAGCCATAGGGCGCCGGTCTTGAGGTAAAGCAACGCCGCCACCAGCAAGGCGATGCCGGCCGAGACATACATGTACTGCGTCAAGGTCCAGTTGCGCCCCGTGCGATTGAGCCGCACGGTGAGGGCTTCAGCCCGGGAGGATGAGCCGGCGACGCGGTGCATGGCCGGCTTGCGGGCGGCGATGGCCTTCTTGAGCTGCGATTCGACCTTGGCGTTCGTGCTCTCGGAATGGCGATAACGCACCGCCTGCAGGCGCCGCTGGCCTTCCTTGGCGGGCGACCGGCCGGTGAGCAGCAGCGCGCCGATGACCGTCAAGGTCATCAGCCCGGCTGCCAGCAATACAATCTGAATCACACTCATAGCGCAGATCGCCTTCCTGACCGAACCATCCGAACGGGGACGGCCGGTTTATGCCGCTTCGGCCTCGGCCTTGCCCTTGGTTTTCTTGCCGAGCAGACCCTTGAGATCGAACTTGCTGAGCAGCGAGGCGTTGGTGGTGCCCCCGTCGTCGTTCGTCACGCCTTCTTCGGCGCTCGAAAGGATCGCCTTGGCGATATCGCGGATCGCGCCGCCGGCCTTGCTCGAGCGATTGGCGTCCGCGAAGGTCTGGCCGAGCTTGGCGGCGTTGATCGCCGCCTTCTGATCGTAAGGCACCACGAAGTTGATCTTGCGTTCGATCGATGCTTCGAAATCGGCCTTGCTGATTTCCGTCACGCCCGGCTGCACCTTGTTGGCGATGACTATCGGATTCACGCCCGGAGCGTTGGCCTTGAGCCACGAAAGGATGCGGATCGTGTCTCGCGCCGAGGCGAGCGTCATTTCCGTTACCAGCGCCATCACGTTCACGTCCGACAGCAGGTGCGGGAAATTGATCAGCATGTTGCGCGGCAGGTCGACCACGGTGGTCTCGAACGCCTGACGGAACTCCTCCTGCAACTGCACGAAGGCGCTCCCGTCGGTCATCAGGGGCGAGTTGATCGGCGCCTCGGCGGAGAGGAGAGCCAGGTTGTCGTTCGCGCGGATCATCGCGCGCTCGATGAACAGGCCATCGATGCGGCTCGGGTTCTCGATCGCGTCGGTCAGGCCGCGGCCCGGCTCGAGATCGAGCGAGAGCGCGCCGGTGCCGAAATGCACGTCGAGATCAAGCAGCGCGGTCGGCCGCTTGTGATCGGCGCTGAACAGCCAGGCGAGCGAGGTCGCCAGCATGGAAGCGCCGACGCCACCGCGCGTACCGACAACCGCGGTCGAGACATGCGCCTTGGTCACGTCGCCGTCGCTGTGGCGGGGCGCGGCGAAGACTGTCTGCGCCTGGTTCAGCGCATCGCGCACCTGCCCGGCAGAGAGCGGCTTGAGCAGATAATCGTGGATCCCGCTGGCGAGCAGGTCGCGATAAAGCCGCACGTCGTTGACCTGGCCGATCGCGATCACCACGGTGCCGGGCTCGCAAACTTCGGCGAGGGCGTTGATGTCGTTCAGCGGATCGCCGCTTTCGGACAGGTCGACCATCAGGATCGCCGGACTGGCGGCGATCGAGAGCGACTGCACGGCGTTGCGCAGGCCACCCTTGGCGCACTTTTCAGGCGCCCAGCCAAGCTCGATCACAACCGGCCGCAAGACGTCCAGAGCCGTCTCGTCGCAGATAAAGGCGGCGAAAGGATCGCGATTGCCGACGAGGCCGGGTTTCCAAGGCGCGTTCATGGTCTTACTTCCCTGATTGGCTGGAGACCTGCGGCAGGCCGCCGGCACCAGTGGGTTTCGCTTCACGATAGGTTTCGATCGCCTTGGTCGAGCTCATGATCACGGTCTCGCCCGTTCCCGTGGCGCCGTGGAGCAGTTGCTGCGGATCGGCGATCATCGCGGCCAGGTTGCCGTTGATCGAGCAACCGAACCCGGGAGCGGTCGCATTGGCGCCGTAGTCGGCCGTGTGGCCCGACCAGTCCGGGCAGCCCGGCACGGAGGCGCGGCTGCGCGTAACGACCACGCGCACCTTGCCCGGATCGACATAGCCCTGCGTCACCGGCGCGCCGTCGCTAACCAGCAAGCCGTAGCGGCCGGCGATCTTGGCGACGTCGTTCCGTATGGCGGCACTGGCCGCCGCGTCGTCGATGCCGATGCGGTCGCCATAGCCGAGACTCATCGATTCAAACCAGTCGGCCAGGCGATGCTGCTCGGCAACCGGCAAGCCGTCCGAAGCGGCGGCGAGATCGAGTGCATAAGTCTGCTGCTCGACGACAGGCTGCTTCACGCTATTGAGCGAGGTATTGATCGCCGCGTTCGTTCCGGTGGTGCCGCAAGCAGATACGGCAAGCCCGAGGGAAACGGCGATTGCGGCGGCGGCCGCGCGGTTCATGCGGATCGGCATTTTCATCACCTTCCTCACTTCAGGCTGAACCCGGGTGTGACCGGGTCGGTGTTCTGGGCGACCTTGGCCGGCTTGCGGCGATCCTTGTCATCGCCCGCGGCTTGCGGCTGACCCCGGTCGATCAGGCCAACGGCCGGCGCCGGAGCGGGCTGGCCCGCCGCGCTCGGCATCGGACGGCTCGCGCCGGAAATGCCTTCCTGTTCATGATTGAGGAAAAACTGCCCGGCGGTGTCGGCCGCGCGGAAGCCGTCGGTCGGCAGCTTGATCTCGCTGTCGTCCACCGGGTTCACGAGATACGGGGTGACCACGATCACCAGTTCGGTCTGGCCCTTCTGGAAGGAGGTCGATTTGAACAGGCTGCCGAGGATCGGCAGGTCGCCGAGACCCGGGGCCTTGTTGATCGTGTTCTGCGCGTTGTTGCTGAGCAGGCCGGCGATCATGAAACTCTGGCCGGATCCGAGCTCGACCGTCGTTTCCGCGCGGCGAACGGTCAGCGCCGGGATGGTAAAGCCGTTCTGCGAAACCGCCCCTTGGCTCGACAGCTCGGAAACCTCCGGACGCACCCGAAGCGAGATCCGTCCGTTGGAAAGCACCGTGGGCGTGTAAGCCAGGCTGACGCCGTAGTTCTTGTATTCGATGGTGGTCGTGCCCAGACCGCCGCTCATCGGGATCGGGAACTCGCCGCCGGCGAGGAACTGCGCGGTTTCGCCCGACAGAGCGGTCAGATTGGGTTCCGCCAGCGTCGTCACCAGACCGTCGGTCTCGGCGAGGTCGAGCGCGCTGCCAACGTCCAGGCCGAGGAACCGGCCGAAAGCCCCCAAGGTCGTGCCATTGGAGATATTGGTCACAATGGAAGAGCCCGTCGACCCCTCGGTCATGCCGACCCCGAGCCCGGCCGGGCTTCCCGGAACATACTGCGGATTCCATCCGGACCGGCCCTGGCCGACACCGAACTTGAAGCCGCTGCTCCGATCTACCGTCGTCAGGTTGACGCCCAATGCGCGGACCAGCGAACGGCTGACCTCGGCAAAGCGCACGCGCAGGTTGACCTGCAGCGGGGTCGCCGTGCGCAGGCGCGAAATGACATTGCTGCCGGTGCCGACGAACGCCGTGACGAGACGCTCGGCTTCGGCGGCATCTTCGGGTGCGGAGACGGTGCCGGTCAGCAGGACCGTGTTGGTGCCCATCGTCGCGACGCTGATATGCGCCTCCGGCATTGCCAGGGCCAGCATCTGATCGATGCTGCCGATGTTCGAGCCGACACGCACGTTCGCCGACCAGACTGTCTGGCCGGCCGCATTGCTGACATACACCGTCGTCTCGCCGCCGGACTTGCCGAAGACGTAGAGCTGGCGCTGAGACTTGACCTGGACGTCGGCGACCTGATCGTTGGCGACGAACACGTCGCTCATCGTGCCGGGCACGGTGACGAGTTCACCTTTGCCGATCGACAGGACGATCTCGCCGCGGGGGGCGGTGACCGCCTGGGCCAGCGCCGGGCCGGCGGGCAGGGCCGCCAGCGGCGCCAGCGCGCAAGCGGCGCTGAGCACGGTCTTGAAAAGACGACGATTCATTGTCTGGTCCCTCATGTGATCGCCGCTTCTTTCGCGGCTCTCGGGTGTGGTGACGAACGGGGTCATCGGATTATCCGGCAATCATGCTGGCGGCGGTCGCGCCGCTCACGGTTCCGGCTGCCCGGCCGACGCCGTTAGCCTGCGCATCCACCAGTCCCTTGGCGGCATTGCCGACCGGCTGCACGGTTACCGCCTGGCCGCGGAACACGCGGACCGCCGGGCCTGTATGCGCCGGTGCCGAGGAGCCTCCCGGCGCGGCCATCTCGGGCGTGCTCGGCGAAGTCGGCGCCGGCACGGTGCGGCGCTGGAAGCGCGACACGTCGCCGCCGGTGACAAAGCTGCCGGGTCCATTATCCGAGCGTGCGGAAGCCTGGTTCAACAGCTTGTCCTCGGCTTGCTTGGACAGGCCGTCGGGCACCTTGACGGTCCCCTGGGCAATCGCGCGGTCGAGGTCCGACTGGCTGTCGGCAAGCGAGCGCAGCGAGAGGCTCAGGGTGCCGATCGTCTGCGCCACGGCGATCTTCTCGGCTACCTTCGGCGTTGCCTCGAGCGTCACCGTCCGGACGGCCTGAACCACCGTCTTGCCGTCTTCATCGGTCTTCGTCTCGGTCTTCTGGTCGGTGGCGAGCACGCGCAGGTTGCGCAGGATCGTCTCGGTGGTGTTGAGGTTGCCCCCTTCGCCGCCGCCGCTGATCGTCTGCGTCAGCATCATGTCGACGTGGTCGCCGGGGAACACGAAGCCGCCGACGCCGGTCTTCTCCGACACCGGTATGGTGATGGCACGCATGCCCGGTCCGAGCGCCGCGGCGAGGAAGCCGCGGTCACCCGGCGCAACCAGCGCGCCCTGGGTGACGGGCTCGCCGGCCGTGATCGGATAGCGCACGACCGTGCCGAGCAGCTTGCTCATATCGGCTTCGCCATCGACGAAGTAGGCGTCCTGCACCAGTTCCTTCGGCCACAGCTGATAGCCGACCGCATCGGCGGTGATGATCGTGCCGAGCGGCAAGGCGCGCTTGGCGACGAGCACCTTCGGCCCTTCCTGCTGCACCGGGGCGATCGCGGCCGCGGCCTGGGGCGCGGACGCGCCGGCGAACATGCTCCGAGCCACCAGCGCGGTGCCGATCGCAACGACCAGCGCCCCCAGCAGCAGAACCAGCTTCTTCCTGTCCATGGTGCCTCAAGCCCCCAAAGTAAAAATGGCGATACGATGCCCGGCGCTTACGGCCGGAATGGTTAAAATCTTATTCACCCCAACACGCCGGGCATGGCGCCGGCCGGCGGCCAGTAATGCGCGGAAAGGACCCACAATCCGGCTGTCGCGATCGCGACGCCGTAGGGAATCGCCAGCCGGTCCTTGCGGCGGCGGGCGATGTGCCAGGCGCCGAACACCAGCGTCAGCACGCCGCCGAGCAGGGCCATCATCACGACCAGCTTCACGAACCAAACGGGCTCGATCCACAATGCCAGCGCGGTCAGCAGCTTGACGTCGCCGCCACCCATCGCGCGCATCGCGAACAGGCCGGCGAGCACCGTGAAGGCGGCGAGCGCGACACCGATCTGGAGAGCTACGTCCGGCCACAGCGACAAGCCGCTGGCCCACCAGAACAGGGGCGCCGAAAGCGCGATCGCGCCCGTCAGCCAATTGCCGATCTGGCGGCTGCGCAAGTCGGTGAATCCGGCAATCAGCAGCGCGATTGCCAAGGCCGCCAGCAGTCCATATTTGAACGGATCGTCCAACACCGAGTGCCCCCGAAAAATC
>Ga0164242_10005076_pt1 | contig 14671 bp, 10 predicted proteins | sample OricomgcompostMG_FD_108783 | JGI IMG/M metagenome (GOLD analysis project Ga0164242, IMG submission 108783) | Miracle-Growth compost microbial communities from Emeryville, California, USA - Original compost - Miracle growth compost (MG) ... | reverse complement strand
GGTCAGGTCGCAAGTCCAGACCGTTGCGGCCGCTTTGCCGACGCCCACCGAGACGCGGATCACGATTTCTCGATTTTTCATATACGCGGCAACTGTCTTTTCGTCGTATTCCATCGCACGCTCGCCGTCGCGCGCTACGCAATAAGGTCCGAACCAAATCGTAAGCTTGTCGCGATCTGCCGCCTCGCCGGATTTGCCGACGGCCATCACGACGCGGCCCCAGTTGGGATCCTCGCCGGCGATTGCCGTTTTGAGGATAGGGGAGTTGGCGCATGCAAGTGCGATGCGTCGCGCTGCATGCCACGTCTTGGCATCTTCGACTTCGAACGTCACGAACTTCGACAGCCCTTCGCCATCCTTGGCGACCTGGATTGCAAGATCGCGCATCAGATCATGCAAGGCGTTGGAGAAGGACTTAAGCTTCTTCGATGACGACTTCGTAACGGATATTTGACCGCGCGCCGCCGCAGCCCCGGTCGCGAAAACAAGACACGTATCGCTGGTCGACGTATCGCCATCGACGGTCATGCAGTTGAATGTTGTTCGCACGTGCTCGGCCAGGAGATCCTGCAAGACGTCGGCCGGCAGCGCTGCGTCGGTGAAGATGAAGCACAGCATGGTCGCCATGTCGGGCGCGATCATGCCCGCGCCCTTGCAGAAGCCGTTGATCGTGACCTCCGTATCGCCGATCAGCGCGGTGCGCGTCGCAAGCTTTGGATAGGTATCGGTGGTCATGATCGCCCGCGCCGCGCTCTCGAAAGCGTCTGGCTTGGCGCGCTTTGCGAGACTGCCGAGCAGATGCGCGAATTTGTCGGCGTCGAGCGGCTCGCCGATCACGCCGGTCGAGGCAACGAACACCTCGTGCGCCTTGCAGCCCACGGCTTCGACCGCGTGCTCGACCGTAATCTCGACCGCTTCATGGCCTTTCCGGCCGGTGAAGGCGTTGGCGTTGCCAGAGTTGACGACGAGGGCGCGGGCATTGCCTTTCTTGAGGTGCTTGCGGCAGGCGAGAACCGGAGCCGAGGCCGTCTGCGATTGCGTGAGCACACCGGCGACCGTCGTTCCCTTGGCCAGGACCGCGAGCAGCAGATCCGTGCGCTTTTTATAGCGAATGCCGGCTTCGGCCGTCGCGAAGGTCACGCCCTCGATCGGCGGAAGCTTCACAAGAGCGGCCGGCGCAAACGGTGAAACGCTCGAGATCTTGCCCACGGGAACCTCCGACTGCGGCAGTACCTTCCGGCGAAGTAGCAGCGGTTGTCGCCACGAATGCGACAAACCGAAACGCCGAGGCGTCCTGAAACAGATCGGGCCGCCATAATCAAGCGGCCCGATCGGCGATTCAAACAAAAGGGAGGCCCGATAGCCCTCAGGGCTTCGGAGCATCCTCAGGCGCAGGCGCAGGCGCAGGCGCAGGCGTCGCGGCGGGTGCCGAGTGCTTCATGATGACCGCGTTGCGGTCTTCGACGGATTTCTTGATCTCGGGGTCAACCACCTCGATCTTGGCGCTGGCGCGCAGATCGGTCGCGATCTTCTGAGCTTTCTGCAGCAGCATCGACTGCACGATGCGGTCCTTCACGACCTCGAAGGCCGGCGGCTTCTTCATACGGCGATCTTCGAGCTTGATGAGGTGCCAGCCGAACTGGGTTTTGACCGGTTCCGAGACCTCGCCCTTCTTCAGCTTGAAGACGATGTCCTCGAACTGCGGCACCATCTGCCCATGGCCAAAGTAGCCAAGGTTGCCACCGTCATCCTTTGAACCCGGATCTTTCGAATTTTCTTTGGCAAGCTTAGCAAAGTCGGCGCCTTTATCGAGTTGTTCTTTCAGGGCCTTCGCCTGTTCTTCGGTCTCGACCAGGATATGCCGCGCCGAAACTTCCTCTTCCGGCTTCAAAAGCTTGACCTGTTCGTCATAAACCTTGCGCGCATCGGCGTCCGTAACGGACGCCTTGATGACTTTCTCGAAATACACCTCGCGAAGCGCCCGGCGCTTCAGATAGTTGAGGCGCGTTTCGAAGTCCGCGCCCTGGTCGAGCTTCTCTTTTTCGGCGGCTTGGGCAAAAAGCTGGTTGTCGATCAAAAATTCCAGCAGCGACGTGCGCTTCTGGGCCGCCGGCATTGTCCCCATGTCGCCGCCGATTTCGCTTTCGGCGACAGCGAGATCGCCCTCGGTGATGGGCTGGCCATTGATCGTTGCGACGACCTTGTCCTCTGCGAAGGCGGGCACCGTCGGTGCGCCAAAAAGCGCGACCGCGAATGCGACCGTAAGGGCGGTTTGGACGATGCGCTTCATTATTAGCTCCGAGCTAGGGACCGCAGGCCGCCCTGCGAGAATACAAGAAAAAGGAGCGGCATTTGCCGCTCGTCTGGCGGCAAGTTGGCCTCGATAGCGGTCAACCGCCCGAAAACCAAGTTAATATTTAGCGGCAGGCAGTAAAACTTCGATCTTCGGCTGCTCAAGTTCAGAACATTGACAGTGAGGGGGGCGAGTTCTTATGTCTGCCCCACATCGGCTCGGGTTTCGGCTCGGCTTGAACCACGTGTGAAGTGCCGAGGGAAACGTGAAGCAGGCGTGGCGGGGAGGCCCTGGCCGCGCATTTTTTGCTGATCGCCCCCGGTGAACGCAACCTCAGCCCAATCGCGAGCAAGCGTGCGGGCGGACGACGCTTTTTAGGACGGATTTCAATATGCTCTCGTTCGGTGGCTTCGCATCTAAAATCTTCGGTTCGTCCAACGAGCGAAAGGTCAAGAGTTTCAGGAGCCGCGTTGCGGCGATCAATGAGCTGGAAAGCGAAGTTCAGGCGCTCTCCGATGACGAGTTGAGGGCCCGCACCGAGGTTTTCCGTAAGCAGCTGGAAGAAGGCACGACGCTCGACGATCTGCTCGCGCCGGCGTTCGCGACCGTCCGCGAGGCTGCGAAACGCACGCTTGGCCAGCGACATTTCGATGTTCAGCTGATCGGCGGCATGGTTCTGCATCAGGGTGACATCGCCGAGATGCGAACGGGCGAAGGCAAGACGCTCGTTGCGACGCTTCCCGTCTATCTGAATGCACTGACCGGAAAAGGCGTCCACGTCGTCACCGTCAACGACTATCTCGCCCGGCGCGACGCCGAGTGGATGGGCCAGGTCTATCGGTTTCTCGGTTTGACCGTCGGCTGCATCTATCACGACATGACCGACGAGGAGCGTAAGACCGCTTACGCTTGCGACGTCACCTACGGCACCAATAACGAACTCGGCTTCGATTATCTTCGCGACAACATGAAGATGAATCGCGACGAGATGGTCCAGCGTGGCCACGTCTACGCGATCGTCGACGAGGTCGATTCGATTTTGATCGATGAGGCCCGCACGCCGTTGATCATCTCCGGCCCGCTCGAAGACCGCGCCGAACTCTACCAGACGATCGACGAATTGATGAAGATCGTGGTGAAGGAGGATTTCGAGCTCGACGAGAAGCAGCGCCAGGTTTCCTTCACGGAAGCCGGCAACGAAAAAATGGAAAATGCGCTGCAGGAAGCCGGCCTTCTGAAAGGCACGCTTTACGACATCGACAACGTCACGATCGTTCACCACCTCAATCAGGCGCTCAAGGCGCACAAGCTTTTCCAGCGCGACAAGGATTACATCGTCAAGGGCGGCGAGCTCGTCATCATTGACGAATTCACCGGCCGCATGATGCCCGGCCGCCGCTATTCGGAAGGCCTGCACCAGGCGCTCGAGGCCAAAGAGCACGTCGAAGTTCAGCCCGAAAACCAGACACTCGCGTCGATCACGTTCCAGAACTACTTCCGCCTCTACAAGAAGCTTGGCGGCATGACCGGCACGGCAATGACCGAGTCCGAAGAATTTCTCGATATCTATGGCCTGCAGGTTATCGACATTCCCACCAACCTCCCGGTCCGCCGCATCGACGAAGACGACGAAATCTATCGCACGCAGAACGAAAAGCTCGCGGCCATCGTCCAGTCGATTGCCGAAGCGAAAAACCGGGGGCAGCCGATCCTCGTCGGCACGACCTCGATCGAGAAATCCGAGCAGCTATCGGAGCTTTTGAAGGACTCGAAGTATCTCCGCAACCTCGCGCGTTCGCTGGAGCAGCAAGCCGCTGCGCTGAAGCCGGGGAAAGAGGAAGAGCTGCGCAAACATTTCACTGACATGGCGGCGCTCTTGACCAGATACGCCACGGAGGCTAAGGGCAAGGACGCGGCTATCGAGCATAAAGTCCTCAACGCGCGCTACCATGAGCAGGAAGCGACGATCGTCGCCCAGGCGGGCGTGCCGGGCTCGGTAACGATCGCGACCAACATGGCTGGTCGCGGTACCGACATTCAGCTCGGGGGCAACGCCGAATTCCGGCTTCGCGACTGGATCGCGGATGAGACCCAGAAGGGCACGCCTCCCGACGAGGAGGCAATCGCGAAGAAGCGCGCCGAACTGATCGCCGACGTCGCCGAGAAGAAGCAGCAGGCGCAGGACGCCGGTGGCCTTTACGTGCTCGCCACCGAGCGCCACGAAAGCCGTCGCATCGACAACCAGCTTCGCGGCCGCTCCGGCCGTCAGGGCGACCCTGGCCGTTCGAAATTCTATCTCGCACTTGACGACGATCTGATGCGCATCTTCGGTTCGGAGCGCATGGAGAAGGTGCTGCAGACGCTTGGCCTCAAGGAGGGCGAGGCGATCACGCACCCGTGGATGAACAAGTCGCTCGAAACCGCGCAAAAGAAGGTTGAGCAGCGCAACTACGACATCCGCAAGCAGATCCTGAAGTACGACGACGTGATGAATGACCAGCGCAAGGTCATCTTCGATCAGCGCCTCGACATCATGGGCGAGGATGACGTCTCTGAAACCGTCGCCGGGCTCCGCAGCGAGCTGGTCGACGAGTTCGTCACGCGGTTCATTCCGCCGGCGGCCTATGCCGAGCAGTGGAACATTGCCGGCCTCAAAGAGCAGGTCAAAGACGTGTTCGCGCTTGATCTGCCCATCGACGCGTGGGCTGAAGAGGAAGGCATCGCGGACGAAGAAATCCGCGAGCGTCTCAAGGCGGCCGTCGAGGCCAAGGTCGAGGCGAAGACGAACGAGCTTGGCACCGAGCTTTACCGCCAGATCGAGAAAATGGTTCTGCTGCAGACGCTCGATCATCTGTGGCGCGAACATCTGGTGACACTAGAGCACTTGCGTCAGGTGATTGGTTTCCGCGCCTACGGACAGCTCGATCCGCTGAACGAATATAAGTCGGAAGCTTTCATCCTGTTCGAGAACATGCTCGGCCGTCTCCGCGAGAACGTTACCGGGCAGTTGATGCACGTTGAGCTTGCCCCGCCCGAAGACCAGCCTGCGCTGCAGCCCATCGATTTGCCGCCGATGGTGGCGCATCATGTCGATCCAACCACGGGCTTCGACGAATTCCAGCATGATCCCGAATTGGCGATGGCCGATGCCGCGATCTCGGGTGCACGCGCGCGGCGCAATGCACCGCCCGAACCCGAAAAGCGTGCGCCGATCCAAAGCCGCCGCAGCGAGGGCGCGACCGACCCCAACGATCCAACGACTTGGGGCCGCGTTTCGCGCAACGCGCTCTGCCCGTGCGGTTCAGGCAAGAAATACAAGCACTGCCACGGGAAGATGGAATAGGCAGTCGTATAACAGTCAGCAAGAAATCGACGGACGCTATCTCTTATTGAGAAGCGTCCGTCGAAATGTAATCGGAACGATTGGCCGGGCGCGATTGGAAATAGCGCGCCTTATGTAAAGCCTGCTGCAGGCATTCTTTCAATTGTCGCCGGAATAGCGTTATGCGCCACTTCGTCAGGCGGCGCCCGGATACTGGAATCTGAAGCAGATTTTGGATTACGTACTTATTTCGGTATAGATGTTCGGCTAAACGCGAAAAGCCGGATGAAATACCTCCGGTGTGATTTGTAAAATAGAGCTTCTCTGATTTTCCGAGAGCAATGAGATCGACAATAGCGTCGACAGCATTCTTTTTGCGATCGCCGAAATAATGAAGTGCGCGCCCGCGCGTATCGGGTATTTCGCTTGAAGTCAAAATTTCGAGAGAATGACCAAGGCTCCGGGCGTATTCAATTACGGCAGCATCGTCACTGCACACTAACAGCCGCTTGCCCTGAATTTCCGGCAGGATCCGGCCAAAGAACTTTTTATAGTCGGTTTTGAGATCCGTATTCCGGACGTGAACTCCGCAGTACTTGCCATGCAAATGGCTGATACGATCGAGAATGATCGGACGGAGCGCGGGCGATATGCGTATCTTTTCCAGAACGTCGAAGGAAAGCCGCCCGCCCCCACATCGCTCATGCACGAGTACGGCGTGCTCATATTCTTTTGAGAAATCGAAAGACAGCGGTACTTCAGGATTGCTTTTCAATACGAAATTCGGCGCCCTAAAAAGCGCCATATCCATAATATGGAGTTTGCCGCGGAGCTGAACGGGAAAGCAGGTCAGTTCATTTAGAAACGCCAAAGTCTCCTGATTTGCATCCAGAACAACGCGCGATGATTTTCTTCGAAGTTCAAAAAATTCGGAAAAATTGCTGGCGAGACTGGAATTACGGGTATCGACGATCAAAATGCGATTGGTTCTCGAGGCGTACGTCCAGCATTTCTCTATTTGGCAAAGAATATCGTTTAGACCGCCGTGCGGGCGGCAAAGCAGATATCTTTGTGTTCGCGATAAGAATTTCCGGTTTGGCGACTCAGTCATGGGAGCCCACGGAACAAGAGCGACACGAGTCTTATCCGATAGTGGCGAACTTGTACGGCAAAACGCCGATCAATGGCTATTATTAGGTGGGGCGTCGATTACAGCATCGGTTCCGCTACCATGTCCGTGGGTTCCGGCGGCGATCCGATCGGAGAGCGCAAGCAGCACGCTCGAAACGACGAAGACGACGTGGATGATTACCAGCCAGAGCAGTTCCCTTTCCCGCTCGGGCGTCACGGTCCCGAGCGACATGAACTGGCGCAAGAGCTGGACCGCGGAAATCGCGACGATCGACGACAGCATCTTGAGCTTGAGCGCGCCGAAATCGATGGTGCCCATCCACTCGGGCCGGTCCCCATGGTCGGAGTGGTCCATCTTGGACACGAAGTTTTCGTAACCCGAAAAGATCACGATGATCAGCAGCGATCCCGTGAGCGTCAGGTCGACCAGAGTCAAGAGGCCGAGAATGACGTCCGACTCCGTCGACGAGAATGCGCCCGTTGCCAAATGCGCCAGTTCGGCAACGAACTTAATGAGTAGGACGATGAGCGATATGGCGAGCCCGAAATAGAACGGTGCAAGCAACCAACGCGAACTGAACAATAGGTTCTCGAGTGTAATTTCAATACGCTTCGCTATGGTCTTGTCGGCCATCTCGGCAATCCTTCGCTGTGGTTGCGCTCGAGGTTTGCTTTTACCGCAACGCTCGCTTCTGAACTAGCGGACGCGAGGCAGCACACGCCAACGACGTCGGCGAAAACACTAGCCGAAGAGAACGGCGAAACGTCATGGATAGCGCGCCAACAGCATTGGATGCGTCTGGCAACGACCTCGCAGGCGTTATCGCCCACAATCGGAAGGCACGAGATCACGAGCCGATGGCGCGGTGATGACAGCGCGGCGTGCGGCTAGTCGCACTGCGACCAACTCGAGCCGCGCTGCTCTCGTGGCGCGTTACCAGCCGTAGTAATACCGGCTGCGGTAGTGTCTCACGTAGTATCCCTCATAGGGATAGTAGGGGACATAACGGGGGACCGGAACGTAATAATATCGGACTGGCGGCGCGTAGTACGCGACGGGCGGATAAGCATAGGCATATGGAGCCCCGTAGTAATAGCCCGGATAATATCCCCAGTCGCGATACCGGCGCCAGTGATTGACTTTCGTAATCCCATTGGAGTTATGGGCCACGGCCGCCGTCGGCGAAATCAACCCGGCGACGCCCGCGGACGCCGAAGCCGCGCCAAATCCCAGTGCAGCCACACTTACCGCCATGACGGCGGGGACGAGCCACGCTTTACGCATCACTGATCTCCATGAGCTCTCGATAAAGCACATGTAGCGCATTTCGATATGGGAGGCGATACGATTGCGCGGCCGCATAAGGTAAATTGCGATTTGGTTTATTTAGGGAAACGGCGTGAATTGTCGCCAATTAAATTATTATTTGATGAGATTGGGAATTTCGCAGCGATGATGATTTTAATTACCAACGTTTAGCCGCTCGCCATGGCTTTATCGCGCATTGGATGCCGCCGATGGGCAGTTTACCGCAATAGGATTGCTGCCGTCCGTGCCCGCCATTCCAGCTTCAAATCGATAGCGTCCCCCGCAGACGGAAACCTTCGGCGGCAGCGAGGTCCTGTCAAAGAGATCGCTACCGATCTTGAGGTCGCGCCAGAAAGCTGCGTTGGCGTCACCTGCGTGCGCGGCCAATGCGCGATCCGACATCCGGAAGGGATAGATCTGCACCTGGAACCGCTTCTGTCCCGCGCCGAGTGCGGCCGTAACGAGTTTCCAGATCTCGGCGATCTGCGCATTCGTCATGGCGAAGCATCCGATGGACCGGCAGTCGCCGTGCACCATGATGAGTGAGCCTGTGCGCCCCTTTGCACGATCGAAGGCGTTGGGATAGCCGACGTTAAACGAACGATAGTAACTGCTGTTCGGATTAAGGGCCGACGCGTCAACCGTATAAAAGCCCTCGGGCGCCTGACCGTCGCCTTCCCGCAGCTTCGGCCCGAGATAACCTGACCAACTGCAGATCGGATAAGTGGCAAAACGATGAAAAACGCCGCCGCTTTGCATCCAGACTTCAAGCTCGAAGTCCCTCTTGTAGATCCGGATCAGGACGGGATCGCCGGGCTTCAGGCCGCTCGCTGCGAGACGCTCGGGGAAGCGTGCAAGGTCGGGCTGTCCCGGCAAAGGCAACTTGAACTCGGATCTGAAGAAGCGCTGGCTTCGCTGATAGTCGATCAGCCCGTCATCGCCGAAAATCCGCGGTATCCAACTCGGAGCGAACGCGAAGGCCGCGATGCCAGCTGCCGATACGACCAACAGGAAAAGCACGGCACGAAGCCACAACCTTCGACGTCGCGGGCGCCCTCCTTCCCCGGCGATGGCGTCAGGCATGGGCGCGACCCCGCGGCTTCAATTCGCGTTGGCGAGCGGAGAACTCGGAAATGATTGGGCGCTTTGCCGTTGTTTCGCGGCTTTGATGTCGGCGAGTGTCGGCTCGACATCTGGGTTCGTGATGCCCTTCAGCTTGTTGCCTTTGGCGATATCCATCTCGGCGGCCTCCGGCAACGGCGTGAACGGTGAGACGACCTGCTTCGAGAAAGCGGGGCAAGCGCCCGCGGGATCGGGCCGGCTCTGCGCGACGACACCGACCACATAGTGGCGCCCGCAAACGACGACGTTCGGCGGGACGCGGTACTTTTCGAAAAAGTCGTAGCCCTGCTTGAGCGTCTTCCAATACCCGTACCATTTATTTTGCTTTTCGCGCGCCATCCGCGCGTCAGTCATCCGAAATGGAAACGCCTGCAGCTGAAAGCTCGGCTGTCCGGCTTTCAGCGCCTCGCGCGTCAGTCCGTAAATTTCTTCCATCAACGCGTCGGTCATAGCATAGCAGCCCGCCGAGCGGCAGTTGCCGTGCACCATGACGGAATCGCCGGTGCGGCCCCACGATTTGTCATAAGCGTTCGGATAACCGACGTTGAACGACAAATAATATTTGGAATTTGGATTCATCAGCGTCGGCGTGATCGTGTAGAATCCTTCCGGTGCCTGCCGGTCGCCATAGCTCAGCTTCGGACCGATCGTGCCCGACCAATTACAGATCGGGTACGTCTTGAAATGGTAGAAGCGCCCGTCGTCGCGCTGCTTCCAGATTTCGAGTTCGGATTCTTCTTTGAAGATACGCACGAAGACCGGAGATCCCGGCTGCATGCCCTTCTTCGCCAGAAGCACCAACGTCTCCTTCGAAAGCGGAACTTCCGATGGCGGCGGAATGGTGGGCGTGTTCGAGCAGGCCGCGATCAGCACCACGACCGCCAAGAGGGCGGTCTGGACAGCAGCCTTCCACGTCAATGCGACGCGTATCAGCACCAATGCGATTTTCCCCGACTGTTTCGTGCGCAGGCTGGCGAACTATGAACGCAATTCATGCGGACAACGGTTTGATACAGCGCGTTGCCGCATCAAGCCGAGTATCATTACCGAATGCGGCACGCTATGGACGTGCCCTTCGCGATCCCAGGACCGCTTATCGCCCGATGGACAAAAAGCGCTCATGACGCTGCGCGCGAATGTCCTCGGCCGATTTCCCGTCGAACTCCGACAGCATCCGCGCGATCGCATTTCCGGTGGAGATAATCACTGATTCGCGGTCCCGATGCGCTCCACCGGTCGGCTCCTTGACGATTCCATCGATGACGCCGAGCTGCTCCAGGTCCTGGGCAGTGATCTTCATGTTGGTCGCGGCTTCTTCTTTCTTGTTGCTGTCGCGCCAGATGATCGAGGCCGCGCCCTCGGGCGAAATCACCGAATAAATGGCGTGTTCGAGCATAAGAATGCGGTTGGCCGTGGCGATGGCGATGGCCCCGCCGGAACCACCCTCGCCGACGATGACCGCCACGATCGGCACGCCAAGCTTCAGGCAGCATTCCGTCGAACGCGCGATGGCTTCGGCTTGTCCACGTTCTTCCGCGCCGATGCCGGGATAAGCCCCAGGCGTGTCGACAAATGTAATGATGGGGAGCCCGAAGCGGTCCGCGAGTTCCATCAGCCGCACGGCCTTGCGATAGCCTTCCGGCCGCGCCATGCCGAAATTGTGCTTGATGCGCTTCTCGGTATTGGACCCTTTTTCATGCCCGAGCACGAGGACCGATTTGTTGCGGAACCGGCCCAGGCCACCGACGATGGCTTCATCCTCGGCAAAATAACGGTCGCCCGCGAGTGGCGTGAAATCCTCGATGAGACTGCCGATGAAGTCGAGCGCGTGCGGGCGTTCGGGATGCCGCGCGACGAGCGTTTTCTGCCAGGGCGTCAGCCGCGCATAGGTATCGACGAGCGCCGCCTTGGATTTCTGTTCGAGCTTGGCGATCTCGTCCGCGATCTGGGGTCCTTTGCCCTCCGTCTGGAGAGCTTTGAGCTCGGCCACCTTGTTCTCAAGCTCCAAGATCGGCTTTTCGAAATCGAGATAGGTGCGAAGAGCAGTCGAAGCGTTCACGGGCTAAGGTCTCTCGAATTGTGCAACTGAAGCGTGCGGGCGTTGGTCCGCGCATCCGCCGCGCGACATTCGCCTTCTAGCTCGCCCAGTGTCAAGGCGAAGCGGCATTATGTGCTAACCGGTCGCCTACAAACGCCATGATCAGCGGTCGCTATCGCCCTCCGACAGCCTTTTGACGATGGGCACGAGGCCGAACATGAGGGCGGCGGCGACCGCCACCAGGGCGGCCTGGGCCAAAAACGAGAAAACGAGCGTATCGGGATCGCTGGCCGTGAACGCGCCGCCGATGTCGCCCGCGAGCTTATTGCCGAGCGCCGCCGCCAGGAACCAGACGCCGAGCACGATCCCGGTCATGTGCGCCGGAGCGATGCGCGTCATTGTCGACAGGCCAACCGGGCTCAGCAGCAGCTCGCCGATCGTGAACAGGAAGTAGAGGCCGATCAGCCAGAACGGCGAAACTCTGGCTTCTGCCGCGAAACTTGCTGCGGGAACCATCAGCAGGAACGACGCCGCGAGAAACACCAGCGCCAGCCCGAATTTTGCGGGCGACGAAGGCTGATTTTTCCCGAGCTTCAACCACAGTGCCGCGGCGACAGGCGTCAGCAGGATGACGAAGATTGGGTTGGCCGATTGATACCACGCCGACGGAAATGAAAACCCGAGGAAATCGTTGTGCGTGAGCTGGTCGGCAAAGAGCGACAGCGTCGTGCCGGCCTGCTCAAAGACGGCCCAAAAGATCATCGCGGCGATGAAGTAGATGCCGACCGCCGCCAAGCGCCGCGCGTCGGGATTCGACTGCGCGGAACCGTAAAGAACGGCCGCCAGAGGCACCGCGATGAACAACCATCGCAGCCATCGGAAGCCCGAAACGTCGGACAGAAGCGCCAGCGCCAAAAGCGCGATTGTGGCAATCGCGATGTACAGTCCCTCACGTGCAAAGTTTTGCTCCAGCGCGACTGGGCGCGGATCGGGATCATTCAGCCGAGACATGTTGCGCGCGAAAAGGATCATCGCGACCGTCATGCCAATTCCGGCTGCCGCAAATCCCCAATGCCAGCTGAGCGTCGGATCGAAACCAGCCGCCGCAAGCCAGGCTTTGAAAGTGGAACTTTGCGCCAGAAAGCCTGTCACGATTGGCGCGATGAACGCCCCGACATTGATGCCCATGTAGAATAACGAGAACCCGGAATCACGGCGCACGTCATCGCGCGTGTAAAGGGCACCGACGAGAGCAGAGATATTCGGCTTGAAGAGACCCGTTCCGAGCGCGATCAGGATCAACCCGAGATAAAACGTCGTAAGCGACGGTATCGCCAAAGCGTAATGGCCCGCCGCGATCGTCAGCCCGCCCGCCATGACGCTGCGCTTTGCGCCGAGCATGCGATCGGCGATGAAGCCGCCCGGAACGGCCAGCAGATAGACCGCCATCGTATACGAGCCGTAGATGCTGCCGGCGTTCGGCGTCTGGAAGCCCAGACCGCCGGCTTCGACGGGCGCGACCATGAACAGGATCAGGAGCGCCCGCATCCCGTAATAGGAAAACCGTTCCCACAGCTCGGTGAAGTAAAGCGTCGAGAGGCCGGAAGGGTGCTCGGCAAACCCCAGCCTCCGAAAGAACGCGTGGACGACATCTGAGGCCATCAAGCTAAGACACCCGCCGAGGAGCCATTGGCAAGGGATCAGATCTCCCTGTCGCCGCTTGTCACTTTGCCCATCCAGTCATCGATCGTCGTGGTGCCCAGTTTCGCGACTTTTTCACGCTCTGCCGGTCGCACAACGTCTTGTACTGCATCGATGCGCTTCCATTCGCAGAACGGGGTGTGCTCTTCGACGCCCGGAGCATAGCGCGACGTTTCGAGTTTCTTGAAGCGATGAATGTAGCGCGGGCAGTTCATCCAGACTTCATGGATCGCGACCTTCACGACCATCTCGGCATCCTTGAACGCCTCGACCTCCGGTCCGCTGAGGATCAACTCGGCTTTGCCTTGAGCGCGCAAGCGGAAGGGCCTTTCGAAATCGATGAAGAGCATGCCGATTTCCGGATTCCCCGAAATATTGCCCATAGAAAGATACATGCCGTTTCCATCGTAGCTCGGGAAGATAAGCGTATTCGCATCGAGCACACGAACGAAACCCGCCATGCCACCCTTATAGGAAACGGTCGGCCGCCCCATGTGATCGACCGACGAGAGAAAAAACATATCGCGGGTCTCGATGAATGCCTTCGCCTGGTCATCGATTTCAGGTTTCAACGCGATCGCCTCGATCCGGTCAGCAAGAGCGCGCGTATCGAATGCCATCTGCATGGTGCGGTGAATGTCTCCAAATAGGCGGCTCATACTATGTTCTCCTCCGAATTCTGGGCCTTACTTTTTGGTATGTTGCGAGCTGGGCGTGGTGGGGCTTGGATCCTCGCCCTATGCCTTGGACTTGGCGAGTGGATGATGGGTGTTAACGAGCGTTTTCAACCGCTCCTGCAAGACGTGCGTATAGATCTCGGTCGTCGAAATGTCAGCATGGCCGAGAAGTTGTTGCACTGCTCTTAAGTCGGCTCCCCGATCTAGCAGGTGACTCGCAAAAGCGTGGCGTAGAACATGCGGCGATATCCGATCTGGACCGAGCCCGGCCTCCGCCGCCACATCCTTGAGATCTTGCGCGAAGCCTTGCCTCGTCATATGGCCCGATGCCGACTTGGATGGAAAGAGCCATTCGGAATTATCGAATCGGCCGGAAACTTCGAGAAATTGGTCGAGCGCGGTCCGCGCGGCTGCGGTGAGAGGCACGAGCCGTTCGCGTCCACCTTTCCCTGTAATGGAAAAGATGCGCGGATCGCCGCGTAGAACAGTTCTAGGCAAGCCGACCAGCTCCGAAACGCGCATGCCGGTTGCATAGAGAATTTCCAGCAGGCAGTGAAATCTGAGAGCGCGAAACAAGGCCCGGCCCTCGACGCCGCTGCATCTCTTGAGTGATGCATCTAGCAGGCGATCGACTTCGGCGATGCTGAGGACCTTGGGCAACGAGCGCTGCTTTTTGGGACCCTGCAGCCCGACCGTCGGATCGGCATCGATGACGCCCTCCGCCAGCAGAAACCTGTAGTATTGCTTGATTGCCGAGAGGCGCCGCGAGCGCGAGGTCGGTGCCTGTCCGGCCTCCGCCATCCGCGCGATATAATTTTGAACGTGTTCCGTCATTGCCCCGAGCGGCGCTACACCGGCTTCTGAGAGATATTGGAGAAAGCCATCAAGATCGCTCTCGTAGGCTTCGATCGTGTTGCTGGATGCGCCACGCTCCGCGGTAAGCATATCGAGAAATTCCCCGACGTGGTTCTCGCGAGTAAGAATGGCCGCCATGCGCGCCTCAGTTCGCTTCAAGACGCGGCCACGACGGCAAAAGCGCTTCGAGCGCCAGTCTGCGCGCATCGGCATCGAGACCGGC
>Ga0164242_10005075_pt1 | contig 14671 bp, 8 predicted proteins | sample OricomgcompostMG_FD_108783 | JGI IMG/M metagenome (GOLD analysis project Ga0164242, IMG submission 108783) | Miracle-Growth compost microbial communities from Emeryville, California, USA - Original compost - Miracle growth compost (MG) ... | reverse complement strand
GTGTGCGCTCCCGGCCAGGGCTGAAAGCCGCGCCAGCGGTCGTAGATGTTATGCGCCATGCGCGTAAAGTCGATGCGGCCATCGTCCCGCGTCAGGATAGGCGCCAGGGTAGCCATGGAATGGTCCTGCGGCTGGCAAAAGAGCGACTTGTCGGCGAGACCGCAGAGTGTCTTGACCATCAGCTCCGCGCCGGCGACGGCTAGACATTCATATACGTCGATTGCGGTCTCTTCCTGGCCGATGGGAACGATCTTCGCCAGCAACAGATCGCCGGTGTCGAGCCCGGCATCGAGCCGCATGGTGGTTACGCCGGTGATATTTTCGCCGTTCGCGATGGCCCACTGGATGGGAGCGGCCCCGCGATATTTTGGAAGCAGCGAGCCATGTAGATTGATGTTTCCGTGCGGAGGAAGGTCGAGCATCCACTGCGGGATAATCCGGCCGTAAGCGACAACGAGAATGGCTTCGGGACGAATGTCTTCCAGTTGCGTACGGAATTCGAAGTTGTTCTTGATCTTCTCCGGCTGCGCGACCGGAATTCCATGCGCGAGCGCAATGCGTTTTACCGGAGGCGGCTGCATCTCCATGCCGCGTCCTGCGGCGCGGTCAGGCTGCGTGACCGCAAGGGTCACGTCGTGACCGGCGGCAATCACCGCTTCAAGTGTGGGAACAGCGAATTGAGGAGTGCCGCAGAAGACGAGTTTCAAGGCTGGTCCTTACCTATGACTGAAGGCTTTAACACCGATCTGCACCGATAGCACCGATTTGAAAAGATAATGATAAAGCTGAAGGTGAAAATGCTTCGCCTAGAACGATCATTTGCCGAAATCGACAAAGGTGCAGAAATTTACCACTCACCATTCTTCTGCATCTTCTTGATCTTGCGAATGGCGAGGTCGCGCTTCAGGCGACTGAGCCGGTCGATGAACAAGATGCCGTCGAGATGATCGATCTCGTGCTGAATGGCGCGGGCCAGAAGCTCTTCGCCTTCAAGCTCAATCGGGTTCCCTTCGACGTCCTGCGCGCGTACCTTGACCCAGGCGGCGCGGCTGACCTTTTCGCGAATCTCCGGCAGGCTAAGGCAGCCTTCTTCTTCTACCTGCTTGCCCTTGCGCTCAATGATCTCAGGATTGATGAGAACAACCTTCTCGTCGGGATTTTTCTTGAAGCTGCAATCGATCACCGTGAGCCGCTGCGAGAGGCCGATCTGCGGCGCGGCCAGACCGATGCCCTGAGCGGCGTACATCGACTCGAACATCTCATCGACCAGTTGCTTGAGCTTTGCATCGAACACAGTTACGTCTTCGCCGCGCTTTGCCAGCACGGGATCCGGCCACTTCACGACTTCATGTATCTTTCCCATTGATTGGCCCACTTCAGTACGCTCGAATCTGCTCGCAATAGCCGTTGAAATTCCGCTGCATCTCGCGCAAGGAATCGCCGCCAAATTTTTCGATAACGAGGCGCGCAACGGCCAACGCGACCATGGCCTCCGCGGCTACGCCAGCCGCAGGGACAACACAGACGTCGCTGCGCTCGTAGGCCGCCTTGACCGGCTCTCGCGTCTCAAAGCTCACCGATGCGAGCGGCCGACGCAGTGTCGAGATGGGTTTGAGATAGCCGCGCACGACAATGTCTTCGCCGTTGGAGATGCCGCCTTCGATGCCGCCGGCGTTGTTCTGCTCACGAGAGAATTTGGTGAAGCCGCCGTCGCCTTCGTATCCGATGGCGTCATGGACGGTTGAGCCTAGAGATTCCGCTGCAGTTACGCCGCGCCCGATCTCGACTGCCTTGACCGCCTGCAGGCTCATCACAGCCTGGGCGAGCAGACCGTCCATCCGTTCGTCCCAGTTAGCATGGGTGCCGACGCCGGGAGGGAGGCCGTGGACGATGACCTCGAAGACGCCGCCGATGGTATCGCCGGTGCGCAGAACGGCGTCGACCTCAGCCTTCATCGCGGCTTCGCTTTCAGGGTCGACGCAGTTGAGCAGGACTTCATCTTTCGCCTGCAGGGCGACGATCTCATCCCACTGCGCGGGGCGCGAGAGTTCCGCCTTGCCCACGCGGATGACGTGACTGGCAACGCCGACACCCAGTTCTTTGAGCAATAGTTTCGCAAAGGCCCCGGAGGCGACGCGGGCCGCGCTTTCGCGGGCGCTGGCCCGCTCCAACACGTAGCGGGCGTCTTTGAAGTCATATTTAAGAGCACCGGCGAGGTCAGCATGGCCGGGCCGAGGCGAGGCAACGGCTTTGTGCTTGGCCGGATCGCCTTCTTCCACCGGAAGAATCTCTGTCCAGTTCTTCCAGTCGTTGTTAGCGAGTGTCATGGCGATGGGCGAGCCAATGGTCTTGCCGTGGCGAACGCCGCTGAGGACATGGGCTGTATCGCGTTCGATCCGCATGCGGCCACCGCGTCCGTAGCCCTTCTGACGGCGCCAAAGCTCACGATTCACGAACTCCAGATCGACGGGAACGCCCGCAGGCATTCCGCTTACCATGGCCACGAGGCTCTCGCCGTGGCTCTCTCCCGCTGTCGAAAATCGAAGCATTTCCCTCACTTACGGTGCAAAGGCGCACAAAATACCGCAAATCCGATTGTAACAATGTCGCCGAACAACCAGACAGGGCGACCTCATGAGGCTGTGGCCGAGCGGGCCTGACCAAGCCCATGAGGCCGGATTCGACTGCAATGTCGGAGGTGCCGCAAGTGATGGTTATTGTTCGGGATGCAGATGCATCTTCATGAATTCCAGATAGATGTTCCAGTCGGAAGGCACGGTTCCGTGTCCGCCGTCGTGCATGTAATAGCCGATGTCATGCAGAATCGGCGTCTTCGCCGCAGGCCACTGGTCGGTATCCAGCCCATCCTTGCCCAGCAACTTATAGACCGGCCCAGCGGCGACAGCAGCCAGGAACTCACCCTTCGGGTCTGACCAGAGGTCCTTATCTCCCGTCTGCAGCAGCACCGGACGCGGCGCAATCAGGGCGACCAGCATATTGGCGTCGACCGGAAGCTGATCGACGTGGTGGGCATATTTCTGATAATTGGCGGCGAACTGATAGGGGTATCGCGTCGGCGCGACCAGGTGCGCAATAGTTTCGCCATAGTTCCGCCTGCTCAGCGCCGCGCCGCCCTCGCCCGAGCAACTGGCGATGACCATAGCGAACCGGGTATCGTGCGCCCCGGCCCACATGACCGTCTTGCCGAGGCGCGAGACTCCCATGATGGCGACGCGTTTTGCATCGACTCCTTTGTCGGTTTCGAGATAATCCATGGCGCGGCTCAGTCCCCATCCCCATGCGGCAATGGAGCCCCACTCATCGGGCGCGGGCTGCGTCTGCCCTTTTTTGAGGTAAAGCGCCCGCACACCGTAAGGCAGACCTCCGAGAGCGTCGGGATCGACATCCGCATAGTTGAAGGTAGCTACACCAAAACCCGCATCAATAATAGGAACGACGTTCAGTTTGCCAAAGCTTCTTCTGCCTTCGGGCGCCGGAACTCTCTTATTTGTCTTCGGGTCCCATATTTCGCCCTGCTTCACGCCGGGATCATCGACCGCGCTTGAATTAGGCACGAAGCTGATGTCCAGCAGCAGCGGCACGGGCTTCTTTGCAGCGGCAGGAAGATACTCCAGCAGGTCCAGCTTCGGCCCTTTCTTGTCCGCAGTGAAGTAGATGGTGATCTGCTTGCGGATTGCCTTGCCGCCGAATGCTGGCGTTCCCTTATCAAAGACATCGAAGCTCATCGCCTTCGGCCGTCCGGGAGCCCGGCCGTACTGGTTCTCTTCAAACAACCGTACAATCTCTGGCCGCCGCTTCTTGTACCAGGTCTTGGCATCGCGCACCGGCTTGCCGTTTGCAAGCACCAGAGGGTCGGGAAGCGTATAGGTTCCGACCTTCGCCTCGTCGTAGTTCACCGGAATGCCCGCCACCACCGTGGGCGCGGCCGTTACAGCAGGACGCCGCGCCGGGGCCTGTCCCATTGCAGCGCAACAGTATAGAACCGCCGTAGATGAAAACAAGGAAGCTGAAACGAGAGATCGAATTCTCATAGATATATCCACACGTCTTTCCCTGATGAAATATCACAGCATGATACATATGACGGATAACTCAATGCCATAGTCGCAATGCCGGCGCGGATAATCGGAAATTATTTCGGAAGAGTTCCAGATGGCTACGTCAGGTAATTGGATCACCCCACCTTGATCTCAATCGTGCGCTGGTTGGACAAGACATCGCGGGTGAGCGTGACACAGTTCTTCTCGATTTGACCGAGGGAAGCGGTCGTGATCGGCCGCCCGTCCGCCGGGCGGATATGAATCTTGAGCGTGCAGTTGAAGTTTACGGGCAGATTAAGCGCGACGCGCCACTGCCGGCCGGGTAGAGCCTCAGTCTGCCACCCGAGCGTACCGAAGCGTGTCGGGCAGCGCTCTACGGCAATCTTCTCCCCTGCTTTGAACCAGTGCCTGGGAGCGGCCTTTTGCAGATGGCAGACCTCCGCGTCGCTCTCCTCATAACAGAGGAGCCAACGAAGACCGAGCGTGGGCTGCAACACGGAGTTGACCACGGCGGACCATCCATATTTATTGCCCTCGCCCGCATAGCCTGCCGGGATCAAAGCGTCTTCGGGAGAATAGCGATTGCCGGAATCGGCTGCATAGCATACCAGTCCATACAGGGTAAGCAGAAACGAGCGGTAGTCCTCCTGGCGGATCTTCACGGCGAGCGTTCCATGCTCCATGAAGTTGGACGTCCGCTGCTCGCCGCCGTCGATATGCAGGCCAACCAGTTGCATTCCTGCAATCGCTCGATGTTTCAGGTGCCCAAGGTCGAGCGCCTGGTCGCCCCAGTCGGCAAGAAACCAGTCCTGCATGAAACGGTGATTCTCGTAACTCAGAAGATGTTTTGGATCGCGGTGCGTATCTTCCGGAGTAAAAGGCGTAATGCCGGCTGCCTTCATCTCCGGGCTCATCGCGGCGATTGTCGTTTGCAGCGATCGCTGAATATTTGTCCGCATCTCCTCCGCGATCGCGGTGAAGCGCGCTGCCTCCGCTGAGACCGTTGGATCGATAACTGCCGCAGCCGTGAGCGCGAGCGCATGCTCGTGCATGCCTCTCCATACTCCGACGGCATTCTGATAATAGAAAGGATGCGAGTCGGGAAAATCGTTGTGCGGATCGCCGAGGTCTGCCTCCGGCGAACCCCAGATCAGACCATAGTGCGGATCGCTGGGGGCAAATCTCTGCTTGGAGTACTCGTAACGGCGAAGAACATAATCGGCCATTCTTCGCAGGATAGGCAATCTCGCCAGAAACACCGGGAGATCGCGCCGGTAGAAATATCCCCGAGCCGAGTTTGCGAGAAAAAGGCCGACGTTCAGCGGCGCTTCGACCTGATCCTGCACGTTGTAGAGAAAATTGCCGTCGGGCATCACGTACTTTTCCAGATAGAACTGGAAATATTCGTCGCTGGATGCCGTGAGGTTCCAAAGCTGCTGTGCCCAGATGAACTCGTACTCCGCGACAGGAAAAAGTGCATGGCTACGCTCCGGAATCTTGGTATAAGCGCCTTCGCCAACCTGATAAGTCGGCTCCAGCCCGCGATAGCTGCATCGCGACAGCATAATTCCAGCGCGGGCACTATCGAGCAGCCACTGGTCGGGGATGCTCACCGGCATTGATTCCTCAAAGAAGGTGTTCCATCGGTTCCAGACGCCCGCGAGCGCGTTGAAGAAAGTATGTGCGTTCCCATTCATGTAGCGATCGATAAAAGCGCGGTTCTGGCTGTCGCGATAGACGTTCATTCCGGGCGTGATCTGATCTTCGGGAATCATGACGCGGACGCGCCCGATGGGGCTTGCATCGGCGCCATCGGGAAGCAACACCATCGCCTCATACCCGCACTGGTGCTGCTGATTCCATACGCCTGTATCTGCAACCGGAGCATAGCCGCCGAAGAGCGTTCGCTTGCTGAAGCCTTTCTCATATCCCCAGAGGTAGACGTTGTCGCTGGGCAGGAAGCTCTTGGGATCGAAGACCGGGCTTAGCTCATCCGGGGCCCATGAGGCCTGGGGAGGATCGTTGTTCAGTTCACGCGAGGTGCCATCCGGATCGAGAAAGAGCGAACGCATCGGCCCGCTCTGCTCGTTGGCAACGAGGGTCCAGCCGATGTACTCCGGGCCGAGAGCGGCAACATTCTCATAACGAGGGTCCTCGCTGGAGTTCAGGATGTAGTCGCCCGGCGCATCGGGACCGGGAACATAGTGCGAGGGACGCCGCAACTGCACGTCCGCAGGCGCGGCGATCTGCCGAGGACGGATCTTGGCAAGATCACCTATGCCTTTCGGGATGAGCGCAATGGTTCCGCGATCGGCGGCGACGTAGGCGATTGCTCCGCGATGAGTGACGTGCTTTTCGAATACTGCGGTTGGCGTGCCGTTCATGCCAATGACGGCGAGCAGACGCCAGCCATCGACCGACTCTCCCACTGTTAGAGGATGACTATTTGAGCCAGACTGGAGATGGACTCCGGTGGGAGTGGTCTCCGCAATCCCAGGCGGCGTCGCCAAGGCTGCCCGTTCACCGGGCAGAAATTCATCGTATTCATTGACGATGGTTGCCGGTGTGTAAGCGCCTTTTTGTCTCGACGAATGCTGCGCGTGGAGAAGAACTGGGTCCAGCGTGGATGTGAAACCGGCTGCGGCCAAAAGCTTAAGAAAGGAGCGTCGTTCCATCGTGGACATAGTTCTCCTGCAACCGCATTTTAGCGTTTGATTGTGGCTCTTACTCAGATGCTGGCCATGGATGCAAACGCCGGCTGCGTCTGCGCCCACTACCGCCTAGAAATTGAGACGGCCACCAAGCAACATATTTCTTGCAGGATAGGTACTGGTACTTTGACCAAAGTTTCCATCCTGCAGGTTCGTATCGACGCCCTGGTAGTTCACGCGATTGAAAACATTGAACGTATCGAGACGAAGTTCGAGATTGACCCGCTCAGTAATGGATGTCACTTTCTTCAACGTGAAATCCACATCAGCATAACCGGGATTGCGGAACTGATTGGGCATCTCATTACCCTCTGTTCCTATGGCCGGTACGGCGAAGTTGCCGCATGGCAGCGCTCCACCGGGACACTCCGGAAGTATCCCGCGGCCACTGTGATAGTCGCTTCTGTCGTGGCTCTGTTTATAGGATGTGACGCTGGGGTAATCGTTATTGTCACCATCGGCGTTGAAGTCGCCGCTGCCGGGAGCAAACGTCAGATTATCCGCGGTCGGAGCAAGACTGGGATTGATAAGCTGCGCGGAAAACGCCGCGCCGGTGTAGACAGTGAATGGCGTGCCCGATTGCAGCACCGAAGCTGCCGAGAGCGTCCACCCTCCAAGAGCACGCCGGGCGAAACCATTGCTCAATTGTGCGCCCGGAAGCTCATAAGAGACGCCAAGCGAAAACCGGTGACGCACGTCATAGGGCGAGTTGGCATAGAACTGGTTGGTAGGATAGCCAACCGGATAGTTCTGCCAGTCATCCAGAGAGTGGCCAAAGGTGTAAGAAGTCGTGAGGAAGCCGCGCCGGGCAAATCTTCCCCTCGCGGAGGCGATAAGGCCGTTGTAGTTTCCTACAGCAGAGTTGAAGGCATAGTTGATGTTCCCGAAACTGGTATTCAGGCGTGTCTGCGTTCCCTTGCACGAGTTCTCTGAACTCGATTCAGTACAGTGAATATGCTGAATCAGATCGCCGGCATAAGCATTCACGTCATTTCCATAGGAGGTTGCGCCCGTATTGCCGCCGCCTGCAATCAGGTTTCCTGAATGAGAGCCGACGTAACCGAGGCTTACGACGAAATCCGGTGTCACCTGCCGATCCACCGCAAGCGAGTAGTTGATGGTGAAGGGGCTCTTAAGATGTCCATCGACACCGCCTACGCCAATCTGCGAACCGACGATTCCGCCTTTGGCATCGAGTGGCTGTCCCTGAAATGCGGGATAGGTATAGCCGAACGGGTAGCTGTTCTGCGTTCCATATCCAAACACAGGAGCAGCAGTGGAGCCGTCGTTGAAGAACGTGGGCCTTACGAACCCTGGGGGGTTCGCGCTCAAGCCGTTTTCGGAGTTCCCCAAGGTAAAGTAGTCATGGAACAGACCGATGCCGCCGTGCACAAGCCACTTGCCGCTGTCTCCGGGAGCGTAGGCGAATCCGCCGCGGGGGCTGAATACGTAGTTCATGTCATGCGCGAACGTATGGCTCTGTGCAGTCATCACGCCATTGGCAACCCGCTCCTGGAACGTTGCGCCTGAACCCAGGTGGAAGTTTGACAGGCCGGTTCCGGCGAGAGATGGATAGGCATTGCCATAATTGTCGTAGCGAATACCGTAGTTGACCGTCAGGTTATGAGAGACCTTCCAGGTGTCTTCGGCGAATGCGCCGCCGGTGGTCTGCGCATAGCCATAGTTATTTGCTTTCGGCTTCCCGGTAACCGGATCGTAAGAGAGATTGTTCTCCGAGTAGGGATTGTCGTTGATGAGATCGATAAGGCTGTTGAACTGAAAATTTGGCTGCGCGTAGGCGGCTGCAAACAAGGCGACATCGTCTCCATGCCAACCTTCATATCCAATCTTGAAGGAATGCGAGCCATGGATATGGGTCAGCACGTCGCGCCAGTGATAACTATGTTGAATGTAATCGCCCAGGGCGAATCCCGAACCGAAACCGACTCCTAGTCCCGTCACGTTCACCACGGGTACTGTAAAGTCGCCGCCGGATGGAGCGAAACCTTCGATGCGGTTATAGCCGACGAACGCCTCATTCAACGTACTCGGCGTGAAGGTATGGGTCTCGTTTCCTTGGATCGAGAAGGTGTAATAGTTGTTGGTCGTCGCAAACGCAGGCCGGACCGCGGGCCCACCGGTGCTGATGGTATCGCGATAAAACAGGCCGTAGACACGGTCTTTGGTGAAGTATTTATCGAGCCGGACGTTGTATTGCTTGGAGTTGTTGTAGTTGCTCGAGTTGAAGTTGCCCTGATCGAAGACCGGGGTGCTGCATGGAATGTTATCGGTTGAGGGTGTGCCGCAGCCGGTGTTCTTTGCGAGGTCCTGGGTGCCGAAGGCCTGCTCGGCAGTCTGCAATACCTTGCTGAAGGTCACGTTAGAGGGAGTGTATTTATTGAGTAGCTGCACCTCCGGGCTGTTTGGCCGCGCCGCGTTCGCAAAGGTAACAAATGCGGGATCTTCATAGGTCCGCAGCGAAGCAGCATTGGACGTGAGCGACAGGTAGGGCTCGTATCCGACGAAGAAGAAGAATTTGTGGTGCGGGATCACCGGGCCGCCGAGGCCGAAAGAAAGATTATTGGTATGAAATGGGGCCACTCGCGTACCCTTCGGCACACCATACTCTCCACGCGCATACAGCCCTTGGTAGGTGTAATACTCACTCGCAAATCCGTGATACGTGTCGGTGCCGGAACGCGTGGTGATGACCGTCTGAATGGAACTGGCCCTTCCGAAATCGACGGTATAGGTGTTGGTCTGTACGTTGGCTTCCTGCACCGAGTCGGCGTTGGGCGTGAGGTTGACGACGCCGGGACGGATGCTGCTGGTCACATCCAGCCCATCGACAACGTAGAGGTTGCCGTTCGCGCCGCGACCGTTGGCGCTTGCGTCGACCCAGTTTTCCGGATTGAAATTTGTCGCGGTCCCAACGCCAAGCCCGGTAACCCCAGGAGCCAGAGTGATCAGGGCCAATGGATTGCGTGCCGCTAGCGGCAGATTGTCGAGTGCCGCCTTATCAATGGTGAGTTGATTGCGACTGTCAGCAGTATCCAGAAGCGGTTGCTGCGTCGTGACCTGCACGGTCGAGGTAATCTGCCCTACCGATAACACGATGGGGACATTGCGAATTTCATTCGTTCTCAAGGTAAAGGCGGTCTTTGAACCTGCAAAGCCCTGCGCCGTGGCCGAGACCTGATAATTTCCAGGAGCCAGGCTGGCGAAGCGATACACGCCAGAATCGTCTGCGGTGGCCTTTTGGCTGACATTCGTCTCCACGTTGGTTAAAGTCACAACGGCGGATGAAACGGCAGCGCCGGTAGAGTCCTGGACCGTACCTTGAAGACTGCCACTGAACTGTGCCCAGCATACGGAACTGAATAGAGCCACACAAAGAGCGATTCCAGAAAATACTTTGAGCAGGCGTTTTATTCCTGCTGCGGAAAACTGCGGCAGGCAGGAAATTTTTAGAGCCGCTGGCGAAAGGTCGTTCATGTTGCCTCCAGAGATGAAAACATAAGCCGTTAATTACTGCCTTGTGTTCCCAGCGCTTGCATGTGCCGCAACAAAACCTCAATGGCGCGAAAGTTCATAAGCTGATGCAAACGGTTACAAAGCAGTGTGCGCTCGTAATGGGTACTGGCTACTTCGCAGCTTGAGAAAAGCCATTTAGAGAGCGAGACAACAGTACGCGTGAAAGTTGGAGGTTCGCATGGGTTGGATTGTCTACTTCTATATAGGTCATATGAACCAGGTCTCGCCATGCTTGAAGGTTGTAAGCCGCACAGCGTAAACTCAGCCCGCAGCTTCATGAAATCTTTCCTCTTCATCATCAGGAACCGATGCGGTCGGCCGCGCTTATGCTGGACTGTACTGGGCACGCTCCCACTTCTGTTCGGAGTAAGTTGCCGCCAGCCTGGACCTGTAACAATTGCCGTAATCCCGCGGACTTCCGGCACATTGCTGTGGGAGCCAGCGCATCGTGGCGCGCAGGACGCGGCCAAGACCTTCGGCGGCCATATCTACTGGAACTCGCCAACGCGCGAAGATGATATAGCGGGGCAGATCGCCCTGATCGAGCATGTCGTCGCTGAAGGTGACCAAGGGCTGGTACTTGCTCCCAACCAGTCGCTGGCGTTGATTACGCCGGTTCAGCGGGCATTGGCGCATGGACTGCCTATTGTCATCATCGGTTCACCGATGCCCATTCCAGCGGGAGGCGGCCTTTCTTACATTCTTAATGACGAAGAGGCCGGAGCCCGCATCGCGGCGCAACGGCTGGCGCTGTTGCTCCATGGACGAGGATCGATTGCCATTCTCGGCATCAACCCCGACGTGGCTGGAATCATGAAGCGCGCCCATAGTTTCGAGAGATATCTGGCTGAGAATTATCCCGCGATCCACATCGTCGAGAGGCATACAGGCTCGTTCAACATACCGCACGAACAGGAGATTGCTGAAGAGACCCTGGCCGCGCATCCGGACCTGGACGCGATTGTCGCGTTGATGTGGTCGTCGGCTCGCGGAGCCATGTCGACGATCGATAACAATCCTGGAAAATTTAAGGCCAGGGTCATTGCTTTCGATGCCGAGGACCTTCAATTCAACTCGCCGAGTCTGGATTCAGCCGTGATACAAGATACCCGTAAGATGGGCAATCTTGCGGTCCAGCTTATTCACGACCGGCTTAGCGGAAAGTCGGCGCCTTCGCTGATTACACTGCAACCTGTGCTGGTGACGCGGACGAATGCAAACAGTGCGGAAGTACGCCATATGACTACGATGGACTGGCGGCCGGGTTGGAGTTGGAGCCACACACCATGAGCGGCTCCCTGCGAGCACGCCGATGGCTTGTTATCGCCGTTGCTGCATGCGTGTTGCTGGCGCTTGCAGGCGCCGGTTTCTACGCTTACCTCCGCAGTCCAAATCGGGGACTTCCCTACCATGATGATTTCGCTCAGGGCAGTGCCGACGAGTGGCAGGCATTCGGCGGCACATGGGAGGTGGCAAATGGCTCTATGCGCAACGACTCCGATGAGCGTGGCGCTAAGCTGCTCACCGGCTCTGGTCACTGGCGCAATTATCTGATCGAGGCCGACATCATGCTGTTGAGTGCAGGCGGCGATGCGGGCCTCATTATTCGCTCCAGCGATGAAGAGGAGGGCGTTGACGCTTATAGCGGCTACTACGCCGGGCTGCGCAGCCTCGACAATTCTCTTGTGTTGGGGCGCGCCGGCCACGGATGGATGGAGGCAGCAGTTAAATTCGCCCCTCAGCACGGACAGGTGAAGGCGTTGCGGTGGTATCACCTGAAGCTGCTGGCGTATGGATGCCGGATTGTAGCTTCGGCCACCATCTCTCCCGAGGCGCAGCCTACATCGGCCACCGTGATGGACCCGCATTGCATTCCGTCGGGCCGGGCCGGCCTGCGCTCTTACGTGTCAGGCGGAGTCTGGCGAAACGTAGTAATTCGCGCAGCTACGCAGAAGGATGTTCTGGCCATGACTGGCCGCTCTGACTCTTCCGGGAACACGGCAAGTCAGAAGGCGTCAGATGAAAGATCCGGAACCCTGGGTTTTAATGCGCCGGTCCCGCGTGGCAGCGCCTACACATTTCACTCGAGTTCCAATACCCAGCCCATCAGCAGCCTGCGCCTTGCTTCCTTTGGCGGTCCCGCTACCGCCACCATCCGCGGAAGCGTCATCCTCACCGCGCCGATGCTGTTCGTGCAGGACTCTACCGGCGGCATCTCTGTGCCCGAGCCGATTTCGCCATCCTTGAAGGTAGGAGATCAGGTCGAAGTTACAGGGCAGGTCCATACAACCGACTTCACTGCGAGCCTGGAACATGCAACCGTCCACGCCCTGTGGGAAGGGACGCCCATGCCTGCCGTCACTGTCTCGGCATCGCAAGCTGCTACCGGAGCATTCGACGCTACGTTTATTGAAGTAGAAGGCCGTTTGCGCAAGAAGGAGCAGGGCCCGAATAACACGCTGGTCTTTGACTTCGACGCTGGCCCACAATCGTTTCGCGCGATCATGAATCGTGGCCGTGGAGATTATTTATTCGCCAAACTCAAACCGAACAGTCTGCTTCGCCTGCGCGGCGTCTGTGTGGTCGATCCCGTCTACACCCATAACCTGACGCCGTTCGTCCTTTTGCTGCGCTCTCCCGAAGATGTTGACGTGCTGGCGAAACCGCCTTGGTTCAATGCCGGCCACTTGATCGCCATCGGGTTCGGCCTGCTTACCCTGGCGCTGGTGGCGAACTATTTTTATACCCGGGTAGAACACTGGCGGCTTCGCGCCGTGCTGGAAGAACGTGAGCGGCTGGCCCACGAGATGCACGATACGCTCGCGCAAAGCTTCGCTGGTATTGGATTTCAGCTTGAAGCAATCAGAAACGGCGTTCCGGAAGAGTTTCCGATAACGCACCAGCAGCTTAACCTTGCTACTGATCTTGTACGCCACAGCCATGAAGAGGCGCGACGCAGCATTGCGACCTTGCGTCCGGAATCGCTCGAATCCGCCGACCTGCTCCATGCGCTTGAGCTTTGTGCGCAGCGCATGGTCGAAGGCGGCTCGGTAAAAATTTCGACGGCCAGCTATGGCGACGCTCGCGGCCTGCCATTGCGCATCACGGACACGCTGTACCGCATTGGACAGGAGGCGATTGCCAATGCAGTGCGTCATGCACACCCGTCCACCATTCAAATTTCGTTGCGCTATGACAAAAATCTCGTGGCCATGATAATCGCCGATGATGGCACCGGCTTCGCTCCAAACGGCAGTTTTACGGACTTCGGAATACGCGGGATGCGCAAGCGTGCTGCCGGAATCTCGGCAAAGTTTGAGATAACCGGAGCGCCCGGAACAGGAACGCAGGTGCGGGTCGATGTATTGCTTCCGCCACGCCTTACATGGCTTTCCTGGCCACAGTTTCTATGGAAGTATTTAGGGAGTTATCCGACCCATGACCAGTCCACTCGCTAAGCCCATCCGCGTTCTGATCGTTGACGATCATCCCGTTGTTCGCGCGGGACTGACCAGCATGCTGGGAACTCAGCCCGAACTGCAGGTTATCGGCTCCGCATCGAGCGGCGAAGAGGCGCTGGCAATCATTCAACGAGAAAATCCCGACGTGGTGCTTCTCGATCTTCGCATGCCCGGACTCAATGGAATCGATATGTTGCTCGCTGCCAAAAAGAACGGCGCACAGACGCGGGCCATCATTCTTACAAGCTACGAGACCGACGAGGACATCTACCGCGCCGTGCAGGCCGGAGCGCAAGGATATCTGCTGAAGGACACACCGCTGAAGGAGATGCTGGACGCTATTCGAGCAGTGAATGCGGGCAAGCGATATATTCCTCGGCAGATCGCACAGCGGCTCGCCGAACGAATGATGCGCGCAGAGCTGACCGCGCGTGAGATCGAGATACTCAAGATGCTCGCCAAAGGCCCGACCAACAAACAGATTGGTCACGCTCTCGGCATCAGCGATTTCACCGTCAGAAATCACGTCAACAGCATTATCGAAAAGCTGGAAGTGTCGGACCGCACCGAGGCAGCGACGACGGCGATTCAGCGAGGGATCATTACGGTGGACGATTAGACGGGTAGCTCATTTGACCTATAGACCATCTCGTCTAAACAAGGGACACTGGTCGTAAGCCACGCCTGCAGTGGACTTCATATAAATAAATGGCGCAATTATCTTTTCCGTAATCCAAGCGTCAGTCCATAGGAGTTTGAAATGAAAACGGTTTCTTTAATCTCTGCCGGCCGTAGGCGTTTTCTCAAGCAGGCAGGAGCTGCTGCCCTGGTCTCTTCACCAATCGGCAACCAGGTTGCACGCGCATTCTCCGCCTCGAATGCCGATAAATCCATGAAGAACACC
>Ga0164242_10005074_pt1 | contig 14672 bp, 17 predicted proteins | sample OricomgcompostMG_FD_108783 | JGI IMG/M metagenome (GOLD analysis project Ga0164242, IMG submission 108783) | Miracle-Growth compost microbial communities from Emeryville, California, USA - Original compost - Miracle growth compost (MG) ... | reverse complement strand
GGTGACCAGGCCGCCGATGTTGGTGGCGAAGCCGCCGGCCCCGGCGTAGGCGACGTGGTGCTCGATCAGCTCGCGCACCGCCTTGTCGACGTTGCCGTGCTCCTTGAGCTGCTTGTCGGCCGCCGCCGCGGCCCCGGGCAGCGGCCCGACACCGACGATCGCTCGGTTGAGGGCGTGCAGGACGAAGCTGCTGGTGATGCCGGGAGCAAGGTCGATCACCTTGGGCGCGAGGGCGCTGCCGAGCGTCGTGGCGACCTTCTTCGTCTTCACCATGGGATCGATCCTACGGAGCGGTAGGTGACGGCCCGGCTAGGTTGGGGCCGTGCCGATCGAGCCCGCCCGAACACCGTGGATGCTGCCCGACCTGCGCTCCCCCGGCCTGGACGCCCAGCTCGACGACATGGTGGCCATCGGCGCCGACCTGGAACCAGGGACGCTGCTGGCGGCGTACCGGCTCGGCCTCTTCCCCATGCCAGGAGAGGAGCCGAACGAGGTGCTCTGGTTCTGCCCGACGCTCCGCGGCGTACTGCCTCTCGACGGGCTGCGGGTGACGTCCTCGCTACGCAAGTCGATGAAGCACTTCGAGATCCGGGTCGACACCGCGTTCCCGGAGGTGGTGCGGGCCTGCGGCGACCCGTCCCGGGAAGGCGGCTGGATCACCGCGGAGATTGAGGCGGCGTACACCGAGCTGCACCGGCTCGGCTGGGCACACTCGGTGGAGGCGTGGCGGGACGGCGAGCTGGTCGGAGGCCTGTACGGCGTCGAGATCGGCGGGCTGTTCGCCGGAGAGTCGATGTTCCACCACGCCCGGGATGCGTCGAAGGCGGCGCTGGTGGGGCTGGTGTCGCTGTTGCGGGCGGCCGCTGGGCCGCGGGTGCTGGATGTGCAGTGGCAGACCGATCACCTGGCGACGTTGGGGGTGATCGAGGTGCCGCGGAGGGACTATCTCGAGTTGCTCGACGCGGCGCTACCCTCGCCGCCCGCGTTCCCTGCCACCGTGGAGTGAGATGCGCACCCGGTGCGCATCTGGCTCCACGGTTCCCGGTTCAGGACACCTGCAGCGTGCAGGAAGACCCACATGGCACCGCCCGGCCGGTCCAGCCCCGACGACGCAGCAGCGTGTCGAGCTGTCCGGCGGTCGCGCATGGCGTCCCGAAGACCTGTCGCCATCGCAACCGCACCGCCACCTTGCCTGCCGCCTGGTCGGCCAGATCGCGAGCAGCCTCCCAGGAGTCATGGTTGAGCCGGCCGTCGAGCTCGATCACGACACCGAGCTCGATGTATTCCTGATCCCGGAACTCCCTGCCGCCCGCCGTCCGCCGCGGTGACTGCCTGGTCGGTGTCGGCAGGCGGTGGGCCCGCTCCACCCTCTCGACGTAGCCCCACTCGAGGACCGAGCTCACGCCGGAGTCGAGATCCTCGAGGAGGGCGCCGACGAAGGCGCGACGATGGATGCGCCGATGGCGTGGGAAGGCCTCCCGCAGCCGCTTCGCCCCGATCGCTCGGTCGCGGGCGGCATCCGTCAGCAGTCGTACGACGTCGAGCTCCCCGGCCGCAGCTCCTACTTCGAGCATCACCGCGTCCTCACGGCGCACGCGCGGCGGCTCTGCCTTCCACTGTGCCATCGCATCGAGACCCCGGACGCGATGGAGACGCACGCCCGGCGGCGGTGTCACGCGACGGGAGGCGTCGATCGCGATGTGGATCAGCGGCTGCTGCGGATCTGGTGCGAGCAGCGTCGGTCCGCAGACCGCGGCCGGAGCGCACGCCAGCACCGCCGCCCAGATCCGCTGGTCGAAGCTGAGCGCACCGGTGTGGTCGACGTACACCGTGCCGTGAACCTGGCGGAGGCTGCGTCTGCGGAGCAGTCGTTCCACGTCGTGCCGGCCGAGCCCGGCGGCACGGAGCTCGCCTCGGGTGATCACACCGTCGCGTTGGAAGAGCGTGATGCCGAGCTGGTTTGCTGCGAACTCTTGCTCACGGCGAAGGGCGGGATCGGTCAGACAAGCGGCCTTGGCGTGGGCGAGTTCCTCGGGCGTCATGACCAGAAGATCCCCCACGACGGCGGCGCGAACCGCGCGTCTCCGGGCCTGTGGAAAGCCAACCGTGGTGCCGGATGCGCACTCGGTGCGCATATCACTCCACAGTCGGCCAGACGGCCCCCTCAGGCGACGGTCGGCGTGCTGCCGTTCTCGCTCACCATCGGCCGGCCGGCAGCCTGCCAGTCGAGCATCCCACCGGCCAGGTTGACCGCCTCGTGACCGTTGGCGGCGAGCCAGGCGACGGCCTGGGCGGAGCGGCCGCCGGCCTTGCAGGTGACGAGGAACCGGCCCTCGGGAAGCTCGGCGACGCGTGCCGGCAGCTCCGAGAGCGGGATGTGCAGCGCGCCCTCGATGTGGCCGGCCTCCCACTCGAAGTCCTCGCGCACGTCGAGTACCGGCACGGGGACCGGGTTGGGGACGCCGTCGATCTCAACGGTGGGGATGCTCATGGAACTCCTCGTTCGGCTACTTCAACAGCTTGGACATGCGGCGGTCAGCCAGCGGCTTGCCGCCGGTCTGGCAGGTCGGGCAATACTGCAACGACGAGTCGGCGAAGCTGACTTCGCGGACCGTGTCACCGCACACCGGACAGGGCAGACCGGTGCGGCCGTGCACCACCATGTTCGACTTCTTCTCGCCCTTGAGCTCGCTGGCCGCGAGCCCGGTCGAGCGCTTGACCGCATCCGCCAGCGTGGTGCGCAGCGCGGTGTAGAGAGTGGCGAGCTCCTCCTCGGAAAGCGAGTCCGAGGGCTTGTACGGCGACATCCGCGCCGCGTGCAGGATCTCGTCCGAATAGGCGTTGCCGATCCCGGCGATGGTGCCCTGGTGCCGCAGCACGCCCTTGAGCTGCTTGCGGCCGGCGTCCTTCAGGATGCCCCCGAGCACCTCGACGGTGAACTCGTCACTCATCGGCTCCGGGCCGAGCGTGGCGATGCCGGGCACGTCCTGCGGATCGCGGACGACGTACAGGGCCAGGGACTTCTTGGTGCCGGCCTCGGTGATGTCCAGGCCGCTGAGCCCTTCTCCTTGGCTACTGTCCAGCACCACGCGGGCGGCCAGCGTCGACTTCGGCGACGGCTTCGGCGGGATCGTCGGCACCTCGTCGCGCCACCGCACCCAGCCCGCCCGCGCGAGGTGGAGCACCAGGTGCACACCCGAGGCCTCGATGTCGAGGAACTTCCCGTGCCGGGCCACGTCGTCGACCAGCGTCCCCTCCAGCGCGGAGAGCGGCGGGTCGAAGGTCTTGAGCGCGCTGAACTGCGCCAGGTGGATCTTCATGATCGCCCGGTCCTTGAGCCGACCGCGCAGGTCGACCGCGAGCGCTTCGACCTCGGGGAGCTCCGGCATGAAGTTGAGTCTAGGCACGCCTCACCTAGGATCCACCGCGTGACCGACCCCGAGCAGCGCCGCGTCGAATGGGCACCCGTGATCCCGATCGGGTTCCTCACCTTCCTGGTCGCGGTCTTCCTCTGGCCACTCGCCGCCGTGGCAGCAGTTGCGTCGCTGGTCGGCCTCGTCGTACGCGCTCGTCGTCATGAGTGGACCGCCAAGACGTTCGCCTATCTCGGCGTGGTCGTGGGCAGCGTGCTCTTCGCGGTCTTCATCACGCTGACGAACATCACCGGCGGGTTCCGCTGACATCCGATCCCCAACGCGGAGAATGCAAGCATGAGGCCCCAGGTCGTCGCTCACCGCGGCGCAAGTGAGCAGGTCGCAGAGCACACCCTCGGCGCGTACGTCGAAGCCCTCGACGTCGGCGCCGAAGCCCTCGAGTGCGACATCCGGCTGACCTCCGACGGTCACCTGGTCTGCGTGCACGACCGCACTCTGCGGCGTACCGCCCTGACCGACGGACTCGTCTCGGAGTCGTCGCTGGCCGAGCTGGAGCAGCTCGACTTCGCAGCCTGGAAGAAGACCGAGGCGAGCCGCGGCAGCGAGGAGCCCGACCGCGACGAGCGACTTGACCAGGTGCTGACCCTGCGCACCCTGCTCGAGACCGTCCGCGACTACGACCGCCGGATCGAGGTGGCGATCGAGGCCAAGCACCCGACGCGGTACGGCGGCCTGACCGAGCGCAGGCTCGCCGAGGTGCTGCGCGAGTTCGGCTGGGACAAGGCGGACTCGCCGGTCCGGGTGATGTCGTTCAGCTTCACCGCGCTGCAACGGATGGAGCGCCTTACACCCGCGCTGTCGTTGGTGCAGCTGACCCGCCAGGCGCAGTACTGGCCCACGCTGCGCCGGATGGTCGAGCCGCATTGGATCATCGGGCCCAGCATGCGTGAGCTGCACGAGCACCCACGCTTCCGCAGGCGGCTGCAGCTCGACGGGCGTCGGCTGCACGTCTGGACGGTCAACACCGACGAGGATCTCGACCTCTGCCTCGAGCTGGGCGTGGAGGCAGTGATCACCGATCGGCCCGCCTACATGCTGGAGCGACTGGGCTGAGGGCCTACGCTTGCCGATCGTGGCCAAGAAGAACCGCACCAAGAACGCACCCGCCGAGAAGACAGAGGGCGGCATCAGCCCCCGCGCTGCCTGCCCCTGCGGTTCCGGCAAGCGCTACAAGGCGTGCCACGGTGCACCCGGCGGCGCCGGCGTCTTCGTGGCCCGGCCGTTCGAGGGCCTGCCGAGCGAGTGCGACCTGGTCGCGCTGCGCGAGCTCGTCCCGTCCGCGACGGTCGCGCTGACCATCAAGGGCTGGGAGAGCACCCCCGTCCAGCTCGGCACGTTGCTGCCGTTGGCCGCTCCGGCGATGCGCCGCGACAGCGGCCAGGTCTGGGCGGGCCTGCAGGTCCAGCACAACTTCGGTGACATCTCGCGCGAGATCGCCGCCGTGCTGCTCAAGGCGCTCGAGGCTACCGAGTCCGGCATCGTCGGCCTGACCGAGGCGCCCGGCCAGGGTCCGCGCCTGCAGGACATCGTCACCAACACGTCGCTCGACGTGACCGTCCACGACGGCTTCGACTGGTGGATCGCCGACGTCGAGGACCGCGAGGGTCTGGAGGGCGCGCTCCAGCAGGCGAACGAGGCGGCGCTGCCGACCGCACGGCTGACGTCCGTGGTGGCGGCGTACTGGACCTCGACGGGCGCCAAGGAGCACCTGCGCTGGGTGATGCCGGAGCCCGAGGAGGAGCTGCTCACCGCGCTGGCCCGTCTCCACGTGTCGGGTGCGGATGTCATCGTGCCGGGCGCGCGCTTCATCGGGATGTTCCGTGCCCACGGCCTGCTCGCCCCGGTCTGGGACCTGCCGCTCGGTACCGGCGCCGAGGCACTCGAGGAGCCGGCCGTTGCCTTCAAGGCTGCGCTCGACGCAGCCCTCGCCGACACCTCCGAGATCTCCCAGGAGGTCCGCTCGGCGCGTGCCGGGCTGGCGAACCGGCAGGTCACCATCCGCTGAGGCGCGGCGTGACGCGACGTACCTCAGCCGTGTCGCACGACGAACGGCTGTAGCCGCGAGTAGCCCTTCACCGAGGTACGCCGCAGACGCGTCACCTCGAACCCCTCGGCCTCACGCAGCGCCTCCGCAGCCGACTCGTCGACCAGCAGCGCATCGGGTCGCGCGATGGAGGTCAGCCGGGAGGCGATGTTGACGGTGGGGCCGAAGACGTCACCGAGCCGGCTGACCACCTCGCCGTACGCCAGACCGGCTCTGACCCGCGGGAACGGGCTGTCGTCGTCGGCTCCGAGCGCGGTGATCGCCAGCGCGATCAGCGCGGCGTCGACCACCGCGTCCGCGACGAAGAGCACCGCGTCGCCGAGGGTCTTGATGACCCGGCCGCCGCGCTCCACGACCAGCGCCGTACAGACGTCCTCGAACTCCTCGAGCCACTCCACCAGCTCCTCCTCGCTCAGCGACTTGCTGCGGGAGGTGTAGCCGACGATGTCGACGAAGCAGACCGCTCGAGCAGACGAAGCACCGCCGGCCACGCCCACCAGCCCACGGCTCACCACCGAGGCGAGGTGGCGGCGCCAGACGTAGGTGTGGAGGTGCTCGACCCGCGGCAGGACCTCGCTGGCAAGGGTGAGCAGGTCGTCGGGTGTGGTGCCGCGCTCGGCCGCCACGTCCGCCAGCAGCGAGGTCTGCCACTCGGCGAGCCGCGCGAACGACCGGCCGAGGGTACGCACCAGGGCCGCCCTCCGCTCGTCGTTGAGAACGCCGAGCGTGGTCAGCTCCTGGGTCAGCCGCAACGCCTCCACGTCGAAGGAGGTGAAGGCGACGTCGTCATCGGCGGCGATCGGGAAACCGAGCAGACGCCAGAGCTCGTTGGCGACCTCGAGCGGCACACCCGCGGCTGCAGCGACGTCGCGCTGGGTCAGGCTGGGCTGTTCGCCGAGGACATGCGCCTCGGCGGCCTCGACCAGCCCCGAGAGGTCGGCGAGCCCGGCGGACTCCGGCGGCTGCCCGCTCACTGACCGCCGAAGCGCTCGGCTGCGACCTTCTCCAGAGCGTCGTGGAAGGCCGGCATCTCGACCGCGAGCCGCTGCAACGCCTCCGGCGTGAGGTGGATCAGCTCGAGCGGCGTGAGCGCGATGATCGAGGCGTTGCGCAGCTTCTGGTTGAGGATCGCCGCCTCACCGATGATGTCGCCCGGTCCGGCCTGGGCGATCTCCTCACCGTCGCGACGGACACTGACCGTGCCGTCGAGGATGATGTACGCCTTGTCCGCTGGAGTGTCCTCCCAGATCGGGGACCACCCCTTCGGAAGGTTCACCACCGTGCCGGAGCCGCTGATCTTGGCGATCTCGGCCGGCTTGAACATGGAGAAGAAGGTGTCGCCCACGGATGCCCCTTCGGGTGAGGTCAGGTACCTGCTCCAACGAAGCATGGCGGTCGGGGCTACGTCACGCAACGACCTCCACGAGCGTGAAGACGCCCAGGACGAGGCAGATCGCCGCACCGGCGAAGTGCAGCACGTGCAGCGAGATCCACCGGAGCAGCTGCTTGCCGACGACCACCGCCAGGCCGCTGACCACCAGCAGCGCTGCCAGCGCGCCCACGAAGATCGAGGTCGGGTGGTGGTTCTTGGCGACCAACGAGATGGTCAGCAGCTGCGACAGGTCGCCCCATTCGGCGGCGAAGAGCACCATGAAGGACGCCAGGATCTGGCGTAGGCCACGGGCCGGCTTGGCCTTCTCGGCGTACTCCTCCTCGTCCTCCTCCGCGTTCTGGTGACTGCGGCCCTCGCGGAAGAGCAGCACCGCGCCGGCGAGGAACATCAGCCCTGCGAGGGTGTGGATGAGGTCCTTGGGCAGCAGCGTCGCCACCCGCCCGACCACGACCGCCAGGACCGTCTGTACGGCGAAGGCCAGGCCGACACCGATCCACACGAAGAGCGGCCGGTACTTGGTGGCCAGCACGAGCGTGGCGAGGAAGGTCTTGTCCGGCAGCTCGACCACGAAGATGGAGACGAAGGCGAGCGCGATCAGACCGATATCCACTCGGCAAGGGTAGAGGCCGGCGATCACGCCCTCCCCATCGACGCGGGACGGCACTCGGGTGTCCACTGGTCCCATGCCCACTTTCGACTCCTACGCGCAGGGCACGCCCTGCTACGTCGAGCTCACCACCCCGGACGTCCCCGCCGCGCGGGCGTTCTACGGCGCCCTCTTCGGCTGGGCGCTGACCGACATCTCCTCGGGCGATATACCGGACCAGTACGTGTCGTGCGCCCTCGAGCGCGACCGGGTCGCCGGGATCTCGTCCCAGATGCCCGAGCAGGCGGGCCATCCGGCGTACTGGACGGTCTTCTTGGCGGTCGACGACGTCGATGCGACGGTCGCGGGGGTACCGACGGCGGGCGGCAAGGTCGAGCTGGAGCCGTTCGACGTCCGCGACCTCGGTCGGATGGCAGCCATCCAGGACCCGACCGGAGCGCGGTTCAACCTCTGGGAGGCCAGGACCGACATCGGCACCCAGCGGGCCAACGAGCCCAACACCCCGATCTGGAACGAGCTGGTCAGCCCCGACCTCCCCACCGCCACCGACTTCTACTCGGAGATCCTGGGGGTGACATGGGAGGACTCCCCCATGACCGAGGACTCGGTGCTCGAGTCCTACCAGACGATGTACGTCGACGGCCGCGCGGTCGCGGGTGCGCTGCCACCCCCGATGGAGGGACTACCGCCGCACTGGAACGTCTACTTCAACGTCTCCGAGGTGGATGAGGTGGTGGCGAAGGCGGAGTCCCTGGGCGCGACCGCGATGGCCCCTGCCTTCGACGTACCGGACGTGGGGCGGCTGGCGATGCTCGCCGACCCGCAGGGCGGGATCTTCTGGCTGATGGGGGCGTCGCCGGAGGCTGCCTGAGCGGCAGACGTCAGTCGCGGGCAGGGCTCGCGGGGTAGACGCCGAGCACCTTGATGTCGGTGGTGAAGAACGCCAGCTCCTCGAGTGCCCGCTTGAGCGGGGGCTGATCGGGGTGGCCGTCCACCTCGGCGAGGAACTGGGTGGCGGTGAACTTCCCGTCGACCATGTAGGACTCGAGCTTGGTCATGTTGACGCCGTTGGTCGCGAAGCCGCCGAGCGCCTTGTAGAGCGCCGCCGGGATGTTGCGCACGTTGAAGATGAACGACGTGACGACCGGGCCGTTGTCGGCCGGCGCCTTCACGAAGTCACGGGAGAGCACGACGAACCGGGTGGTGTTGTGGTCCTCGTCCTCGACGTCCTCGGCCAGCACGTCGAGGCCGTAGATCTCAGCCGCCATCGGCGGGCTGATCGCCGCCATGCTCGGGTCCCCCGCCTCCGCGATCTCGCGCGCCGCACCGGCGGTGTCGCCGGAGATGACCGGCACGAGGCCGTGCTCGCGGATGACCTTGCGGCACTGGCCGAGGGCATGGACATGGCTGTGCACGGTGCGGACCTGCTCGAGCGGTACGCCGGGCAGCGCCATCAGGTGGAAGCGGATCCGCAGGAAGTGCTCGGCGATGATGTGCAGCCTCGACGCCGGCAGGAAGTGGTGGATGTCCGCCACCCGGCCGGCCAGCGAGTTGTCGATCGGGATCATCGCCAGATCAGCGGTCGGTTCGACCCCGTCAGCACCCTCGACGGCGGCGAAGACGTCCTCGAACGAGGCGCACGGCACCGACTCCAGCTCGGGATACTCGCGCTGGCACACCATGTGTGAGTTGGAACCGGGCTCACCCTGATAGGCGATGCGAGATACCTGGTTTCGGGGTGAGTGTGTCTTCGAGGTGGGAACCACGCGCTGAAGTCTAGGGTTGGGTCCCGTGCTGGCCGTGTTGAGTCTCGTCGTCGCGCTCGTCGCCCTCGTCCTCGTGGGGCTGCTCTGGAAGGAGCGGCACGACCAGCGTGTCCGCTCCGCTTCCGCCGGCGCACCGCTGCCCGAGGACGTGCTCGGCCTGCGGCAGGAGGTCGCCTCCCTCCGTGCGGAGGGCGCTCAGGCGCTGCGGCATCTGGCGATCGTGCGCTACGACGCGTTCGGCGACATGGGCGGTCACCTCTCCTGGAGCCTGGCCCTGGCCGACGATGCCGGTGATGGCGTCCTCCTGACCAGCATCCACGGCCGCAACGACGCCCGGTCGTACGCGAAGACGATCAGCACGTGGCGCTGCGACGTACAGCTCTCGCCGGAGGAGGAGCAGGCGCTCGGTCAGCTGCGGCGCTGACCACTCGGTCCGCGGAAAGTGACCACTCGGCACGCCGAAAGTGACCACTCGACCTAGCGCGGGACGCGGACCAGCAGCCGGGCCTGGAGGCAGGTCGCGCGCAGCTCACGCCCGACTCCGATGGGATCGCCGTCCAGCTGGCGTGGCGTGTCGCGGTCGGCGCGGACGGTGACGCTGCTGCCGCGCATCCGGTTCACCAGGTCGTCGGTCTGCGGCCGCTTGGACAGGATCCGCCAGGCCAACGGCAGCCAGGACAGGAACCGCTGCGGATGCAGGAGTACGACGTCCAGCAGGCCGTCGTCGACCCGGGCGTCCGGGAGCAGCGGCATGCCGGCCTGGAGCGTGCCGACGTTGCCGACCACGACCGTGCGGGCCCGGTGCTTGGTGAACTCGGCGCCGTCGACCGAGATCTCCAGCCGCACGGCCGGGAACATCAGCGCCTTCAGCGCGGACAGGACGTAGGCGATCCAGCCGACCTTCTTCTTGATCTCCTCGTTGACGCCCTCCATGATCGCCGCGTCGAAGCCCATCCCGGCCATCACCAGGAAGTGGGAGTCCTCCATCTCGTCGCCGGCCACCTCGACCAGGTCGATCGCCCGATCCTGCCCGGTGAGCGCAACGTCGATCGCGGCCCGCAGGTAGAGCGGGATGGAGAGGTTGCGGGCAAGGAGGTTGCCGGTGCCGGCCGGGATGATCCCGACCGGGATGCCGGTGCCGGCGAGCTCGGCGCAGACCTCGCGGACGGTGCCGTCGCCGCCGCACACCATCACCAGGTCGGCGCCCGCGACGGAGGCGGCCGAGGCCATGCCGGTGCCCGAGTCCTCGACAGTCGTCAGGTGCCAGGTCGGCTCGTCCCAACCGGCCTCGGCGGCCATGGCGCTGACGATCGCCTGGAACTGCCCGACCGACTCCACCTTGATCGGGTTGAGCACCACGTGCAGCGAGCGGCCTCCCGGGACGCTCTGCACCAGCGGGACCGCATGCTCGGCATGGCTGCGCGGCACCGGACTGTAGACGGCCAGCGCGACCAGCACGACCACACCACCGAGGAGGGCGCCGCCGACGGTGTCGGTCGGGTAGTGCCGGCCCAGCAGGATCCGGTCGGCGGCGACCACGAGCACCACCAGCGTCAAGCCGGCGTACACCAGGCGCCGCAGGCCGGCCCGGCGAACGAACATCGCGACGGTGACGGCGACCGCCCCGGCGAGCGCTGTCACGGTGGTGACGTGGCCGCTGGGATAGCCGGGGGCGTGGATCAGGTGGGCATGCTCCTGCCAGGCCGGGCGGGACCGGCCGAAGGCATGCGCCAGGAGGTAGCGCACCAGCGCCGAGACGATCGTCGTACCGAGGAGGAAGAAGGCGGCGCGACGGTAGTTGCGGGCGAGGCCACCTGCCGCGATCGCCGCGATGACGATGATCCCGACGGTGCCGAAGACGAGCTCGATGGCGCGCAGCAGGTGGTGGAGCGTGCGGTGCCCAGCCGCCCAGTGTGCGGAGTGTCGCGCCCAGTCGTCGACGGCCGGGACGCCGCTGACCGTCGTGACGTAGATGCCGAGCGCGACGAAGAGGACGGCGCCGACGGCGGCCCACATCAGGACGGAGCGACGGGGCTGTGCGGGCACGGCCCTGATGATAGACGGGTGACGCGGCCCGATATCGCCTCCACCTGGGCGGATGGTGGTCGATAGAGTCTGACTGTGATCGACCCGCGCATCCTCCGTGACGAGCCCGACCGTGTCCGCGCCTCGCAGCGGAAGCGAGGGGCGAGCGAGTCGGTGGTCGATGACGCGCTGACCGCCGACAAGGCCCGCCGCGAGGCGATCGTGGCGTTCGAGAATCTCCGCGCCGAGCAGAAGCAGATGGGCAAGCAGGTCGCCCAGGCCAAGGGCGAGGAGAAGACCGCGCTGCTGACCCAGGTCAAGGAGCTCGCCGCGCGGGTCAAGGACGCCGAGGCCGCCCAGGTCGCTGCCGAGGAGGCCTGGGGTACGGCGCTCAAGGCGATCCCCAACCTGACCGCCGAGGAGACGCCTGCCGGTGGCGAGGACGACTTCGTCCTGATCGAGACCGTCGGTGAGATCCCCAGCTTCGACTTCGAGCCGCGTGATCACGTCGAGCTCGGCCGGATGCTCGGCGCGATCGACCTCGAGCGCGGCGCCAAGGTCTCCGGCTCGCGGTTCTACTTCCTGACCGGCGTCGGCGCCGAGCTCGAGTTCGCCCTGGTCAACCTCGCCATGGAGCAGGCCCGTGAGGCCGGCTTCACCCAGGTGATCGCACCCGCGCTGGTCCGCCCCGAGGCGATGGCGGGCACCGGCTTCCTCGACCAGGTCGACGACGGCGTCTACCGCATCGAGGGCGAGGACCTCTACCTCGTCGGGACCTCCGAGGTGCCGATGGCGGCGTACCACTCCGACGAGATCCTCGACCCCGCCACGTTCCCGCGTCGTTACGCGGCGTACTCCTCCTGCTTCCGCAAGGAGGCCGGCTCGGCCGGCAAGGACACCAAGGGCATCATCCGCGTGCACCAGTTCGAGAAGGTCGAGATGTTCGTCTACACCACCCTCGAGGAGTCGTACGCCGAGCACGAGCGGCTGCTGGCCTGGGAGAAGGCGTTCCTGGACAAGCTCGAGCTGACCTACCGCGTCATCGACGTCGCCGCCGGCGACCTGGGGCCGAGCGCGATGCGGAAGTTCGACTGCGAAGCGTGGATCCCGACCCAGGGAAAGTTCCGCGAACTGACCTCGACGTCCAACTGCACCGACTTCCAGGCCCGCCGGCTCAACATCCGCCAGCGCGCCGAGTCGGGCCCCAACACGCCGGTCGCCACCCTCAACGGCACACTGACCGCCATCACCCGCGCGATCGTCGCGGTGCTGGAGACGCACCAGCAGGCCGACGGGTCGGTGCGGGTGCCCAAGGCGCTGCAGAAGTGGCTCGGCCGCGAGGTACTCACCCCGGTCGCCTGATCCACCCGCTCTCTTCCGAGGAGGTCCGTTGACGGACTGGAAGCCGAAGGTCCTCGCCCTCGACATCGACGGCACCCTGCTGAAGTGGGTCGAGGGCTCCGGCGCTACCTCGGAGGTGATGAGCGCCGCGGTGAAGGAGGCGGTCAACCGCGCCTACGACGCCGGCGCCCACATCGTGCTGGCCTCCGGCCGCTCACCGCACGGCATGACCCGCGTGGCCGACCTGCTCGATCTGCCCCGCGACGGCGACGACCGACTGTGGATCGTTGCCTCCAACGGCGCGGTGATCGTGCGCTACCCACCGCTGGACGTGGTCCACGAGGAGCTCTTCGACGCCGGGCCAGCCGTCCGCGCGATCATGGCGGACCAGCCCTCGGCGCTGGTGGCGGTCGAGGAACGCGGTGTGGGCTACCGCCTCAACGACCACTTCCCGCCGGGCGAGCTCAGCGGTGAGATGACGCTGGTCGACGTCGAGGACCTGATCAAGGAGCCGGTCTCGCGGGTCATCATCCGCAACCCGTCGGCGAGTGCCGAGGACTTCGTGGAGATGGGCCGGCGGCTCGGCCTTCAGGGCATCTCCTACGTCGTCGGCTGGACGGCCTGGCTCGACCTGACGCCGATCGGTGTCTCCAAGGCCTCTGGGCTCTCCTACGTGGTGGACCAGCTCGGCCTCGAGCCCTCCGACGTACTGGCGATCGGGGACGGGCGCAACGACCTGGACATGTTCGCCTGGGCCGGTCGGTCGGTGGCGATGGGACAGGCGATCCCCGAGGTGCTGGAGGCGGCCGACGCGGTCACGCTCCCGGTCGACGAGGACGGCGCGGCCGTGGAGATCGCGCAATGGTTCTGAGTCTGGCGGCGATCCGGACCGAGCGGCTGGTGCTGCCGCTGTGGACGGCCGGTGACGTGGCGGCGATCCGCGCCGGTGCGCGCGACGGCGTGCCTGGCGTGCTCGGCGAGTGGCACCGTGACTTCCCGCGACCTGACGACGTCTCGGCGGCCACACTGTGGCGTGAGGGCGACCCGTGGGGTCCGCGCTCGATCGCCCGCGGGGTGACGGTGCTCGGCTCGATCGGGTTCTTCGGTCCCCCGCAGCCGGGCCCGGATGCCGGGCCGGACGAGGTCGTCGAGGTGGAGGTCGGCTACGGCCTGGTCCGCGAGGCATGGGGGTGGGGCTTCGCGACCGAGGCGCTGCAGGCGTTGGTGGCCGAGCTCGAGCCCGGCATCGCGGTCCGCGCCTCGATCCAGCCGGAGAACAAGGCCTCCCTGCGGGTCGTCGCCAAGTGCGGCTTCACCCAGCTGCGTGGCGCCACCGAGGACGGCGAGCTGGTGATGGTCCGGCCCGCCCAGCGTTGATTGGTCAGTTTCGGCGGGTCGAGTGGCCGCGCACGATGTCGGGCTGCCAGGCACAATGTGGGCTTGTGACCCCCAAGGCGACTCCCAAGCTGGTCGCGACCGACCTGGACGGAACGCTGGTCCGACGGGACGGCAGCGTCTCGCCGTACGCGCGCGAGGTGCTGGCCGCCCTCGAGGCCCGTGGCGTGCCGGTGATCTTCGTGACCGGGCGTCCACTGCGCTGGACCAGGCCGGTGTTCGAGCATGTCGGCTCGCTCGGACTGGCGATCGTCTCCAACGGCGCGCTGGTCTGGGACGTCGCCGCCTCGACCGCTCGCGAGTCCTTCGCGCTGGCCGGCGAGGCGTCGCTGGAAGTGGTGACCCGGATCCGGGAGGCACTGCCCGGATCGGTCTTCGGGGCGGAGCGGCTGGAGGGCTTCGCGGTCGAGCGCGGGTTCCCTGACGGCCCCGGTCGCGAGGAGGCACCCCGACTGGAGCTGGACGAGCTGACCGCGACCCCGATGCTCAAGCTGCTCAGCCTGCACCCGGACTACGAGCCGGACGAGTACTGGAAGCGGGCGGAGGAAGCCGTCGGCGACCTCGCCACCGTCACCCACTCCTCGACGTTCGCGCTGCTGGAGATCAGCGCGTACGGCGTCACCAAGGCCTCCACGCTGGCGGAGGTCGCGACGTCGCTCGGTGTGGC
>Ga0164242_10005073_pt1 | contig 14674 bp, 12 predicted proteins | sample OricomgcompostMG_FD_108783 | JGI IMG/M metagenome (GOLD analysis project Ga0164242, IMG submission 108783) | Miracle-Growth compost microbial communities from Emeryville, California, USA - Original compost - Miracle growth compost (MG) ... | reverse complement strand
TAGTGAAAATGAAATCTGATCCCTCCCTAAGGGAGTCAGTAATCAATTGCGATATCATCAATGCAGATGGCCAGAGTCTGGTATGGGCTGCCAAATTGCTCGGCATGCATTTACCGGAAAGGGTAGCAGGGATTGATCTTATGGAAAGGCTGGTGATGCTTGCCTATTACAAGGGATATAAAATATTTTTTTTGGGTGCAAAGATGGATGTCGTCTCTGCTGTGGTAGAAAAATATGCGGGAGAATATGACGCTTCTATTATTGCGGGATTTAGAGACGGTTATTTTAAAAAGGATGAAGAGGCTGAGGTGGCTAAAGAAATTGCCGCTAGTAAGGCAGATATCTTATTTGTTGCCATGAGCTCACCTAAGAAAGAAATTTTTCTAAATGAATATAAAAATGTGATTAATACCTCTTTTATTATGGGGGTGGGCGGATCATTTGATGTTGTTTCGGGGAAAGTCAAAAGAGCGCCTCTTTGGATGCAAAGAAGTGGCCTTGAATGGTTTTACCGGGTAGTTCAGGAGCCTAAAAGAATGTGGAAACGTTATCTTGTTACAAATACACTTTTTATAGCGCGAGTTTTAAATGCTGTTTTTAAAAAAAAAGTCGGCTTTTCTTAAATTATTTTACGGAATTAAATTATTGATATCTATTCATTTGTGTTTTTTTAGATGACTTTTTGTTTTTTATTAAAAAAAATAAGACGATAAAAAATGCTTAGGTAATGTAAAATGTCTATATTTGTCCGAAGGAAAATTATTAGAGCCCTTACCAATTAAATTTAACTGTTCAAAGACCGACAACAAACTCAAGAATTCCTCAACACTACCAAACATTAACTATACATTGATTGAGAATTTCCGGGGTACGCTTTAATGATTTTTTAAAATAATATCGGATTAAATAGAATTAATGGATTTAGCGCGGAACTAAATTTATAATGTTGATCGTTTTTACGTCCCTATGGATGTGTCTTGATGCAGTACATCGGCATGCAAGTACTGGCAAGTAATGTCCATGTGCGACTATTTTTTTCCAATTTTATTTTGTTTATTATGAAACCAAAAATATTACTGGCTTTTGGGACACGCCCGGAAGCGATCAAAATGGCGCCGCTTGCCATAATGTTCCAAAACCTGCATGAAAGTTTTGAAATGCGGATTTGTGTTACGGGTCAACACCGGGAAATGCTGGATCAGATTATGCAGTTCTTCGAATTATCTGCCCATTACGATTTAAATGTAATGCGTCCAGGTCAGAATTTGTTTAGCCTTACCAGCAGGATAATTAATGATATGCGTCCGGTGCTGGAAGATTTTAAACCTGATTATGTTTTTGTCCATGGAGACACGACTACTTCAACTGCCGTTGCGCTCGCCGCATTTTACAGTGGATGCAAGGTGGCTCATGTAGAAGCCGGACTCAGAACTTTTGATAAATGGGCACCCTTCCCTGAAGAAATGAATCGAAATCTTACCAGTAAGCTGGCAGACATACATTTTGCACCAACCAGGCTTGCTAGAAAAAATCTTTTAAACGAAGCAATCAACCCTGCAAGTATAGCTGTGACTGGTAATACCGTCATTGATGCGCTTCATTTAGGTCTTGAAATTATTGACAATCGCCCTTCCGAGTATATCGATAAGCTTAAAGGGGTAATAGATCTCCAAAAACCTGTTATTTTGGTAACCGGACATAGAAGAGAAAATCACGGAGATGGTTTTTTGCATATTTGCGCAGCATTAAGAGAAATTGCCTTAACCGAAGATGTAAATATTATCTATCCTGTGCATCTAAATCCTAATGTTCAAAAACCAGTTTACGAGCTGCTTTCAGATTTGCCGAATGTACTTTTAATTGAGCCGCAGCCTTATGAGTCTTTTATCTGGCTGATGAGCATCGCCACCGTGATCATAACGGACAGTGGTGGCGTACAGGAAGAGGCACCGGCCCTTGGAAAGCCGGTGCTTGTGATGCGTGAGACAACGGAAAGGCCAGAGGCAGTGGACGCCGGAACCGTGATTCTGGTGGGTACACATCAGAAGAAAATCGTTGACTGTACGCGCGAACTTTTGCATGATAAAGAATTAAGATTAAGTTACAGTGCCATCTCCAATCCTTACGGGGACGGGCATGCTTCAGAGAAAATTATTCAATTTTTGTTTCCCGATGCGTACAATGCCTACTTGAAAAAGAAACTGACACGTATCGCGGATTGATATACTGACCAATTCTAAATAGATATATACCTTAAACAACTCAATAGATTTCTAATTTAAATTCTCCAACCAAACTCTCTTTATTTTTTCTAACAAAAAACTATTGTTTAAAATGAAAGCTGTATTTATGGGTCTGGGTTATATCGGTTTGCCAACTGCGGCCGTTGTAGCCAGTAATGGTATTGATGTTTTAGGCGTTGACACCAATGCACTAGTGGTAGACACGATTAATGACGGGAAAATTCATATTGTCGAACCTAACCTGGCGGCAGTGGTGAGTGACGTAGTCGCATGCGGGAAATTAAGGGCCTCTACGGTGCCTGAAGAGGCAGATGCCTTTTTTATTGTAGTTCCGACACCATTTAAGCAAAATCACAGAGCGGATATTTCCTTTGTGGAAGCGGCTACGCAAGCTGTTATCCCCTATTTAAAAGAAGGGTCCTTATTTGTTATAGAGAGTACATCTCCTGTTAGGACCACGGAAAGGATGGCGGATCTGATTTTTAAGACAAGGCCTGAACTGAAAGATAAAATCTATATCGCTTATTGCCCGGAAAGAGTCCTTCCGGGTAATGTCTTATATGAACTGGTCAATAATGACCGCGTTATCGGGGGTATAAACAGGGAAAGTACCTTAAAGGCAATGGAGTTTTATAGAATTTTCACGAATGGGGAACTGCATCCAACCAACGACCGCACCGCAGAAATGTGTAAGTTGACCGAAAACTCATCCAGAGATGCTCAAATCGCATTTGCCAATGAGCTATCTATGATTTGTGACAAGATGGATGTAAATGTATGGGAATTAATCCATCTGGCGAATAAACATCCCAGGGTCAATATTTTAAAGCCTGGTTGCGGCGTAGGGGGCCATTGTATCGCCGTGGATCCCTGGTTTATTGTTTCTGATTTTCCCGAACAGGCCATGCTTATAAAAAGGGTAAGGGAAACCAATGATTACAAATCGGACTGGTGTGCCAATAAAATCATTGAATCCTGTATGCAATTTGAGAAATTCCACCAAAAAGAACCTGTAGTAGCTTGTATGGGGCTCGCTTTTAAACCCAATATTGACGATCTCAGAGAATCTCCGGCTAAGTATATCACTTCCAGGGTAATCAGTGAATGTCGGGCGGAGGTACTGGTCGTAGAGCCTAATATTGATTCCCATGTCAGTTTTAATCTCGTAAAGACCCAAGATGCTTATAAAAAAGCAGATATCATTGTCTGGTTGGTAAAACATGACGCATTTATGGATATTCAGGTAGACGTCTCAAAAATCGAACTTGATTTTTGCGGAATCCGTACAAACTAACTAGAAAATTCTAAATTGAAATAATGCTGGATAGAAATACCCTGCTTAAAAAGGCCTTTGGGGTGGGCTATTTTATGATGCTTTTTTTTGCGGTTCTGGGAATAAGGCTGTCTCCTGTATTTAATTTCAGGATTTCCCATGGTTATAATCTGGATGTATTTACCCATTTGAGTGATTTTGGGAAAATCAATTATAATATGAGTCTGTTCAGTCGTTTTGACTGGTGGATCAACATTGTTATGTTCCTGTTTTTCCCATTTGCTATCAGATCCCTTGTAGCCGGTACGAGGATTTATAAAATCATCATAATAGCTATTTTTACGTCCATTTGTATTGAGCTGCTGCAATACATTTTAGATGTCGGCCTGGCTGATATTAATGATGTTATCGCCAATACAATCGGCGCCTCTCTGGGAAGTATGGTTATATGGATTTTTGATAAATTCAAAAAAGAACCTGAATTTCAGCCAGGATAACTGGTCTGTTATTCTGCCCGCTGGGATTGTATATATCTTAATCCCTTTACCTTCTGTAGACGATTGAATTACAGTGATGTACATTCTTTTGTCCTTATTACTCATTTCAAACTCTAATTGTTTATGAAAGATCTTCAAAAAAAATACGATTGTTTAAAAACACTGGTCATAAAAAAAATAGCGAATAATCATAATTGTACGACTTCCTTTGTAAGGCAGTGCATCAAAGAAAACAGTGATAAGCATAGTTTACTGGCTGACGATATCAGAAAGGAGTTTGAATTGACTTATATGAAAGCTACAGAAAATCTTTTTTCCGGAACTTAATCCTCTTTGACATGGTGCAGATTATTTTGCAATCTTTAAAAATATGAATTCTAAAACAATTTTAGCGCGGGAATTTGTAATTTAGCGGCCTATCATAAGGCCGCTGAATGACCAGACTAATTATTTGCCTGCTGCTTTTATTATTGCCGAGATTTATCTTCTCGCAATATGAGAACCTGTTACATAAAAGTTATGCAGAAAATATTAAGGGATACTCTAAGCTATACATTGAACTGATTAATCTGAAGGATTCTGCCATAATTCAGCATAAGATCCTTGATATTAAGCGGTTTGCAAAAGCTCATGATGATACCCCGCTGGAGTTAGAGATGGATCTTTTTATGTGCTATCATAATATTGAATTTAAAAAGCACAGAAATCAGTCCTGCATAGATGATTTGAATACTTTGATTTTAAGCGCTGAAAAAGCCCAAGCAAGGTTTGTAAAAATAAGAGCGATTCGTGTATTAGCCAATTACTATTGGGTATATCAGAAAAATTACGAAAGGGCATTTGAGCAGTATCTGCTACTGGATAAGGAAGTGGATAAAGTAGATGCTGCAGATTATCCGGAAAAGCCGATGGATCTGGTAAAAATAGGAGAGGCTTATTATTTCTTCCAGGACTATAACCGGGCAGAGGTCTATTTTAAAAAGGCGATTGCTGTTCCGGAAAATGACTTTAATACCATGACGCTTAGCTCAGCGCGCAACACACTGGGGCTTTGCTATCAGAAACAGAAGAACTTTGCACTTTCTAATTATTATTTTAATCTGATTATTCAGACCACTTTTCAAAAGCCTAAAGAGGAATGGGTGAGGATTGCAACGGGTAACCTGGGTTATAATTATTATCTGCAAAGGCAATATAATAAGGCGCTGCCTTTTCTGGAAGAGGATTTTGTAGGGGCCGTCAGAATAGAGGATTATGGCCCGGCCGCCGGAGCCGCCATTCCCCTGGCAGATATTTATCTTAGTCGGGGAGAACCGCAAAAATCCTGGTATTATATCGAAGAAGCGAGGCGTAATATTGAAAAATGCCAGCAGACTGAAAGGCTTCAGTATCTATACCCGGTCATCAGCAAATGGTACGGACAAAAAGGCGACCAGGTGAATGCGGCCAGATACCTGGATCTGACCATAGCGTCGATCAATGCCTATCAAAAGCAGTTCAGTGCGCTTAAAATGATGCAGGCCAGCCAAAAGATCAGTTTAAGAGTAGAGGCTTTGAATAAAGCCAGGGCTGAACTGGAGCTGCAACGTAAAAATAGCGAGCGAAATCTGTGGATCCTGTTATCCACGGCGCTGGCGGTGATTATGCTGGTGGTTTACCGCAATCAGCACAATAAAAGATTACTGGCAGAAGCTTCCAGAACCAGGGCAGAAAATGAATTGAGTCGAGCTAAAGAAGAATTAGACCGTTTTATTCAAAAGGTAAATGAGCAGAACCTGCTTGCAGAAAGCATCCGCCAGGAACTGGATGAACTTAAAGAAGGGCATCCGGAAAAGAAACAAAGGCTGGAAAAGACGATTGCTGAGCTGCGTTCAGTCACGATCTTAACGGGGGATGACTGGCTTTATTTTCGCAAACATTTTGCAACCGTGTTCCCTGAATTTGAAGCGGTTTTGAAAAAGTCCTGCCCCGCGATTACGGAATCTGAATTACGATATCTGATGCTGGTAAAGCTACAGCTCTCTCATAAAGAGATGGCCCAGATGCTCGGTATTTCTACAGACGGAGTAAGGGTTACCTGGAACCGGGTTCGTAAAAAATTGAACGGAAGCTTAGAGGATACCCCACAGACACTGCTGGAAAAAGCAGGTGTTTAAAGCTGTTATTGATCACTTTTGACTTGCCTGTCCACTCTGAAATTGATCCTTTGTTTTTCCCTGTAAAAGACTTTCTGCCCGTTTTTTTCTGCCGGGATCCAGCTCGGACTAAGCCGGATAACTCTTAGCGCCTCCTCAATACATCCAAAATCAGGATGAGGAGCGGAGACGCACTTAGCCTCTGTCACAGTTCCGTCTTTATTGATTAAAAAGGATATGACAATAGAATATTGGCCTGCAGGCGCTCCGTTGAGCTTGGGTATATCTGTTTTTAAATTTTTAACCAAAAACTGCTGCCAGGCCATGATGCCTCCCGGAAACTGTGCTTCTTTTTGGCTACTATATTGGTCGGGTGCTTCCTGCTCTGAGGCGTATCCATTCACGATAAAGTCTTTGTCCAACCGGCCGTAATTGATGGCTCTTTCGACGACAAATAAAGGTGTATTATTATAATAATCAATACGTCTGACCCAGTTGCCCTTAGCATCATAGTCGTAGCTATAGGTTCGGTTGTAGGCCGAGTTCTTTTGCTCCCGCGCTCCATGCAGACTATCTGAATCCAAATAAGAACGGCTCCTGGACTCAATATTATTTTTGTCGTCGTAAGTATAAAAATCGCTGTAAGCCAATTTATTATTCGGATAAAAGTTGCTTTCCTGAATGATGTTGCCCTTATTGTCGTATTTATATTTCATGCTGGCATAATGAAAGCCCGGTTTTCCCTTGTCCAGGGATTTGATTTCGGTTAGCATTCCTTTATCATCATACAGATATTTGAATTCACCGACGGGATGAACGGAATCCTGAAAAAACAGTTGTACATCCCTGCGCTTGCCAAGACTGTCATAAGCATAGTTACTGATTAGGCCGGAGTTCTCAATTTTTTGTAAGAGCTGACCCCTGGGGTTCAGTTTGAACCATTCTTTATGGTTGCCTTGGGAAAGGGTTACCTGACTATTGTTATATTCAAAAAAGGATTCTGATAGCAAGGCCGTGTCTTTTGAGTAGTTTCTTTGGATGAGCAGTTTGCCCGCGGTATTAAAAATGTAATCCGTAATGGGAGTGCCGACTTCTTTGTCGGGACTAATTTTCCCTTTTTGGATGGTATCCTGGTTAATAATTGCCTCATAGCTTGTCATTCTAAAAGAAGAGATCCAGCCCTTCAGATGGAGGGATTTTAAGGTGGGCAGATTTTTTCCAAATATCTGCCCCTGGGCCTTTATCATAAGGCCGCTAATCAGCCAAGAAATGATCAACAGAATAAAAGTTTTCTGAATTACTTTTCGGGAAAAGCGCTGCCCTGGCAAAATTTTGATCGTTTGGTTCATTTTTTTTAAACTTACATAAATCCCTGCAGGGGATTTATTGGATGAAGTGGATGTAAATATTTCGGAACTGCTTTAATTGGTCATTTCTAGTCCCTTTCCCAACAGCCGGTAACCGGTATTAAAAGCTACAGTCTTTTTTATTATCAGTTTGGGTATTAACAGTTTATAAAATTAAGCGATTTTCCCTATGGGAACAACTTTGTGTCCAACTTTGTTAGGTTAACCCGTAAATGCTTAGGGGGGTAATCCATGACAATACAGGCATTTTCAGCGGGTCGGCGTCATTTTCCCGTAAAATTTTGTCTTTTTAAACATTAAATAGCTGACCTTTGCCCAGCAAATTAAACGGCCCTGGCCGCTAATGATTATAAATTTTCGTCAACTGTAAGCAATGAGTAAAAAAGCACTCCTGGGGATTATTATCGCTCTGATTATTCCACTTACGGGTTATCTGATCCTTAAATACGCCAGTAATAAAAACATCCATATGCCCGGGCACTATATTTTAGATAGTGTCGTTACCCAGGAGGTGAATGGTAAAATGGAGCGGGATTCTATCTGGCATACGGTACAGAATATCAAGCTGGTCAATCAGTTAGGGGATACGGTACATTTATATGATCTGAGCGGCAAAGTCATCGTGGCTGACTTTTTCTTCACCAGTTGCGGGTCCATCTGTCCTACACTGACTAAAAACATGGTCCATCTGCAGCGTTCCTTTGAAAAAGGAGGAGATAAAAGGGGCGACTTATTAGGCGTCAATAATGTACAGTTTTTATCTTTCTCCATTGACCCGGTCAGAGACTCCGTGAGCAGACTGAAGGCCTATGCGGATAAATACGGGGTCAATAGCGATAACTGGTGGTTTCTGACGGGTAACAGAGACTCCATTTATGATTTTATCTTCCAGCAGTTAAAAGTGGATAAATACGATAATGAAACGCCCATTGATCCTAATTTCGCCCATACAGGCAGGTTTGTCCTGCTGGACCGGGATTTTGGTATCAGAGGATATTACAACGGTCTGGATACCGTAAATGATCTGCCCAAAATGGCAGAAGATATCGGCAAACTAATGGTAGAAAGAGATGCGAAGCATCCCTCCAAGCTGCCATTTGATCCGGTAGAAATGGTGATCGCCTTTTTCATTACCATCGTAGTGGTACTATTTATCTACTACGGGGTATTAAGAAAAATGAAGGATCCAAAGACAAAATAAGCAAAGCAGCAATATAATAATTATCTGACCTATTACTCAAGCATAATGAGCCAGCCAACAAAGATCGCTCCGCTGGGAGCCTCCATTGCAAAAAACGATAAAAAGGCCAAACGCTATATCGGCCTGTTTTCGGTGATCGTATTTCTTGTGATCATCGCACTGGGTAAATATAAATTAACCCAGGTAGACTTAGGTTTTAATCCCCATGTATTCGGACTGATCAGCGCCGTGATTAATACGATCGTCACTTTTGTTTTGATTGCGGCCTTAATTGCGGTTAAAACAAAGCATTATCTGCTGCATAAAAAGCTGATGATTACAGCGCTTGTTTTATCGGTGCTGTTTCTTGTGGCTTATATCGGGCATAATTTATTTGCCGGAGAAACGAGATTCGGAGGCACGGGTGTCATCAGAACCGTCTATTTGACTTTACTGTCTACCCATATCTTACTGGCAGCGGTTATGTTGCCGGTGATTTTATTTACAGCCTACAGAGGGCTGACAGGAGAATGGACAAAACATAAAAAGATCGCCAGGATTACCTGGCCGCTCTGGCTTTATATCGCCATCAGCGGCCCGGTGATTTACTGGATGATCAGTCCTTATTATTCCTGATTTGCTTTTTTAGCGAGTTCAATCATAATGGAGAGCTCGGCGGCCAGCTTTTCTGAGTTGCCGTCAAATCCGATGGCCTTAAAACGGATTTTGCCTTCCTTATCCAGGACAAACTTTGTCGGGATACCACTGACTCCATAAGCAGAGACCGTTTTATAGTTCTGCTTTTCTTCCGTTGTGGGATCATCCAGCACTACGTGGAAGCTATAGCTGTTATCCGTCATTAACTGCTGGATTTCCTGCTTTCTTTGTTCCAGGGTGGGCTGGCGTTCCCAGGTATCAATAAACAGGAACACCACTTCCGGGTCATTTTTGTATTTATCCAGTGCCATCTGCATGCCGGGGAAAGACATTTTACAAGGGCCGCACCAGGTGGCCCAGAAATCTACAATCACGACCTTGCCTTTTAAAGAATCCAAAGACACAGTCTTGCCCTGCATATCTTTTAACGTAAAGGCGTGTCCCGGCTCATCCAGCATGGATTTTTTGATTTCCGCACTCTGGTGTTCAAAGGCAACCGCTTCTAATTTATCATAGTAAGCTGTAAAGCCCGTGTCATTATTATTTACTTTTTGATAGGCCTGCTCCAGGAGCTGTTTTAAGTTCTGGTCTGCGTGGCCGGCTTTTACAAAATCAGATCCTTTTTCCAGCGCCGTCTCTGCGTCACTGTTGGCCAGCAGGTACTGGATATAGCGGCCGTTGACGTCGGCATCAGTGCTTAAGCCGTCCACCACTTTTTGCTGGATGTCCAGGGCATCTTTCACCTTGCCTTGTTGGAATAATAAGTATCCGTAGGTATCGGCCACCATGCTGTAATTAGACTGACAAATCTTATCCCATTCCGGCTGCGTATAATAAGTTGGACGGTCGTCTTTCATCTTCTGAGCGGCGTCCACAGATTTTTTTGCCAGCGTTACCCCTAAATCCAGACTGTCTTTGGCCTGGGCCTCGGCGATAGGCCAGGCGGCAGAATTATAAATAGAAGAACGCATATTGTTGATGCTCACTTTATCTGCATACTGTTGGAACTTATCCGCATTTTTTTCTTCCCAGTATTTTTTGGCAACGATATAATAGAACTGTTGTGGGTTTAAGATGTCTTCGGGTTTCTGATCCTTGTACTCCTCCATCAGGTTGTTATAGGCCAGGACCATAGAGTCCGCGGTGGTCTTGTTAAAGATAGGACCTATTTTATCCCGGGCAGATAACAGACCGTGCGGATAAAGGGCCAGCACGCTATCCTTATAGCCCTGTACATTTCCTCTGTCAAAATTGGAGAGGATACCGTAGACTTTCAAAAGAGAATCTTCCGGTGCTTTACGGGCAATCATCTGTTCCCAATCGCTTTTAATGCCGCCAAGGACGGACACTCTATCTTTACTGTACAGGCCTGCTGTCAGATAGCTTTCTCTGTAAATATCTTTCTGGTCCGGATGCTGCGCAAATTCTTTTTCATAGAGGGTAACCGAGGTATCAAAGTTTCTGGTGATACCAAATAAGGAAGCCATATTGCCATAAAAGCTGGCCTCGGAAGCGTAGGTGCCTAAAGAGGGGAGGTTATCTGCTGTAAAGACATTATAGACATAACCCCTGCCATCATTTTTATCCGTGTTGTCGTCATCTTTGAATACCAGGGCGAAGGCCTGTGCAGAATCCGGAAGCGTAAAGCTGCCGATCAGCTTTTCACCCATCATGGCATGGGAGAGCGGCAATGCATAGATCCTGGTCTCCACGCTGTAATAAAGGGTACTTTTCAGATCCGGACTCTTGGACAGCTGCCCGCCATACTGAAACCCGATTCTACGATGTACTTTAGGATAGTTCATGGATAACTCCAGCTGTCCGGTCTGTTGGGCGGATACTCCCACCGGGGCAAGGAAAAACAGACCTGCAATAGCCCAAAATAATTTTACCTTTTGCATAATACCTGATTTTGAATTTTAGTTAGTAGTCCAGCGCTACCTTCCGTGGTTAGAGAAAGCAGATGCTCTTGCACTTATGCTAGAGCAAGTTAAGGAATTAACGGGTTTTTATGAAAAAATAGGTAAAATCTATTTTCAAAGGAGGCTGAACGGTTGCTGAAAAGCAAGTTTAGGAGCTTCACGGGACAGAAAAGCAAAAGGAAGCGCATACGGCGGGTTTGTCAGAAAGCCCTCAGAAAGCCGTTATTCATCAGCAATATCAGCTAATCCGCCTTATTTAACCGTGGTCTCCATGGAAACAGATCCTTTATAATTCTTAAACAGGCTGTGCCACTGTAATTTAAGCACACCGATAATGCCTTCTTTGATAATACCCTTACTCATTTTACTGGCACCATGAGCGCGGTCTTTAAAGGTAATCGGCACTTCCGTAATCTTAAAGCCCAGTTTCCAGGAGGCAAATTTCATTTCGACCTGGAAGGCGTAGCCCACAAACTTGATGGCATCAAAATTTATGGCTGAGAGTACCTCATTTCTGTAACAGACAAACCCAGCCGTCGGATCTCCGACAGGCATCCAGGTGATAATCCGGGTATATAAGGCGCCCCCTTTAGAGTAGATTCTTCGGTCTAAGGGCCAGTTCTGGATCGCCCCACCCTCGACATAGCGGCTGCCGATCGCCACATCGGCACCTGCTGTTTTACAGGCCAGGTATAATCTTTCCAGATCATCCGGGTTATGGGAAAAATCGGCGTCCATTTCAAAAATAAACTGGTAATCCCTGGCAATGGCCCATTTAAAACCATGGATATAGGCTGTGCCGAGCCCCAGTTTACCGGTTCTCTGCTCCAGGAATAGCTGATTGGGGAATTCTTTTATTAACTCCTTGACAATCATTGCAGTGCCGTCCGGGGAGCCGTCGTCAATAATTAAGATATGGTAGTTCAGGTGCATAGAGAATACATAACGAACAATCGCTTCTACATTCTCTTTTTCATTATAGGTGGGTATGATAACAAGTTTCTCCAAAAAAGGGTAATTTGATGCTGAAAATAAGGATTAAAAATATATAATTCTCAGGGTTTTTATGTTAAAGACATTTTATTTTTTACCTGGAAAAACCTGTTTAAAGATTTCAGAGACGACTTGTTTGGTGTGTAAGGGGAAATCGCCGCGCATCATCCAGTCATAATACTGCGGTTCTTCCCTGAATACAAGATGGGCTGCCTTGCCCTTATATTTTCCAAAATTAAAGATGATTTCTTCGTCCTTATAGACAAACCTGCGGGCCATATCCACAATTTTATCCTCTCCGGTAAACTGTAATATACTGTTGAGGTTATCTCCGATAATAGGATATTTATCTATCTGTGCCTGCAGTACTTCCCAGGTAGCCTCCACATCCGCAGTGGCGGTGTGCGCATCCTCGAGGTTTTTATGACAATAGAACTGATAGGCCGCACTCAGCGTTCTGGGTTCCATTTTATGGTAGATCTTCTGTACGTCCAGCAGCCTTCTGCCGGTGAGAGAAAAAGGCACACCGGTTCTTAAAAACTCTTCTACCAGAAGGGGGACATCAAAACGGTTTGAGTTATACCCTCCCAGGTCGCAGTTCTCTAAAAAATCCGCAACCTCCTGGGCAATCTGCTGAAAAACAGGAGCATCTCGTACCATCTCATCCGTAATGCCATGTATATCAGAGGACTCCTTGGGTATGGGCATCCCTGGGTTGACCAGCCGTCTGTAACGGACCTTTTCCGCTTCGGGGCTGATGCGAACAATCGCCAGTTCCACAATCCGGTCCGTGGCCGGATTTACACCGGTAGACTCAATATCAAAAAAGGCCAGGGGTCTGTTCAGCGTGATGTTCATGGTATATGGTATGATAATGAATTTGAATATTACTGATGTAGCCGCCAAAAATACCGGGGCCAAATCAGGCAGGAAAGGTAAGAAGGATTTACGTAAAAAGGTGGGTTTGATGAAAACCACCTTGTCCGAAAGCTTTTCTAAAGGGAATAAAGATACCGGCTAGCTCAGTGACGCTATCCAGCCCTGCAGGTCCAGACCGTCATAGTTCCCGCTGCTCATCAGTAAAATACTCAGGTTCTCAGGCGGCGTACTTTCCAGGATTTTTGCCAGCGCCTCCTTGTCATGGATGACCTGTAAGCCCGGTTTATCAAAGCCGTCCTGAACGGCCTGCTCCGGTAAGGGGGCCATTTTTTTCATGGCCAGCGCATGCGGGGTATAAAATACAACCGCCAGGTCAGCGGCCTCCATCGCTCCTTTGTATTGCTGCATAAATTCAATATTTAAGCTGCTGTAGGTGTGCAACTCTAAAACAGCCAGTAGCCGGCGGTCGGTAAATTGTTGTTTTACCGCCTGAATGGTGGCTTTGACCTTACTGGGGGCATGGGCGAAGTCTCTGAAAACGCTGAGCTTTCTGCCCGGGTCCTGATAGAGCAGTTCCAGCCTTTTGGCAGCTCCTGTAAAGCTGGCTGCTGCCTGTAAGATCTGGGAGGTCGTAAGTCCCAGGTTTTTACAGACCAGATAAGCGGCATTCAGATTTAAGAGGTTATGATCCCCGAAAACTTTCAGCGCCGTTTGTTCTCCTTCCAGGGTAACATAGGTTACGCCGTCTTTTATGTGATGCTCGGGTATCTGATAAGGCGCGTAGCGGATATCCTGGCGCCTGGCGGCCTCAACGAGGTCTTTTAAGACGGGATCGGACTGATTATAAATCAGCAGTCCGCCCGGTTCAATTTTCTGAATAAATATCCGGAACTGTTCCAGGTAAAAGTCAAAAGTGGGAAAAACATTGATATGGTCCCAGGCGATACCGGTGATCACGGCAATGTGCGGGAACAGGAAATGAAATTTAGGTACCGGTTTTAAAGCACTGGCGGGATACTCGTCAGCCTCCGCCACGAGTACCGGTGCATCCGTGATCTGCACGCTCTGGGAAAACCCTTCCAGGCGGGCACCGACCAGGTAGTCAAAACGCTGGCCTGCGTGGGATAAGATATGCATCACCATGGCGGTGGTAGAGGTCTTGCCATGGCTGCCGCCGATGGCAACCCTTGTTTTGCCCTTGCTCTCCTGATAGATATATTCGGGGAAAGAATAAATCTTAAGGCCCAGCTCCTGCGCTTTTAACAGCTCAGGGTTATCACTGCGGGCATGCATGCCGACAATAACAGCGTCCAGATCCGGGGTAATCAGGTTTGCATCCCAGCCTTCTTTATGAGGAAGCAGGCCTGCCGCTTCAAGTACAGTTTTAGCCGGATCAAAAATCTCGTCGTCTGAACCGGTAATCTGATAACCTTTATTATGTAAAGCAATGGCCAGCTGATGCATGACGCTGCCACCAATAGATATAAAATGGATCCGCATATATATTCGTTATGAATCAATGAAAAAC
>Ga0164242_10005072_pt1 | contig 14675 bp, 14 predicted proteins | sample OricomgcompostMG_FD_108783 | JGI IMG/M metagenome (GOLD analysis project Ga0164242, IMG submission 108783) | Miracle-Growth compost microbial communities from Emeryville, California, USA - Original compost - Miracle growth compost (MG) ... | reverse complement strand
GTTGTCGCTATTGGGAACCGCGTCAGGGACAACATCGCCGAGTTTGATCGAACTGCCATCTGGCAGCGAAACCCGCGTGTGGGCGGGCAAACAGTAGCGCATCGCGGCAGCCGGATCGTTGCCTGGTGAGCCGAAGTTTCCTTGGCCGTCGACCAACGGGACGCGCATCGACCACGGCTGCGCGAGACGCACCAAGGTGTCGTAGATCGCGGAGTCACCATGCGGGTGGTACTGGCCCATCACGTCACCGACGACACGGCTGCACTTCGAGTAGCCGCGGTCGGGTCGGTACCCGCCGTCGTACATCGCGTAGAGCACGCGACGGTGAACGGGCTTGAGGCCGTCCCGAACGTCCGGCAGCGCGCGCGAGACGATGACGGACATCGCGTAGTCGAGGAAGCTGCGCTGCATCTCGACTTCGAGCCCGACGGGCTCGACGCGGCCGCCGCCCGGTGGGGTGGTGATCTCGGTCAAGGTTTTCCTTCCGCGGTGGTGCGGCGTACGACGTACGACGGGTCAGAGACTCAGATGTCGAGGAACCGGACGTCCTTGGCGTTGCGTGTGATGAAGGCTCTGCGGGCTTCGACGTCCTCGCCCATCAGCACGGTGAACATCTCGTCGGCAGTCGCGGCGTCATCCAGGCTGACCTGTAGGAGCACCCGGGTCTCGGGGTTCATCGTGGTCTCCCACAGCTCCTCGGCGTTCATCTCGCCGAGACCCTTGTAGCGCTGGATGCCTTCTTCCTTCGGCAGCTTCTTGCCGGCGGCGGTGCCGGCCTCGATCAGGCCGTCGCGCTCTCGGTCGGAGTAGGCGTAGTCGGGGTCGTTCGGCTTGTTCCACTTGAGCTTGTACAGCGGCGGCTGCGCGAGGTAGACGTGGCCGGCCTCGACCAGCGGCTTCATGAACCGGAACAGCAGCGTCAGCAGCAGGGTGCGGATGTGCTGGCCGTCGACATCGGCGTCGGCCATCAGCACGATCTTGTGGTACCTGAGCTTCGCGATGTCGAAGTCGTCGTGGATGCCGGTGCCGAGCGCGGTGATCAGCGCCTGCACCTCGGTGTTCTGCAGCACCCGGTCGATGCGCGCCTTCTCGACGTTGATGATCTTGCCGCGGATCGGCAGGATCGCCTGGTGCACCGGGTTGCGACCGCCCTTCGCCGAGCCGCCCGCCGAGTCGCCCTCGACGATGTAGAGCTCGCACTCCTCCGGGTTGGTCGACTGGCAGTCCGCGAGCTTGCCGGGAAGCCCACTCGACTCGAGCAAGCCCTTCCGGCCCCGAGCCAGGTCGCGCGCCTTGCGGGCCGCGACTCGCGCCTGCGCCGCCTGCGCCGCCTTCGACACGACGACCTTGCCTTCGCGCGGGTTGCGCTCGAACCATGACGCCAGCCAGTCGTTGCACGCCTTCTGCACGAACGACTTCGCCTCGGTGTTGCCGAGCTTCGTCTTGGTCTGGCCCTCGAACTGCGGCTGGGCCAGCTTCACCGAGACGATCGCGGTCAGGCCTTCACGAATGTCGTCGCCGGTGAGGTTGTCGTCCTTCTCCTTGAGGATCTTCTGGTCACGCGCGAACTTGTTGACCACCGACGTCAGCGCCGCTCGGAAGCCTTCCTCGTGGGTGCCGCCCTCATGGGTGTTGATCGTGTTGGCGAAGGTGTAGACCGACTCTGCGTACGTCGAGTTCCACTGCATCGCGACCTCGAGCGCCATGCCCTGGCCATCGGTCTCGAAGTGGATGACCGAGTCGTGCACCGCGGTCTTGCTCGCGTTGAGGTGCTTGACGAAGTCCTCGAGCCCGCCCTTGTAGTGGTAGACGTTCTCGACCGGCACCTCTTCGCGCTCGTCGCGCAGTGTGATCGACAGACCGGCGTTGAGGAACGCCATCTCCTGCAGCCGGCGTGCCAGTGTCTCGTAGGAGTAGTGCGTCGTCTCGAAGATCTTGTCGTCGGCCCAGAACGTGGTGGTGGTGCCGGTGTCCGTGGTCGGATCGCCCTTCTCGAGCTGGCCCTCCGGCTTCCCGCCGTTGACGTAGGCACGGAACCAGTTGAAGCCATCCTTCTTGATGGCGACCTCGAGACGGGTCGACAACGCGTTCACGACCGAGGCACCGACACCGTGCAGACCGCCGGAGACGGCATAGGACTTGCCGTCGAACTTCCCGCCGGCGTGCAGCGTCGTCATGATGACGTCGACCGCGGGCTTCTTCTCGATCGGATGCTTGTCGACGGGCATGCCGCGACCGTTGTCGGACACCCGAACTCCGCCGTCGGCCAACAGGGAGCAGACGATCGTGTCGGCGTAGCCGGCCAGCGCCTCGTCGACGGAGTTGTCGACGATCTCGTAGACCAGGTGGTGCAGACCGCGCTCACCGGTCGAGCCGATGTACATGCCGGGGCGCTTGCGGACCGCCTCGAGGCCTTCGAGGACGGTGATGGACTTGGCGTCGTAGGACAACGTTGGCGCTCCAGGCAGGCGATCGACCTTTGAACGCGCCAGAAACGCGCTCGGCGGCCGGTTCGGGGATTTCCGCTGCCAATCCTACCCTCGAACCGCGGCACGAAAGGCCGTTTGGGGCACCTGTGGAGGGGCGTGGCGCCCAAATTCCCAAGGATCAATGTCCCCCTACGCGGGACGGGGCCCGAAATGCGCTCACGGCGCGATCAGCAGCCTACGCGATCCCGATCCGGCGGACCGGCACCGATCCAGGTGAAGTCGCCGCGCGGATCTCAGCCGTAGGTGTCGCGCGGGCCTCTGCCCATCACCCGCAGCGGCCCGTGCCGCCAATCGGGCGCGGTCGGCCCGTGGACCCGGATCCGGGTGACGACCCCGTCTCCGACCTCTGCGGCGATCCGGGCCAGGAGCTGACGGTTGAGCAGCCGCAGCTGCGTCGCCCAAGCCGTCGACTCGGCGACGCAGACCAGCTCGCCGTCGGTCAGCCGCTCCGGCCGGCAGTGTTCAGCGACCTCGGCCCCGACGATCTCCGCCCACCGCGGGAGTAGCCCCGCCCGGTTCAGCGTCTGCTCCCACGACCGCGCGCGGACCAGATCGTCGACGGCCGCGCCGAGCGGGCTGGGGTCGCGCGGGTCCGGCCCGGCGCCGCTCCACTTCGCCTCGCCGGCGGCGCGAGAGGTGGTACGCCGCAGCGGCTTCGCGCGGCGGGCCCGGGCAAGCAGCCGACGCGCGGGGTCCGCGGCCGTCTGGTCGTCATCGGACACGCGTCACCTGCCCCGCCGCCACGTCATACCGGGCCCCGATCAGCTGATCGGGCACGTCGCCGGCAACCGCTGCTGTGATCAGGACCTGTTCGGCCGGTGCGACCAGCTCGGCAAGCGACTGCCGCCGGGTCGCGTCGAGCTCGGCGAAGACGTCGTCGAGGATCAGCACCGGCTCGCCGCCGTCGGCCCGCAACAAGTCATAGGCCGCGAGCCGAAGCGCCAGCGCGAGCGACCAGGACTCGCCGTGACTGGCGTAGCCACGAGCCGGCAACCCGCCGATCGACAGCACCAGGTCGTCGCGATGCGGCCCGACGAGGGTGAGGCCGCGGTCGAGCTCCTTGTCGCGGCTGGCCGCGAGCGCGGCCGACAACGCGGCGCCGAGCAGCTCGCGGTCGGTGCTGCCTGCGATCTCCGGTGCCACCGACGACGAGTACTCGACTCCGGTCGGCCCGCCGCCACGGCTGACTGCTGCGTAGGACTTGTCGACGAGCGGGCGCAGCGCATCCACCAACTCATGGCGTCCGGCCAGCAAGGCAGCACCGGCCTCCGCGAGGTGCGCGTCCCACACGTCGAGGGTTCGCAGCTCCGCACCGGCTCGCCGCGCTCCGCCGGCCGACTTCAACAACGCGTTGCGTTGCTTCAGCACGCGGTCGTAGTCGGTGCGAACCCCGGCGTACCGCGGCGCCCGCGCCACGAGCAGGTCGTCCAGGAAGTCGCGGCGGCCCGAGGGGTCGCCCTTGACGATCGACAGGTCTTCGGGTGCGAACAGCACCGTCCGCAACGTCCCGAGCAGGTCGCGCGGTTTCGGTAGGGCGGCGCCACCGCGGCGCGCCCGGTTCGCCTTGCCGGGATTGATCTCCACCTCGAGCAACGTGTCACGACCGTCGTGTACGACGTTGCCGCGCACGATGGCACGGTCGCTGCCCTCACGAACAAGTGGTGCGTCGTGGGCAACCCGGTGGCTCGCCAACGTGGCGAGATAGCCGATCGCCTCGGCCAGGTTGGTTTTGCCCTGCCCGTTGGGGCCGACCAGCGCGGTGACGCCCGGGTCGAAGTCGAGGTCAACCTGGGCATAGGAACGAAAGTCGGTCGCGGAAAGTCGTGAGACGTACATCAGACAGCGACGGCCGGCATCACGTGGGATAGGCGTCGGCGGACGAACTCGACTGGGTCGATCCCGTCCCCGACGTCGGCCCGGCCGACTCGACGGCGTGCCCACCGAACTGTGCCCGCAACGCAGCGATCATCTTCATCGCCGGCGAGTCCTCCTGGCGGGAGGCGAACCGGGCATACAGAGCCGCGGTGATCACCGGCAACGGCACGGCGTGGTCGATCGCTGCCTCGACGGTCCAGCGTCCTTCGCCGGAGTCCTGGGCAAATCCCTTGAGGTTCGACAGGTGCTCGTCCTCCTCGAGTGCGCGCACCGCGAGGTCCAGCAACCACGAACGTACGACGGTGCCCTTCTGCCACGACTCGAAGGTCGCGCGAACATCCGTGACGAGCTCGGTGGCCTCGAGCAGCTCCCAGCCTTCGGCGTAGGCCTGCATGATCCCGTACTCGATGCCGTTGTGCACCATCTTCGCGAAGTGTCCGGCACCCACCTGGCCCGCATGAACGAACCCGGACTCACGGTCAGGACGAAGCGCATCGAAGATCGGCATCAGCCGCTCGATCGCGTCGTCATCCCCGCCCGCCATGAGGCCATAGCCCTCGGTCAAACCCCACACGCCGCCGGACACTCCGCAGTCGACGAATCCGATCTGCTTCTCACCCAGCGCCGCGGCGTGCAGCTGGTCGTCGGTGTAGCGCGAGTTACCACCGTCGATCACCAGGTCGCCGGGCTCGAGCACCTTCGCGAGCTGTTCGACGGTCGACGTCGTGGGCTTGCCGGCCGGCACCATCACCCATACCGCGCGGGGTGCCGTCAGGGCAGCCCGCAACGCTTCGAGACTGTCGACATCACGACCGGAATCCGGCGAGAGATCAAAGCCGATGACCTCGTGACCACCGCGCCGCAACCGCTCGACCATGCTGCCACCCATACGACCAAGACCAACCATCCCGAGCTGCATGACCTAAGCCCTTCCCTCGCGCGGGATCAGGACGCCATGCGGACGGGCATGAGCAGGTACTTGTGATCGGCGGCGCCGTTCCCGTCGGCCTTGCCGGTGAGCACCGCCGGCTTGGTCGGACCCGTGAACGACAGCGTCGCCGCGTCGGAATCCATCGAGCCGAGCCCGTCGAGCAGGTACGTCGGGTTGAACGCGATCGACAGCGCCTCGCCCTGGAACTCGGCCGGCAGGGACTCCGTCGCCGCCGCGTCGTCGAGACCCCCGGCTTCGAGCTCGATGCCGTCGGCGGAGAAGCTCATCCGGATCGGTGAGGTACGCGAGGCCACCAGCGCAACCCGCCGTACCGCGTCGGTGAGCGCGGCCGAGTCGACGTTGGCGGTCGCCGTCGAGGTCTCGGGCAGCAGCGAGCGGTACTTGGGGAACTCACCGTCGAGCAACCGGCTCGTGGTCGAGCGGTCACCACCGGCCAGGCCAATGAGACCCTCACCGCTGCCAGCCGCGGCAAGCGCGATCGAAAGCTGCGCGCCCGAGGTGAGGGACTTCGCCGCATCGGCCAGCGTCTTCGCCGGGATCAACGCGGTGGTCTGCATCGATGGCTCCTCCGGCGCCCATCGCAACGTACGCACGGCGAGCCGGTAGCGGTCGGTGGCGGCGAGCGTCATCTGCTCGCCCTCGATCTCGACCCGGATCCCGGTCAGCACCGGAAGAGCGTCATCACGACCGGCCGCGACGGCAACCGCAGTCACTGCCGCGGCAAAGGCGTCGCTGCCAACGGTCCCGGAGACGGTCGGCATCTCCGGCAGCGTCGGGTACTCCTCGAGCGGCAGGGTGGGGAGGGTGAACCGTGAGGCACCGCACGTCACGACGACGCGGGAGCCGTCGGTCGCAAGGTCGATCGGTGACGGCGGCAGGCTGCGGGTGATCTCCGCAAGCAGCCGGCCCGGCACCAGCACGGACCCGCCCTCGGCCACGGTCACGTCGAGGTTGGCCTGCGCCGACACCTCGTAGTCGAACCCGGACAACCGCACCCCCGGGCCGGCATCGCCCCCGGCGTCGATCCGTAGGCCGGACAACACGGGGAGGGCTGCCTTCTGGGGCAGGATCCGGCTCGCCCAGGCAACGGCGTCGGCGAACGCATCCCGCTCAACCCGAATCTTCACGTCAGCGCACCTCTTCCGTCGGTGGGGTCCTGCACGCCCATCCACATGGTTTTAGGCGTTGGGTCAGACAAGGAATGGACTAGCTGGTTGTCGTCATATGGCCTGTGCGTCCTGTTGGTAACCACAGAAGTCGCAGGTCGGGGCGGGTTTGAGTGTCCTACGGCGATGTGGAAAGCCCGACGAGACCTGTGGTCGGGCTGTGGATCGGCGGTCCCACCCGCGGGATTGGACGAAGTAGCCCGGAAACGTCCACAGCGTTGTCCCCAGGTTGTGTACGGCGAGTGTGAGGGGTGTCCGGGCGCCCCACTCATGCGCGGGCCTGGCTCTTGATGCGGTTCGTGAGCTCGCTCACCTGGGTGTAGACGCTGCGGCGCTCGGCCATCAGGGAGCGGATCTTGCGGTCGGCGTGCATCACCGTGGTGTGGTCCCGGCCGCCGAAGTGCTGCCCGATCTTCGGCAGCGAGAGCTCGGTGAGCTCGCGGCAGAGGTACATCGCGACCTGGCGGGCCTGGACGAGGACGCGTGACCGGGAGGACCCGCACAGGTCCTCCATGGAGATCGAGAAGTACGCGGCGGTCTGGGCCATGATCGTCGAGGCCGTGATCTCGGGACCGGCGGCGTCGGCGATCAGGTCCTTCAGCACGATCTCGGCAAGGGCGAGGTCGACCGCCTGCCGGTTGAGGCTGGCGAACGCAGTGACCCGGATCAGGGCCCCTTCGAGCTCGCGGATGTTCGACGAGATCTTGCTGGCGATGAACTCGAGCACCTCAGCCGGGGCGTCGAGATGCTCGGCGGCCGCCTTCTTGCGAAGGATCGCGATGCGGGTCTCGAGCTCGGGCGGCTGAACGTCGGTGATCAGGCCCCACTCGAACCGGTTGCGCAGCCGGTCTTCGAGCGTGACCAACTGCTTCGGGGTCCGGTCCGAGGAGATCACGATCTGCGAGTTCGCGTTGTGCAGCGTGTTGAACGTGTGGAAGAACTCTTCCTGGGTCTGCTCTTTGTTCTCCAGGAACTGGATGTCGTCGACTAGCAGGACGTCGATGTTGCGATAGCGCTTGCGGAACATCTCGCCGCGGCCGTCACGGATCGAGTTGATGAAGTCGTTGGTGAACTCCTCCGAGCTGACGTACCGCACCCGGGTCCCGGGAGCGAGTGCCCGCGTGTAGTGACCGATCGCGTGCAGCAGGTGGGTCTTGCCCAACCCGGAGTCGCCGTAGATGAACAGCGGGTTGTAGGCCTTCGCCGGAGCTTCGGCAACCGCCACGGCCGCGGCGTGGGCGAACCGGTTGCTCGATCCGATGACGAACGTCTCGAACTGGTACTTCGGGTTGAGGCGATCGGACTCGCCGCGCCGGGGCAGTGCGGCGGGCGCCGGGGCCGGCTCGTCCTCCGGGTACGGATCGACGTCGACGACGTCGAGGTGCGACGGCTCGCCGGGGGCGTCGGTCGTGTCGGTCTCCACCGTGACGGCGACGCGGACGTCGCACGCCAGCTCGCGGGAGAGGGCGTCGACCACCAGCGGTCGAAGCCTGGTGTCGAGCACGTCGCGGGCGAAGTCGTTCGGGGTCGCCAGCACGACCGTGTCCTGCACCAACGCGAGTGGCTTGGTCAGGCGCAGCCAAGCCCGCTGCTGGGCGGAGACGACGTCCTCACCGAGTCCGGCAATCGCCCGGGTCCACACTGCGTCGAGATCTAGTTGGACCTGGTCCGACAACGAGGACTCCCAGTGGCGCGTGTGGACGTCATGGACGGTGCGAACAACAAACCAGAACTGCGTGTGTGACGTGTGACCAGCGTGACCGGCGAGACCGCCGTCCACACCGCCATCCACAGACTGTGGATCTTTGCGAGGACACGGAATCGACCGGTCGAGCGAATCACCGTCACCGACGTCAACACATGCGTGTCCACACCTCGCTTTCGCGAGGCATCGGGGGAAGGTCGGCGGCGAAACGCTAACAGTCGCGTGCCCCGGGCTTCAACGGTCTACCGGCGATTCCACCGTCCTGCTCGGCGTGTCGTCTTGACAGGCCGGCTGGGACGCACCGGAGCCGGGGGTCGAGCAGTTTGACCTGGCTTCCGGCTCGCCCGTACCTTGGCTGAGCGCGTTCGCTGGAACGGGTAGCCCCGATCGCAGCGCCGAAACAGACCTCGCAGCGACAATCGCGCTGCAGCACGACCTGGGAGTTCCTCGTGAGCAAGCGCACGTACCAGCCGAACAACCGCCGGCGGGCCAAGACCCACGGCTTCCGGTTGCGGATGCGCACGCGTGCCGGCCGTGCCATCCTCTCCGCGCGCCGCCGCAAGGGCCGCGCCTCGCTGTCAGCCTGACGTCTCACCCCGGGACGTCGCTGTGCTGGCGCGCTCGGCGCGGCTGCACCGCCGTGACGAGTTCCGCATCGCAACCCGTCAGGGTCGCCGCGTGAGCGCCCCCGGGCTGGTGCTGCATGCCCACGTCGACCCCGATCGACCGGCGCCGCGGGTCGGGTTCGTGGTCGGCCGCCCGGTCGGTCCCGCGGTGACCCGCAATCGGGTCCGGCGGCGGCTGCAGCATCTGGTCGCGGCTCGGCTGGAGCGGCTCCCTTCCGGCACGCGGCTGGTGGTCCGCGCCACGCCCGCGGCCGCGGACCGCAGCTTCGAGCGACTCGGCGCCGCGCTCGACGATGCCCTGAGCCGGGCGTTCCGGGCATGAGCACGGCGACGATTCACACCGAGACCTCACGGCGTACCGGCCTCGCCGCGACAGTGCTCGTCGGGCTGCTGCGGGGTTACCAGCGGTTCATTTCGCCCCTGTTTGGGCCACATTGTCGGTTTTATCCGAGCTGCAGCAGCTACGCGGCGACCGCACTCACCGAACATGGCGTGCTGCGAGGTGGCTGGCTTGCGCTACGCCGGCTGGGTCGCTGCCATCCGTGGCATCCGGGCGGCGTAGATCCCGTCCCGGAGTCGACACGGCATCAAGCTGCGCGCCGGGCGCGCCTAGAGCGGAGTAGGTAATGGGCTTCCTGGATCCGCTCTACCACGCGGTTGCGTGGCTGCTGGTCGGCATCCATTCGCTGACCGCGCACATCGTCGGCGAGAGCGCGGCCTGGCTGGTCGCCGTCGTCCTGCTGACGGTCGCGATGCGACTGGTGATCTTCCCGTTCTTCGTCAAGCAGATCCGCAGCCAGCGGGCGATGCAGGCGCTGCAGCCGAAGATCAAGGAACTGCAGGCGAAGTACAAGAACGACAAGGAAAAGCTCAACGTCGAGATGATGGCGTTGTGGCGCACCGAAGGCGTCAACCCGCTGGCCGGGTGCTTGCCGCTGCTGTTGCAGATGCCGATCTTCCTCGCGCTGTTCCACACGCTGCGCGAGATCAAGCCGATCACCTTGCTCGACAAACAAGGCCACGCCATCAACGCGGCGGCGAGCAAGTGCCTCGAGCTGGCCAGCGCCAAGGGGGTCTCGCCCACCAAGCTGATCTGCGACTACCCGAGCAACATCGCGGGTTTTCCACAGAAGGACCTCTTCAGCGCGGCGCACGCCAAGCTGTTCGGGATCGCGCCACTGCCGGCGTCGTTCAAGACCAGCCACTCGGTCCTCAGCGCACTCGGCGGCAGCCAAGGATCGACCCGGGCGCTGTGCCTCATCCTCGTGCTCACCATGATCGCGACGACCTTCCTGACCCAGCGCCAGCTGATGGCGCGAAACGGGCCGATGGAAGGCCAGGCCGCTCAGACCCAGAAGATCATGCTCTACATCTTCCCGCTGAGCTTCCTGATCTACGGCTGGTTCTTCCCGGTCGGCGTGCTCATCTACTGGGTCACCTCGAATCTGTGGGCGATGGGCCAACAGAATGTGGTGCTGCGCCGACTACATGCTGAGCCGGCGGCCGCGGGACCGGCACCGAGCGGACCGCCGCCGGGCGCGCGGCCGACGAACCGGCAACGGGGGCCGGTACCGAAGCCGCCACCGAAGCCGGCGAACGACCCGGAACAGCCTGCCAAGCCGCCGCGATCGACCGCCGGCGTCGTGCTGCCACCGGGCGGCGCGATCGGCGGACCCATCGTCGGTGCACCGAAGCCTCCGCCGGCAAAGCGCCCGGCTAACCGCTCCAACAAGAAGAAGAAGCGACGAGGACGTTGATGACCACGCACAGCGACGACGCCGGTACCGACGCGGTGGACAACGATGCCGCCTCCAGTGCCGAGGGCAGCCTCCTGGAACGGGAGGGCGACATCGCGGCCGATTACCTCGAGGTCCTGCTCGACATCGCCGACCTCGATGGTGACATCGACATCGATGTCGAGGCTGACCGGGCGAGCGTCTCGATCATCGGTGACGGGCTCGACTCACTTGTCGGCCCCGGCGGCGCCACGCTCGACGCCTTGCAGGAGCTCACCCGGCTCGCGGTCTACCGCGAGACTGGCGTGCGCAGCCGATTGATGCTCGACATCGGCGGATACCGTGCGCGGCGGCGGGCCGAGCTGGCGAAGATCGGACAGGAGGCCGCGGAGCGCGTGGTCGCTTCCGGGCAGCCGGAGCGGCTCGCCCCGATGACGCCCTTCGAGCGCAAGGTGGTGCACGACGCGGTGGCGACAGTCGAGGGTGTCGTGAGCGAGTCGGAGGGCGAGGAGCCCGAGCGTCGCATCGTCGTCCAGCCCGCCTAGCTTGCTCGAGACCGACCTCCGGGCCGCGGTCGAGCGTGGGTTCGGCGCGCGCGCCGACGCGGCCTTCCGCTACGCCGACCTGCTGTGCACCACCGGAATCGAGCGGGGCCTGATCGGGCCGCGTGAAGCCGAGCGGATCTGGGACCGCCACGTCTTCAACAGCGTGGTGTTGGCGCCGTTGATCCCGCCGGGCGCCACCGTCGTCGACCTCGGGAGTGGTGCCGGCCTGCCGGGGATCCCGATCGCGCTGGCCCGCCCCGAGCTGACGGTCATCCTCGTCGAGCCGATGGCCCGGCGGGTGGGGTTCCTGCGCGACTGCGTGGCAGCGCTCGGGCTCGTCGGGGTGGAGATTCACTACGGCCGGGCGCCCGACGACGTCCCGAAATGCCAGGTCGTGGTCGCTCGCGCCGTCAAGGCGCTCCCGGCGCTCAGCGCGATGGCGCTGGCCGGCCCGAACCGGGGCGCGGAGCTGCTCGCGCTCAAGGGCGCGAGTGTGGGCCGGGAGGTCGCCGAACTCAGCAGCAAGGGCGGTTTTCAGGTCGAGGTCCTCGACCTGACCGATCCGGCCGGTGGTTCCGCTACGGTCGCCCGGGTGCGGAGATCCGGATGACGGCTGGTCCCAACCCTCCTCCGTCGTACCCGTTTGCGGCGAGCCAGGCTGGCGTTTCACGTGAAACTCCACCCGCCGCGACGTCCTCCCCGGACGTTTCACGTGAAACGATGTCGGCGCCCGCAGACCCGCCGGCGCCGCACGCCGCGGCGCCGTGGCCGCACCCCGGCCGCACCCGCGTGCTCACCGTCGCCAACCAGAAGGGCGGTGTCGGCAAGACCACCACGACCGTGAACCTGGCCGCGGCTCTCGCCCAGCACGGCCTGCGCGTGCTCGTCGTCGATCTCGACCCGCAGGGCAACGCCTCGACCGCGTTCGACGTCCCGCACGGCCGCGGCACCGCGTCGGTGTACGACGTCCTGCTGGGCAAGCGGCGCCTCGATGAGGTGGTGGCGCCGGTCACCGCCGTACCGAACCTGTGGTGCGCGCCCGCGACGGTCGATCTGGCGGGCGCCGAGGTCGAGCTCGCCCAGATGATGGCGCGCGAGTTCCGCCTGGTGCGAGCACTCGAAGCCGAGGCCGGTGGCATGGACTACGTGTTCATCGACTGCCCGCCGTCGCTCGGCTTGCTCACCGTCAACGCGCTGTGCGCGGCCGCGGAGGTCCTGATCCCGGTGCAGTGTGAGTTCTATGCGCTCGAAGGCCTCACCCAGTTGCGGGAGACGATCGAGCTGGTGAAGACCCATCTCAACTCGCGGCTGGCGATCTCGACCATCCTGCTCACGATGTACGACGGCCGGACACGCCTCGCCGACCAGGTCGTCGCCGACGTGCGGGCCCATTTCGGGCCGCTGGTGCTCGAGGCGGTCATCCCGCGCAGCGTGCGGGTCTCTGAGGCTCCTGGGTTCGGCCAGACCGTCATGACCTACGACCGGGCCTCTGCCGGTGCGCGGGCCTACGAAGCGGCCGCATACGATCTCGCCGTGCGTGGACAACAGTCGGGCGCCAGGCCGTGAGCAACGTCAAGCGTGGCGGCCTCGGCCGCGGCCTGGGTGCGCTGATCTCTGCCTCGCCGGAACCGAACCCTGACGTCGGGGCCCACTTCGCCGAGGTCGCCGTCGACGCGATCGAGCCCAACCCGCAGCAGCCGCGGGATGTCTTCGACGAGGAGGCGATGGCTGAGCTGGTGACGAGCATCCGTGAGGTTGGGGTGCTCCAGCCGGTCGTGGTGCGTGAGATCGAGCCGGGCCGCTACCAGCTGGTGATGGGCGAGCGTCGGCTGCGCGCATCGAAGGAAGCCGGCCTGGCCGTGGTGCCGGCGATCGTGCGGCAGACCCAGGACGACGCGATGCTGCGCGACGCCCTGCTGGAGAACCTGCATCGCCAGCAGCTCAACCCGCTCGAGGAGGCCGCGGCCTACCGCCAGCTACTCGACGAGTTCGGCGCTACCCACGAGGAGCTCGCAGCGCGGATCGGGCGTTCGCGGTCGCAGGTCAGCAACACCATCCGGCTGTTGGGACTCCCGCCGGCTGTGCAGCGGCGGGTCGCGGCCGGCGTGTTGAGCGCCGGCCACGCCCGGGCGCTGCTCGCGCTGGACGACGCGGACGCCCAGGAGCGCCTCGCGACCCGCATCGTGTCGGAGGGCATGTCGGTCCGGGCGACCGAGGAAGCGGTTTCGCAGGGCGTCGCCGGCGTGCGGGTGAAGACGCCCCGCCGCAAGGCGATTGCGTCGCCGGCGCTGGAGCGGCTCGCCGAGGAGCTCTCGGACCTGCTGGAGACCAGGGTCACGATCGACCTGGGTCGGCAGAAGGGCAAGCTGACTGTTCAGTTCGCCTCCATGGGCGACTTGCAGCGGGTGTTGAAGCTGCTCGCCCCCGGCGTCATCGAGCGCAACCCGTTGGCCCCCGAAGACGACGACTAAGCCCCAGAGCAATGTCACATTGCCCTCGGTGGGGCGTCCGCTTTCACCCGTTTTGGGGTAGTTCAGGGCACTGCGATGCCACATTGCTAGTGCTTGGTCGGACACGCCCGTCTCGAGGTCTGGTCTAGCCGCGCTCGGGGCAGTAGGGTCTTCCCGGCGATTCCCCCGCCCGGAGGGTTGACACGATGGCTGTGGCGCGATGACGCGTCGGCTGGTGAACATCACCCTCGACAACCTCGACGACCTGCCGGGTCGTTGCCGTCGCTGCGTGTTCTGGGAGCTCGACCCCGGGGCGGGGGAGCGGGCGAAGGAAAGCGGCGACACGGAGCTGGAGAAGGAAGCCTGGGTTTCCGCGGCCCTCCTCGAGTGGGGCAGCTGCGGCAAGATCCTCTATGTCGACACCGTCGCGGCCGGGTACGTGATGTTCGCCCCGCCGTCGTACTCGCCGCGTTCCGTCGCCTTCCCGACTTCACCGGTCAGCGCTGATGCGGTGCTGTTGATGACCGCTCACGTGCTCCCGGAGTTCGCCGGTGGTGGCCTCGGTCGGATGCTCGTGCAAGGTGTCGCGAAGGACCTGGTACGCCGGGGCGTGAAGGCCGTCGAGGCGTTCGGCGACCTGTCCTGGGCGGGCCCTGCGCACTGCCTCATTCCGGCTGACTACCTACTCGCGGTCGGCTTCAAGACGGTGCGTCCCCATCCGCGCTATCCCCGGCTGCGGCTCGAGCTGAAGTCCGTCGCGTCCTGGCGAGAGGACGTCGAAGTAGCGCTGGAACGCCTGCTCGGCTCAATGGCAGGCGATGGCGCGTTGCGTACGCCGGCCTTCACGGCGCAACGTCGGATCACACCAGCCAATCCGAACTAGCGGCTCTGCGGCCCCCTCAGCGCCGCAAATTTTCGGCGCGACGTTGACTTCGACGAAAGTTGAAGACGGCGCGGCGTGTCGTGCACCATTCGCAAGGTTCGGCGTGGGAAGGTGATGGTTCGGAAGTCGCGACGTAAGTGGCCCGCCCAAGTCAGCTTGGTCGGAATCCGCGCCTCAGGTTGAGGCGCTTTTTTACTTTGTGTCTTGAGTTCGACTTGAGACTCAGTCTCGCTTTGAGGCTCCCTCTG
>Ga0164242_10005071_pt1 | contig 14678 bp, 14 predicted proteins | sample OricomgcompostMG_FD_108783 | JGI IMG/M metagenome (GOLD analysis project Ga0164242, IMG submission 108783) | Miracle-Growth compost microbial communities from Emeryville, California, USA - Original compost - Miracle growth compost (MG) ... | reverse complement strand
GGAACGCCAGCACGTTCGCCTCGCCGATTTCCGGCGTGGCGGCGAACTTCTCGCGCATGAAGGCCTCGGTACCGCCGAGCGGCCGGCCGTACATCCACGACAGCAGCCCCAGGGCGAACATGTTCTTCGCGCGCTGGCCGTCCTTCTTGCCGACTCCGGCCGGTTCGGTGGCGGCCAGTGTCAGCGACGTCATCGGCACCCGGTGCACCACGAAGTCGCCGAGGCTGTCGTCGGTCAGCGGATCTCGCTCGTAGCCGACCTTCGCGAGGGTGCGTTTGGTGAACTCGTCGGTATTGACGATGACCGTCGCGCCCCGTGCGAGATCGTCGATGTTCGCCTTCAGCGCGGCCGGGTTCATGGCGACCAGTACGTCGGGCTGATCGCCCGCGGTGAGAATGTCGTAGTCAGCGATCTGGATCTGGAACGACGACACCCCGGGGAGCGTGCCCTGGGGTGCTCGGATCTCGGCCGGAAAGTTCGGCTGGGTGGCGAGGTCGTTGCCGAAGGCGGCCGCCTCGTGGGTGAATCGGTCTCCGGTCAGCTGCATACCGTCGCCGGAATCACCGGCGAAGCGGATGACGACCTTCTCCAATTTTTCGCTGCCGGTGGGGCCGTCAACGCCCTGATTCGACACCATGCGCCTGCATCACTTCCTCGTAGGGATGAGGTACCACACGCCAAGTTACTCCGCGGCTCGCCGGAGAATCCGTGGAACGAACAACCCGGCGAGCATGCGGTACAACGAATTTCGGCCGCACGCGGCCGGGCCCCCAGGGGCCGGTGGGTCCGCCGGTATCCGGCGGAGCGATCAACCGAACAACGCCAACTGCGGGTCGGACCGTACTGCCTGTATGTCATCGCCCGGCTCGGAGGGGCCCGCGGCCCGGCCCCGTGCCGGTCGTTCCCGGTGCCGGTCGAGCCGATACCGGGTGAGCAGCGGGTCCACCCGCTGCCGTAACCACGCAGAATACTCCGGTGTGACGTACGCCCCACGACCGTACAACTGCCGGTATCGCCGCAGGAGCGCCGGGTGATGTTCGGCCAGCCACTGCAGGAACCAGCCCCGGGTACTGCCGCGCAGATGCATGGGCAGCACGGTGGCCCGCGCCCCGCCGGACGCCGCGATCGCGCCGAGCAACCGGTCCAGGTGGGCGACGTCGTCGGTGAGGTACGGAATGACGGGGGCCACCATCACGTTCACGTCGAATCCGGCCTCGGCCAGCGCGCGCACCAGTTCCAACCGCGCCCGCGGGCCGGGCGTACCCGGCTCGACCGCGCGGTGCAGTTCTTCATCGACCGTCGCGATCGACACCGCCAGACTCACCGGGACCACCTGGGCCGATTGCACGAGCAGCGGCAGGTCCCGCCGCAACAACGTGCCCTTGGTGAGAATCGAGAACGGCGTACCCGCGTCGGTGAGGGCGGCGATGATCCCCGGCATCAAGCGATAGCGCCCCTCGGCCCGTTGATAGGGATCGGTATTGGTGCCCAGCGCGACCGGCTCGCGCCGCCACGAGCGACGGCGCAGTTCCTGGCGCAGCACCGCGGCCACATTCGTCTTGACCACGATCTGGGTGTCGAAATCACGGCCGGCGTCCAGGTCCAGATATTCGTGGGTGGGCCGGGCGAAGCAGTATCTGCAAGCGTGTGAACAGCCGCGCATCGGATTGATCGTCCATTCGAACGGCACCGCCGAACGCTGCGGCACCTTGTTCAGCGCGCTCTTGCACAGCACCTCGTGAAAGGTGACGCCCTCGAATTCCGGCGTCTGCACGCTGCGGACGAAACCGGCACGCTCCAGCCCTGGAAGCGCGCCGTCGTCGGCTGCCGGGTTCTGGTTCTGCCATCGCACCCATCAAGTCGAACACCCGTTCGATACGATGTCAAGGACCGCGCCGCGGACGCACCCCGCGCACGCCGCGGCGCCGACCCCGCAACGATCTCAGGCCATACTGCTCGCGACCGTGCGCACGGACTCACCCTTATAGAAAGCCACCAGGTCACGCACGGTTTCCTCGGTCGGCCGGGGCAGGTATCCGAGTTCGGTCCGCGCCTTGGTTCCGTCGATCACGGGTGCCGACAGCAATGCGCCCATCGCCGCCCGCGACACCCGATCGCTGCCCAGCATCTTCCCGATCGGTTCCAGCACGGGCAGCGCACCGGAGATCACCTTGGCCGGGATGGCGAAGCGCGGGCCCCGCTTTCCGTTGACCTGGGCGGCGAGCTGGGTGACCTCGAGCATCGTCACCATCGCGCCCGAGAGCAGATAGTTCTCGCCGGTACGCCCGCGCTCGCCCGCGAGAATCAGGCCGGTGGCGACGTCACGCACGTCGACCAGATCGAATCCGCCGCCGATCATCACCGGCACCCGGCCGCGCGCGGCGTCCCACAGCGTCGTGTTGATCCTGGAGTCGGAGTGGTCGACCGGGCCGTAGACACCGGTCGGATTGCAGATCACGGCGTCGAGCCCCCGGTCGACGACCGCGCGCAATTCGACCTCGCCCTGGAATTTGGAGCGGTCGTAGACCGGCAACCCCGGATCGACCGAGCGCGGCGCGTTCTCGTCGATGCGGCCGCCGCAGGTGTACTGATCGAACGCGTGGATCGAACTCGCGTGCACCATGCGCCGGGCGCCGACGGCGAGTGCCGCTTCGGCCACCACCCGCACTCCCTCGGTGTTCACCCGCCAGGCCAGATCGTTGCGATGCGCGAGGGTGATCACGGCGACGAGGTGGTAGACCACCTCGGCCCCGGCCAGTGCCGAACGCATCGACACCGGATCCAGCACGTCGCCACTCACCCAGGTCACACTCGGATCCGTTGCGCCGGAGGGCCTTACCCGGTCGATGGCGGTCACCTCGTGACCGCGCTCCACCAGCTGGTGGAGCAGATTCGTGCCAAGGAAGCCGGCTGCGCCGGTGACTGCGACCTTCATGCGACGAGAATATAGAACCCGTTCTAATTTGCAACATGTTCTAGTTTGTCGGACTCGAATCGCGTCGGCCGGGTCGGTTATATTGAGCCCAGCCCAGCCTCCGGTCGACGCCCGGTCGCGAGGCTTGTTCGACGTTGACGACTCAGTTGACCAACGATGATTGGGGGGCAGTTCGATGAGCGATCTCACCGCCGACCAGAGCGCGATCAGCGCGTTCGGGGCGACACATCAGAGCATCGGAACCGAAATCGCGGGAGCGGCCGATATGGACACCGCGACGCATGTAGCCGCGATGACGCCCGTTTTCGGGCTCATCGGCGCCGACTATCTGGCGATGTTCGCCGCCGCGCAGGTACTGCATTGCAGCGATGTCAACGACCTGTCGGCCAAATGTAATCACTTGGGGCAGTCCGCATTCGGCACCGTCGCGATCCTCGGCGACAACGACGGAGCCGCCGCCGGCGCCCTGGGCGCCATCGGCAACGCGATCGGAGGCTGATCGGTGCACACCATCGGTTCCGGAACAGACTCCGGCGTCATCGCCGCCCCGGCCGCACCCGCCGCCGACACCTCACCGATCGCGCCCGCCGCACCTGTATCCACCCCGGATCCCGTGCTGGCCTCGGCCGCACAGCAGGGCCCGATCACCGATATCCCGCTGCCGCAGCTGCCGCCGGATACGCCGCCCGCATCGGCGCCGGCCTTCACCACCGCACGGAAAGAGTTCGAGGACAACGGTTCCCACGGAATCGGCGCTCCGCACCTGCCCGGCGGAGGTTCCGGCACCCCCGATGCCGGCGACGCCCATACCGGTGTGCTGGGCGACGCCGCGTCGCCGCTGCTCGGCGCGGGCCACGAGGCGCTGCATCAGGCCGCCGGAGCGCTCGGCGCAGTGCCCGGCGCGCAGCACGTGCTTGAGGGGGCCCAGGCCGCGCTGAACCAGGCGCCGGCCGCACTCGACGGTGCCGCCGGCGCGGTCCAGCAGGCCGGCGCCCCGGTCGCCGCGGCATTGCCGGCGAATCTGCCGCCGATGCCCGCCGATCCGGTGGCCGCGCTGATGAACGGTATGGCCCTGCCCGCGCTGCCGGGTATCGACGTGCTGTTCAAACCGTTCCTCGACCTGCTGTCGAGTTTCGGCACCGGTGTGATGGGGGCACTGAATCCGGCCGATCTGCTCAGCCAGTCCTCGCAGGTCATCCAGAGCGCCATGCAGATCGGCATGGGCGCGATGAAGTCGGTCGAGCAGGTCTGGCAGGGCCAGTCGGCCGGTAGCGCCCAGGCGGCGGGCCAACAGGTCCAGGCGCACGGTGAGGACGCCAGCCAGCGCGGCTTCGACATCTCGAAACTCACCGACGAGGCAGCGGCGGTGGTGCAGCGCGGCAACGTCCAGCTCACTCAGGTCGCCCAGTCGTTCGCGACTCAGGCCACCGCGCTCGCGCCGGTTGCCCTGACTCCGCCCGGTCAGGCCACGCTGATCGCCACGGCCACCGAATATCTCGGCCAGGCGGTCACGATCGTCAACGCCACCCGCGGCGAATTGGGCGGCTACACCGGCCAATTGGCGAATGTGGTCAACCAGCTCGCCGGCCAGTACGCGCCGCAGGCGGCCGATGCCGCCCAGGCGGTCGCGCAGAACGTCGGGCAGCCGATCGTGGAGCAGGCCCAGAATCTGCTGTCGGGCGGCGGCGCGGACACCCAGGCCGCCGGTCTCGGTGACCTGACCGGTTCCGGCCTGCCCGGGGCTTCGACGCATGCCAGCGCCTTCGGCGGTAACGGCGCGCACCCGGGTTCGATGAGCGGCAGTGGTGCCGGCGGCGGACTGAGCGGCCTCATGGGCGGGCTCGGCGGCACCGCGTCCGGTGGCGGCGCAGCGGCCAAACCGGGCCTGGGCTCCTCGGTTCCGGGCGCCCGGCCGGGAATCCCCGGGATGCCGTTCGGTCCGGGCATGCCCGGAATGCCCGGCCAGGGCACGCCCGGTTCGGGTTTCATGGGCGGCGGCACACCGGCCGCCGGGCAGCGCAACTCCGACGACGAGCGCGGCCGCACGGTGCAGAACTACCAGAGCCTCACCGGCAACACCGACCTCACCGGCCCGCTGGGAGAGACCGCGCCCGAGGTCATCGGCCAGACCCATTCCGACGAGCTCATCAGCGATTACGAGAACGACCAGCTCTGATCGCCGCGGCGCGTCGGCCGAATCATGACCCGGAATGGCCCGGACCGTACGGTCCGGGCCATTCGTCGTCGTGAGCCGTACTTAGAACAGGTTCATTATACCGATCAGTGGCCGAACTCGGGACAACGCACTGCCTATCCCACTAGGATCGCCAGCACAACTAGAATCTGTTCTAGTTTCATATCGGCAACACCCGAGAGGACCACCGATGCGTTTCACCTACGCGGAGGCGATGACCGATCCGGCGCACTACGTACCGCTGGCACAGGCCGCCGAGGCGGCCGGATTCCACAGTATGACCATCGCCGACAGCGTCGCCTATCCCGCGGAGTCGGATTCGACCTACCCGTACACCCCGGACGGCAACCGGGAATTCCTCGACGGCAAACCGTTCATCGAGGCGTTCATCCTCTCCGCCGCGCTGGCGGCGGTGACCACCACGCTGCGGTTCACCCCCTTCGTGGTGAAACTGCCGATCCGCCCGCCGGTGCTGGTGGCCAAACAGGCCGCCTCGCTCGCCTACCTCAGCGGCAACCGCTTCTCGCTCGGGGTCGGCATCAGCCCGTGGCCCGAGGACTTCCAGATCATGGGGGTGCCGTTCGAGCGGCGCGGCAAGCGCATGGACGAATGCATCGAAATCGTGCGCGGCCTCTCGCGGGGCGAGTACTTCGAATACCACGGCGAGTTCTACGACATCCCGAAGATCAAGATCACCCCGGGTGCCACCGAACCGCTGCCGATCCTGGTCGGCGGCCACAGCGATGCCGCGTTGCGGCGCGCCGTGCGCCTGTGCGACGGCTGGATGCATGCCGGTGGCGATCCGGAGGATCTCGACCGCATGCTCGCCCGGCTGAACGAATTGCGTTCCGAGCGTGACGCGTCCACGCCGTTCGAGATTCATGCGGCCTCGCTGGACGCCTACACCACCGACGGCATCAAGCGGCTCGAGGACAAGGGCGTCACCGACGTGATCGTCGGCTTCCGCTACCCCTACGTCGCCGGCGACGACACCGAGCCGCTCGCGGACAAGATCGCGCATCTGGAGAAGTACGCGGAGAAGGTCATCGCCAAGGTGTGATCGGCGGCGCGAGCGGTCGATCGGCTCAGCCGCGCTTGGCGAAGCCGAGATCGATCACCGCCTCGCGCTCGGCCGCCAGCTCGGCAACGCTGAGATCGATACGCTCGCGCGAGAATTCGTCGATCTCCAGATCCGGCACGATCGAGTACTCGCCGCCGGCGCACGTCACGGGGAACGAACTGATGAGCCCCTCCGGCACCCCGTAGGAGCCGTCGGAGGGCACCGCCATCGACACCCAGTCACCGGCCGGCGTGCCCAGCACCCAATCGTGAATGTGGTCGATGGCCGCACTCGCCGCACTGGCCGCCGAGGACGCCCCGCGCGCGGCGATGATCGCCGTACCGCGCTGCTGGACGGTGGGAATGAAGCTCTCGCGCACCCAGGCCGGATCATCGACCACGCGATCGGCGGGCTGGCCGCCGATCAGTGTGTGGCTGATATCCGGATACTGCGTCGCGGAGTGGTTGCCCCACACCGTCATTCGCGTGATCGAGGCGGCCGGGGCGCCACTGCGCGCGGCGAGCTGGGCGATGGCCCGGTTGTGGTCGAGCCGGGTCAACGCGGTGAAGCGCGCGGCCGGGACGTCGGGTGCGTTGCTCATCGCGATGAAGGCGTTGGTGTTGGCCGGATTTCCGACCACCAGCACCTTCACGTCGCCGGCCGCGCTGGCATTGATCGCCGCGCCCTGATCGGTGAAGATCGGCCCGTTGGCCGCCAGCAGATCCGAACGCTCCATCCCCGCGGTGCGCGGGCGGGCGCCGACCAGAACGGCGACCGAGGCGCCGTCGAATCCCACCCACGGATCGTCGCTGATATCGATCGAATCGAGCAGCGGGAAGGCACCGTCCTCGAGCTCCATCGCCACCCCCTCGACGGCGCCGACCGCCGCCGGAATCTCGAGCAACCGCAGCCGCACCGGCGTCTGCGGGCCGAGCATGGCGCCGGAGGCGATGCGGAACAGCAACCCGTAGGCGATCTGACCGGCGGCTCCGGTGACGGTGACGGTCACGGGCGTGCGGGTGGCATTGCTCACGACAACTCCTTGTTCACGAGAACTCGACGGTCGGCTTCGATCTTCACCCTAACGACCCTCACCGGCCGAAAGCCGGCACCGTGAGCAACCAGACAGCGCTAGCGCATCGGTACCGTCCCGCAACCGATTTCGATGATCCGCCCGGCGGTCTCGCCCGCCACTCACAGCACGGAGAAGGGGCGCCGCCCCTCCGGCGGCACCCCTTCTCGCGGTAGCTCAGATGCAGAATACGACACTGCCCAAGGGGACGCAGATCGCGACGGAACCGTCGATGTCGCTCGCCGTCGGAGAGGTGCCCGATGGGGTCGCGGCAGACGCGGCGGGGGCGACGACAGCACCGAGGGCCACTGCAATGGCGGCAACCGCGGCTGCTTTGCGGAATTTGATGGTATGCATGGCGAACCCTTCGTTCGAACTCTTCCGATCCTGAAAGACTTGCGACTCTCAGTGTTCGCTGCGCGCATCAGTATTTCCAGACATGAAAGAGTCAAACCCCGGACTTGCCGGATACCGGTGTGGTCACAGCCCCGGTCAGGAGCTGCGAATCACAATCGGCGGAGTAAGCCGAGAGGTTGCCCACCGGGGCAAATGCCGATTCGCCCTGTGCTGCTCCCGATCGGAACCCCGTTATCGAACCGTGACGGCATATCGTTCGCGCGGCGCTCCGAGCCGACGAATTATGTCCGTTTCATACCAATCGCCGCTCAGGAAGCGATATCTCGGCTCAGTGTGGCGATGTCACTGTCGCTCAGCCGCACCGGCTGCACGATATCGCGCGCCCGCACCAGCTGCACCGCCCGATACAGCGGCCGCTCCTCCAGTCCGGCGTCCCGAGCCTCGGCCCGCAACTGTCCGACCAGCAATCCGGACAGCGCCAGCGCGGCGGCCAACTCGGTGGAGGAAAGCGCGTCGGCGAGCTTCCGCAATCCCAGGATGTGCAGTTCACGTCCGCTGCCGGCGTCGGTGTACATGGCCAGCGGCACGGTCTGGGTCCGGCCGCCCGCGGTGATCCGCAGCGCTATCCGGCTCAGCCGTCCCGGATACACGAGCACCTCGACACCCGTCGCCGCGGCGACGTCGAGCCGCCGTCGCCCCACCAGCGTCCGAGCCTCGATCACGGTGCCCGACAACCACATTCGCCGTCGCCGCACCGCCAGCGCGTAGATCGCCGTCGGCGCGCCGAGCACGGCGCCGACCACGACACCGGCCGGCCAGCTCACGACCAGCCCGACCACCACGCCGACGACGACACCCGCACCGATGGCACCCAGCGCCAGCCGCCGCAGCATCGGCGCGTACAGCTCCGGTGCGATGAGGTCGAGGCCGACCGGCTGCTGCGCCGCGGAATTCGCGTCGTTCACTAGGCCGCGCCGTACTACCGCTGCGCGCCCAGCGCCGCCGACACCTGCGCCACCACCTCGGCGAGCGGGATCTGGCGCTGCTCACCGGAGCCGAGATCCTTCAAGCCCACCTGTTCGTCGGCCAGGTCCCGGTCGCCGAGGACCAGCGCGAACGCCGCACCGGACCGGTCGGCGGCCTTCATCGCGCCCTTCACGCCACGCCCGCCATAGGCCAGGTCGACCCGGATCCCGGCCGCGCGCAGGTCGGCCGCGAGCACCACCAGCCGGGCCATCGCCGCCTCCCCGAGCGGCACCCCGAACACATCGACCCGCGCGGGTTCGCCCGCGGCCTTACCCTCGGCCTGCAACGCCAGCATGGTGCGGTCGACACCGAGTCCGAACCCGATCCCGGACAGCGGCTGGCCGCCCAGTTCCGCCATCAGCCCGTCGTAGCGCCCACCGCCGCCGATACCCGACTGCGCGCCCAGGCCGTCGTGCACGAATTCGAACGTGGTCTTGGTGTAGTAGTCCAGGCCGCGCACCATGCGGGGGTTGACCACATACGGCACGCCGAGCGCGTCCAGGTGGCCCAGCACCTGCTCGAAATGCGCCTTCGCCGAGTCGGAGAGGTGGTCGAGCATCAGCGGCGCCTCGCCGGTGAGGGCGCGGACCTCCTTGCGCTTGTCGTCGAGCACCCGCAGCGGGTTGATCTCGGCGCGGCGGCGGGTCTCCTCGTCCAGCGGCAGGGCGAACAGGAACTCCTGGAGAAGTTCGCGATACTGCGGCCGGCAGGTCTCGTCGCCGAGCGAGGTGATCTCGAGCCGGAAGCCCTCGAGCCCCAGCGACCGGAAGCCCGCGTCGGCGATGGCGATCACCTCGGCGTCCAGCGCCGGATCGTCGACGCCGATCGCTTCCACGCCCACCTGCTGCAACTGCCGGTAACGTCCGGCCTGGGGCCGCTCGTAGCGGAAGAACGGGCCGGAATAGCACAGCTTGACCGGCAGCTGACCGCGGTCGAGGCCGTGTTCGATCACCGCCCGCATGACCCCGGCCGTGCCCTCCGGCCGCAGGGTCACACTGCGTTCACCGCGGTCGGCGAAGGTGTACATCTCCTTGGTGACCACATCGGTCGATTCGCCCACACCGCGCGCGAACAGCGCGGTGTCCTCGAAGATCGGCAACTCCACATGTCCGTATCCGGCCAGTCGCGCGGCGTGCACGAGCCCGTCCCGTACGGCGACGAACTCCGCCGAGGTGGGCGGCACATAATCCGGAATCCCTTTCGGGGCGGTGAAGCTGCTGGTCTTGGTCACAATGGTCCAGTTTCCCCCACCCGGACGCGGCAAGTCCAACCGGTTCACCCAGCACGAGGCCGAGCAGCGCGATTGTACGGAACGATCCGGGGAAGTTAGGGGTCGTCTCAGGAAGTGATGGCACACTCTTATGCCGATACGCAACCGACACGGGAGGACCGGGTAGTGCCGACCAACGAACAGCGACGAGCGGCGGCCAAGCGCAAGCTGGAACGCCGACTGGAGCGACAGGCGCAGCGTGCGCGCAAGCGTAAGCAGCTGGCGATCGCCGGATCGGCGCTCGGTGTGGTCGTGGTCGTCGCGGCCGGCGTCGGGATCTACTACCTGACCCGCGGCGACGACACCGCGAACGCCGCGGCCAAGACCCCCGACGCCTCGCTCTCGTCCACCCCGCAGGCCGCTCCCCCGCCGGAGGCCAAGCCCAAGACCGCGACGGTGAGCTGCGCCTACACCGATGCCGGCCAGGCCGCCAAACCGGTGCACCAGCCCGAGCAGGCGGAGGTCTCGACCGCGGACTCGCCGAAGGTCGCCGTCGACACCAACCGGGGGCCGATCGGCATTTCGCTCAACGCCGGTGAATCGCCCTGCACGGTCAACAGTTTCGTCAGCCTGGTGCAGCAAAAGTTCTACGACGGCACCCCCTGCCACCGCCTGACCACCGGCGAGGGACTGAAGGTGCTGCAGTGCGGTGATCCGAGCGGTCAGGGCAACGGTGGGCCGGGTTATGCCTTCCCCAACGAGTACCCGACCGACCAATTCGCGCCCGGCGACCCCAACGCCCAGCGGGTTCCGGTGCAGTACAAGCGTGGTGTGGTGGCGATGGCCAACAGCGGCCCCGACACCAACGGCAGCCAGTTCTTCCTCGTCTACGGCGATTCCCAGCTGCCGCCGCAGTACACCATCTTCGGCACCGTCGACGAGGCCGGGCTGAAGACCCTCGACGCCATCGCCAAGGACGGCGTCGAGGACCCGTCGACCGGCGACGGCGCGCCGAAGCAGCCGGTCACGGTGAAGACGATGCAGCTGAGCTGATCCCCGGCGCGGGCCCGGATCCGCCTGCGATGGACCGGATCCGGGGTTAGGCTGCCCTGCTCCGCGCTGGTAACCTCATAGAACGGACAGCGCTGAAGGTGGGGCGCCGCCACCACGGATCGACCGTTCGTGTGGCGGAGTCCGATACGAAGCACCACAATCGTCCACAGAGACAACTGCAGCATCGGGGAGCAGGCAATGGCCGAGGAACTCGACGACATCGGCCGCGAGACAGCGGCTTTGATGAGGCAAATGTTGCAGCTTGCGACACTGGTCGCACTGCGCACCCGCGAACGTGGTCAGCGAGAAGCCGAAGCGCGCGTGAAGGTCACCCAGGAGCGGGTCAAGGAGACCCGGGAGCGGTTGCTGCGCGAGGCTCGCGAAGCCAAGGCGAAGGATCCGCGCAACCTGGAATTGGCCCGGATGCTCGAGCGGCCCGCCCTGGAACGCGGTATCTCGCTGGAGAAGGACCGCCTGGAACATTCCCGGGTGGCGCGCGGCGCCCGCACCGCCGAGCGGCAGAAGGCGCGTGAACGCGAACTGACCCGCTACGACTCCCCCGAGCGGCGCCAGGCCTTGGCCGCCCATCTGTCCCGCGTCGGGGTGGCGCCGGAATTGGCGGCCGTGCGCATGCTCATGGACGTCAGTCAGGCGCAGCCGCCGCAGGCCGCGGTCCGCACCCGGCCGGAGGAACCGCCGCGGGTCACCCGCGCGCATGAACACGACGAGCGGATGCGCGAACGCGAACGCGGCCGCGATCGTTCTCGCTGACGAACCCGCTCACGACTGTGCCGCCGACCCGGAACGGGTGGCGGCACAGTCGTTTTCGGCGACGGTCGTTCTCGCGGAGACGGGTCGCGGATCAGCCCTTGTTCGGGTCGGCCTTGCTGGGTTCGCCGAACATGCCCTGCTGCGGCGGGGTGAGCGGGAGGGGGCTGAGCATATCCTTGTGGCCGTTGCGGACACTGCAGTATTTGAACGGCCCGCGCGGATCGAACAACCGCCCCATATGCGGGTCCGCGTGATCGAGGAACCACACACTCATCCCCGTCTGCGGATCCTGGCGCAGGTACTCCCATGCGCGCCAGAGTGCTTCGAGGCGCATGGCCGCCTCGGCGTGCTTCCACCACTCGGGGCACCACACCGTATCGGTGAGGTCGGTGACCTGACGCCGGTAGACGAGGCTGAGGTAGTTCTCCACGAACTCGACCACGTTCGAGTAGATCATGTCCTGGGGCTGGTCGTTCACAGCGGGCGAACCTCCTCGGGCTGTCCGTAGGTCTCGGGCGGCTCACCGGGCATCGATCCGCCGTCGAGGACGGTCCGCTCACCCACGAGGTCGCTCATCGTGGTGCGACGCTGCGGATCATGCTGTTCGATCGACTTGCGCACCTCGGCAGCGTACTCCCCTTCCCACCACGGCACGGTCCGGACGAGCACCGCGGGCGCACCCGAGGAGAACACCACGGCCCGCCCGCGCGGCAGGGTTGCCAGCGCGTTCGCGTTGAGGGTCCGCGAGGAGCCCAGCGAACGCGAATAACTCTTGCCGCCTTTGGATTCCGAGACCGACGACGAGATGGAGTCGTAGTCGCCGATCGCCTCCGAACGGGCCGCCAGGAATGCCATATCGTCGACGCCGGGGCCGAGGACCTTGATATTGGCCGCCGCCCACAGCGCCTCCATACCGGCCTGACCCCAGCACCGCACGCCCTGCGCCCACGACTGCAGGACGGTCATCACGACGATGCCGCGAGATCCGAAGTGGCTGTACTGCTTCGGCAGATCCTTCCAGCGCACGATGTTGGCCGCCTCGTCGAGCACCGCGAGCAGCGGAATGGAGAGCCGGCCCATGTGTTCATGGGTCGCCTTACGCATCGCGACGTCGACGACCGCTTCGGTGAGGGCACTGACCAGCGGGCCGGCCGAACCGCGGCCCTCCAGCGACAGGCAGTACAGGGTTCCGTTGCGGTTCAGGAAGTCCCATTCATCGAACGCGTAGCGATCGGTGCCCGGCGTGACCCATTGGTGCACATTCGACAACTTCAGGCAGCGGACCATCTTCTTCGCCGTACCGAAGATGCTGTCACGGACCCGTTCGGAGGCGTTGTACTGCTGTGCCAGACCCGAGGCCACGTAATGGTGCCCGGCGGCGCGCAACAACTGGACGGATTCGGTGTCGCTCGGATCCGTCACCCAGTCCCATACCTGGGTGATCGACCGGTTGGCTACGGCGGCAGCGAGGAACATACCCGCCAGCAGATCTTCGGCCTCCGGGTCGAAGAAGCTGTCGGGGGTACCTTCGCCACCGTCGTCGGCGTCGGCGAAGTGACCTGCGAGTCGTGCCGCTCGCATCTCACATCCTTCGTGCCGGGCGTCCACCCAGCCCAGCGGATCCCAATACCAGAGGGCGTGCTCTTCACCCGCGACGCCCTGTGGGTCGAAGACGAACGTGCGAGAACCCTTGCTCTCCCGCACATCTCGGGTCGCGTCGACCACATCGCGCTTGTTGGAGGTGACGAGGACCGGGCCGATCGCCGACAGGATCGCCGGAATCACCCGCGCGGAGGTCTTACCCTGGCGGGGGCCCCAGATGTCGAGATGCAAATCCTCGTACGAACCGAACAGCATCACACCATCGATCACCCCGACACCGATCGGCACGCCGGGCGAATCCTCGTAGCCGAGCCGCACGCCCAGCTGCCGGGCCTTGTCCCGCACCCCGGCCTCGGTGAGTGCCGCGATCGCCCCGCCGCTTCCCATGTACTGGGCCTTGTCGTCAACCGGCAGTTTTCCGCGGCTGCGGCGCTTCTTCATCTCCCGCCGCATGAACACGATGCCGACGACGACGAGCACGACGAGCAGCACGATCACCGTGGAGGCGGTCGGCCACGTCAGTTGTCCCCGCGCGATCTTCGCGATGCAGGCGATCGGATTGATCGGCACGTCCTGGGGCACCGTCGACAGCTTGTTGCCCAGATGCAGTGCGCCCCAGAGGGTGCCGACCACCGCGAAACCGATGTAGATCAGATACAGCGCGAGGTCCGGTCCCGGATCGGCCGGGTCCTTCACCTTCTTCGCCATCTCGCCTCCTGGAATGACCGAGTATGTGGCTGCGGCTCAACGGAATCCGTCGAGCCGCCAGCCGTCGGGGGTGCGGACGACGGTGGCGATCACCGTCGTGGGGGGTAGCGTCTCGCGGGTACTGTCGGTGTGCACGGCGGTCTGCTCGATACCGATCTTGAACTGCTGGTGGTCCGAATCGCCGTTGCCCGGGGCCTGTTCGCCGGATGCGAAGGTGAACGCTTCCACGCGCACACCCGAACGTCCCCATTCGGCCCAGCGCAGCGTCGGTTTCGGAGTCTCCTCGCCCGGCGGTGCGTCGAGTGTGCGAAGCAGGCTGGGGCCCAGCCACTTCCGGGCCCGGGCGAGCGAGGCGCCCTGCGTCTCGGTGGCCGGATACCAGGTGAAGATCTCGCGCAGCGCGGCGACGGCGACGCCGTCGGGAGTGCCGGGATCCGGTGCCGGGGCGGCCTCGAGCTGACGCGGAGTCGACGTGGCCGCCGGTGGTTCGGCTCGTTCGGACCCGCCCGCGCAGCCGGACAGCAGTGCGACGCTCACCACCAGCATCACCACCAGGTTCGCGTAGACGGCCCGTCCCGTAGGTCGGCGGCCCGGCGCCCGGAACTCCGGACGCTGTCTCCAGATTATCGGTCCCGGTCGGTGCCGGGCGACTCCCGGCGATCCGGCGAGCCCGGCGTGTCCCGATCGTCG